>Ga0172369_10000371_pt1 | contig 67951 bp, 62 predicted proteins | sample LakKiv25m_FD_114539 | JGI IMG/M metagenome (GOLD analysis project Ga0172369, IMG submission 114539) | Freshwater microbial communities from Kabuno Bay, South-Kivu, Congo - kab_022012_11.25m | ecosystem: Environmental > Aquatic > Freshwater > Lake | place: Democratic Republic of the Congo... | reverse complement strand
TATCGGGATTTTCCTGCGCGATCTTGACCGCATCTAACGGAGAATAGACAACGCGCACCTCTCCACCCTGTGCTTTGACTGAGAACAAATCAGCGTGTGAACCTGGCACGCGCAGCATGTCCCCGTAGGAGCAAAAGATCACGTCGGGACGCGAGGCAATCGTCAGCGCTTTGTCGATCAACTCAAGCGGAGTCACGCACACAGGGCAGCCCGGGCCGTGCACCAATTCAATTTCGGGCGGAAGCAGTTGATCAATGCCATGTCGGACGATGGCATGAGTCTGCCCGCCGCAGATTTCCATCAACGTCCACGGACGCGTCACAGTGCGGCGGATTTTCTCGACCACGCCTTTCACTAGTTCAGCATCGCGATATTCGCTGACGTGCTTCACGCCGCAGTTCCAGGCTCAATTTCTTCTTCAAGATTCGAAATTTGCTTGATCAAGTCAAGCGTTTCCAGCGCTTCTTTCTCGCTTACTAAACTGATTGCAAACCCAACATGGATAACGCAATATTCTCCCACTTTTGCTTCTGGTACAAAATCCAAACAGGCTTCACGGAAGACTCCACCAAAGTCAACTCTGCCCATCTGAAGTCCACCCTGTTCGTAAACTTCAACGATCCTGCCCGAAACTCCTAAACACATTATCGTCTCCTCGCAGCTTACTGGCTGCGATCACAGCCTGTCCAAGCGAAAGGCCGCCATCGTTCGTGGGCACTGCCCGATGTAGGTATACTTTGAATCCGCCCGTTTGTAAAAGTGACATAGTTCGCCGAAGCAGGGTGAGATTCTGCCAGACTCCGCCAGAGAGTACAACGGCTCGAAGACCCGTATCTGCGCTGATTTTTTTGACAGCATCATAAACTGACTGTGCCAGACCGTTATGGAAGCGCGTTGAAATTTTCGAAACTTGGACTCCCGCCAGCACATCTTTTACAAGCGACTCAGCTCCGCTTCCTACCCGGACTTGGGATTGATTCAGCCCGAAAGAATAAACCCCTCTTTCAGCTTCATCCGCTAACGCTTCGAACTCGATGGCGGCCTGCCCTTCATAATTGACTTTTTGACGCACACCTGCCAGCGCCGCGGCCGCGTCGAACAATCGTCCCATGCTGGAGGTCATCGGCGTGTTGATTTTTTTATCCAGTTGAGTTCGTAAAGCGACTCGATCTTCTTGACTAAACTCGGCTACTGAAGCGAGTCGCTCGTCCCATTCAAGGCCAAGACTCCACAGCAAAGCTAAAGCAGTGCGGGCAGGCTTCTTGATAGCCGCGTCTCCGCCGGGTAATGGAAAATATTCCAGATGCGCGGTGCGCTGATAACCGTGATAATCGGCGACCAAAAATTCCCCGCCCCAAATCGCGCCGTCATCGCCATAGCCTGTGCCGTCGAAAGATAACCCGATGACAGGTTCACTGCCATCCAATCCATGTTCGGCCATGCAAGCCGCGATATGTGCATGATGATGTTGCACGCCCATCGCTAGTAGGTTCTCGCGTTCGGCACGGTCGAGGGCGTAACGCGTCGCAAGATAATTTGGATGCAGGTCATGCGCGATAGCCTCAGGCTTCACGCGGAATAATCTCTCGAAATGTTCGACTCCCTGCTCGAAGGATTTCAACGTTTCGTAATTTTCCATATCGCCAACGTGATGGCTGAGAAAAGCATAATTTTTGTTCGTGATGCAAAACGTATTTTTTAATTCAGAACCTGCGGCCAACAAAGGCGGAACATTCCACGGAAGTTTGACGGGAAATGGCGCGTAACCGCGAGACCTTCGAATTGGGTAAATAGACGATTGACGGTGGACGGTGGACGATGTGTTGCGGCCGACGGTCAACGGTCTATCGTCAAAGACTCTCACCACCGAATCGTCACAGCGCATGTGAATATCGCGGTCATGCATCAAAAATGTGTCGGTAAGTTTGGATAATCTTTCGCGGGCTTCATCGTTATCGGTTGCGATGGGTTCTTCGGATAAATTTCCACTGGTCATGACCAGTGCTTCGGGAAAACCGTCTGATTGTTCGAGAAGCAAATAATGCAATGGCGTGTAAGGCAACATCACGCCGATCCAATCTTGATTCGGAGCGACTTCTTTTGCGATATTTGATTCGGGTTTGCGCTTTAACAAAACGATCGGGCGCGCTGAAGATAATAGCAAATCGTGCTCGGCTTCGCTGACAAAACAATGTCGTTTGGCGGTTTCGATATCGGGCATCATCACTGCGAACGGTTTGTCCACGCGCAGTTTGCGATCTCTCAATTCTTTAACTGCTTGCGGATTAGTCGCATTGCAGGCGAGATGAAATCCGCCGAGACCTTTGATTGCCAGGATGTTGCCGGATGCAAGAAGAATTCGAGAAACTTCGATTGCTTTTTCAGGGGTAAACGAAGAATAACTTTCACGCAATGAAATTCGTTCGTTCTCGTTTTTATTCATTTCCAAAATTCGGCTGCTTAATTCCAGCCAGACTTTTGGTCCGCATGTTGGACAGGCAACAGGCTGAGCGTGGAATCTTCTGTTGGTCGGGTCGGTGTATTCGCGTTCGCAATCGGGACACATGACAAATGGAGCCATGGTCGTTTTTGGACGATCATAGGGAATATCTTTAATGATGGTAAAACGCGGTCCGCAGTTTGTGCAATTGATGAACGGGTAACGGAAATGCCTGTCAGATGGGTCGAAAAGTTCGCGCAGGCAATCGTCGCAGATGGCGACGTCAGGCGAGATGGGCTGGAAGGCAGAGTCGATGGATTCGGAGTGGAGAATGTCGAATGAACGGAAGCCGTTGGCAGGGCGGAAGGAAGCGGTCAATTCGTCGATGCGTGAAAGCGGCGGGGCTTCGTCACGCAATGACCGAATGAAGGAGTCCAAAATATCTTTGTCCCCGTCTACTTCAATGTCAACGCCGGCGGATGTATTTTTTACCCAGCCCTTGAGATCGAGCCGCGTGGCAAGGTTGTAGACAAATGGCCGAAAGCCAACGCCTTGAACGATGCCGGTGATGTGGACGCGCAGTCCTTGCATATATTTCGGAATTCCGGAATGACTTGGGCTATATTTTACTCCTTTCCATCATTGACCATTTGCGGGTATATTCTGTGTATCATGGAGATTCGATGACTCTTAATTCTTTTTTGAAACTGACTCCTGAATATCGGGATTACGTGTGGGGCGGTAACCGTCTGCGCCCGGGACACAATCCAACTGCCGAAGCGTGGATCGTTTTTGAAGGAGATAAAATTTCATCAGGTGTGTTGGCCGGAAAAACATTGGGCGAAGCGGCAGCGCAATTTGGAGAATCTTTATTAGGCACGCGTCCCTTCAAGCGCACAGGCACGCGCTTTCCGCTGCTCATCAAAATTTTGGATTGCGCCCAATGGCTTTCTTTGCAGGTCCATCCAAACGATAAACAAGCGGTCGAGATTGAAGGCCCCGGACAATTTGGAAAAACTGAAGCGTGGTTCGTTCTCGATGCCAAGCCTGATTCGAAATTAATTGCCGGACTCAAACCCGGCACGCAAGCCGATGAACTTGCCGAATCGATTCGCAACGGCACGGTCATTGAGCATGTGCAATATGCGAACGTGCATCAAGGTGACACGGTTTTTGTGCCCGCTGGAACACTGCACGCGATTGGACCCGGTTTGCTCATTTACGAAGTCCAGCAAACTTCTGATTGGACGTATCGTGTTTATGATTGGGGGCGGACTGAAACAGAAAAACGCCGACTGCATATTGATAAATCCATTCAGGTCACACGCTCTGATTTCGCCGCGCCGATTATTCCCATGCCCGCGCTCGAAGATGGCGCACAACATAAACTTATTGAGTGTGAATATTTCACGCTCGAAATTTTGTCGGCAAAAAACAACTCCATTCAACTCAATACGCGCGGCGAAAGTTTTCATGCGATCACGGTCATCGAAGGCAAGGCGCGTTTGCAATCGGATACGGAAAATATTGTGCTTGAAAAATTTCAGACTGCTGTTGTCCCCGCCAGTTTGGGACAATATGAATTTCAGCCGCTCGAAAACTGCCGCGCTTTAAAATCCAATCCATAATCTATGAATATCCCCAAAAACATCACTGAAATTTTTCAGCAAAAATTTGGACACGCGCCCGCGCACATTGTCCGCGCGCCGGGACGGGTAAATTTATTGGGCGAGCATGTGGATTACAACGATGGACTGGTCATTCCTGCCGCGATTGACCGCGCAACTTACATTGCTTTCTCGCTGACAGATTTGCCTCACACCGCCCTGTTTGCGGCGGACTTTGCCGATGAGGCTTCTTTCACGCTGACAAATTTATCCGCCAAACTTCAACCCGACAATTCCCCGTTACCCGATTGGGCAAAATATCCGGCGGGTGTGGCCTGGTCATTGACCGAGAAAAATCTGCTGGTGAAAAACATGCAGGCTGTGTTTTCATCTGATGTGCCACGCGGCGCGGGATTAAGTTCATCGGCATCGGTTGAACTGGCTTTTGCCGTGGCATGGATGACTCTCGGCGGTTGGAAAATTTCTCCGATGGAGTTGGCGTTGATCTGCCAGCGTGCCGAAAATAAATATGTCGGCGTGAATTGCGGGATTATGGATCAATTTGCTTCGGCTTGCGGCGAGAAAAATAAATTACTGTTGCTCGATTGTCGTTCACTGGAATATCAAACGCTGCCGCTTCCGAAAGATGTTGCCATCGTCATCGCAGATACATCCATGCGGCGCGAATTAACCACCAGCGCCTACAACAACCGCCGCGCGGACTGTGAAGAAGCTGTCAGAATAATTCAGAAAGATTTGCCAAGGGTAAAATCCTTGCGCGATGTCAGCGTGGAAAATTTCAATCGCCTGGTTAAAAAACTTCCGGCGCAAGTTGAGAAACATGCGCGACATGTGGTCGAAGAGGTCGAACGCACGAATCGAGCGGTGGAAATTTTGCATGATGGCGATATTATCAGCTTTGGAAAATTGATGAACGAGTGCCACGTCAGCTTGCGCGATTTGTACGAAGTGTCCATTCCTGAACTCGACGTGATGACGCGCATCGCACAGTCGCTGCCAGGGTGTTATGGCGCGCGTTTAACGGGAGCCGGTTTCGGCGGGTGCGTTGCGGCGCTCGTTGCGCGGGATCAAGTCGAAGCATTTGTAGAAAAATTGGCGGACGGTTATGAGTCCGAGACGGGACATCATCCAGAAATTTATATTTGCGAAGCGTCGGATGGTGCAAACGAAATGACGGTCACTCAGTGACCGTCATTTTCTTACAATAAATTTTCCTGCACCAATAATTCTGCGTTGTAAATGGAACCGCCCGCTGCGCCGCGAATGGTGTTGTGCGAGAGCACGACGAATTTCAAATGAAAAAGCGGATCAAGACGCACGCGGCCAACGACAGTGGTCATGCCTTTGCCGGTCATGCGGTCGAGACGTGGCTGAGGGCGATCCACCTCATCGCGGACAACGATCACGGGCCTCGGCGCTGACGGCAGATCGCGGGCCGATGCCTGAGCCTGAAAATTGCTGAGTACATGGATTGCGTCTTCAGGGGCGACGAGATTTGAAAATTCCACACTGGCACACAGAGTATGACCGTCAATAACTGCAACACGATTCGTGTGTGCGGAAAATTTTATATCGGCCAATTCAATTTTGTGGCTGTTGAGTTTGCCAAGCATTTTGCGCGGCTCCCATTCAACTTTGTCTTCTTCGCCGCCGATAAATGGAATGATATTATCGTTGATGTCCATCGAAGACACACCGGGATAGCCCGCGCCGGACAGCGCTTGAAGCGAAACTGCGAAAACTTTTTTGACACCGAAAGAATCATCGAGCGCTTTTAGCGCAACAGTTAATCCGGTGCTTGTGCAGTTTGGATTGGTCGTGATGCATCCACTCCAGCCGCGCAGTTTGCGTTGTTCCTTAACGAGCGCGATGTGGTTGGCATTGATCTCGGGGAGGAGCAGGGGCACATCGTCCGCGCGGCGATAGAATGACGCGTTCGAGCAAACTGCGAAACCGGCTTTTGCAAATTGCGGTTCGAGATCTTTAGCAAGGTCGGCGGGCAAGGCAGAGAAAACGATTTTTGCATCCATCGATTCGGGCGTGGCCGGGATGACGATCATATCCCGTACCCAATCGGGCATCGGTTCAGCCAGAACCCAGCGGCATGCTTTTGCATACGGCTGTCTGATGGAACGGTCGGAGGCGGCCAGCGCGACAACTTTGAACCACGGATGATTGTCGAGCAATGAGATAAATCTTTGGCCGACGGAACCTGTCGCGCCGAGGACTGCTACCGGGATTTGATTCATAATGAAGACTCCTGTTTTATTTTGTTATGTCATTGCGAGCGCTTTTTGCGAAGCAATCTCCAAAACAATGAAGAAGATTGCTTTGGGTGGGAGAACACGCCCTCGCAATGACAGGTTAATTGACGATCAGCTCGTGCACCGCTTTTACAGCTGCGTCTGTCGCGCTGGCATCCACGACCAGGCTGATCGAAACTTCCGATGAACCCTGTGCGATTGCCAGCACGTTCACATTTCGATTTCCCAACTGGCTGAAAATTTGTCCCGCCACGCCGGGTGTATGACGCATTCCTACGCCGACAACTGTGACGATGGTGACATCCTCCGTTGTCCATACGCGGTCAATGTCATCTTCGCTTAGTTCATATGCAAAAACTTTTTCGAGCGATGAGACGACATCATGGGCGGATTCGGATGGCACCGCAAAACAAATGGACTGTTCGGATGATGCCTGCGTGATGAGCGGGACGCTCGTGCCTGTCGATGCAACCGCGCTGAAAGCTCTGGCCGCCACACCTGGGACACCCAGCATACCGCGGCCTTCGATGGTCACCAATTTTTGTTTGCGGATGGCGGTCACGGCTTTGATGACTTGTCCGTTTACCGGTTCGCCATTGCTCTTATTGGCTTTCAAGCGCGTGCCGGGATGTGATGGGTTGAACGTGTTACAAATTCTCAAACCTATTCCCGCCTCCACCACCGGGCGGATTGTTTTCGGATGCAACACTTTTGCGCCGTAATAAGCCAATTCTGCAATTTCGCTGTAACTGATCTCAGGCAATGTGCGCGCATCCGGTGCGAGGCGCGGATCGGTGGTCATTACGCCGTCTACATCTGTCCAGATCCAAACATTGTCCGCGGGCAGGACTGCGCCGAGGATTGCCGCTGAATAATCGCTTCCGCCGCGTCCCAAAGTTGTAATCACACCTTCGGGTGTCGCACCAATAAATCCGGTAGTAACGATCACAACGCCTTGATCCAAAATTGGATTTAATCTTGTGCGTGTTTTCTCACGCGTAGCGTCGAAATCGGGATGAGCATTTTGAAAATGGGAATTAGTGACGATCAGTTCGGTCGATTCTATTGCCTGTGCGGAAATTCCAAAAGATTCAATCACTCCCGTCAAAACATGAACGCTCATGCGCTCACCTAGCGATGCGACCGCGTCCAAAGCACGCGGACTGGCTTCGCCGAGCACGCTGATTGCGCGGCATAAATTTCCAAAATCATTGATGAATGCTTTGATTTTTTCTTTTAACTCTGCGCAATGTTTTGCGTCCACCACATGTGCGTCAATAATTTTCTCGTGACTTGTCAGCAAAGATTTCTCGGCATCCATCAGAATTTGTAAATTTCCTTTTGCGGCTTGCGTAGCACTGTCGAGCAAAAGATTTGTTGCGCCAGAAATTGCAGATGTGACCACAACCAGGCGCGCCCAATCTGTGCGCGCGTCTCTCACGATCTGCGCGGCCTTCAGCATCGCGTCTGCATCGCCAACCGACGTACCTCCAAATTTCATAACCAGTGTTTGTTTTGCCATGATCTCTTCTCCTGAATTTTTTAACACAAAGGGCACAAAGTACACAAAGGGGGAAGTATGCACAATCAGCATGGTTTTCAACTTCGTGCCCGTTGTGTCCTTTGTGTTTAAACGTGTCAGCAAACAAAAACGCCTCACGTTTCCGTGGGCGTTGTGTGTCCGGACATAACCTTCGCTTCGGTTACTTTTGACCAATCACAAATGCCTCACGGGTGAACCCGGAGGTAGTAGTCATGGTCATGGTACCAAAGCCGTGCTTGTTCATAATGGGCGCAACTATATCACCGGCGCTAAAAGCCGTCAACCGTTGCGCGGGTGTATAATGCGGAAATTTTATTTACCGGATATTCTTATGATTCTCAATAAGCAATTTGAACTCATTCGACAATCACCCACCGTTGCAATGTCGGATCGCATCAGTGCCCTCAAAGCCAGCGGACGTGCCATCATTGGCTTGCAAATGGGTGATCCGGATTTTGGGACGCATTTCGCCATTGTGGATGTTGCTCTCAAAGCGATGCGGGATGGCTTAACTCATTATGGGCCCTCCCGCGGCAGACCGGACCTGTTAGCGGCTGTTGCAGAGAAGCTGACTCGTGACGAAGGCGTTTCCTACGACCCTGCATCCGAGATTCTGGTTACGCATGGTGGCGTTCATGCTTATTACACTGCGCTGCAATCCATCTTGAATCCCGGCGATGACGTTTTGATTCCGGATCCTACCTGGGCAACACATTCCAACATGGTGATCATGTTGCGCGGTAATGTTATCCGCGTGCCTGCGCCTGTCGAAAATGACTTCATTCCATTTTTTAAATCTTGGGAAAAAGCACTCACGCCAAAGACGCGCGTCATCGTCTTGAATTATCCGTCCAACCCAACCGGTGCGTACCCACAGCGCGAATATTTGCAGAAGTTACAGGATTTCGCCAAAGCGCACAATTTATGGATCGTCAGTGATGAAGTGTATGGAAGTCTGTATTACGGTGAACGTCCAACCTGCGTGGCGGCATTCGACGAAGGGAAAGAAAGAACTTTGCTCGTAAACAGCCTTTCCAAATCTTATGCGATGACCGGCTGGCGAGTCGGGTTTCTGGCGGCGCCGTCAGTGGTGATCGAGAACGCGCTCAAAGCCGGGCAAAATTCCATTACGTGCGTCGCGCCTTTCATCCAGAAAGCCGCGGCGTTCGCGTTGACTGACCCCGAAATCCAGCAAGTCAGCGTCAATATGCGCGCCGCGTATGCGCGTCGTCGAGAATTGGTTGTGCGAATCGCGCATGAGATGGAAAGCGAAAAAGTTTTGGTCACACCGCCGCAGGGTGCATTTTATTTCTTCCTTGATCTGCGCCCCTTGAAAATGTCGTCTGTCGAGATCTGCGAACGCATTCTTAATGAAGCGGGCGTAGGACTCGTGCCAGGCTCCGCATTTGGTAAACAAGGCGAAGGCTTTGTGCGCATGACGATTGCGGCTTCAGATGCAGATGTCGAAGAGGGATTCAGGAAGATCGTCGAGTTGGCAGAACGCGTTGATGCGTAAGCCGTAATGCGTAAGCAACACTTTACGAATCACGTAATACGAATTACGAGATTTGGGATTGCCAAGGAGACAAACAATGAAAGTCGCATTTCAAGGGGAGGCTGGAGCTTATTCGGAGCAGGCCGTTTTCGGGTATTTTGGAAGCGTGGAGGCTGTCCCGTATGAGTCTTTTGACGTGGTGTTCGATGCCGTTAATTCAGGAAAATGCGAATCCGCATTAATCCCGATTGAAAATTCGCTGGCAGGAAGTATTCATCAAAATTATGATCTGCTTTTGCAGAATGATTTGCACATTGCCGGCGAATACCTTTTGCGTGTGCGGCATTGTTTGATCGCAAATCCGGGCGTGGAAAAATCGGACATCAAAAGAGCCATCAGCCATACACAGGCGCTGGGACAATGCGCGGGTTATTTGAGAGGTCATGGAATCAAAGTGGAGCAGGTCTACGATACGGCGGGAAGCGTGAAGATGCTCAAAGAGTCCGGTGCGCGTGATGTGGCAGCGATTGCATCCCGCCGCGCGGCGGAGTTGTACGGGATGGAAATCATCGAAGAGGGGATCGAAGATAATCCCGAAAATTTCACACGTTTTCTTGCCATTCAAAAGGAGCCAAAGGTTCCTGAAGGCGACGCGAAGACTTCGATTGTGTTCACGCTCAAGAATGTGCCTGGCGCATTATTCAAGGCTTTGAGCGTTTTTGCTTTACGCGATATCGACCTGACCAAAATCGAATCGCGACCGCTGGCTGGTAGCCCATGGGAATATTTGTTTTACATTGATTTTGTGGGCACGACGCATGAAGGTGTAACAAGACGAGCGCTTGATCATTTGGGGGAATATGCTGTGATGCTGCGTGTGCTCGGATCGTATCCGAGGTTCAAGTCTTAAGACAATGCAAACGTCTGATAATTTTTTCCTTGACAAAACAGAAAACATGTTCTAAATTTCAGGCAAATACGGATTTCATTTTACAAGGAGAGATAAAAATGAAAAAAATTACCCCATTTCTGTGGTTCGATACCCAAGCCGAAGATGCGATGAATTTTTATATCTCCATTTTCAAGAATTCAAAGGTCCTGAGTGTTGCCCCTGGACCAAATGGAATTGCATCATCCGTAAACTTTGAGCTTGAAGGCCAGGAATTCATTGCGTTCAACGCTGGTCCCGAGTTCAAATTCAACGAGGCCATTTCCTTCTTCGTTGACTGCAAAACACAGGCAGAAGTGGATGAGTTGTGGGCAAAACTTTCCGCAGGTGGCAAAGAAGGACAATGTGGCTGGGTGAAAGATAAATATGGTCTATGGTGGCAGATCATCCCATCTGCGTTGGGCGAGTTGATGGGTGATAAGGATGCCGGGAAGGCAAAAAGAGTCATGGATGCGATGCTTCAAATGAGCAAGATTGATATCAAAGCTTTAAAGCAGGCATATGATGGATAATGATCCCGCCTTATTGACACCTCTGATGAAATAAACTAAAAGACAAAAATGGAGCAACAAAATGAGAAAAGTTCTTTTCTTCATGCTGACGACATTGGACGGTTTCTTTGAAGGATTGGACATGGATATAAGCTGGCATAATGTAGATGCAGAATTCAATGAATTTGCAATTGCGCAGCTTAACTCGGTGGACGCGCTCCTCTTCGGCCGGGTGACATATGAACTCATGGCAAGCTACTGGCCCACTCCGGATGCCGAAAAGAACGATCCCGTTGTCGCCGGGAAAATGAATTCCATGACCAAAATTGTCTTTTCGAAAACGCTTGAAAAAGTAAATTGGGAAAACACAAGATTGATAAAAGACAATTTTGTAGAAGAAATTTCAAAATTGAAACAGCAATCGGGTAAGGATATGATTATATTTGGCAGTTCCGATCTGGCAGTCACATTTATTGAACATGGCCTGATCGATGAATATCGCATCATGGTCAATCCGATTGTTCTCGGCGGCGGCAAATCTTTATTCAAAGGCATCAAAGATAAACTTAATTTGAAACTTCTAAAAACGAAGACATTTAAGTCGGGCAACGTTTTACTTTATTACCGGCCCGACAAAAAATAACACGGCATCTCTTTAGAGATGGGAGCGATATGAAGGTCCTGAAACTTGTAGATACAAAAATGTTCAGTTCAGGTATCGTTGTGCTCATCTATGAGCCTGAAAGAAAATAGATGGGTGTTTCCCCTTGACTTATTTCAAAATCTGCCTATAATCAGGCGAAATATCCAAAACCAAATGAATACAATCTTGTCCCTCTCCCTTATTGTCGTCCTTATTTCGGTCCTTATTATTAAGGATCAATTTATGGTTGGGATGGCAACGGTGAGAGCGAAATAAACTCACACGAACTCTGGTAAGACATGAGCCGCCCCAACTACTGGGGCGGCTCTTTTTATTCCACATCAAAGGAAAAGAGAGTCATGCGATCAGATACTGTCAAGCAAGGTTTTGAGAAAGCCCCGCATCGAGCATTATTGCGCGCCACCGGTGTGAGGGAAGAAGATATGGGGAAACCGTTTGTGGCAATCGTCAACTCATACATTGACATTATCCCCGGCCACGTGCATTTGCAGGAGTTTGGCAAACAGGTCAAGGAAGCTGTGCGTGCGGCAGGCGGTGTGCCGTTCGAGTTCAACACCATCGGCGTGGATGATGGCATTGCGATGGGGCACATGGGGATGAAGTTCTCGCTTCCGTCGCGGGAACTGATAGCGGACTCCGTTGAGACGATGATCGAAGCCCACCGATTTGACGCGATGGTGTGCATCCCGAATTGCGACAAGATTGTGCCAGGCATGTTGATGGCAGCCATGCGCGTCAACATCCCGACCATCTTTGTTTCAGGTGGGCCGATGGCTGCAGGCAGGACACCTGAAGGTGAAACGATCGATTTGATCTCTGTCTTCGAAGGTGTGGGGGCTTATCAAGCTGGAAAGATTGACGAAAAACGACTTACAACTTTAGAGCGATTTGCCTGTCCATCCTGCGGTTCCTGCTCAGGTATGTTCACAGCCAACAGCATGAACTGTCTGATGGAAGTCATCGGACTGGCTTTGCCGTATAACGGCTCGGCCTTGGCGAAGACCCCCGAGCGTGATGCGTTGGCTAAAAAAGCTGCGACACAAATTATGACTTTACTTGAGCGCGACATCAAACCGCGCGACATCGTCACCGCCGAGGCGATTGATGATGCCTTTGCTCTGGACATGGCGATGGGCGGCTCGACCAACACGGTCTTGCATACGCTGGCGTTGGCTCATGAGGCCAACGTGGATTATCCGCTGGCGCGCATCAACAGCGTGGCAGAACGCGTGCCGCATATTTGCAAAGTGTCTCCGGCGGGTAAGTGGCACATGGAAGATGTTCACCGCGCAGGAGGCATTCCTGCCATCTTGAATGAGGTCCAGCGCGCGACGAATATGCTGCACTTCGACCGGATTACTGTCACCGGCACAACATTGGGAGAATCGATCAAAGGTGCGGAGATCAAAGATGATGATGTCATCCGCCGTTATGAAAATGCTCATTCGAAGCGCGGAGGTTTGGCGATCCTGTTTGGCAATCTCGCACCGAATGGCGCGGTGGTTAAGGTTGGAGGCGTGAGCGCGCCGATGATGAAATTCTCGGGCCCAGCAATTATTTTTGAATCCCAGGAAGAATCGATGGCGGGCATTCTCGGCGGCAAGGTCAAAGCCGGGGATGTGGTGGTTGTCCGTTATGAAGGACCAAAGGGCGGACCTGGGATGCAGGAAATGCTCTCACCGACAAGTGCCATCATGGGCATGGGTCTGGGTGACAAAGTTGCACTCATTACCGATGGCCGTTTTAGCGGAGGCACGCGCGGGGCGTGCATCGGGCATGTTTCACCAGAAGCTGCCGCGGGCGGGCCGATTGGCGCGCTCAAGGCCGGGGACATTATCGAAATTGATTTAACGGAACGCAAGCTCGAGGTCCGTTTGAGCGAGGTGGAAATTAGTCAACGTTTGAGTGAACTGCCTGCGTTCCAGCCTAACGTCCAAAGCAAATGGCTCAAACGTTATTCGCATTTTGTGACCAGCGCGGATACAGGCGCGGTTTTGCAGAGTTGATTATGGAGTGCAGGAGCTTGCTCCTGCAGCGACGGCAAGCCGTCGCACTCCAAAAAGGAGAAGAGATGAAGAAGACAGGCGCCGAGATTTTATGGGAATGTTTGCTGAGAGAGGGAGTGGATGTGGTATTCGGTTACCCTGGTGGGGCTAATATGCCGATCTATGATGCGATGCTCAGCTATCCTGTACATCATGTGCTGGTGCGGCATGAACAGGGCGCGGCACACATGGCTGATGGATACGCGCGCTCTTCTGGAAAAGTTGGCGTTGCCATGGCGACCTCCGGCCCGGGTGCGACGAATCTCGTCACAGGCATTGCGACGGCGATGATGGATTCGGTGCCGGTGGTTTTTATTACAGGACAGGTCGCGGCGCATTTGATCGGCGGCGACGCATTCCAGGAAGTGGATGTGACGGGCATTACGCTGCCGATCACGAAGCACAACTATATTGTGAGGCGCGCTGACGAGATCGCGGAAGTTGTGCGCGAGGCGTTTTATATCGCGCGCAGTGGGCGCCCCGGCCCCGTGTTGATCGACATCTGCAAGAACGCACAGATCGAACAAGCAGAATTTGTATATCCCGAAGATGTGAAATTACCCGGTTATCAACCTGTTTCACATGCGTCGAAGGATGCACTGGACCACGCGGTGAAGTTGATCGAGAAGGCGCAGCGCCCGATCATTTTATGTGGACACGGTGTGTTGATGTCTGGTGCGGAAGAAGCTTTGATGCAATTCGCCGTGAAGACACAAACGCCGGTTGCCAGCACGCTGCTGGGGCTTGGCGCGTTCCCGGCCTCGAATTCGTTGAGCCTGGGCATGATGGGCATGCACGGTGAAGTGCATACAAATATGGCGATCCAAAACTCTGATTTGATTTTGGCCTTCGGGATGCGCTTTGATGATCGCGTGACGGGCACTTTGAAAACATATGCGCCGCACGCAAAGAAAATCCACGTCGAGATCGATCCGTCTGAAGTCCATAAAAATGTGGCGGTGGATGTCCCGCTGGTCGGTGATTTGAATACGGTGCTGACTGATCTTATTCCGTTGGTCGATGAATATGACCATGATGTTTGGTTGAAGCAGATCAGCGACTGGAAGAGCGAAGCTGACTCGCGCAGCATCATGAATTGGCCTGATGACGGCAAGTTGTATGTGGCGCATCTGATCGCGGATATTTGGAAAGCCACGGGCGGCGGTGCGATCGTTGCAACGGATGTTGGACAACATCAGATGTGGACCGCTCAATATTACGCCCTGGATAAACCGAATCGCTGGCTGACCTCGGGCGGCGCGGGGACGATGGGCTTTGGTCTGCCTGCTGCCATCGGTGCGTGGTTCGCACACAAGGATCAGGAAATCTGGACGGTCGCAGGTGACGGTGGATTCCAGATGACGCAAGCCGAATTGTCAACCGCTGTTCAGGAAGGTGCGAATGTGAAGGTCGCCATCATGAACAACAACTTCCTCGGTATGGTCCGTCAGTGGCAGGAGTTCTTCTTCGAGAAACGTTATTCGGCAGTGAACATGCTCACGCCCGATTTTGTGAAGATTGCGGAAGCACATGGTATTCCGGCGCGGCTTGTGACCAAACCCGAAGAAGTGGATGAAGCCATCGGATGGGCGCGTAAGACTCCGGGTCCGGTCGTGTTGGAATTTCGTGTGGAGAAAGAAGATGCTGTTTATCCGATGGTCCCGGCCGGAGCAGCGTTGGATCAGATGTTGCAACGGCCAGCAAAAGCATAAATAATTTGGAGTCCGACAGCTTGCTGTCGGAATTTGCAGGAGTTTGCTCCTGCACTCCAAAAAGGAGAAGATCATGAATTACACCTTTATCGCACTTGTTGAAAATAAACCGGGCGTGTTGAACCGTGTAGCGTCGCTGTTCCGCCGCCGCAATTTCAACATCGAGTCGCTGGCAGTCGGCCGCACTGAAAAGCCCGATATCTCGCGTATGACCGTTGTGGTGGATTGTCCGAACGGCGATATGGATGCGCACAGGATCGAGGCCAATTTATATAAGTTGGTCAACGTGATCGATGTGCAGGATGTTACGCATCAGCCTTCGGTGACCCGTGACCTGGCTCTGATCAAAGTGATGGTTGCTCCCGAAAAGCGTGCCGAGGTCAACGGGCTGGCTGAGATCTTCCGCGCCCGCATTGTGGACGTGGCAGTTGATTCCGTTATCGTGGAGATCACAGGCACTGAGGACAAGATCGAAGGGATGATCGAACTCCTGCGTCCGATCGGAATTGTCGAGATGGTGCGCACCGGGCAGGTCTCGATGACGCGCGGTGTGAATGACGGCGTCCGTCGTGTGCCAGGTGTGACGGGGAACAGATATGAGGAAGAATATGAAATGGCAGAGATGGCGCCGTAGTAAATTGTCGTTGGTTGAGTAGGCGGTGTTTGTCCGCCGTATCGAAACCAACGAATTGATTGAAAACAAAAACTAACTTGAGAACAAGGTGGTTTCGATACGACACTCGCTTTCGCTCGTGTCTACTCAACCACCGCTATAACTAAAATCTTAAGGAGAAAAGTAATCATGGCAAAGATCAATTTTGGTGGCACGGAGGAAGAAGTAGTAACGCGCGAGGAGTTTCCGCTTGCTAAGGCGCGCGAAGTTTTGAAGAACGAAGTCGTAGCAGTGCTTGGTTATGGCGTGCAGGGACCGGCGCAGGCGATGAACATGCGCGATAATGGCATCAAGGTCATTGTCGGTCAGCGCGCAGGCACGAAGAATTGGGATAAAGCTGTTGAAGATGGCTGGGTCCCCGGCAAGACTCTTTTCTCGGTGGAAGAAGCTGCGGAAAAGGGAACGGTCATTCAATATCTTCTGTCAGATGCAGGTCAGCGCTCACACTGGCCGAAAATTGTTGAAGCGCTCAACGAAGGCGATATGCTTTATTTCTCGCATGGATTTTCGATTACCTTCAAAGACGATACCGGTGTCCTGCCTCCGCCGCACGTGGATGTGGCACTGGTCGCGCCGAAAGGTTCCGGCCGCAGTGTCCGCACGAATTTCATGGACGGTTCAGGAATCAATGCCAGCTTTGCTGTCCATCAGGATGCGACGGGCAAAGCCAAGGAACGAACCATTGCGCTCGGCATTGCCATCGGCGCGGGATATTTATTCCCGACCACTTTTGAAAATGAAGTTTATTCAGATCTGACCGGCGAACGCGGTGTGTTGATGGGCGCGCTGGCAGGCGTGATGGAAGCTCAATACAACACGCTTCGCTCACACGGACATACGCCATCTGAAGCATTCAATGAAACGGTCGAAGAATTGACTCAATCTTTGATCCGTCTCGTCGGTCAAAATGGCATGGATTGGATGTACGCCAATTGTTCAACCACCGCGCAACGCGGCGCGCTCGATTGGAAAGATAAATTCCGCGACGCGGTTGCACCAGTGTTTGCCAATCTATATAAAAGTGTGCAGAACGGGGACGAGGCACGCATCACTCTCGAAGCCAACAGCCGACCCGATTATCGCGAAGGATTGGACAAGGAATTGGCCGCCATCCGCGATTCGGAAATGTGGCAGGCCGGCGCGGCTGTCCGTTCGTTGAGACCGGAGAATTGGAAAAAGTAGACCTAACCTCCCGTCCCCCTTCCTTTTAGGGAAGGGGGACGGGAGGAGAGGTAGGAGTTCGTTTTATGAATAATTATGTAAAGATTTTCGACACAACTTTACGCGATGGAGAACAATCTCCGGGCGCGACGATGACTTCCGCTGAAAAATTGGAAGTCGCTCGTTCGCTGGCGCGTTTGGGCGTGGACATTATCGAAGCCGGTTTCCCCGCTGCTTCGCCGGATGACCTGGAAGCTGTCAGACGAATCGCGCTTGAAGTGGGCAACCCGCCCGCGGGTGAGCCTGATGTGAAAGTCCCGACCATTACTGGTTTGGCGCGCGCGAATAAGTCCGATATCGACAAGGCCTGGGAAGCCATCCAGGGTGCACAGAAACCGCGCATTCATACTTTTTTGGCGACTTCTGAAATTCACATGAAGCAAAAATTGAAAATGGATCCGGAGGAAGTGATCCAGCGCGTTTCAGAAATGGTGACGTATGCGCGCACGTTATGCACCGACGTGGAATTTTCGCCGGAAGACGCAGGGCGCTCTGATCCTGAATTTTTATATGTTGTGTTGAGTGAAGCCATCAAAGCCGGCGCGACAACTTTGAATATTCCAGACACGGTTGGCTACACCACGCCCGATGAATATTTCAAGTTGATCGAAGGCATCATCAAGAACACGCCCGGGATGCACGATGGCATCACGGTCTCGGTGCATTGTCACGATGACCTCGGCATGGCGACTGCCAACACGCTGGCTGGAATTCAGGCGGGCGCGCGTCAAGCCGAAGTGACGGTCAACGGCATTGGCGAACGTGCCGGTAACACGTCGCTCGAAGAGGTTGTGATGGCGCTCAAGACTCGTCATCCAGTTTTTGAATTGGAAACAGGAATTGAAACACAACAGCTCTCACGCATTAGCAAGCTGGTCAGCAATTACACCGGCATTGTAGTGCAACCCAATAAAGCTATCGTTGGGGCGAATGCCTTCGCACATGAAGCGGGCATTCATCAGGATGGAATGCTCAAACATCAGACCACTTATGAGATCATGCGTCCCGAAGATGTGGGCGTTAATCAAACCCAGTTGGTGATGGGAAAACATTCCGGCCGTCACGCGCTGCGCTCGCGCCTTGCAGGAATGGGTCATTCGCTCGATGAAGCCGAACTCGACAAAGCCTTTACGCGTTTCAAAGAATTGGCCGACCGCAAGAAGGTTATCACCGATGTTGATCTCGAAGCATTGATCGCCGATGAGTTTTATCGTCCGCGCGATGTATTTTATCTTGAAGGCTTACAGGTTTCGTGCGGCACGCTCGGTATGCCCACCGCCACCGTTCGCTTGCGCGGACCTGATCGCGCGGTCCATGTTCATGCTTCGATGGGCACAGGTCCAGTCGATGCAACCTACAAAGCCATTGATGCCATCATCAAGACTCCATGCAAGTTGTTGGAGTTCAACATTCACGCCATCACCGAAGGCATCGACGCGCTCGGCGAAGTCACTGTCCGCATTCAAGGCGACAACGGTCACAACACGATGGATGCGCAAAAAGAAGTTGAGTTCTCGCGTGTTTTTGGCGGTCACGGCGCGGACATGGACATCATCGTTGCCAGTGCAAAAGCTTATATCAACGCAGTTAATAAACTCATCATCGCCCAAACTGAAGGGCTGCAACCTGTCCAAAATAACTTTGGTGTGATGCTTGGTTAATCAAAAAGGAGAAAATATCATGACTACTCAAAATGAAGATCGGGACGTTTTCCAAACCCATTGCTTTGAACCGTTTCCTGAGCCGCAGACCATTCCCTCCGGCTGGGATACAAGCGGATTCTTTTCCACCCCGCGAACGGACTCCGTTATCGATTCAGATTCATCCACTGAAGCCGAGACCCACTAACCGCGAAAGCCGCTAAGTTCGCGAAGAAAATCAAAAACTTTTCTTTGTGCTCTTTGCGTGTTTAGCGGTTCCAAGAAAACATCATGGCAAAAACTTTATTCCCAAAAATCTGGGACTCGCACGTTGTCACTGAACAACCCGAGTCGCCAGCCATCCTCTATATTGACCTGCACCTTGTGCATGAAGTCACCTCGCCGCAGGCGTTTACCGGTCTGCGCCAGCGCGGACTGAAAGTCCGCCGCCCGGATAAGACTCTAGCGACGATGGATCACTCGATTCCGACCACGCCGCTCGATGTCTCGATCGCGGATGCGATGGCCGCCGCGCAGATCAAACAAATGGAAACGAATGCTGCTGAATTTGGCATCACGTTGCATGGACTGAATAGTCCGCACCGCGGCATTGTGCATGTCATCGGTCCCGAACTCGGACGAACCCAACCCGGCATGACCATCGTCTGCGGCGACAGTCACACCGCCACACATGGCGCGTTCGGCGCGCTGGCCTTTGGCATCGGCACAAGTGAAGTCGAACATGTGCTCGCTACGCAATGTCTTTTGCAGAAAAAGCCGAAGACCTATGAAGTCCGCGTGAATGGAAAGTTGTCCGCGGGCGTTTCGGCGAAAGATATTATTCTCGCGCTCATCGCCAAGATTGGTATCGGTGGGGGAACGGGGCATGTCTTCGAATATACCGGCGAAGCCATCCGCGGACTGACCATGGAACAACGCATGACGATTTGCAACATGTCCATCGAAGGCGGCGCGCGCGCGGGCATGATTGCGCCTGATGATGCGACCTTTGAATATTTGCATGGGCGTGAATTCTCGCCGAAGGGCGAAGAATGGGACAAGGCCGTGGCGCGCTGGGAAAAATTACCAAGCGATGAAGGCGCGACTTACGACAAATCCATCACGTTGGATGCCGCTGAAATGGAGCCGATGATCACGTACGGAACCAACCCTGGCATGGGCATGAAGATCACTGAACGAATCCCTGACCCTACCAGTTTGAGCGACGCGTCCCAAAAAGCTGCGCTGGAAAAATCCCTGGCTTATATGGGATTACAACCTAACCAATCTTTGCTCGGCCAAAAAGTGGATGTGGTCTTCATTGGCTCATGCACCAACTCGCGCATTTCTGATCTGCGTTTAGCGGCTTCGTTAATGAAAGACCGCAAAGTCGCGGACGGCACGCGTGTGATGGTTGTGCCTGGGTCGCAGGATGTCAAGAAGCAGGCCGAGCAGGAAGGCCTCGATAAAGTCTTCAAAGAAGCGGGCGCGGAATGGCGCGAAGCGGGTTGCTCGATGTGTATCGCCATGAACGGCGATGAATTGAAACCCGGACAATATGCCGTCTCAACCAGCAATCGCAACTTTGAAGGTCGCCAGGGCAAAGGCGGACGCACCTTCCTGGCTTCTCCATTGACCGCTGCGGCAAGCGCCATCCATGGCAGGATCACAGACGTTAGGACGATGTTGTAATGGCTCAATTCACTTCACTTATTTCGCGGATGGTCGCGTTACCTGTCAACGACATTGACACGGACCAGATCATCCCGGCGCGCTTCCTCAAAGCCACCGACAAAAAAGGCATGGGCGATAATCTCTTTGCAGATTGGCGCTACAACGCCGACGGCTCACCCAAAGCGGATTTTGTTTTGAACAAACCTGAATCAAAAGGCGCGCAGATCCTACTGGCAGGTGACAACTTTGGTTGTGGTTCGAGCCGTGAACATGCGCCTTGGGCGCTGACCGGTTTTGGATTCCACGCTGTCATTTCCACATCATTTGCCGACATCTTCCGCAGCAACGCCTTGAAGAATGGACTCATCCCCGTCATCGTTGACGAAGCAACACACAAAATGTTGTTCGATCTCGTCGAAGAAATTCCAAACGCTGAATTCACCGTTGATCTCGAATCACAAACCCTTTCATTTCCCGGTGGTTCGATTATCTTTCCAATCGATAATTTTTCCAAGACCTGCCTGCTCAACGGTGTGGACGAGCTTGGTTACATCATGGGATTCGAGAAGCAGATCAGTACGTTTGAGTCGAGAACGTAATTCGTAATGTTCGTTTTTGCGTATCACGCTTTACGAATTACGGATTACGTTTTACGCAACATGGGACAACTTATGACCCTCATTCAAATCTACGACACTACCCTGCGCGACGGCACGCAGTCCGAAGGCTTCACGCTTTCGGCCAACGACAAGGTCCGCATCGCGCAACGGCTCGACGATCTCGGCGTGGCCTTCATTGAAGGCGGCTGGCCCGGTTCGAATCCGAAGGATGTTGAATTCTTCGAACGCGCGAGTGACATGCAGTGGAAGAATTCTCTCATCGCCGCGTTTGGTTCCACGTGCCGCGTCAAAAGCGGACCCGAAGACGATATCAACATCAAGGCGCTGCTCGATTCGCATACTCCTGTCTGCACCATCTTCGGCAAGACCTGGACGCTTCACGTCAAAGAAGTTTTGCAGACTACCCCTGAAGATAATCTGCGCATTATCGAGCAATCGGTCGCGTGTCTCAAAGCCAACGGCAAGCGCGTCATTTACGATGCCGAACATTTCTTCGACGGTTACAAAGCGGATTCATCCTACGCGCTTGAGACATTGAAAGCCGCCATTCGTGGCGGCGCGGAGACTGTTGTTTTGTGCGACACCAATGGCGGGACTCTGCCCTGGGATCTTGAGCGCATCATCCGTGAGGCTTCGACGCCGCTTAACCCAGGTCTCAAGCCTGCTCTCTCTCATCCATTCGGGATTCACACTCATAACGATTCGGAGTGCGCTGTCATCAATTCGCTGACCGCTGTCCGCGAGGGCGCAATGCAGGTGCAGGGCACGATCAACGGAATCGGCGAACGCTGCGGCAATGCCAACTTGATCTCCATCATGGCTGACCTTGAACTCAAGATGGGTTATGAATGTCTGCCCAAAGGCAAGGTCACACAACTTTATGAGCTTTCGCATTTTGTTGCTGAAGTTGCCAACATCACGCCCGATGAACATTTGCCGTTCGTTGGAAAATCAGCCTTCGCACATAAAGGCGGCGTACATGTGGCGGCCATGCGAAGAAGCCAGCAATCCTATCAGCACATCGAACCGGAGAAAGTTGGCAATAAAATGCGCGTGGTGGTTTCAGACCTTTCAGGCCGCGGCAATTTGTTAAGCAAGGCCGAAGAACACGGCGTGGAAGTGGAAGGTGACGAAGTGGTTGGCGTGCTCAATGAAGTCAAGGAACTTGAGGCGCGCGGATTTTCGTTCGAGGCCGCCGAAGCTTCGGTGACGATGATGTTGAAACGACAGGAATACAGTTATAAGCCGCCATTCGAACTCGTTGACTTTTTTGTGAACGTTGAGCATCGTCAGGGACGCGGCATCTTCGCCGAAGCGACCGTCAAAGTGCGTGTGAACGGCGAGGTATTGCACACCGCCGCTGAAGGCAATGGCCCAGTCAATGCAATGGATAATGCCTTGCGCAAAGCGTTGATGGGATATTACCCACAAATTGCAAAATTTTACCTGTCTGATTACAAAGTTCGTATTTTGGATTCAGACCATGGCACTGGAGCCATCACGCGCGTATTGATCGACACGCGCAACAGCACGGCCCGCTGGAGCACCGTCGGCGCGAGCGCGAACATCATCGAAGCTTCTTGGCGCGCGTTGGCTGATTCGATGGAATATGGTTTGATGGTGGCACATTAAATTCGTAGGGGCACGACATGTCGTGCCCCTACATGAAACGGAATCATTTATGAATTTCAAAATCATCTTACTCCCCGGTGATGGCATCGGACTCGAAGTCGTTGCGGAAGCCGTACGCGTGCTGGAAGTCATCGCCAGCAAGCACGGACATACATTCAAATTCGCCGAACGGTTGATGGGCGGTTGCTCGATTGATAAATTCGGATCGTCGCTGACCGATGAAACTCTGGCCGATTGCAAGTCTGCGGATGCGGTTTTGCTGGGCGCGGTCGGCGGGCCGAAATGGGACGACCCCGCCGCGGAAGACCGCCCTGAGCGCGGATTGCTCGCACTGCGAAATGGCCTGGGTGTATTTGCGAACCTTCGTCCGGTCAGAGTGCATCCGGCGTTAATTGATTGGTCGCCGCTCAAGCCCGAAAAACTCAAAGGCGTGGACATCATAGTCGTGCGCGAATTGACCGGCGGTTTATATTTCGGCTGGCCGAAGGGACGCGAGATTAAAGATGGCCGCGAGCGCGCGGTGGATACGCTGGAATATTATGACTACGAAATCCGCCGTGTGATGGAATTGGCGTTCACACTTGCCAAAAGCCGGAAGAACAAAGTGACATCAGTGGACAAGGCCAATGTTTTGGAATCATCCCGACTCTGGAGACAGATCGCGACTCGAATGGGCAAAGAGAATCCTGATGTTGAGTTGGAGCATATGCTGGTGGACACCGCTGCGATGAGACTCATCACCGGCCCGGCCTGGATGGACGTGGTCGTGACCGAGAATATGTTCGGCGATATTCTCACGGACGAGGCTTCTGTTTTGGCGGGATCGATGGGGATGTTGCCGTCGGCTAGTTTAGGAGAGTCCGGTTGCGGGTTGTACGAGCCGATTCATGGTTCCGCACCGGATATCGCGGGCAAGGGGATCGCCAATCCGATTGGCACGATCATTTCATCAGCAATGATGCTGCGTCATTCGTTCAAGCTCGAAGCCGAAGCCGCGTCCATCGAAAAAGCCGTGGACGAAGTCATTACCGATGGCGCGCGCACAGCCGACCTCGGTGGCAAGTTAACGACCCGCCAGATGGCGGATGAAATCATCAAAAGAATGTAGAGGAAAATTATCATGGCAATGGTATCGAAATTCATCTGGATGAATGGCGAAATGGTGCCGTTCGAAAAAGCGACGCTGCATTTTCTTACGCCCGCCTTGCATTACGGCGCGGCGGTGTTCGAAGGTATCCGCGCGTATAACACGGCCAAAGGCCCGGCGGTTTTTCGTTTGAGAGAACATACCGAACGTTTATTTGATTCGGCGCGCGTGCTCGGCTTCCGCGAATTTCCTTGGACGGTGGATGAAGTCAGCGACGCGATCAAGCAGACCGTGAAGATCAACGGCTTCAAGGATTGCTATATCCGCCCGCTTCTTTATCTGGACGGCGGCGGCTGGAACTTGAACGTAGACAGCGGCAAGCCGTCGCTGGCGATTGCGGCCTGGGAATGGAATAATTATCTTGGCGATGAGGCGCTGGCAAAAGGCATCCGTGCCAACATTTCGTCGTTTACGCGCCATCATCCGAATGTGATGATGACCAAGGCCAAGATATCAGGCAACTATGCCAATAGCATTCTCGCCAAGACCGAGTCACAGCGGCTGGGATTCGAAGAAGCCATCATGCTCGATCCACAGGGATACGTGGCAGAATGCACGGGCGAGAATCTTTTCCTGGTGCGCGATGGAAAAGTTATCACGCCGTCGACTGCTCCGGTGTTGGAAGGCATCACGCGCCATTCGATCTTCACCATCGCCAAAGATTTGGGCTATGAAGTTTTGGAGCAGCCCGTTTCGCGCGACCAGCTTTACATCGCGGACGAAGTCTTCGTGTGCGGAACCGCCGCCGAGTGCATCGGCCTGAGCGAGATTGATTTCCGCAAAATTGGCGATGGCAAGACAGGACCTGTGACGCGGCAAATCCAAAAGATATATCATGAAGCGATTCGCGGAAAGTTGCCGCAGTATGAGTCGTGGTGTGATTACATTGGATAAAGGATAAACCCCAAAAGGATCACAAAACAGGCGCGTCCATGTAGCGTGTCTGTTTTGTTGTATACTTACGAAATCTCCCAAAAAATAAAAAAGCCATAATTGGGAAAATAGAGGATAAAAATGCCTTATTCCAAGTTGGAGATTTCAGGTTATCGAGGGTTTGGCAAACTGCAGACATTAAATTTAGCAAAGCCTAATGGTAGAGTTGGCGGTGGGTTAACTGTCATTGTTGGACCAAATAATTCTGGGAAATCTACAATTGTTGAAGCATTTAAGGCCATTGCGCAAAATGAATCTCCAAGTTTTACTGAAGGGCGTAGAAATAAAAAAGCGGGCGAAAAAGTGTCGATCAAAATTTACGAGAACGATAATAAATATATTTTTTTGGAGACTATACCAAGTGGCGGTAGCGAAACACAGTTTGTTGTGAAGGATTTTGACAATTCTCGTAAAAAAATTTTAACGTTGCAATCGCCCAGAACATTTAACCCATATTTTATGAAAGGTTTATATTCAAGGGAAACTTATATAAATAATTCCCAATTACCACCGGTCAGAGGAAGCCAATTGCAAAATTTTGAGTACCGGTTGTTCAATATTCAAAAAGATGCAGACCAATTAAGAAAATTCAACGACGTACTTGGACAAGTATTGAATCCACTTCCCGATTGGCTCATTGATCGGAGTGATAATGGGCAATATTACATTAAGTTCAACTTTAATGGACTGTATCATAATAGTGATGGGGCAGGTGAAGGATTACTTAGTGTATTTACTGTTGTGGATGCGTTGTATGATTCGGAAGATGGTGACACGATAGTTATTGACGAGCCAGAATTATCATTGCATCCGTCGTTGCAGCGACGATTGAGTAACCTTATTGCTGAATTCGCGGAAACACGGCAAATTATTGTGTCTACGCACTCCCCATATTTTATTAATTGGCAATCACTTTTGGTGGGAGGGAAGATTGCACGAACCATTAAAGATAGAGAAGGTGACATATGCATATTTCAACTAAGAGAAGAAACAATTCGTGAGTTATCAGGGTTGCTTGATAATTTAAACAATCCTCACATATTAGGCCTAGATGCAAAAGAAGTGTTTTTTCTTGATGAAAATATTATTCTTGTTGAAGGGCAGGAGGATGTTGTTTTTTTCAAAAGAATTATCGAATTGCTTGGGCTTCATCTTCACGGTACTTTTTACGGTTGGGGAGCTGGTGGTGCAACTAACATAGATAAAATCCTCAAAATAATCCAGGATTTGGGGTTTGAAAAGTGTACTGTCATTTTGGATAATAACGTGGCCGAGACCCTGCTTGAACTGAGAAGTAGTTTCCCTAAATACAATATCCTTCAAATACCCACAGATGATGTGCGGGACAAAAAGGAAGTTAAAGCAAAAGCAGCAGTGGAAGGATTAATTGATTATGGTGGAAGAGCTGTAAAGACAAAGCATGAGGAAGTAATTCAAAAATTAATTGAGCAGATAAATGGTTATTTTCAGCCATAATTACTAAAGCGCAATTTTATTTCCTCTCTTGACATCCTCCTCTCTCCGTCATAGAATACCGCCCAACATGTCCACCTCTGTCCGCTTTTACTTTGCGTACTACTTTTACGGCCTCCGCAATTCGGTTGCCGTTGGTGACGCTTAAGTAGACAGGGCAAATCTGTAAACCTTAGAGCGAGACCACACGGTCTCGCTCTTTTTGTTACCTCACCCCCGGCCCCTCTCCTAAAGGAGAGGGGAGCAAGCACAGGAGAAACCAATGACCACACGCGGCATCCGCGGCGCGACCACAATCGAATCAGATACCAAAGACAATGTCCTTTCTGCCACGAAGAAATTGCTGGAGGCGATCCTGGCATCCAACTCTGAATTGAAAACGGCTGACATCTCATCGGCTATCTTCACCGTCACCGAAGATATCGTCTCAGCCTATCCCGCGCTGGCCGCGCGTCAAATGGGTTGGGGACTCGTCCCGATGATGTGTGCGCGTGAAATCCGCGTGGCGGACAGCCTGAAATTATGTATCCGCGTGCTCGTCCATTGGAACACAGACAAAAGGCAAAGTGAGATCAAGCATGTTTATTTGCGCGAAACTGTCAAGCTCCGCCCTGATCTTGTGAACAAGTAACTCAAATCAGAATTCATTCGAGGAGAAATCATCATGATGATCATAATGAAAGCCAACGCCACGCCGCAACAAGTGGAACACGTCATCGAACATGTCAAAGCCGCTGGTTTGAGTGTTCATCTTTCCCAGGGCGTGGAAGCCACGATTATCGGTGCGATCGGGGAAACCCACAATATTCCGATGGAGCGCTTCGAAGGCCTCGATGGTGTGGATCTTGTTCAGCGCATCACACAACCATACAAACTGGCTTCGCGACAGTTCCATCCCGAAAACTCCGTACTAGAGTTGGATGGGTTCACAGTCGGCAGTGACGAAATCGTCGTCATCGCCGGACCGTGCTCCGTGGAGAGTCGCTCACAGATCATAGAGACGGCTCAGGCGGTGAAAGAGGCGGGAGCGTCCGCATTGCGCGGTGGAGTCTTCAAGCCGCGTACGTCGCCGTATTCATTCCAGGGACTCGGGGAGGAAGGTCTCGAATATCTCGCCGAAGCGCGTGAGAAAACGGGACTGCCCATCGTGGCCGAAATCATGTCGCAGGTGCAGGTGGATTTGATGATCAAGTATGTGGACGTGTTGCAGGTCGGTGCGCGCAACATGCAAAATTTCAACCTGCTGCGCGTCATCGGCGAGACGCGCACCAGCGTCCTGCTCAAGCGCGGACTCTCTGCCACCATCGAAGAACTGCTCATGTCTGCTGAATATATTTTGGCTGGGGGAAACCAACGCGTGATGTTGTGCGAGCGCGGCATTCGCACATTTGAAACATCCACGCGCAACACAACCGATATCAATGCCATTCCCGTTTTGAAAAATTTAACTCATCTGCCCGTCATCCTTGACCCTTCTCATTCAACTGGTCATGCAAATTATGTCGCTGCGGTTGCCCGCGCCGCCATAGCCGCTGGCGCGGATGGATTGATTATCGAAGTCCACCCCGACCCCGCGCACGCGGTGTCTGATGGCAAACAATCGCTCAAGCCTGAGAAATTTGCTGAGATGGTCAAACAGGTCGGCCCGATCGCGCAAATTATGGGACGAAGATTGGCGAATGTTCAAGGAGAGGTTCAACCGTTGAAGCAAGGTTGGGCGTAATAAATAATCAAATGGATAATCCTGACTTTGTTCTTGCACAATCAAAAATCGCAATCATCGGATTGGGATTGATGGGCGGCTCGCTCGCGTTGGGACTGCGAGGCAAATGCGCCGCGCTTTATGGGATTGACCCGCATCGCACCACGCTCGAACTTGCACTGTCCCAAAATATCGTTGACTACGCTGACGACGACCCCGCCAACCTGCTCCCCGAAGCGGATCTCGTTATCCTGTCCGCGCCCGTCCCCGCAATATTGACTCTGCTTGAAGAGTTGCCATCGTTCACACCCAACTCGTGCATCGTCCTCGACCTTGGCTCAACAAAACGACTCATCGTTGAATCCATGTCACGCCTGCCCAAACGCTTCGACCCCATCGGCGGACATCCCATCTGCGGCAAGGAAAAACTCTCCCTCGCCAACGCCGAACGGACTCTCTACTACGCTACACCGTTCCTGCTCACGCCTCTGGAGCGAACATCGTCACGGGCTTTATCCGCCGCCCATCAAATCATCGAAGCCATTGGCGCAAAAGCGACCGTTCTCGACGCAGCGGAACATGACTGCATTCTGGCATCCACCAGTCACTTACCATTTTTGCTTTCGTCTGCACTTGTGCTTGCAACGCCACAAGATGTCGCTTCGTTTGTTGGCCCTGGCTTCAAATCTGTAAGTAGGTTAGCAGGGACATCATCTTCCATGATGTTAGGCATCTTGCAATCGAATCAGGAAAATATCTTGCATGCGTTACATGGATTGCAAAACAAATTAGCCGAAGTTGAGTCTGCATTGGCTGCAAAAGATTTTTCAAAACTCGAATCCATCTTAAACGAAGCACAACGCAAACATCAGGCCTTCACACAATGACCAACCCATCACTTGAAATCAGACCTATCTCACATCCGTTGAATGCCACTATCCGCGTCCCTGGTTCCAAGTCACTGACCAACCGCGCCTTGCTTATTGCATCACTCGCGAACGGAACAACGCGTTTAACCAACGCACTCTTCTCCGACGACTCGCATTACTTCGCTAATGCACTACGAACCTTGGGATTTGATGTTCAGCTAGATGAGGCAAATCATGAAATGACTGTCACAGGTCGTGGCGGGAAAATTCCTACACCGAAAGCTGAACTCTTCATCGGCAACGCAGGTACTGCCACGCGCTTTCTATCTGCATTTCTCACGCTTGGCAATGGTGAATATATTCTCGATGGCGAACCACGCATGCGTGAACGTCCCATCGGTGATTTATTGAAAGCGCTCACACAACTTGGCGCTAAATTGGAGACGGCAAATAATTGTCCGCCCGTGAAAATCACCGCATTTGGTTTGCCTGGTGGAAAAACAAAAATTGCAGGAAACATTTCGAGCCAGTTTTTATCTGCTTTATTGATGGTTGCTCCCTATGCAAAATCTTCCATTGAAATAGAAGTCACCACCGACTTAAACTCCAAACCCTACGTGGACATGACCATTTCCATCATGCAAGATTTTGGCGTAAAAGTCGAGAGAAATGAATATCAATATTTTAGAGTCCCAATTACGAATTACGAATCACGAATTACTTATTCCATCGAATCCGACGCCTCTGCCGCCTCCTACTTTTTCGCTGCCTCTGCCATCTGTGGCGGGATAGTTTGCGTGGACAATATCTCGCGCAAATCCCTGCAAGGTGATATTGGATTTTTGGATGTTCTAAAGAAAATGGGATGTCATATCACAGAAGGGGAGAGCTTCATCGAAGTGACGGGTGCAAAATCATTAATCGGCGTTGATGTCGACATGCGCGACATCTCCGACACCGCCCAGACCCTTGCGGCAGTTGCGCCGTTTGCATCTTCATCGACACGCATTCACGGCATTGCGTCGGCAAGAGTCAAAGAAACAGATAGAGTCCACGTTGCTTGCACCGAACTCGCCCGCCTCGGCGTCCGCGTGGAAGAGCACGAAGATGGTATGACCATTTATCCGTGCAAGAAATTTACCCCTGCAATCATCCAAACTTTTAATGACCATCGTATGGCAATGGCTTTTTCATTGATCGGTTTGCGCATCCATGGTGTGACGATTGAAAATCCAGCCTGTGTTTCCAAAACATTCCCCAATTATTTCGAAGTGCTGGAAACTTTGCGATGATTCAACTTGGTCTTATTGGTTATCCACTTGGCCATAGTCTATCCCCAAAGATTCATGGTGCGGCTTTGAATGCATGTAGTTTGGAAGGTGACTACTCACTTTTTCCAATTCATCCTGACGACAAACAGGGATTAAAGGATTTACTTGCACGTGTTCGTGCTGGTGAAATCACAGGACTCAATGTTACCATTCCACACAAGCAAAATGCAATCAAGTTAATGGATGAACTTGCGTCCACTGCAAAAGCCATCGGCGCCGTCAACACAATTTATCTTCGAGGTGGCAAACTTATCGGATATAACACTGACGCTCCAGGCTTTTTATCCGATTTGAAAAGATTTCTTACTACAGCGCAAACAGAGAGCACCGAAAAAAAGAAGAATGCACTTGTTCTCGGTGCAGGTGGTTCTGCACGGGCAGTAATATATGTTTTATTAAATGATGGCTGGCAAGTCACTCTCTCTGCAAGACGAATTGAACAAGCCCAACAACTCGCTACATCGTTTACAAACCACGAATTACGCATTACGGACAATCTCTCGAATATCGAATTATCGAATATCGCTCTTATCGTCAACACTACCCCTGTTGGCATGACACCCAACGTATATCAATCTCCCTGGCCAGGGAATTTATCTTTCCCCAACGCCGCAGTGTACGATTTAGTCTACAATCCGCGCGAGACGAGGTTTGTAAAGGATGCTCGGTCACATGGATTGAAAGCAATCACAGGTTTGGGTATGCTCATTGAACAAGCCGCACTTGCATTTGAAATTTGGACAGGACACAACCCGCCACGAAATATTTTGTTTGAATCCGTAGGGGCGACCCGCCCTGATTAATCAAAGACTCTAACGACCATAAAGGGTCGCCCCTACTTTGTGAATGGAGAAATTATGCTTCGCTTCCTCACTGCAGGTGAATCCCACGGCCCATCGCTGACCACAATCCTCGATGGCATGCCCGCGGGACTCCCCATCACCACTGAAATCATCAACAAAGAACTCGCGTGCCGCCAGCAGGGATACGGTTCAGGCGGACGCATGAAAATCGAAAAGGATACTGTGCAAATCCTTGGCGGAGTCATGGGCGGCGAAACGACAGGCGCGCCGATTGCATTGCTCGTGCAGAACGATGACTATGTCAAATGGAAGGGCAAAGCCGTCGCCCCGATGACGACTCCCCGTCCAGGTCATGCGGATTTAACGGGTGCAGTGAAATATGGCTACAAAGATTTGCGTCCCGCACTTGAGCGCGCCTCTGCACGCGAGACTACCATGCGCGTTGCGGCAGGTGCGGTCTGCAAACATTTCCTTGCACAATTCGGCATCATCGTTGGCGGATACGTCTCGTCCATTGGCGAAGTGCAAACTGACTTTGGCGATATGCCTTATGAAGAACGCTTCACCCGCGCCGAAGAATCCGATGTGCGTTGCCCTGTCGAATCGTCGGCTTCAAAAATGCACGCTGGAATCGAAAAAGCTATTCATGGAAAAAACACCTTGGGCGGCGTGCTTGAAATCGTTGCGCTCAATCTTCCGGTTGGTCTCGGTAGTTTTGCCCAATGGGATAAACGCCTCGAAGCGAAACTTGCGATGGCGATTATGTCCGTGCAGGCCATCAAAGGTGTTGAAGTTGGCGACGCATTTGAAAATGCAAAACGACTTGGGACACAAGCCCAGGACCCTATTCAATTATGTAATACGAAATACGTAATACGTGATTCAAACCGCGCAGGAGGAATCGAAGGCGGGATATCAAACGGACAGCCCATCATCATCCGCGCGGCGATGAAGCCGATTGCCACCACCCTCACACCCCGGCAAACAGTGGATCTCGCCAGCGGAGAGGAAGCACTTACCAAATACGAACGCTCCGATTTTTGCCCCGTGCCGCGCGCTGTGCCGATCCTTGAAGCAATGGTCGCCTTCGTGTTGGCAGACGCGCTCATTGAAAAACTCGGCGGCGACTCGATGAATGAGATGAAACCGCGCTTCGAGAATTTACGCAAAGCTGCGCTCGAAGATTTGCAGATGGATAATACACCCCATATTTTTTGGGAATAATCGTGTCATTGCGAGGGCGGTGCTCTTCCGCTCGAAGCAATCTCCTCGTCAAGCTGGGGATTGCTTTGTCGCGAAGAACAAGAGCGCTCCTCGCAATGACATGGAAGGAATTTTATGACTCACATCTTCCTCTACGGCCCGCTTGGGACGGGAAAATCTACAGTTGGTAAAACGCTCGCTCGCAATCTCAAATTTCCATTCGTGGACTTGGATCGCGTTATCGAAACGAATGCGGGCATATCCATTCCGCAGATCATGGAACAACAGGGCGAGCCAGCCTTTCGTGATCTTGAATCTGCGGCACTGAAGAATCTTTTGAATGAGAAAGAAAGCGTGGCTGCTCTTGGTGGCGGTGCTTTGTTGCGAGACGAGAATCGAGCTTTTGCGGAGAACAATGGCAAGGTTATTTTACTGGTGGCAGAGTTGCCCACTTTGCTGGAGCGGTTACATAATGATTCGGGGAAACGTCCTTTGCTCGCAGGTGACTTGCGCGAGAAACTTTCCTCGCTACTTGCAAAGCGCGCGGAGCATTACAACTCTTTCCCGATAATTGTGCATGTGGATGGAAAATCCGCAAAGGAAAACGCGCATCAAGTGCAGGTGATATTGGGACGGTATCACCTGTCCGCAATGGGGGAGTATGACGTGGTGGTGCAAAGTGGTGGGCTTGAAAAACTCGGTGAAATGCTCAAGTCGCGTGGAATGCAAAACCCAATCATCCTGACCGATGAAAACGCGGCGGAGTTCCACCTTGAAAAAGCAATGGCTTTCTTGCGCGCATCGGGTTTCGATCCAAAAGCAACCATCATCCCTGCGGGTGAAGAATATAAAAACTTGGAAACAGTCTCTGGTTTATGGAAATCGTTTCTTGAAAATGGACTTGATCGCAAAAGCACGGCCATTGCTTTGGGCGGCGGCGTGATCGGAGACATGGCAGGGTTTGCCGCGTCCACGTATATGCGCGGGATTGCATGGGTTGGCGTACCGACAACTTTACTTTCAATGGTGGACGCGTCGCTTGGAGGCAAGACAGGATTTGATCTGCCAGAGGGGAAAAATTTAATCGGTTCGTTTTATCCACCGAAGTTAGTCTTGGCTGACCCGAAATTGTTGGAAACCTTGCCCGAAGCGGAATTGATCTCTGGCATGGCGGAAGTGGTCAAGCATGGAATTATCTTTGACTCTGAATTATTTTCTTTATGCGCGCGTGGGCTGGATTGGGTAAAAGATAATTTGGAAGAAGTTGTCAAGCGAGCGATTGCCGTAAAGATAAAAATCATCGAAGACGATCCGTATGAGAAAGGATTCCGTGCGGCGTTGAATTTGGGCCATACCATAGGACATGCGCTGGAACTTGTCAGCAAATTTCGGTTGAGGCATGGTGAAGCCGTGGCGATTGGGATGGTGGCTGAGGCGAAACTGGCTGAACGTTTAATGGTGGCAAGCCCGGGCTTATCTGATGCGATTGCCAGATCTTTGTCGGCGATAGGACTGCCCGTCAATATCCCAATGGATTTGCCGCGCGAAGAGATCATCCGCGCGCTGAAAATGGATAAGAAAAAGTCTAAAGATGTTGTGCGTTTTGCTCTGCCGGTTGAGATCGGGAAGGTGGAGTTGGTGGATGTGACGGATTTGGGGAAAACCTTGGATGGATGATTGTGAAACCTAAACAGGAGTTTGGGGGTTGTACAATTAAACTTTCGTCAAGGAGAAAAAATGTCTAAAACCGCCATTGTCACAGATAGTACCGCTTATATTCCCGATGATCTTTGTAAAAAACTGAACATCACCGTCGTGCCTTTGTCCGTTATCTGGGGGGAAGAAACGTTTTCCGATGGAGTGACGATAAAGCCTGCGGAATTCTATACGCGCCTTAAGAACTCCAAGGTCATGCCATCCACATCCCAGGCATCTCCTGCGGATATGCACAAGGCTTTCGCCAGCCTGCTCGAGCAGGGATATAACGTGATGGGAGTTTTCATTTCCGAGAAGCTCTCTGGTACGCTGGACTCTGCAAGACAAGCCCGTGAGGAATTTGCCTCGGCAAGAGATAAAATTGTTTTATTCGATAGCGAAAACACTGGCATGGCATTAGGCTTCCAGGCTCTAGCGCTGGCGCGCGCCGCCGCTGATGGCGCGTCGCTGAAGGATTGCCAGAAGCTGGCGGAAACAGTCCGTCCAAATACAGGCGTATATTTCGCAGTGGAAACACTTGAATTCCTGCATCGCGGCGGACGCATCGGAGGCGCGCAGAGATTCCTCGGCTCGGCGTTGAACGTGAAACCGATCCTGACCATTAAGGACGGCAAAGTGGATTCTGCCGCCAGCGTCCGAACGTCGAAAAAGGCTTATGAGAAAGTGATTGAATTGGTTGCGGAAAAATGTGCTGGAAAGTCAAACATCCGTTTGGCAACATTACATGCCAATGCGGAAGAAAATGCAAAAACAGTTCTCAACACCGCTGCCGAAAAGTTGAATGCAGTTGAGTCGATTTTGTCTTCGGTCAGCCCCGCAATCGGGACGCATACCGGACCTGGAACAGTCGGCTTGGCATACTGCTTTGGAGTCTAATCATTTTCGTGGATGAGTCCGCCCATCTTCATCCCAGAGAATTGCCACGCGAGAAACTCATCCACGCAATGCGAGTGGACAAGAAAAAATCAAATGGCATCGTGTGATTTGTATTGCCTGCAGAGATCGGGCAAATCGAATTGGTGGTTGTGGAAGATTTGAAGATGACGTTGGGTGACAAATGAAAATACTGATCTTGCACGGCCCCAATTTGAATTTGCTTGGCACGCGCGAACCGGAAGTTTATGGTTCGATGACGCTCGATGACATCAATGCAAAATTGGTTGAGCTTGGAAAAGAATTGGGCGCGGAAATTAAATATTTGCAATCGAATCATGAGGGTGCGCTGATCGATGCCTTGCAGGATGCGCGCACGTGGGCGAATGGAGTAGTGTTTAATCCGGGCGGTTACACACACACATCTGTTGCATTGCGCGATGCAATTGCCGCGATCGGAATTCCTGTGATTGAAGTGCATCTCTCCAACGTTTATGCGCGCGAAGAGTTTCGGCATAAATCTTTGATCTCGGCAATGTGCAAGGGCAAAATAACCGGCTTCGGTTGGCAATCTTATATGCTCGGTTTAAGAGCATTGGTGGATTCGTTGTGAGGTGATGGGAGTAGCTTTCCGCCAGCTTTTTTGTTATATTAATAGTGAACAAGCGCGCTCCAAATAACATGGAGGCTGATTATGCCGGGCGACACTCTCTATCGTGGATTGGCAGGATTTTTAGATGCAATGATCTGGGGCGGGGAATTGGTTGGCGCTGAAAATTTACCTGAAGCTGGCCCAATTGTTTTTGTTTCAAATCATGCTCTGGCGTTGGGACCGATTGCGGTGGCCGCATCACTGCCCATGCGTTTGTATCCATGGGTGATTTCCGATATGCTCGAATGGGATAAAGCTGCTGCCTATTTGAATAGGGACTTTATTGAACCACAACTACATATCCCGCCGCCGTTGAGTATGCCGCTGGCGCGGTTGATCTCGCAGGCCTCCGTCCGACTCTTGCGCGGCGTTGATTGCATCCCCGTTTGGCATGGTGAGCAGGTGTTTAAGACCTATCGCATCAGCGTGGATTATTTATCGCATGGTAAAAACCTGTTGATCTTTCCCGAAGACCCTTCTCAGCCGCTTGATGAACAATGTAAAATGGGACCGTTCCTGAAAGGTTTTGCGCGTCTTGGTGAACTGTATTTTGAACGCACACAAAAGGTATTGCGATTTTATCCGTTGGCGGTGCACCCCGCTTTGCGGCAGGTGAAGTTGGGCAAGCCCATTACATTCAACCCGATCAATAATCCGGCCAATGAGCGCACCCGCATCAAGAGTGTACTGGAGTCGATGATCCGCACCATGTATATTGAGATGACTTTACAGAATTATGTAGGAATCCCGTTGCCCCATTAGGAGACTATGAATCAAAAATCATCCATGTTCTGGGCGGGAGTTCGAGCAGAATTCCCGCTTTTGATTGGTGTTTTCCCGTTCGGATTAATTTACGGTGCGCTGGCGCTCAACGCGGGGCTTTCACCGGCCGCCGCGCAAATGATGTCATCCATCGTTTTTGCCGGGTCGTCCCAATTCGTGACGGCGCAATTGATCCACGATGCCGCGCCGGGCTTGGTCATCGTGCTGACCATCGCGGTGGTCAATTTGCGCCACATGTTGTACAGCGCGTCGGTTGCGGAGTATGTGAAAGACCTGTCCATGAAGTGGAAGGTATTGTTGGCTTATTTTTTGACAGATGAATGCTACGCCGCGACCATCATTCATTATGAAGAAGATGGCATGAAACCTACAAGCCATTGGTTTTTTCTCGGTGCGGGTTTTTCGCTATGGTTCATCTGGCAGGTTAGCAGTGCGCTGGGAATCTTCCTCGGCACAGCCATCCCTCAATCCTGGCCGCTTGATTTTGCCCTGCCTTTAACTTTCATCGCGATGGTCATGCCGGTGCTAAAAGATTTTCCGGTCGTTGCCGCGGCGCTTTCTGCCGGACTGGTGGCTTTGCTGGCATTTAGTTTGCCGTTCAAGTTGGGACTTATTCTCGCCGCGTTCGTCGGAATTTTGGTCGGGACGATTTTGGAGAATCGCAAATCCCCAGGGGGGGCGCTGTGAATATTTGGCTGGTATTTTTGCTCGGCGGGCTGATCACATTCGGGATGCGGCTATCGTTCATCTATTTGTTTGGACGCTTCCAGATTCCACAGATTGTGCATCGTGCATTGCGATTTGTCCCGCCTGCAGTTTTGTCGGCCATTATTTTCCCCAATGTCCTGATGCCGAACAATCAATTTGATCTCAGCCTGGGCAATCATCGCTGGATGGCGGGGCTGATGGCTGTGCTGGTCGCACTGTGGACAAAGAATACCCTGCTCACGATCTTAGCAGGAATGGCTGCCTTGCTTATTTTGCAATTTGCTTTTTAAAACACAAACCTCCGCATTGGCGGAGGCAGTGTTTTAGTGATCGTGCTCTTGATTGTGAACGTGCCCGTGCGAGACTTCTTCGTCTGTGGCGGGGCGCAGGTCTGCGATCTTGACATCGAAATGCAGTTCTTTGCCAGCCAGCGGATGGTTCATGTTCAGGCGCACGTTGTCATCGCTGATGGTTTCGATGCGTGCATAAACCGGATGGTCGGATTGATCGCGCAACTCCAGTTCAGTGCCGATCTCAAGGGGAACATCAGTGGGGAATGAGTCACGCGGCACATCCATGAATGCTTCCGTGTCAATTTCTCCGTAGCCATCTTTAGCGGCGACGACAACTTTTTTGCTATCGCCAATTTTCATCTCATATAATTCGTGTTCCAAACCGGGGATGATGTGTCCCATGCCCTGAATGAATTGCAACGGGTCGCCGCCATCAGACGAATCGAGCACCTGTCCGTTTACATGCAGGGTGTAGTGCATGGATACGACCTGGCCGTCGTCCACTTTTTTTAGTTCTGCCATTCTATCTCCTGTTCTCGGATTTAATTATGGGTAAAGTTTCCCAGAAACTCGCTGATTGTACCATCCATCTTTTGGCTGTCTATGATTAAATAAAAACGCCCGCTCGTTTGAGCGGGTCGGTTGTTTCAGACGAAGGCGAGACATATTTGATTCCCGCCGGATTCTTTCGCGCGCATCATCGCCTGCCGCGCTTGTTGGATGAGCGGCTCCATTTCGGTGGAGGGATTGATGCGCGTACCCGTCGGATAAGATCAGCCTTTTTAACGTCGTCCGCCTCATCGTCCAGGATAACGAAGCGGGCCTCACCGGCTTCGAGCAAGCGCCAGGCCTGTTCCGCGCTGTTGCTCAGGATCACATAATGTCCGGCTTTGCCCAGTGCGTTTTGGATCAAAAGCGTTCTTTGGTGCTGCGTTCCAAAACGAGGACTTTTATATGCTTTCCTTTTCATAATTATGCCCGCTGCATGGGCTTGTGTTGACAAATGCCTTTTCCCATAGTAATATTTGCGGCGCTCTATCCACAACGCCGAGGTAGCTCAGTGGCAGAGCAGGGGACTCATAAGCCCTTGGTCGTGAGTTCAAATCTCACCCTCGGCACTCAGATTGGCCCGCGATGTGCGGGTCAATTTATTAGGGTCATGAGTTTCCCCATAGAAGGGACGATGCAAATCTCTCCCTCGGCACTCAGATTGGCCCGCGACGTGCGGGTCAATTTATTAGGGTCATGAGTTTCCCCATAAAGGGGACGATGCAAATCTCACCCTCGGCACTCAACTGACCCGCCCTTTGCGGGTCTTTTTTAGGAGATTGTTATGAGTAATATTCCGGCCTCTCTTCTCGAAATTCGCGAACATAATGAACCCGATTACAAACCTTTGATCGATTATCAAACGTGGCGAGTGGCTTTGATGAATTACACGTCCGAGCTTTTGCCTGAAAAGATCAATCGTATGCAAAAACACACCGGGACCGATGAAGTCTTCGTGCTTCTGTCTGGGCGCTGTATTCTTTTTCTCGGTGAGGGCGGTGACGCCGTCACGCAGGTACACGCGGCGGATATGCAACCCCTTCGACTTTATAACGTCAAGCGCGGCGTATGGCATTCCCACACATTTAGCGAAGATGCAAAAGTTTTGATCGTGGAAAACCGTGACACAACGGATGCTAATTCCCCGTTTGTGGATTTGACACCTGCTCAACGTCAACGAGTGATTGACCTAACGCGGCAACTCTGGAAATAATAAATGGAGTGGACTTTCAAAAGTCCACTCCATTTGATTTCTTACGCATCATATCCGGACCTTGGGCCAGGTCGCCGTTATTTTGACTTTATCCGAGCTTGAAGCCCGCAACGAAACAGATGGTCGTGATGAGCAGGAGTCCCGGCAGAAGGCGGCGCATGGTCTCTTTTGAAATAATGGATTGGAATTTTGAGAACGAAAGTATTAAACCTTCCAGCCCCATCAATGCGCCGCCTAAACCGACCAGTACGAACTCCGGATTCGTCCGCCCATAAACGGACATCAAGATCGGGAGCAGGAAGATGATCAGGCCGGAAATTCCATGCACGATTGCGAGCACGGTTGTCCGCAAATTGACGGGCGTTTGCATCGAGCGGGTTAAGATGACAGCCAGGAATCCGACGATGGCGAAGATCAGGTAAAGGGTCCGGTAAGAGGCGAGATGTTCCCAAATGAGGCCGGTTGAAATGCTGAGCGGGATGATGGTCGAGATGATGACCACAATTGAATTGTCGAGTATGCCAAAACCGAAGATGAAAAGTAGAAGCGTTGATAAGAGCAAGACTCCGAAGCCGATGGTGTAGGCAGTGATCGGTGTGGAGCTTGATTTGTCAATGCCAACGACAATTTGATAGGCGGCCAGCAGGCATGTGATGAGCAGCAGGACGCGGTCGAGATTGTTCATTTTCATTTGATATTCCTTGTAGGGGCGACCCGCCATATTTAACAAAAAACATGAACAAGCTTGAAGGGTCGCCCTTACTGCAAAATTAGAACGCGCGCATTGCCAGAATGATCATCGAACTGAGCATGTAGAGCGACGCATATTTGAACAGGCCAAAGTTGACTTGCTCAGATTGCACGCGGAAGGTGGCGAAGGCCAGCACGAGCAGGCCTGCAGTGAGTACAGCGATCAGACGCAGATAGCCCGCGCTAATTCCGATCAACACGCTGGCCCATCCGATGGCGACTGCAGCCAGTACGGACGAGATGGCGATCATGGCGCGCGTAAATGTTTCGCCGTACGTGGATGGGAAAGTCGGCACGCCCGCGTTGTTGTAATCGTCGAGGAACTTGATGGAGAAGGTTAATGTGTGCGTTGGAATCCAGAAGAGAATGGCGAGCGCAAGCAGGATACCAACCAACTCAATGTGACCGACTGCCAGCACGTGCCCCGCCAGAATGGGCATGGCACCAGAAACCCCGCCCCACAGGATGCTCCACGCGGTGCGGCGTTTGAGCCAGAATGTGTAAACAACCACGTCGAAAAACCAACCAGCGAAGACGACCAATCCATAAAGCGGCGCGATCAGCAAAGCCCAACCGACACCAATAATTGAGATTACCATTCCAACGTAGAAAACCTCCCGGTGGTTCAGTTCACCAGACGCGGCAGGACGCTTGTGTGTGCGCTTCATTTTGGCGTCGATGTCGTGGTCGTACCACATGTTCATAATGGTCGAGCCGCTGATGGCGAGAAAGAGGCTGATAGAGACTCCGAGCAGGATGGGGAGCGTGATGCGCGTCCCCGCGCTGAGATAACCTGCAATACCGGTGGCAAGCAGTAAACTGGTCTGCGAAATTTTGATAAGGGGCCAGTAAAGGCGGATCTTATTAAAGAGAGCGGACATGCTGGGACTCCTAAATTGGGTTGTATAAATAAGAGCGACCCTTTGGTCGTTCGAGAGATTACAAAGTAATACACCTATTTTACTTTACATGACAAGCACAGCACAAACCAACTAACGGCTGATTGGATCCCTGTCATGCAGTTTTTGGAGAGTGGCTGAAATGATGGGTTATTTCCTTATATAAAAGAAAATTCTGAAAAATATTTCGACTCTCAGGTGGTCGAAATATTTTTGGCGATGTCCCCCGACTTATTAAATTAAGTCGCGGCGAGTCAAATCATCCACCGTCTCTCTCCGGACGATAAGCCGGGCGCGGCTTTCCTCCAGCCACACCACCGTCGGACGCCGCGCCCCGTTGTAATTGCTCGACATGCTCAGGTGATACGCCCCGCTGACCGGGATCGCGATCAACTCGTCCTCTTCGACTTTTGGCATCAACAAATTTTCAATGACCACATCGCCCGATTCGCAATGTGGCCCCGCGATGTGGACGCGCTCGTTCATTTTTCGACCCAAACCGGCCACCGTTAAACAAGAATATTTTGCCCCATATAGAGCGTGCCGCGGATTATCCGTCATGCCGCCGTCGGTCAGCAACCAGGTTCTTTCGCCGCGCCGCTTGATCGCGCCGACGCGATAAATAGCAACCCCCGCACGCGCGATCAGGCTTCGGCCAGGCTCAAGATGTAGATGAGGCAAATCGAGTCCACGCTGTCGACAGCCTTCCAGGACCGCTTCAGCAATGCCGCGCACATAAGTTTCAATGGATGGATTGGGCAATTCATCTTCGTGATACGCCACGCCCCAGCCGCCGCCGGGACAAAAATGCCAGCCGCCTGTAAATTTGATCTGTTTGACCAGATCCAATGCCAGGTCAATGGCCAGAATCAACGGCTCCGAGTCGCGAAAATTGGAGCCTTGATGAAAATGGATGCCATTCATGGGCAGGTTATTTAATTTGCAAAACTCAACCGCTTGAAGAATTTCTTCGGGCGTCATCCCAAATTTGCTGTCCTGCTGACCCGTCTGTGTGTGCACGTGATGCGTGTGAACAGCGATGCCAGGTTGCAGACGAAGCCATAAATTTGGGAATCGGGAATCAGAATTCGGAAAAAATTCAGCAATCCGTTTCAACTCTGTGAGATTGTCCACGACAATAATCCCTGCATTTTGAATCGCGGATTTTAAATCAGCTACGGATTTATTAACCCCGTGCACCAATATTTTTTCGCGTTGCACACCGCCTGCAACAACAATGCCGATCTCGCCTTCGCCGGTGCAGTCTACATATAAGCTGTGAGTCTGTGCCCATTCGGCGATGGCTTTGCAGAGAAAGGCCTTGCCTGCATAGGTGATGTCAGATGCGGCGGGATAAAATTCTTTCAGCGCGCCTTTGTATTCAGCAGCGGAAAAGTCGAGGGTGGCGCGGTCATATAAATATAATGGTGTCCCGTATAAGTCTGCGAGAGAGGCGATGTCGTGGCCCGCGATGGTGAGTGTGTCATCTTTAATTTTTGTTGTAATGGGAAAAAGGGGAAGCCGATTCATTCTTTGATTTTGGTGGAAGGGTTGGTTGAATTGGCTCCCGCCGCGCAGACGCGATTCTTGCCGAGTCTTTTGGCAGTCAGTTCGGCGAGATCGGCCGCGAGCACGAGTGTGCTGGCAATAGTTCCATCTTGAGGAATGGCGGCCACTCCAAGGCTAAGTGTATATCCTGAAATCGGCTTCCCATCCAAAGATGGTTTCGGGGCGCTGGCTTGGGTTGCCGCACGCAAACGTTCTGCCAGCGCCAATGCACCATTTTTATCAGTGTGTGGCAGGATAATGGCGAACTCTTCACCGCCGTAACGCGCCGCGATATCTGGATAACGCGCATTGGCGGCCATTATATCTGCGATTGCTTTGAGCCGTTCATCTCCGGCGGGATGTCCCCATGTGTCGTTGTATGCTTTGAAGGAATCCACGTCTGCCATGATGAGAGCCAGAGAGTAGCCGTATCTTGTAGCACGGGCGACTTCGGTTTCAAAGACCTGGTCAAAGGCGCGCCGATTTGCCAGACCGGTTAAACTGTCAGTGAGTGCCAGCGATTTGACTTCAGCGTGGAGACGGGCGTTGTCAATCGCGACCGCTACGGGTCCGGCGAGAGCGATGAGTAAATCTACATCATCCTCTTTCAGGGGATGTTCACGAGTCGCTTCAACGTTTAAGACGCCGAGCAGATCGCCTTCCTTGAGCAAAGGCACGCAGATTTCGCTATCAATTGCATACGAGGCGCGCAGGAAGGCCGGGTCTTTGCTGACATCTTGAACGACTTGAGTCTGTTTGGTTTGCACGGTGCGTCCAATAATACCGCTATAGGTGGGGATTTCGAAGAGGATCAAGCTTTCAGGATAGCCGACTTGCGCGCCGAGGCGAAGAACGTCACCGTTAGGCAGGTAGATGCTTATATACTCAAAACCAAAAGTATCTTTCAGGTGTTGGATCACTTTTTGGAAAATCTCTTCGAGGTCCAATGAAGAGGCCACGGTCTGCGAGACGGATTGCAGGATGGTCATGGCAAGCAGGTGTTCCCGGGCGCGCGTGTAAAGGCGGGCTTTTTCAAGAGCGATCACAACATGGCTGGTTAGCGTTTGGAGCAAATGCACGTCGTCTTGTTTAAAGGCGTTCATAGCAAAGTTTTCGATGTATAGCACGCCCAATAATTTTCCTTCTTGAAGCATAGGCACTCCTAAAGCTGAACCGCTTCTTTGGCCGACTGTAATGAAGTACGGATCATGGGTTACATCACCTGTGACGTAAGGCTGGTGCGTCTCAGCCACGTGACCGATGATGCCAACTCCGATATTTTGACGGTAGCCTGGTTGAAATACGATCTTTTCGGTGCCTCTAATAACCGATGTTTCCAGTTGGTTGTCTTCGGTTAACAGGCTGATCACGGCCGCAGCGTATCCAAAGCGGTTGACCATTGCCATAACCATGCGTTCGAGGATTACTTTTTCATCCAAACTTTCGACAACGCTTTTGCTTACTTCTTCAAGCAGACCCAGTTGAGCCACCCGGCGATAACTGGACTCTAAGAGTTGGGCTTTGTATATGGCCAGGGCAATCTGCGCGGCAGCCTGTCCGCCGATATCAATTTCATTCAGCGTGAATGGATGTATTTCTTTAAAGGATATAAATGCCGCGCCCAGTTTTTGTCCATTGGCAATGAGGGGAATGGCAAGTATGGAACGACTGTGGAATTGTTTTGCGGTTTCTTGATCTAGGTAAGGTGTGTTTAATACGTCATTGATTACGAGTGGAACTCCGGCATCCAACACGGGTTTGGTGAGGATGGTTTCATGGGACTTATGTACTGTCTCTAAATTGCTGGCATCGTAGGTCGCGACGGGAATGGTTTGTGCCTGTGCATCATCCCAGAACGCAATGGAAGCTTTGTCTGCTTCCAGCAGATGACCCAATTGGGATGTCAGGATATCCATCGTTTCGCGCAGGTCTGTGGTTTCGAGCGCGACACGGGTAATAAAGTTGAGCAATTCCAATTGGCGGGTCTGGCGATGTTCCATTTCGAGGAGCGCGTGTTCCTGACTCTTATCGCTCGCAACGATAATGTGACCGGATGATCTCATGCGCTCATCGTGCATGGAAGAAATCATGAGATGAAGCCAGCGGCGCTGGTTGCCGTCCTGGATTTCCAATTGGGCTTGTGCTTCTTCCAAATCCCAGTATTGCCAGATAATATCGATGGGTTTTAATTCATCGCGTGCGTCCCGGCCAATGACATCCCCGCTGATGCCCAGCCACTTCATCCCAATCGGGTTGATATCCACGATTCGTTTTTCGTCGTTAATGATAATTACCGCATCGCGCAGGTTTTGGATGACGAGCGGAGCCGCGAGGGGCATGAGATTCAGAAGGTCGAATCGGAAAAATCCATAAGCAAGAAAAAGACCGGAAATCCCGAAAGCAAAGGGTGTCCAGTCGATTCCATGCGCTTGGAATTCATCCGTTAGAAAAAAAGCGTTTGCGATCACCGGGCCGATGGAACCGATCAGCATGATCCCGATTTGCTGTTTGAAGATGCGCGTTGCCCTGAGGTAGGTGATCAAATATAGGATAATTCCCGCGGCGACAAGAATGTAGCTTATGGAAACGATTGCCCAGAATAATATTCCATAACCATCAAAGATCAATCCGGGCAGGCCATTGGGATCCAGCCGCGCTCCCTTCCACATCAAGTGATTGGATTCGTTGAACAACGTTATTCCGAATGCGAGCAAAGGCCAGGCGATTAATAAGAATTGTCTATTACGGGTAAGCCAATTGGCGCGACCTGTATAGTGCAGGGCAAAGACCAGCCACAGCGTCGGTGTGGCCGTGATTCCCAGATACGTTAGTTTGTCTGCCAATATTTTGGTGTTTAAAGTGGGAGCAATGGTTTCGAGAGCATATGCCATTACCCATTCCGTGATGGCAACCATCAGCCAGCCAAATGAATAGGCGTTTGTACGCTTGGAGCGCCGGAAGGCATACAACGCGATTGCCGTCGTCAACCCCGCGATGACGAGAAGAGGTAATGCGTAAGGAAGCGAGCCGGGATACATAATTGCTTTATTGGCTTCGCACGAGTCCCTTTAGAAAGCCGCCCTTTCTATTCTGGTCCATCATAATATTTTTTGCTATTGGTCACCAAAGAACAGATTCAACCAGACTTGCCAGTTTGGCATCGGCGTGGGGGTGGGCGTTGGCTCGGTCGACTCGATGGGGGGCACTCCCGGTTGCCCGACCGGGGCGACCGGCTGATCGCCAGGCTGGGCATAATGTCCCTCACCATAAGCCCAGTCTTGCACAGCTTGATCTGAAGTGGCATACGCGACCTGGGTTTGTAACGCGACCTGGGTTTGTATGCCCTGTGTAACTTGAGCGCCAATGACCTTTGACTGTTTCTTCAAGCGATCCAATTCTTCGAGACGCGCGTTGAAATCCATGACCATCAGGATGAGCACCAGAATGCCCACAAAGACAAATATACGGCGGGGGTTGATAGGCCAGCGATCCATGCCTTTATCTTACCCGTTGTCGCTAAGGTTGGCAAGAACTGAAGCATCTGGTACAATCTCCGCCCGTTGAGCGTAGTACCCTTCGCTTAACAAAATCTTTAGCCAGAAAGGGCTTGAACGAAATGAAAGTATTATTGATCAAGGACGTTTACAAATTAGGCCGCGCCGGTGATGTAAAAAAGGTCGCCGATGGATTTGGCCGCAACTTCCTGCTCCCGCAGAAACTGGCCGTGCTGGCCACACCGGGTGCGATGAAGACTTCTGAGAAGGTTCGCTCGCAAGGCGAAGTACAGCGCGCCAAGCTTAATAGCGAACTCAAGGATCTGGCTGACCACGTCAACGGCGTCGTTCTGACTTTTGCCGCCAAAGCTGGTGAAACCGGAAAACTCTATGGCTCGATCACCACGCAGGATGTGGCCGCCGCTATTGTGGAGCAGACCAAATACGAGGTCAAGCGCCAGCAGATCGACATGCAGCCCATCCGCGAGTTGGGCGAGTTCAAGGCCCATGTGCGCCTGACGATTGATCTGGTTCCTGAAGTCAAGATTATTGTCCATCGCGAAGGCGAATCCGCAGCAGCCGAACCGGAAGAAAAAGTCAAGAGGCCGCGTGGCAAGAAAAAGGCCGAAGAAGCTCCTGCAGAAGAAGCAAAAGCCGAATAACACAGTCTTCCATTCATCACCGGTTCAAAAGGGCCGGTGATGTTATGTTACTGTGTACTGCGTAATTTTATAATTCAAGTTCGCTGATTCCAACAAGAAGCAGTAAAATAACCGGGCTATGTCTGAAACCATTGGTCAAAAACTCAGGAGTTCCCGCCAGGAAAAACGCCTCAGCCTTGAGCAAGTCTCGGCGGCCACGCGGGTTCGTCTATATTATCTCGAGGCCCTCGAGCGCGACGATCTCTCCGCCATTCCATCTGCCGCGCAGGCGCGCGGATTTTTGCACATCTATACAGATTACCTCGGCCTGAATGCGAATGAGTTCGTGCCGGTAGCACGCCCATCCGAAGCTCAGCCGATCGTCTCTTCACCAGATACTTCAACACCGCTCAGTACGGACCTCCTGGCAGCTCCCACTCAAGAAACTATTTCTACACCCGCGCCTGCGCGTCCCAACCTGCTGACCAGCCTGCGTGAGCGCTTCACGCGTCGATCAACTGTTGAGAATATTTCTGATGCCACCAATGGCGACCAGCTATCTGCCACGCCGGAACCTGAGTTCGTACCTGCGCGTTATACAGAAGAATTGCCTGCTGAACCTGCGCCCGTTGTAATTGAACGACCGGCCACAAAAGAACCAACGAGACCTGCAAAGCGCGCCTCGGGCAAAAAAGCAACTGCCGCGAAGAAACCCGCGCTAAGAAAGGCGAGGACTTCTTCCAGGGCAAAGGCTGGGAATAAATCAGAAGTAAAAAAAAAGATAACGAGGATGTCTCGCCCGAAGCGCGGCTCATCATCGCGCAAGCCGAGTTCATCCCCAACGCACCGCGTCTCGAAGAAGATGTCGAGCCGCATGCCAAAGAAACGCGCTTAGACTCGCTCACCCCGCCATCAACTTCCGAAATTGAATCATCGCTTCAAGAAGCGCCCATCGAGGCGAATGCGCGCGTGCCCGCCTGGCGCGCCTGGTTGGATTCAGTTGCCGCGAAACTCAAGATAACGGTCAACCGGCCTGGGGCACGCGAAGAAGCGGAACTCGAATCCAACACCGGGCCAGAATCCAACATCCAGGATTTCAATCCGTTCCCGGCAGAAGTGGATGCGGCTGCTTTATCTTCCCAAGAAATCTTTTCCGAGATCGGCGGGCAATTGCGCCAACGCCGCGAGATGTTGAGCCTGACGCATGATGAGATCGAACGTCACACACGCGTGCGCGCTCCGTTTTTGAAGGCATTGGAAGGTGGCATGTTGGAAGATTTGCCTTCACCTGTGCAGACGCGCGGCATTCTTGCGAATTATGCCGGCTTTCTCGATCTGGATGTGGATGCCATTATGCTGCGTTTCGCGGATGGATTGCAGGCGCGGCATCGTGAGCGGCAGCAACAGAAGCCCGCGCGTACGCGTGCGCCGATGATGGTCAATACCTCATTGCCGTTTTGGCGCGTTCTCCTTACCACTGACTTGTTGTTCGGCGGCGGCATGGCGATCATGCTGGTGATCTTTGCCATCTGGGGAATCAGTTTTGTGGTTTCGATCCAATCCAGTGCGCGGCCTCAAGCCACCCCGCCTTCTATTTCCGATGTGCTTGGATCGGGGACGCCGCTTGCAACTTCCTTGCAGGAAGTGACTCTCATCCCCGCGCAGAACACGCCACTGGCCGCGCCTCAGGATGCTACCGCCACCATTGAAACCCCAACACTGGGCGCGAATATCAATGTGCAACTCATTCTCGTCGCGACCGAACGCACTTATCTGCGCGTGACGGTGGATGGGAAGGTGAAGTTCGATGGACGCGTTGACCCGGGTTCGGCATATCCGTTCGATGCGGAAAAGCAGATAGATGTTTTGGTTGGCAATGCTGCTGCGCTCACGGTTAAATTCAATGGGCGTGACTTGGGCTTGATGGGCAATTTTGGCGAAGTGATCGATCGTGTATATACCGCACAAGGCGCTGCCACACCCACAGGCACACCACCTCCAACCTTCACGCCCACGCCCAACATTACACTGACACCTTCACTCACGCCCACGCGCACGCCTACATCAACTCCCACCCTGAAAGCCGGAGGATAATTTTGGCTTCTAATACGTTCCACCTTGTTTCACTTGGCTGTGCCAAGAATACTGTTGACTCAGATTCGATGGCGCAATTATTGTCCCGTGATGGTTACCACGCCGTTGATGACCCGGCCAAAGCAAATATCCTGATCGTAAATACGTGCGGATTTATCGGCCCCGCAAAAAAGGAATCGCTGGATGTTTTGCGCGAACTTTCCGGAAGCAAACGCAGCGGCCAGCTTTTGATCGCGGCCGGTTGTTTGACTCAGCGTTACGGTATTGAAGTCGCTCAGCAGGTGCCGGGCATTGATGGCGTTCTCGGCACGCGCCGCTGGATGGATATTGTGCAGGTCGTGCGCGAACTTCGCAAAGGGCCGCATCCCGAACCGATCTATCATCTGCCGACAGAAGCCGCAACCGTCGGGACCGATGAGGCGGATACCGTTCGAGCCAGTGCGGCCGGCACCTCGGCCTATCTCAAAATCGCGGACGGTTGCCGCCGTCCCTGTGCTTTCTGCGCTATTCCGCTTATCAAGGGCACGGCAGTCAGCCGTCCGATCGAGACGATTATCAACGAAGCGCTTCGTCTGCGCGACAGCGGCGTGCGCGAATTGGTTTTGATCGCTCAAGACACCACCGATTACGGTCACGATCTTAGACTCAAAGATGGGTTGGCGGTTCTGCTCGAACAAATAACCGATGCCGTGCCAGATATGGACTGGATCAGAATCATGTATGCCTATCCGGGCTACGTGACTGACCGACTAATCGAAGTCATGGCAACGCGCAAACAAGTTTTGCCATACCTCGACATGCCGCTCCAACATGCCGAGCCGAAAACTTTATACCGTATGAAACGACCATCGAACATTGACTGGGTCCACAAGACTCTCAGCAAAATGCGTTCGACGATTCCAAACCTTTCCATCCGCACCACATTCATCGTCGGTTATCCGGGCGAGACGGAAACAGAATTCCAGTCGCTGTTCGATTTTGTGAACGAGATTCGTTTCGACCGCGTCGGCGCTTTTCAATTTTCATTCGAGCGGGGCACAACTTCCGAACCGCTTGGCGATCCGGTTCCGGCGGAAGTCAAGCAGGAACGCTATGAGCGATTGATGGAACTTCAACAAAAAATTTCGCTTCAAATTAATCAGTCTTATGTTGGTAAGACGCTGGATATTTTGATCGAAGGCCGCGACAAGGATATTTCCATTGGCCGTTCCTACCGCGATGCGCCGGAGATTGACGGCATGGTGCTCGTCGAAGGCAAGGCGAACATTGGCGAGATCGTCCCCATTAAAATCACCGGCGCGATGGCCTACGATTTGACGGGAGTTTCAGCGGTTGAATCTTTGTTACGAATTACGTAATACGTATCACCTAATGAGTAACTTCAACATGAATCGTTTTGACCGCATCGCTCTCGTCATCAGCCTCATTGCAATCGCCGCGGCGTATTTTGTCTCTGTGCGTGTCTACGAACAAATGCCGCACATCGAAGACGAGATGGCTTACGTTTGGCAGGCGCGAGTTTTGGCGCAAGGCAAAGTCATGCTTCCGTCTCCAGCCGATGCCAAAAGTTTTCTTGTGCCGTTCGTGGTGGATTACAACGGTCAGCGCTTTAGCAAGTATCCGCTCGGCTGGCCGCTGATGTTGATGTTCGGCGTGTTGCTTCACGCGCGCGTCTGGGTCAACCCTATTTTGTCCGGGCTGGGAATTTGGCTGACTTATTTGCTCGGCAAAAAAGTTTTCGACGAGCGCATCGCGTTGTTATCCGCGGCGCTCATGGTTGCCTCGCCTTTCTTCCTGATCAATTCAGGTTCATTGCTTTCACATCCATGGTCGCTGTTTTTGACTCTGGGTTTTGCGCTGGCCTGGCTGGATACTTTCGACGCGGCGCGAAAACTTCCAGCGTGGCTGACAGTTTCAGTCGCGGGACTCAGCCTTGGGGTCCTGGCGATGACGCGCCCGCTGACGGCTATCGCAGTGGGATTGCCATTTTTTATTCACGGAATTATTTTGCTGATTCGCGGCAATAAATCCACACGCTTCAAAGTCTTGACGATTGGCCTGCTCGCGGCTTTCGTCGCGGCTTTGGTTCCGCTCTGGCAGTTTGTCGTTACCGGCAACCCGCTCTTGAATCCGTACATGTTATGGTGGAAGTACGACAAAATTGGATTTGGCGAAGGCTTTGGACGGCAGGCAGGCGGGCACAGCCTGTACTGGGCGTGGGTGAATCTTAAGGTCAGTTTCCATGCAGGCTGGGGTGATTTCTTTGGATGGGGAAGCGCCTCGTGGTTGTTCCTGCCCTTTGGCCTTTGGGCGCTGGGGCGCAACGCCCGCGCCTGGCTGGCCGCCGCAGTGTTTCCGTCAATCGTATTGCTGTATATGATGTACTGGATCGGCTCGAATTTATATGGCCCGCGTTATTATTATGAAGGTTTCTTTAGCCTGACGCTGGTCAGCGCGGCGGGGATGTTCTGGCTGGCAGAGCGCGTAGCGAAGGAAGGCCGTCTCCGCAAATGGATGCAGGTTGCTACGCTCTTGCTGGGCGTCTTTCTAATTGGCTATAACTTGATCGTTTACTTGCCAAAGCGTTTGAATGAAATGACCGGTCTGTACGGGATCAGCCGCGCAATGTTTGCTCCTTTTGAAACGGCGCAGGCGAAAGAGTTGACGCCCGCACTGGTCATCGTGCATTTTCAAAAAGACTGGACGGAATATGGCGGCCTGCTGGAGTTGCAAAACGCAAATCTGACCTCGCCGTTTATCTTCGCGCTTTCGCGCGGCTCCAGCGTTGATGCTGTTCTGGTGCATGATTATCCCGATCGGCGCGTGATTTATTATTACACTGACGAGCCGGATCAATTCTTCAAATCCCCCAGATAGTGCAACAGGGACAGGTCTCTGACCTGTCCCTGTTTATTTATATTTTACGATGCTCTTGCGAAGGCCGTCGCCAGTAAGATCAGGATGGCCAGCGCTAGATTTGTGCGCAATAGCCAAGTCTCGCGTTGCTGTAATTTCACCACTTGTTCCGGACTTGTTTTATTTTTCATCATCAGGGCGCGCCGGATGGCGGGCAGGATTTCCCACGTTTGCACGGCGCTGACTATGATCATGACCATCACCAGCCCGTGCTTGATCAGAAGCGAAAGCGACCATTGAGTGCTTGTCGAAAGAAAGCCGTTATAGTGAGGATTGACGCTCATCTGAAATAAGCCGGTCACGATCAAGAGACTGAGACAGAACCAAGCCACCGGCTCCAGCCGCTTTTGTATCGCTTCAATAAAAGCCAGTTGGTCAACTGGCTTGAGTGTGTGTTTTGCAGCGGGCAGGATCAGCACTGAGATCGCGGCCAGACTCCCAACCCACGTCACAGTTGCCAGCAGGTGGAGCCAGAAGGTTAACGCCAATGCCCAGGAGGGAATGGTTGGCATTATAGGCTAGGGGGTGGGAGTTGCTGTCGGTATGTCGGTTGGCGGCACGAGGACCGTGGGCGCGGGCGTTTCAGTAGGCGGATAACATGTCTGATAGGCCTGGTTGAAATTGTTAGCCGCTGGCTGATCGAGATTGCCGATAGTTTGTGCGGCCTGGTACTGTTGAACGGCATCGCAAAATTGGCTTCGCCCAAACAATTGATCGCCATAGCGCATCAAAGCGATATGATAGCGTTGTGAGGCAGTCATGGTTCCGTCCCACATGGAGGGCCAGCCATTCGCGGCCTGGGAGAAATAATCAACCGACTGCTTCCAGTCAACGCCAAAAAAACTGGAGGCTTGGATATAAGCGCGCGCGCCTTCGCGCAGACCATTGGCTTCCCGGTCGAGTGGAGCGAAGCGTTCAGCCAGCGTCAACTGGTAAACGCCGCCTTCCAGATTGCCTTCTTTTATGATTAAGTCCACGCCGTAGTTGCGCAGGGCGAAGTAATACATGCCGTCCACTTGGGATGTATTGAAGGTTGGGTCATGTTTGCGAAGTTGATCAAGCTCTGTCAGCGCATCGCTCCAGCTGCCAGCCGCGATTAATTGTTGGGCAGTGGAAAACAGGGCCTGTACGCCGCGTACATCGGGTGTCGGAGTAAGAGTCGGCGTTGGCGTCACAGTTGGAACGGTCATAAAGACCAGTACTTTTGCCAGCTCATTCTGTGCGCCGGGGAAACTCGAATCGTTTTGGATGATGAACTCGAGGCGTTGCCTGGCTGCATCATAACGACCAAATTGCTCGTCCACCAGTGCGAACTGGTATTGCTCGGTCAGTTGCTTGCTGATGACTTGCGATGCCGTGTTCTTGCGAATACCAATTCCGCTTTGATAGCCACCCAATCCGCCGAGAGCGAGAAGGATCAGCACGCCGAGTATCGTCAAAAGGATCGAACGCCAGCGCGGAGCTGGTTTGACGGGCTTGAGCGGCTGAGTGTCATCTTCTTTTATAGGTTGAACTTCTTGTGTGTTATTAGGTTCTTCAGACATGGACGCAATTATACCGTGACTCACAAATTGAAAAGCAAGCGGACTTCCTGGCGAACGATGGCGAGCGCGATGACTGTGCCGACGATCATGCCGATGATGGCTGTCAGTACCGCGCCGCCCGGAAGCATCGTTGCCAGAACATAAGCCGGGCCGCCGCCAAACAGGGCCGCAGCCAAGCCTTTGAGCATGGCCCCGTCAACTCTCAGCGGCTTGTGCATTTTTCTGCCCAGCCAGAAGAACAATAGCGCGGCTTCCACCGTCAGCGACAATTCTGCAAAAGCGATGGCAGGCGCGCCGATGGAGCGAAACATTGTCAGCGCGGTGAGCGCGGCTGGAATATAAATCGCCATGCGGACAGCCACGCCGAAGAACGGATACCAGGCTTCCTTGCGCGCGTAAAAGGAACGCGCCGCGATTTCCTGAATGGCATACCCGCATAACGTCAGCATATAAACGCGCGTTGTCCATGTCAGTAGATTCGTCCCGGTATCGTCGAAGCCGAAAGCGGCGCGCACGAGCGGATGGATTCCCGCGGAGATAATTGCCGCGGCCGGAAGAGTTAACGCGATCAAAATCCGGAGCGCCTTCTCGATGGTTAAACGGAATCCGGCCCAGTCCCCGCGAGCCGCGAGCTCGGAAAGAGTCGGCAGAAGCGCGGTGGCAATTGCCGTCCCGAGCAAAGTCTCAGGCACTTGCATGATCATCCAGCCATACGTCAGCGACGAGATCGCGCCGACTTGACTCAAGCGCGATGCAAAATTATCGCGGGCGATGAACATGAGTTGGATCATGAACATCGTCAGCAGGCGCGGCCCGACCACCTTAAGCGCCTCGACCACTGCCGGATCAATTTTGATTGAAGGCGTCCAGCGGAATTGATATTTGATGAGCGCCGGGATTTGAATGGCGAGATGGAGGACCGAGCCGATGATGACGCCATAAACGAGGCCATGTACGCCGAAGCGCGGCGCGAGCACGAGCGCGCCGAAAATTTGCCCGACGTTGTAAAGTATGGGTGCAAGGGCGGGGAAGAGGAAATGCTGGTTGGCTTGCAGGCTGGCCATGACCAGACCGCTGATCGAGAAGATCAAGGTCGCGATCAGGTTGAGCCGCATCAAGTCTGCGATGAGGCTTTGCTTTTGTGAGTCGAAGCCCGGTGCGATGCCGATCTGTGCTTTGACGATCTGCTCCGAAAAGATGGCGATGATGACCGCGGCCGAGGCCGTGACGATGAAGGCCAGGTTGGCGACGCGTGAAAAAAGATCCCAGGCGGCCTGACGACCGTTGATGGTCAGCGTACTGCTTAACACCGGGATGAAAGCCATCGCCAGCGCGCCGCCGGAGATCAGCGCGAATAACAAGTCCGGCAAATTGTTGGCGACGTTGAACGCGTCGAGTTCAAAGGAAAGATGAAAGGTGCGCGCGATGATGATCGAACGCGCGAAGGCCAGCACTTTGTCCAGCGTGAAAAAGAATCCAAGGAGCAGGGATGTACGCGTCAGGAATGACAACTTTTTCATTAGTGTAATTTAACCACAGATAAACCCAGATTTGAGCAACTGGGTTTATCTGTGGTTATTTTTGATTGTATTGATCTATGGAGATTAAAGCGTTCCTTTATATTGTCCGCCGTCCACGGTCAGCATCACGCCGGTGAGGTATGACGCCGCAGGCGAAAGCAGGAAGACTGCCGCGTTGGCAAATTCCTCCGGGCGTCCCACGCGTCCAAAGACGCTTTTCTGCGCGTCCATGGCTTGTTCCTGTTCTATCGTCGTGCCATTCTTTTGCGCGCGGAAGGATTGAAGTTCGCGAATGCGGTCTGTATCAATTGTGGCCGGCAGAATTGAATTAAAGCGGATGCCCTCGCCGCCGAGTTCCAGCGCCAGGCTTTTGGTCAATCCAACCGTGGCGAGTCGGATGCTGTTCGATAAAACCAGATTAGCCAAGGGCTGTTTGACGGTGTAGGAAGTCATGGTCAGAACGCTGGCCGCTGACGATTTTCGCAAATGGGGCAGGGCGGCGCGGATGAGGCGTACATGACTCATGAATGATAAATTGACCGCCTGTTCCCATATAGCTTCATCGAACGAATCGAATGCACCCGCGGGAGGTCCGCCTGCGTTGGTGACCAGCAAGTCGAGTCCGCCCAAAGCTTTGACCGTTTGCTCAACCAATTTCTCTGGAACTGATGGATCGCTCACATCGCCTGCCAGCGCGGCTTCGATTCCGCGGGTTTCCCTGCTTATCGCATTTGCCGCAGCTTTGATCTTGCCCTCGTCGCGGCTGTTGACCGCCACCTTGCATCCTTCCTTGGCAAGCACGCGGGCGATGGCGTAACCCAGTCCACGCGATGCGCCGGTGACAAGAGCGCGTTTATCTTTCAATCCGAGATCCATTTTCGTCTCCTTTGTCGAAAGACCCTAAAGGCAGCGAATGTCTTTAGGGTCTTTGGTTTACACTATACCGACCGCTTAGAAAATCGCGTCCATCAAATCCCGCTCGCGCAACATGCGGCGTTTCCAGTTGTTGATGAGTGGAACGATGAAAGGCAACAGCCTCATGCTGTAATACGGCGGCAGGATGGGCACGCCGAGCAGATCACCGAAGCTGATCAACACGAAGAGATGCTCCAGGCTGCCGCGCGTTCGCGCCAGAGTCCGCACCTGATCGTGGATCGCCATGCCGTAAAGAATTTCTTTGAGGGTGCGGGCGGGATTCGAAGAAGTGGTTGCCACACTGTGAACCTTATACGAACAGGTTATCCGCCATGGTGCTAAGCGTTGCCAAGCCGCGCACTTCTTTCTCGTAGAGCGGCAGGTTGGCGCGCACCATGCCGTCGAACTTCTCCCAGACCTCGGTCATGTAGCGGTCCTGCATGGCGACGCGGTTCTTGACGAAGTCTGGCGATTTGTCGTTGACCTGCTTTTTGTCAATGATCATGTTGACGATCACGCCGCCGACCGGGATGCCAAAGTCGTGGAACCAGCCGATGAAGCGGGTGATGACCGCGATCGGCAGGGCCTCCGGCAGGGTGACGAAGAAGAAGGCGGTCTGAGCGGAATCGGTCAGCATTTCGCGCGCCTTGCCCATGCGATCGCGGAAGGCGACCAGGTAATCCAGCAGCGGATCTTTTTCCTTCTTCTTGGTGAAGGACAGCAATTCGCGCAGGGAGCGGGCTTCGTCGCGGCTCTTGAGCATCTTGTTGACCCACAGCGAGTAGACCTGCGACATGCCCAGCAGACGGCGGGCGTTGGCGGTGGGGGCGGTGTCGAAAACATAAACATCATATTCGCCGCCTATCATCAAGTCCACCATGTTTTCGAACATGGCCGATTCCTCGAAGGCCGGATTCATCGTGGCCGATTCGACGAACTCCTCGGCCTTGGTGGAGATATCCGCAAACTTTAGGAACCATTGGATCTTGTCACGGATTTCCTGCTTGGAACGTTCGATGGTCTCTTTTGTGTCAATTTCATATGCCCATAGATTCGGGACACCTTCGACTGCGGTCGGCTTGCCAAATACGTTCTGGTTGAGCAATCCGCTCAAGCTGTGGACGGGATTGGTGGAGGCCAGCATGACGCGTCTGCCCTGCTTTGCCAGCCAGATGGCCGTCGCGCCTGCCAGCGCGGTCTTACCCACGCCGCCCTTGCCGCCGAAGAACAGATACTTCAAGCGCTGGTGGTCGCTGACATATTTTTTCATGGAGGTTTCAATTGAAGTTGTCATGTCATCCTCCTACTTTCCGTACATGATTTCTGCAAGCTGCTTGATCATATCCAGGCCGGTCACGTCGCGTTCCAGTTCGGGAACGTGCGCCGCCACCTGCTGGCCGAACATGGTCTTGATTTCTTCCAGGTATTTGTCCTGCATCTCGATGCGGTTCTTCAGGTAGGACGGGATGTTTTCCTTGAGCAGTTCGCGCGGCACAACGCGATTGACCACGTAGCCCATGATCGGCACGTTGAATTTGGCAAACAGCTCCGCTGCCTTGGCTGTGTCTATCAGGATCATTTCTTCTGGGATTACAACAAAGAAGAAGCCGGTCTTTTCCTTGTCAGTCAGAATACTTGACGAGGCGTTAATGCGGGTGCGGATGTATTGCAGTTCGGTGAGGATTTGATCTTCCTCGGTCTCCTTCTCGCGCTTCAAACGGGAAACCATCTCTTCGTACTCGCGCATCTCCTCGCGCAATTTTGTGATCTTGTTGATCCACTCGTCGTACACTTTTGCCATACTCAAGTAGTAAAGAGCATGGCCAAGCGGGACAAGATCATAAATGTAGTAATCGTATTCGCCGCCTATGACGATGTCCACCACTGCGTCGAAGATGGCGCTCTCTTCCATGGCGGGTTCTGCGGATGCGGCTTGAATGTATTGCTCGATCTCCTCAGGCACCTGGTCGAAACCATACATATCCAAAATTTTCTTGCGGATTTCATTCTGGTAGTTCTTGATGTGGCTGTCAGCGTCAATTTCCTGCGCCCACAAATTGTCCATGATCTTTACCGGACCCTTGCCAAAGATATCTTTCTGGAAGATGTCCGAGAGGCTGGCTTGCGGATCAACCGAGAAGACCAGCACCTTCTTGCCTTGCTTGGCCAGCCAGTAGGCAGTTGCGGCGGAGAAAGTTGTTTTGCCCAGTCCGCCCTTCCCACCGAACATGATGTAGCGACATTCCGGATGTTCTTCGAAGATCTGTTTGAGGGTCATGATGTTTGCTCCTAGAACATGGCGTCCGAGACATCTTTCTCACGCAGCAGGCGCCGCTTCCAGGTCGAGATTTGCGGAACCACATAAGGCAGCAGACGCAGGCTGTAATATGGCGGCAGAATGGGAACCCCGATCATATCTCCCATCGTGATTAGAATGAACAAATGCTCCATGCTGGCGCGTGTCCGCACGGCGTAGCGGCTCATGTCGTGTGAAGCCATGCCGTAGAGCACTTCCTTCGCGTTCTGCCAGAAGCTTTTTTTCTCAGGGCTTTCTTGACTCATCGGATAATCCTTTCTGAAATGGAATTAGATTTGGATGATACCTAAAGTCCGTCTAGGTGATAATCGTGTTCATCGGTAAATTCGCGTTCACGCAGTACACGGCGTTTCCAGGTTGCGATCTGAGGCAACACAAAAGGCAGCAAGCGCAAACTGTAATACGGCGGCAGGACCGGAACCCCGATCATGTCCCCGACTGTCGTAAGCATAAAAAGACTCTCCATGCTGGCGCGCATTTCAAGGGCATGGCCGGCGAATTCCAGGCCCAACATCCCGAACAGGAATTCTCGAATGACCTGCCAGCGGCTCGGCTTTTCTCTTGATTGAACTTTGTCACGTTTCATATTATACTCGCCAATAACATTGAATGATTACCGAGGTGCAGCGTGAATCCACAATATATTCTGGTCATTGTCGTCATTGTTGTTATGGGTTGGTTCGCTATTGGCTTTATCTATAATTTACGCCGAGGTGACGCGGTTCTCAAGTGGATGCAGACTGGCCTTCCAGACATTGGGCCGCGCACCACATTCCGCTGGCTTGGAACTTCGGTTGCTGAATTGGTCATCGCCAAAGCGAAGAATCCATTTCGCCGTCTTGAAACCTTGCTGGTGTTGGCGCCTCGCGACGTCTTCTGGATGATGATTGTCTCTGCCTTCCAGGGCCGGCATGACACCCTGATTTTTCGCGCTGTCCTCAACTCGCCTCCGTTTCTTGACCTTGAGCTGGCCGACCCTAAATCCTGGAGTGGACGCGCTGCCCTTAGTCAGGTTGCAACACGTGGTTGGGAAAGTAGACCTTATCAAGACTTGCAGTTAATGGCACCCAGGGGATTTCTGGATATGGCAACTACAACACTTGACCGACTTGCCACACCTATGCAAAAACTCTCCCCGCGCTACTCACGATTGAGTCTGCGCAAGAACACGCCCAACCTCGAAATTCACATTCCCTTCCCTGACACTCGCCGTACGGATGCAGTGCAGTATTTTGGAGCTTTACGCGACCTTGCCCGCGTTATCGGTGAACGCTGATGATTATCCCGGCACACACAAGAGGGGAGACGCAAATTTCCGCGTCTCCCCTTTGAATTTTAACCGCGAATTAATCTAGTCCGCTGCCGCAGGTGCAGCTTTCTTTTTGGCCGCGCCGCCACCCTTGGCGTAACGCTGATAGGCCTGATAGCCATCCCAGCCAATAATAATGGCTGCTACGAAGAGCAGGGCGGAGATCACGACCATAGCCCACGCGCCGGCCGCTTCCGCGCCACCTAATGGAACAATGGTGACATACAAGTTGCGAGCCGTAATCAGCGTAGCCGCCAGCGTGGTGATGTACATGAACAGCATCGGCCACAGTACATAGGCCGGGTTGCGCTTCTGCTGCTTCAACCATACCGTGACAATCAGCAGACTGAGCGCCGCCATCAATTGATTTGCCGCGCCAAACATTTGCCACAGGTATACCCATGTGCCGGTTAGCACGAGCGCCACGGTCAGCACCATCGACACGATGGTGGAAATGTGCATATTCTTCAGCGCGGGGACAGCATCGCCGACCCACTCGGACAGAGTCACGCGCATGACGCGGAAAATCAACTGGGTTACGGTCAACACGATGACCATAAAGGCAGCAAAGCCGAGCGCCGTGCCCAACAGCTTGAAGCCATCGCCGAAGATCACTGTCAGCAAACTTCCGACACCTGCCGCAAAGCGGCCCGCGCCACCACCTGTTCCGGCGATGGAAACGGCCACCAGCGAGAGCAGAGCCAGTGTGTTCTCCGTGAACATCGCCCCGCCGCCAACTGGCAGGGCGTCAGTCTCATACTCCAACTGGCGGGCAGTGCCGATCGAGCCAAACAGAGCGTGCCAGCCGGAGATCGCGCCACAAGCAATGGTCACGAACAGCATCGGCCACAGCGGCTGCCAGGCCTTACCAGCTAGCGGTATCCAGGACTGCTGCTTGACCGCTTCGAGTGCGAAAGCGCCAACCGCTGGCTTGATGAATGGGGCCAGCACCGCACCGATGGTACTGAAACCAATGGTCAACAGTGTGATCCAGAAGCCGATGTAGTTGACCGGCTGGGCGAACCTCCAGATCGGCAAAGTTGCCGAAAGATATGCAAAGACCAGCAGAAATAGCACCCAGAACATGTAGGAGGGTAGTGTCTTGATCATTCCCGTAGCAGCGTCGTAGACACCTGTGGATGTGCGTTTGCCATCGGCACCGGGAGCAGGCACGCGCGGGTCAGCAGCGGTCGGGTCGGTGACAGTCATCAGGGCGTTCCCGCCGCTGATTTGATTGATGGCACCGTTGAAAGCTACCATGGCACCGTTGATCGGTCCGCTCCAGTTTATCGCGCCAGTGGGTTTGCCGTCCGTGCCCAGTTTCGGCGTTGCACCGACCGGACCCAAGACTATGGCGGCCAGGGTCACGATCACTACGACGGCCGTGACCAAAATGAGATCCATCTTCCACTTGTAGAGCATCTGCCCGGCCAGAAAACCCATGATGGCCAGCATGATAATACCGAATGGTACATCTGGGCGAGCGGCCATCAGAGAGGCCATAATGCCCATGAACGCACCGGCGATAAGCAACAGGTAGAAGAAAATAAAGATGAACATGATGCTTCGAGTACGCGGCGCGATCAGTTTGTGGCTGATGGCGCTCAAGCTGTTGCCATCGTTGCGGACTGCCACGATGATGGCGCTGTAATCGCTGGCCCAGCCGATGAATGAAACGCCGATCATCAGCCACAACAGGGCAGGCAGCCAGCCCCACAAGTTCGCGGCGGTGATCACGCCCACGATTGGCCCGGCGGCCGCGATGGACTTGAAGTGATAACCAAACAGCACGTTGCGATTGGTGGGCATGAAGTCCACGCCATCCATATACATTTTGGCGGGCGTCGCTTTCTTGGCGTCTGCCTGAATGACATCGCGGTCAATCACCTTGGCATAGAAGTTGTAAGCCAGGTAGATGATGACCGCTGCGATTAGCACGATCCAGAGAGTGTTCATAATTGGTTTCTCCTTTAGCAGGGATGATAATGAAGAACAGATCAACTTCGATGACAATTTATGTCATCAGCGCGAGAAAAAGTTTATTCGATGGCAGGCACCTCCTTTATTATATTGAGACACCGGTTAGGCTGGCACGGTCTGGCCGCCCAGTAAACCGGCAATTTCATCGGCAGCATATTGCAGCGCCTGACTTCCCATGAAGCGCGCTTTTTGGTCAACGATGATCGCGGGGTAACGGCGAGTATTATATTTAAGTGACTTGTAAAAACCCTCCAGGGAGGCCACATCGATCACCTTGACCGTGACCCGGTCGCAGTGGACACGGAAAATTTCCTGCACCCAGTCGGATACGGCCTGATATTCATTGATGAGGTCTTTAGGCAAGCTGCTCTCCATCTGTTCATCGTGGATGCGATTGGTCGCGCCCATCTCGCGCCAGGCCACTTCGCAGTGCGTGCAGTGATAATAGGCCGTCGGAGCGTAGGCAATGATCTCTACCAGCAAAGGTTCGTTCATTTTTACTCCTAAAATAAAAGCGCCAGAGAGCAATGTTCATAGCTCAATGGCGCAAAATTCACTATATCGGCAGGGCGGCACACATCTGCCAAGCCGCAAAAATATTTGTGAGACTAAATTCATGCGATGACCGCAGGATCATGACTGAGAGACCTTTTATCTATGCGTTGGTAATAACACCAAACAAAGCTTTGTGTCGCTCTCTACAACTGTTACTCCAATTGTATTACCAGAAAAGAGAATGTCAATAGGTAATTGACGGTTTGTTACTTATCTCACAAAAGCGACCGGTCTCCTAGCGCTTTCAGCGCGATTGGCAGCAGGGTGGCGTAGATCATATCCGCTACGGGAGTCGGAACGCCGCGCTCGCGGCCTTTGCGGCCAATTACCCCGATCATCGACTTGATCTCAGTGCGGTGACCGGATTCCACATCCAACTGCATGGAGGCTTTGATGTGGGGCGCGGCGTTGTCCATAAATGCCAACGCCTGTTCGACCACATTTGCATCAAGTGCCACATTCTGAGCACGCGCAACGGCTTCCACCTCGCGCATCAGACTGATGATTAGCGCACGCGTCTCTGGAATAGTGCGATATTCGGCCATCGGCAAACGTGTCAACGAGCCGAAACTGCTGGCCGATGAAATGAACACGAATTTTGTCCACAGGATTTTCAGGATGTTCTCCGAAAGTTCGACGGTGATCCCCGTTTGTTTGAACGCTTCGTAAATGGCCTGGACGCGCGGCGTGGTGCGCCCGTCCAATTCTCCAAGCACGACGCGGCGGAAATCGGACATTTGTTTGATGACTCCCGGCGCCTCCAGCGCGGACGAGATCCAGGTCGCGCCGGCGACGATGTGCCCCACGCCGATTACTTTCCCGATCCGCTCGACGGCATCCACACCGTTTTGCAGACTCAGAACGGCCGTTTCTTTTCCAACGATTGGCTTGATCTTCTGGACGGCGTCTTCGGTGTCGTAAGTCTTGGTGCAAAACAGGATCAAGTCCACAGGTCCGGCCTGAGCCGGTTTGTCTGTGGCGTTGGCTGGCTTGATCTGAAAATCCCCAAAGATGCTTTTGATCTGCAACCCGTTTTCCTGGATGGCTTTCAGATGCGCGCCGCGCGCGATGAATGTGACTTCGTGGCCCTGCTTTGCGAGCAATGCGCCGTAATAGCCTCCCACGCCGCCTGTTCCCATGACTGCAATTTTCATCGGATTCTCCTTTTTTTCTAAACACGAAGGACACTAAGGGCACGAAGGTTTAAAAACTTTGTGTACTTTGTGCCCTAAGCCCTTTGTTCTTTGAGGGTTGTGTTTAAATCATTTCGATCTTTTCATCTATCACTTGCCCATCTTCCCAATTCGTTTCCACCCATTTTGCCACACTTTGCATGGACCGTCCCAATTGCGCCGCGTCGTTTCCGGCCATCGCGCAGACGATGACCGCCTCCTGCCAATGATCGTTCAAATCCATCTCGGCCACCGAGACGTTGAACTCGCGATGCAGACGCGCAATGAGCGGCTTGATCCGTCCGCGCTTTTCTTTGAGCGAGGCACAAGTGGGAAGGTGAAGGTGGATGGTGAGGGTGGAAAGCATGATTATTAAAGAAGCGTTTTATGCTTCTAATTTAGCAAGAAAAGATATAAAACAATAACGAAGTGGATTTTATTATTTTTGAAAAAGTGAAGAACATCAATAAAATCGAAAGATACACAAACCAACGCTTCATAAAAAAAGAGTAGCAGATAAAAAGTTAAAATTCAAAGTTAGAATTTTGTGAAAGGATGATTAATTATCGCCGGGAGGATTTGTATAGTTTACAAAATCAAGCAAAAGCCGATGCTCGGCGAGCCCTACCGGAATATGGTCTACCGGAACTCCACCAGATGTTAATGAAACAGGTCCGCCGTTAAACATAGATATTATTTTATTTAAGGCTTTCTGCTCCGAGGAAGCAAAAAGCGCCAAAAGTTCCCCTCTATTTTGTTTTTTAGCGGCCACAACATCGTTAAACCCCTTACCGAACGGGTCTTTCCAGGTTCCAGCATCCCAAGGGATATTATATGTATTTCCGTCAACCATTATCGTCGGAAGCGGTATTAGGAGAAAAGTAGCTTCTTTACTGTTATCAGACAAAAATTCACGTAATATGGGTATGTTTTTATTATTCATTATTGACATATAATCATTATATCTTTCCAGACTCATCTCTTTTTGCAGGGTTATCGTCTGCTTTTCGTTGCCTTTTTCCGGATTGCGGTTATTATTGACCGCGATCACGAAACCCTGTCCGCTTTTATCTGTGTATGATAAGAGTTTTGGTTCGGTAAAAAACTGGGTGGATTTAGAAAATTTTGTTGATGGCACCTGGTTTGGCTCATATTCCGGCTTTAATGCACCAGATTCTTGAGAGCCAAGAGTAATATTATTTGTTGAGTAATTTAAAAAATAATTCGGCCGGACGGCACCTGCCGGAATCGGATCATGCTCTGAATAATAAAATGCAAGAAGAGTATTTAATGCGGGAGCATTCTCACCAAGATAGGTCGAAATCTCCATCGGTTTATCAAGTGTTGCTCCAGATATGTCAAGTTCTCTCAACCATGCTTTTGCTTGTTCAGAGTAAACTATACGGCTGCCCAAAGTTCCATCCGCTTTCTTTTCATATCCGTAGGTTATCTTTTTTACCAATCCGTCGGTAGTAGTGGCTTGAGTAACGTTGACGAGTTCTATGCTCTCGACTGTTTGCGTATCGCCCAGGTCGACAACCGGATTACCGTCCGGAGCGACGGTATATGGCGCATCACCCAAGGCTGTTTTTATCTCTGACGAAACTTGCGGCATCGACGTCGGGCTTGGCTCAGGTGACGGTGAAGGTGTGAAAGTGGAAGTAGCAGTTGCTATTGAAGTGGGTGTTACGTTTTGCATAGCATTCGGCGCGCAAGAGAAAAGGAAAAAGACCAACAGGAAAACGATTGAAAGAAGTTTCTTCATGGCATTATCCTCTGACTCGAATTACCAATTACGAACAGCGATTTACGTTTTACGAATTACGCTTTACAGTCCCTCGCAATGAATATCGAATCTTCCTACAACTCAGCCCTCGACTACCTCTACTCTTTCGTAGATTATAGTCTCAAACACTCGTCCGAACTCCTCGCCAAGACTGACTCAACCTCAACCGGATATATTTCTTTGGCATAGGCAGGAAAAGTAGAATCCTTGCCGGAACCATTAGGAATCCAGTAAGGAAACGCAATATTTCTAGTAAGGAAACGTGAACTTTCCAGTAAGGAAATAGATCATTTCTAGTAAGGAAATGCGATGTTCCCAGCAAGGAAATCCTGCCAACCCGTTTTGGCGGGAAAGTGTTGCTTGTGTGGGGACAGGGTAAAGGAGAACAGACAGCAAGAACAACGAGAAACTACATCTTCCAAAATGTGATTTACGATTTGCGTTTTACGCTTTACAATCCCACGCATGACAGACACCGAAACCGCATACAACTCAGCCCTCGACTATCTCTACAGCTTCGTAGATTATAGCCTCAAACATTCGTCCGAACTGGCCAAAGCTGACTTCAACCTTGACCGCATGCGCGCGTTGATGGTCGAACTCGGCAATCCCGAATCAAAATATCCGATCATCCACGTGGCCGGGACGAAAGGCAAGGGCTCGGTCAGCGCGTTATGTGCGAGCGGGTTGCAGGCCGCAGGTTACAAGGTTGGACTTTATACCTCGCCGCATTTACTGGATTACACCGAGCGGATTCGAATCAATGGCGAGCCGATCTCGCATGAAGAATTAATTGACCTGGTTGAACGAGTCAAACCGGCGGTGGCGAAGATTCCCAAGTTGACCACTTTTGAAATCACAACTGCCATTGGCTTTTTAGCTTTTGCTCAACAAAAAGTAGATGGGGCTGTCGTCGAAGTTGGACTCGGCGGAAGACTGGATGCGACCAATGTGGTCACACCGAAAGTATCGGTCATCACTTCGCTGTCTTACGATCACATGGCTGTGTTGGGAAATACATTGGCATTGATCGCGGGTGAAAAAGCTGGGATTATCAAGCCGGGTGTGCCGGTTGTGTCCGCGCCGCAGAAGGATGAAGCACTTCAAGTTTTGGAGCGCATAGCCACTGAGAGAAATGCGCCATTCACGCTGGTTGGAAAAGATATAACTTATAAACCGCTTGAACATTCCCTCGATGGACAAAAACTTATTATCGCGCTGAGCGAAGCTGATGGTCGAGTAGATGCGAAGCAGCGTATCGAGACCGAGCGAAGTCGAAGCGCAATTGATCAGCACCCTTCGGCTTTGGGTTTCGATACGGTTGAGAAAAACGCTCAACCTACTCAACCCTCCGCTCAGGGCGATAGTTTGATTTTTACAATTCCATTGCTTGGCCTTCATCAAATTGAAAACGCCGCCATCGCGTATGCGGCCTTAAAAGCCAGCGGACTTGAAGTTTCTGATGCGGACATTCAAAAGGGATTTGCTGAAGTAAAATGGCCTGCCCGCTTTGAAGTCGTGCGCCGCGAGCCGCCCGTTATTTTTGACTCGGCGCATAATCAGGATTCATTCGAGAAATTAGCGCGGACGCTCGAAGATTATTTTCCCGGTCGTCCCGTTTATCTCATCTTCGGCGCCTCGGAGGATAAAAATATTCCCGGCATGTTCGCCGAGATTGCGCCGAAGGTTAAACTTTTGCTGGTGACCAGAGCCAATCATCCGCGCGCTTTGGAGCCGGAAAAAATTCAGGAGTTGGCGCGGCGGGCCAAAGTCCCGAACGAAGCGGCGGTACCCGTCGAAGCCGCGCTTGCGCGTGCGCTGGGAATGTCAAAAAAAGATGGTAGCATTGTTCTGTCTGCCGGAAGTATGTTTGTCACCGCAGAAGTGATGGCGGCCTGGAATAAATTACATGGTACGTCATTGCGAGGAGCGTAGCGACGCAGCAATCCCCACATTATCGAGGAGATTGCTTCTCGAAGACTCGCAATGACAGAGGAAGCGATGAATCAAAACGACTGGAACGAAGAAGACGATAATTTCAACCTGGCGCTTTCGCAGCGCACCGAAGAGTTGTACCGCGTGCCGAATTATGAAGCCAACGAAGATGGTTTGATCGAAGCGGTCGTGTTGCCATTGCGCGATTTAGTAGTGTTCCCGCGCATGGTCTCGCCCATTTTTGTGGGGCGCGAGGCTTCGCTGTTGGCTGTGCAGGACGCACAGGCGAAAAATCAAACTGTGATCGGACTCGTGCAGAAAGACCCGGAGATTGAAGACCCAAAGCCTGCGGACTTTTTGACGATTGGGATCGAGATGGCGGTTGGACGTTTGCTCTCGATGCCGGACGGCGCTTCGTCCGCACTGGTACAGGGACGCCGCCGCGTTGAGATCGTGGAATTTATGCGGGTCAAGCCTTTTCTGAAAGTGCGCGCCCGCGTCATCTTCGAGCCGACAACGGCTGACCGTCAAACGCAGGCGCTCATGCGCTCGGTGCTTGACCTGTTCGATCGCTGCGTCCAACTGGACCGCTCGATCCCGGAAGAGGCACATCTGTTCGCGATGAACATTGCCGAGCCCGGCTGGCTGGCGGACATGATCGCCACTTCGCTTTCACTGAATTATGAAGCCAAGCAAAGCTTGTTGACCCTGCTCGATCCGCGCGGACGACTGCAGGCGCTCAATAAAATCCTGGCGCAGGAAGTGGACGTGCTCGAACTGGAAGATGAAATCCATTCGCGCGTTCAGAATGAAGTGGATAAGAGTCAGCGTGAGTTTTATCTGCGTGAGCAGATGCGTCAGATCCAAAACGAGTTGGGCGAAGGCGATGTCTTCACGCGCGACGCCTCCGATCTGAAGAAAAAGATCGAAGCCGCGGCATTGCCTGAAGAAGCCAAAGTCGTCGCCATGAAAGAACTCGAACGCCTGAATCAAATGCCGCCGATGGCACCTGAAGTCGGTATCATCCGCACGTACATTGACTGGATGATTGACCTGCCATGGAACAAATCTTCGCCGGATAATCTGGACGTCAAACATGCCGCCAAGACTCTGGAACGCGATCATTATGGTTTAAAGAAAGCCAAAGAGCGCATCCTTGAATATATCGCGGTGCGTTCGCTCAAACCGAGAAAAGAACGCCAGCCCATTTTGTGTTTTGTCGGACCTCCTGGCACGGGCAAGACTTCACTCGGACGTTCCATTGCCGACGCGCTCGGACGCAAATTCGTGCGCGTCTCGCTGGGTGGCATACGCGACGAGGCGGAAATTCGCGGTCACCGTCGGACCTACATCGGCGCACTGCCCGGACGAATCATCCAGACCATGAAGCGCGCCGGGACGGCCAATCCGCTGTTTATGCTGGACGAGATTGATAAACTCTATTCCGATTTTCGCGGCGACCCTGCCTCGGCCATGCTCGAAGTGCTCGACCCGGAACAGAACAATGCCTTCAGCGATCACTATCTCGAACTGGCCTTTGATCTTTCAAAGGTCATGTTCGTGACAACGGCCAATTACCTCGGCTCGATCCCGCCCGCGCTTCTCGACCGCATGGAAGTGATCGAGTTCCCCGGTTA
>Ga0172369_10000368_pt1 | contig 68306 bp, 58 predicted proteins | sample LakKiv25m_FD_114539 | JGI IMG/M metagenome (GOLD analysis project Ga0172369, IMG submission 114539) | Freshwater microbial communities from Kabuno Bay, South-Kivu, Congo - kab_022012_11.25m | ecosystem: Environmental > Aquatic > Freshwater > Lake | place: Democratic Republic of the Congo... | reverse complement strand
GGAGCGAAAGCACAGCTTCGCGTTGCGGCGGCGTGGAGCGCCAAGTTAAATTGTCTTTATTATATTAATTTAAATTTAAAACCATCTCTACCCGTTGCGAGCGGCGCGCAGCGCCGCCGCAACGCCATGCTAACCAGCGCGGAGAAAAAGCATGAGTGAAAACCAAACCAGCGTTAACCCGCGTCTGGTTGAGCAATTTGTTACACGTTCTCTATTTTTCTATTTAAAAATCTCTTTAAAAATCTGCGATAATTTTTGGTCTATATCGTTATTGAAATCTTGATGCGGAATATTCAGATGTCTTAATACTTCAGCAAATCTTTTAAAGCCATTTTCGCTTCTTAATTCAACCCATTCCACGCCTAAGCTGTCCAATTGTTTTTTATTTGTATCCGACAATTTGTCCGCAATAAAAACTTTGCTGTCTCTCGCAATAACAGCATCAGCACTTTCGGGATTTCCTCGCCCCATTAATTTAACCTCGCATTTGTATTTCCTGTTCTCGTCTCCTATCAGATAAAAATCAATTTCTCTTTCAAACTCAGGTTTCTTTTTTGATTTTCCTCTAAATCTGCTTGCATAGTTTATATCATTGATACCGAATAGCTTGCATAATGTTAGCATCAAAGGTTTTTCTACTCTTTTGCCGGCAGTGCTCCACAAGCCGCCCCTCAATTCAGCTCGTTTAACAGCTAATGTATTTATAACAATAAGGCTTTCACTAATGTTTAAATCAACGCTTACGCCTTTAAATTTAATGGTCAAGGTTAATTCTAAGTCATGCTCGGTATCTACAAGATTTTTGATAGCTTCAAATAATGTATCGTAATTTTCATTGGAGGCATCAATTATTATTTCTTTTGTGGATGAGTTGAACATATTATGTATTGTCTTTTTGTTGAGTCCAGAATGAATAGCGATTTCTTGAGCGGGAAGGTTAGGATTTAAAAATTCCTTCTTATACCAGTCAACTGTAATATCCTGACTTCTGAGTTTTGCATCTATCACTTTTTTAAAGAAGTCAATCGCGTATTGTAAAAACTCTGCATTAATCAGGGTTACAATCTCTATCCTGTAATCCTGCCCTTTGATGAGTTTCTGTATGATATTTTTTGCTACAGATTCAGTAAGTGTCATTTTTTGATAATTTCCTTAAATTGTTCCAGCGAGAAAAAACGGGGGAGATTATTGGAAAATAGATTGCCATTTTCTAAATTTTTTCTTATTTCATGGAAATATTTTTTGTCCTGTTCCGTCAAGAAAAATAATCTCTCTAATTTTTTGGCTGCTTTACCCAAAGTCCCGCTACCTGCAAATGGGTCAAAAACCAAATCTCCCTTAAAAGAATAAAATTTGATTACTCTGTTGCATAATTCCAGGGGGAAAACAGCAGTATGAACTTTATTGAATGTCGGGTCAATTTTCCAGACGTTTGAAGTCTCATATTCCTCTGTAACCTTACTTTTTTTGATTACATCCCAGCTATATTGACGGATGTTCCAATCTAAAAGTTTCTCTGTTTTCTTGCGATAAACCATCAAGTATTCTGTAACGGGATTTGGTTTGTATCCGAGAGGTTTGCGATGCTGTAAAAATCCGGCATTGCGGTTTTTAACGCTTGATTCAGGTTTTAACCAGACAACATCATCTATAAATTCCCATCCCATATTGACCAAATGAGGATGAATATCAAAAGGAATCGGATAACGCTTGCTTGAATGTTGACGGCTTACTCTCGGAATTATGATAGGGGATGTATTTAAAATAAAAAACCTTCCTTCTTTAGTTACTCTGTAGACTTCCTTGAAGACCTCGACTAAAAAATTTAAATATTCTTGATAACTTTGATAGATAGAGTAATCTCTTGCGTTATAGTAAGGCGGCGAAGTAAATGTTAAATGGATTGATTCGTCCGGCACAATCTTAAGAATATCCCTCACATCTCCATTAACAACGACATTCTTTAAAAATTCATAAGTTTCGGTATGTGGCTGGACTATTTCATTTGCATTTTGTGCGAAATATTCTTTATGAATTACAGTCTGAACCATTTCATTTGGATGATTGTGGAGTTGTTTTAAATGTTGTTCAACCATTTTATTGTTCTTGAATACAAGTAAGCCTCTGATTGCTTGCAAGACAATTTTCGGGTCAGAATCATTTAACATCTCAAGAAGCATTGCTTTATTCTGTGGATGTCTCATCCTACCGATAGAGGAAACCGCCTCTCTCCTAACCATAGAATCAGAGTCTTTTCTTGCAATAATAGATAATGCCTGTAGATATTTTACATCTTCCAATTTCCCAATATTTTTTACTGCCCATAATCTTACCTGATGGCTTTCATGGTTTAGTAAGGGGGTCAACAGATTCCCGTCGAAGTCTTTTGGTAAATGCCCTAATTTCTCAAGAAAGAAAGCTAAGCTGCCACTATCTTTAAATTCAGTAATAGCATTTGATAATGCCCCATTGCCTTTAATTTTAAGGTCATTTATATATTCTTTTGTCAGCATTTCCGAAGCCCTTAATCAAATAGGTAAAATCTGTATTTCATTATAAACCTTTTGCCATATTAGAGGGAAGTAAATATTTTTACTGGCGTGGCCGTTTTGTCTTTGTATGCCGTTATTATTAGTTATATTTGACGTGTAACGACCATGCTAAGCAGCCGGGCCACAGGGGCAAAACTGAAAAACAAACCAGCGTTATGCCCGGTCTGCTTGAGCAATTTGTTGGCCTTGCCTCATAATTTTCCATTCTTTTCCTTGTCGAAAATATAAAGCAATCTATCGATTGTTGCAAATGCGAGCCCCTTAGCTTTGCAGAGTTCCATTAGGTCAGAGATATAGTCAAAATATAGTGACAGTTTTTTCTCAGTTGCCGTAGCCTGATATAGAGGATACTTTTTGCCATAAACTGCTCTATAGGCATGCCGGTCTATTATTTGAAATACCTTCGGATTCATAAACCGTAATATTGTTGATGCCATTGGAAGGTCAGCGCCATTCAGAGATAGTAATGCTGTTAGCACCTTATTGCCTCTCTCATGTTCTCCTTCTTTCAAATCGTTCAAATTCTTGAGTTCCTTTATAATGTCGTCGTTGATACGGACATACCGGTTAACCTTCCAAAGAACTATTTCGTTTATCAGCAACTGGTCTATAGCCGTATTTTCTAAATTATCAAGTTTTCTTGTAAGTTCCGGCTGATACTTGTATGACGCCAAAAAAGTATTGAGGTCTTCGGAAAACTCAGAAGCCTTCGTTATTTCGATTGGTTCTTTAATTTTGCTTTGTTTCGGTGACATTCTTTACACCTACAATGTCGGCCACCTTGGGAAGGGCCGTGAGTGGGATCAGTCGGAAAGTCGTCTAATTGCTTCCAATTCCGACATGTGGAGCAGACCTTACCCATGATGCCTTTTTTGATTATGATTGCCATTTAATGCCTTTCATTATCGGGCCAACATATAATCTACCTCAATGGTAGCGACAAGCTATTTGCGTCATGATAGCACAGGGCGATAAAATATCGCAATGCAAAAAAGCATATTAATATCAACAATTTCCACTGATACTTAATCTTACAATTTATGATAATATAGGGCAAAAGTGTGGGAGGTTTTTTATGGGTTTTCGTACGGAGCCACCAAATTCCGCGTCTGTTTTGCCGGCGTTTCAGCAATATCTTATAGATAAAAGGCTTGTTCCCCAAAACAGGGTTTCCTACTTTGCCTATTGGGTCAGCCGTTATCTGCGTTATGCCCAAAAACAAGCGATTGATTCAACAGAGTTTAATGAACCGGCGGTAATGAGCTTTATTGATGGATTGCGGCAGGATGGACGCATTAAGGATTGGCAGCCGCGTCAGGCAGACGAAGCCCTAAGGCTTTATTATTTCCATTATCTTGGCAAGGCTAAAGGGGGAAACGCTCCCTTAGCTGCCGGCTTAACTGATGTTCTTGCAGAAGTGCGCCGTCTAATAAGGCTCAAACATTATTCTTACAGCACCGAGCGCACGTATATTCAGTGGATTGAGCGTTTTGCAGCCTATGTCCTTCAATCAAGCTCAAAGAGCATCGGAGATGCCGAGTCTGCTGATTTTAAGAATTTTCTCAGCCACCTTGCCCTTAAGCAAAGGGTAGCCTCTTCAACTCAGAATCAGGCATTTAACGCTGTTCTTTTTTTATTCCGAAATATTTTAAATCGGGATGTTGGTTCCCTTGACACTACTGTGCGAGCAAAGAGAGGCCCGAAACTTCCTGTTGTTCTGACAGTGGAGGAAGTGGGGCAGCTTTTTAAACAGATGACGGGCAAGCCTCTTTTAATTGCTGAACTGCTTTACGGAACAGGGCTTCGCCTTATGGAGCTTGCAAGATTGCGGGTGCAGGACATTGATTTTGATGCTAATACCATAATCGTTCACAGCGGTAAAGGCGACAAGGACCGCTCTGTTATGCTTCCGGCTGCGGTAAAAGAACGTTTGAAAGAACACTTAATAAACGTAAAGGCCGTTCACGAGAAAGATTTGGCCGCGGGGCATGGTGAGGTATCTCTTCCCGATGCATTGAGCCGTAAGTATCCCAATGCCGCTAAAGAGTGGGGCTGGCAGTATGTATTCCCCTCCGGTTCTCTTTCGGTTGATCCGAGGAGCGGCGCGGTGCGAAGGCATCACATAAGCGATTCGGTTATCCAGACTGCGGTCAAAGACGCGGTGCGAAAGGCGGGCATTGTAAAACACGCGACCGTACACACCCTAAGACACAGTTTTGCCACTCATCTTCTTCAAAATGGAATCAATATCAGAGAAGTGCAGGAACTTCTTGGGCATAAGAATGTGGAAACAACAATGGTTTATACGCATGTGCTTCGCAATATGTCTAATGCCCCTCAAAGCCCGCTGGATGCGCTTTATGGAAGTAAGCAATAATTGACTATCATCAAACGTTGTATTATTGACCCGCATCCCCCTCTCAAATCCTCCCGCATGTTATTATAACAAATGGATTTTTTGGGCGGGATTGAAGCGGAATTTGACAGGTTAAGCGGCAGGCAACTGACCGCTTTATATACAAAAAAAGTAGATGATTTTCTTGCCGGAATTTTCAATTCAATAAAATCAAAAAAGCCGTTGGCCCTCATCGCAATCGGAGGATACGGCAGGGGAGAGCTTGCGCCTTATTCTGATATTGACATTATGTTTTTTGCGCAGGATAAAACCGATGCAAAAAAGGTTGAAGCTGTTCTTTATAAGCTCTGGGACGAGGGGCTCACCATAGGCCATTGCTTCAGGACTCCGGAGGACTGCATCGCAGAGGCTAAAAAAGACCTCCGCACCCATACATCTCTGCTTGAAGCCAGATTGATTGCCGGAGACAAAAAACTATACGATTATTTTGAGAAAAAGGTTTATCCCGAGATTGCCTTTAGACGACAGAAGAATTTCATAAGCGGAAAACTCAAGGAGATGGAAAAAAGGCACGGCGACTTCGGAAGCTCCGTATTCCTGCTTGAGCCGAATGTGAAGGAAGGGCGGGGCTGTTTAAGGGATATTCATACCGTCTTATGGCTTTCAAAGGTCGCGCTGAAGATTAACGATATTGAGGGTATGGCAAGCCTCCTCTCAAAGAATGATTTCAGGAAACTGATGAGGTCATATGATTTTCTTTTAAGGGTGCGGTTCTGCCTGCATATCATGAACAAAAGAAGGGATGATGTGCTCTCGTTTAATGTTCATGACAGTGTTGCAAAGAGGCTTGGGTTTCATGCCTCAAAGAAATTTTCCGGCACGGAAAGGTTCATGAGGTATTTCTACCTTAAGGCAAGCGCGGTTAAAGAAACCACATCCACGATAGCGGGCCTCTGCAGCAGGCAATGGCTTATGCCTGTTGCAGAGCGCGGGATGAGGAAAAGAAAAATAACTAACAACTTTCTTCTTTATAACGATGTAATTGTCTCTGCTGAAAAGGATATATTCAAAAAAGACCCGGTCAGCCTGATAGAGGTTTTTTACGTTTATTCAAAGACAGGCAGGCATTCCGGCCTTAATCTCAGGGAGAATATCAAACGCAATTTGCTTTTTCTCGGGAAAAAAGTCAGGAATTCACAAAAGGCGGTCTCATTTTTTCTTGAGATATTGAAAGGAAACAGGGTATACGAAACGCTCAGAGAAATGCACGAAACAGGCGTGCTCGGAAGATTCATTCCCGAATTCGGCGCCTTGAAATCCCTGGTCAGCTATGAGCCTTACCACAGGTATACTGTTGATGAACATACCCTGCTTGCGATTAGAAATCTTGAAACGCTGACAATTACAAAATACAAAAATCTTGGGTATCTTTCGGAGATTATCAAAGATGTTAATGAGAGGAAAATGCTCTTTATGTCATTGCTTCTTCATGACATAGGCAAAGCTGCCGGCAGGTATCACGAAGAGGAAGGGTATAAACGGCTTAAAAATATAATTGAAAGATTTAATCTGGACAGGCATAAGCGGCAGAGGATAGAATTCCTGGTTAAAAACCATATCCTTATGTCGGTTGTGGCCCTGAAAAGAGAGCTTGAGGATGCCGAGGTCATAGCCCAGTTTGCGGACTCTGTGGGTGATGAGGAGGGTCTGAGGGCTTTATGCCTTATGACATATGCGGATATGTCTGCCGTCAACCCTGATTTCTGGACTGAATGGAAGGCCTATCTGCTTAAAGAGCTTTATGAAAAGACCCTGAACCATTTACGCGGAATAACGAAAGACCGCGGAGCTTATATATACGGTATCCTGTCTTCATCCCCGCCCGGAGACAGGGAGGCCTTAGCCGATTTTTTAAATAACATGCCGGAAAGATATATTCTTTCAACGCCGCGGGAAAAGATACATGAGGATTTCGGCCTTGCGAGGGATGTGATGAATTATGGTTTTGCCGCTGCAATTAATGAAAAACATTACGGCACGACCGAGATAACAATAGGCGCCTGGGACAGAGAAGGCCTTTTTTCCCGGATAGTGGGGTTTCTCTCATCAAAATGGATGAATATAGTCTGGGCCAGGCTCTATACTGGCAAAAATGGTCTTGTTATTGATAAAATTCAAATTTCAAACTGGAAAGAGCTATGGTGGGACGGAATGGAGGATGTTATAAAAAATGGACTCAGAGAAGTTGTGACAGGAGGCGCTCCGATAAATCTGCATGCCGTTCAAAAAGAGACTTTGGGGAAATTTGACGTCTTTGTGGAGCTTGATAACGAGACCTCGGAAGAAAACACCATTGTTGAATTTTTTTCGCAGGACCGGCCCGGCCTCCTCTATGACGCGTCTAACCTTATGCATGAAAGAGGGCTGAACATAATATCTGCAAGGGTCAATACCGAATCCGGGATTGCCCAGGATGTCTTTTATGTTCAGTGCGAAGGCAAAAAAGTTAACGGGCCTATAGCTGTAAAATTGCTGGAATCTTTATGGAAAAATCTAAAAGGATAAAGCGGATAGCGTATCTTTCTACTGCGGCCCTGCTGATAGGGATGCTCATCTTTATCTCCCGCGGGCCGCATATATCAAATGCATTAAAGAAAATCATATTGCCGGAGCTTGAGAGCATGACCGGCCGCAAAGTAATAGCCCAGTCAATACACCTTAATTTATTTCCTTTGTTCATTGAGGCAAAGGGCGTGAAGTTGTTTGATGACGAAGGCAACAGGGTTTTGACTGTTGACAGGATAAAGGGTTATCCGAAGCTCCTCGCAATACGAAGAAAGAGATTTACACTGAAGAGGATAGTGTTTAAAGACCCGGAGTTATGGACGGATAAGGAGCAGGCGGACGACATAATCAAGAAGGTTAAGGAATACCTGCTCAAAGAAGACCCTAAAAAGATGAAGGTTATAGTGGATGTGATAGAAGTGCGCAATGGAGGATTTTCATTTTATGATTCCGCGCATAATGCGGTTTTCAGAGGCAAAGGATTAAGCGGAGAGGTATTATTGGGAGAAACAGTGCGGATTAAGGCAGGCATAAAAGAATTGATTTCAGGTGTCCGCGATATTCCAGAGGTGAAAGTCAGCGCCGATGCGCTGCTGTTTTTAAGGAAAGAGGGCCTTGATATAAAGAATGTCACACTTACAGCTTATGATTCGCAAATTAAGGCAAGCGGTTTTTATTCTTCCGAAGGCAAGGGCGATATAAAGACGGAGGTTGAGCTTTCGGTTGATTCCGTAAAAAAAGTTTTCGGCCTGAAGAAAAGCGGGGAAGGAAAGATATCTGCAAAGGGTCATGTAAGATTTGGCGAAGGCGCTCCTCTTCTGGATGCGAGGGTCAAGGGAAATTTTTATCTTCAATCTTTGATGGAGCTCCTCCAGGTAAAAGAGAGGGTTGAAGGCTGGATAGATTTTGACGGCCAGGTAAGCGGTGAAATTTCAAAACTTACAGGCAACGCAGATGCAGCATTAAAAAACGGGAATCTTTTTGATATTGCCGTTGACAGCCTTAAATGCAGTATAGTTTACGGCAAGGGAATCCTGAGTTTTAAAAACGGCAAGGCGTCTCTTTACAACGGAAAGGCTGATGCAGAGGCAGTTTTGGTGATGCCGAAAATAGACCGGTATTCAGTGAAGGTGAATTTCACGGATGTTGATAGTCAGCCGGCATTCAAACTTATCGGTCTGGATATGAAGGTTCCGAAGGGCAAGGTAAAAGGGGAGCTTTTTTCTTCCGACACTGAGTTTAATCCTTCAGGGTGGTTCAGCTACAGCAGCCTGCAGACAGGAAAGGAATTGCTGGAGAGGATAAAGGGGATTAAAGGGGAATTTAAAGCGCTCGGCGATATGCTTTATCTCACAAATACTGAGATTAAAACCGAAAAATCCGAGCTGGATATAAACGGCTCCGTTGCCATGTCCGCTTCTGCGCTAAATCTAAAAGGCAGGCTGATAACCCGGGACCTTACAGACCTCACTTCTCCATATTTTTCTCTTCTAAAAGGCTCAGGCGATTTTACAGGAACAATAACTGGAAAATTCGTGGACCCGCTCATAAGCGGTGAGATAAAGATGAGTTCAGCGTCATTAAACGGATACGGTCTTGATAGTGTTTCAGGCGATATATCTTACAGAAAAAACCTTCTTGAGATAAAAAGTTTGACGATTAAGGCAAAAGATCAGGAACATACTGCGAAAGGCCATATAAAGTTTAACGCGGCAAGGGAGATTTTTGATTTAAAGCAGCCTGAGTATAATCTTGCCGTATTATTAAAAGGCGCCGAGGCCGGTGGTTTGACTGCAGCTTTGCACAAGAAACTCCCGGTAAAAGGAAGGCTTAGTGCGGATTTCAAGATAACAGGCCGCGGCTCTTACCCTGAGTATTCAGGCTCGGCAGTTGTTGCGGATGCAGAGGCTTATGGATTTTCAGCGGACTCCATGACAACGGATTTTTTCTACAGGCATAAAGATATTGCCGTAAAAAAGGCTGTTATTAAAAAGGGCGGCTCTTCCCTTGCCGTTAGCGGGAAGATTTCCGATATGGAGAAGTTTTCTTTCCGCGCATCCGGAGACAGGCTGTTTCTGAAAGATACAGGACTGAGAAACATTCCTGTGGATGCGGTATTAAGCATTAAGGCGTCCGGCTCAGGCGCTTTTGACAATCCCTCTGTAACTGTAAGCGGCAAATTGTCGGGCGGAACATTTAAGGGCAGGCAGCTCGGCACAGGCGCAATAAACGTGTCTATTAAGAATAAGGATATCCTGTTCAATGCCGCGCTGTTTAATGAAAAGGTAATGATGAAAGGAAAAGGGCAGTTTAGCGATTTGCTGCCGTGGAGCGGAGAGGTAACGGTGAAATCAGGCAGATATGATTTTCTCTTTCTGCCTTTGCTTAAAGACGTTCCGGACGACTTTGTGGTTAATATGAAGGGAAGCGCTGTAATTTCCGGAACCAGAAAAACCTTTTCTGCGGATGCGGTTATAAACAGGATTAATATAGCTCTTTACGGACACAGTTTTTCAAATGAGTCGGATATAAAATTAAAGTTTAATAATAAAAAAGTATCTTTCTCCGAGGTTGCCATGAGAAGCGGCAGTTCGTCTTTCAGGGCGCGCGGCAGCATGGAGATAGGGAAAGAATACAATATAACGCTTGAGGGCAGTTCTGCCCTTGCGCCTCTAAAGGGGTTTTCAAGCAAGATTGGCGTTATTAGAGGGGATGCTGATTTGGTCCTGAACCTTGCGGGTAAATGGGACGCTCCCCGCATTGACGGAAATCTTAGCGTGACAAACGGGTCCTTCGGACTAAAGGATGTGCATCAGAGGATCAGCTATATCCGCGGGAATTTTAATTTTGAGGGCAATAAAATCGTAATGCGTAAGTTTTCAGGAAAACTTGGAGGCGGAGACATAAACTCATCAGGCGTTATCTATCTAAGCGGATTTAAGGTGAAAAGATTTTACCTGGACACGAAGCTTAATAACATTACATCTTCGGTATCCAAAGATTTCTCCGTTAATTTTGACGGCAATATACTTTATAAAGGAACCCTTGAAACTCAAACTATAACCGGCGATATAAAAATTAACAGGGCGAGATACCGGGAGAGGGTGGAATGGAAAAGCCTGTTTCTGAAGGCGAAGGCAGTGGAAAAGCCTAAGGGCGAACAAACAGGCCTGGGAAAAACAATGTTGAATGTGAAGATGTACGGCTCGGAAAATATCACGGTGGACAATAATATCGCGCGCGCTTTGTTGAAGGTTGATATGGTTTTAAGAGGCGCCGTGGGACAGCCGCTTCTTTTTGGACGGCTTGAATCAAAAGAAGGCAAGGTTTATTTCAGGAACCACGAATTCAGGATCCTGAGCGCAAGTGCGGATTTTTCCGACCCTAACAGGATTAATCCGGTTATGGAGATAGCCGCGCAGGCGACAGTAAAAGGATACAATATCAGACTGCATCTCGAAGGCCAGTTGCAGCGTTTTAACCTTTCTCTTGTTTCCGACCCGCCCCTTGAAGAAACCGATATACTCAGCCTGCTTACCGTCGGGCAGATAGGAAAGCAGGTGAAGGGGCTTGAAGGAGGAATCGGAGCAGGTGAGGCGGCGGCGTTTCTGACGGGCAAAGTTCAAGATGTTTTTGAAGAAAGGGTAAAGAGTATAACCGGGATAGACAGAGTGCAGGTTGATCCTTATGTTTCCAAAACTACAGGCACGGCCGGCCCGAGGCTTACTGCCTCAAAAAGACTTTTGGGCGATAAACTTTTTGTAACTTATACCTCTGCCGTCGGCTCTACAGAGGAACAGGCGCTTAAGCTTGAGTATATTCTTGACAAGAATATCTCGCTCATCGGCGTGAGAGATGAAAAAGGCAGCATCGGCGGAGACATCAAGTTCAGGTTTGAATTCAAATGAAAGCGAGAAGTAGGAAGTGAGAACTAAGAAATATTCAGCGAAGGGAAGGACTTTCTTATTTTTTATTTTTTACTTCCTGCTTCTTGCTTTCTGCTTCTTACTTCCTATTTCGTCTGCCGATGCCTCTGAAATTATACGAAAGATAGACATACAAGGACTTTACTCCTTGAAGAACGAAGAACTTCTGGACCTTTTAAATATAAAGGCCGGAGAGGTCTTCAATCCTGCGGCGGTCCGCAGCGGAATAAAGCTTGCGTTTCTTAAAGGCATATTTGAGGACCTATCTGTGGAGATTGCTGATAGCGCTAGGTCGCATATAATTGTAAAAGTCAAAGAGCGGGATATTATAAAGAGGATTATTATTTCCGGAAATCAGAAGCTTTCCAAGAGAGAGATAAAGAAGTATTTTGCCCTGAAAGAAGAACAGGTAATGAGATACGACCTTAGGGATAATGCCGTAAAAGAGCTTAGGAATTCATTATCCGAAAGGGGGTTCCCGCATGCAGATATAAAATTTAGCGTTGAAAAGGCAGGCGAACCGTACAGGGTAAATCTTTTGCTTACAATAAATGAAGGGACGCCTGAGATAATAAAAGGCATTAAGGTTATCGGGCCTGAGGGAACAAAGGAATTAATTAAGACAGATACAGGCGATATATACGATCAGGTTAATCTAAGAAAAGAGCTTGAGGAAGCAAGGCTTCATTATAAAAAAGATAAATTTCTTAAGCCGGTTGTAGGCCCTTATGTTTTTAAAAACGGTATTCTTGAGATTAGGATAGAGCCCGGCAAAAAACTTGATATTGTATTTGAAAACAATACCGCCCTGAGTTCAAAGGATCTGATTAAGGAGCTGCCCTTTTTTGATGCGGAAGACTTCAGGGATGATCTTATTGAAGAGGCGGTCTCAAGACTTGTCTCTCTATACCACGCCAAAGGTTACCCGTTTGTCCAGATAGCGCCTGTCGTAACATCCGAGGCCGGTATCATTACCCTGCGTTTTTTTATTTTTGAGGGAGATAAGGTCATTATTAATTCCGTAACATTTGACGGCATAACAATCCCTGCGAAAAACCTGAAAGAGGTAATGTCATTAAGGGAAAAAAAGCCTTACGATCCGGATCTTATTGCGCAGGACCAGGAGACCTTAACTGAGTTTTATGCGGCCCTCGGCTATCTGAATGCGACGATAGACGCTTTCAAGGTTGAAATTAAAGATGCCAATGCCGGTCTTCGCATAAAAATTACAGAGGGCGCAAAGCGCATCATAGAAGATATTGTGATAAAAGGCGCGCTTGTTATTCCGAAAAAGAAAATACTGGATTCTGTCAGAATAAAGGCTGGAGATCCGTACAACGGAGTTGACATATCCGACGCAAGATACAGGATTATTGATTTGTATTGGCACAGCGGTTTTATTGACGCAAAGGTTGATATAAAACAGGAGTCGGGAGAAAAGGGGATAAAAATTATTTTTGAAATAGAAGAGGGGAAAATTACGCTCTTTGGAAATACGGTGGTAAGCGGCAATGCGTATACAAAAAATGAAGTGATAAAAAGAGAACTCCCTTATAAAAGCGGAGAGCCTTTGGACCCTTATCTTCTCGCGAAGACAAGGCAGAGGCTTTACAAGCTGGGATTATTTACAGAGGTTGATGTGGATGCTCTTGGAAAGGAAGACAGCGAGCAGAACGTCCACATTAAGCTGAAGGAAGGAAAGGCGGGAGCTGTTGAATTCGGAGTAGGCTACGGGGATTACGAGAGATATAGAGGTTCGTTTGATGTAAGTTACAGGAACCTCTTCGGAATGAACAGACAGATGTCGTTCAGGACCGAGGTCAGCACAATTGAGCAGCGCTATATATTGAATTATACCGAGCCGTGGTTTTTAGGAAAACAGATCCCCTTCAAGGCGTTTCTTATAAAGGAAGAGAAGACGGAAAAGGCGATAGAGACCCGTGAGACAAGGTATAAACTGAGAAGGCATACTGCAAGCGTAGGCCTTGAGAAAAAGTTCAGCGAAAGGGTGAAAGGCGATATCTATTACGATTTTTCATTGGTTAAGACCTTTGAGGTTAAGCCTGATGTAATCCTTACTAAAGAAGATACGGGAACCGTTGCTATCAGCGGGATAAGACCTGACATAGCCTATGATTCAAGGGACAACCCCTTTGACCCGAGAAAAGGCGTGCTTGCCGGAATAACAGTTAAGGCGGCAACAGATTATTTATTGTCGGAGACAGATTTTATAAAGACGATAATCAGCGGAAGCGTTTACAAGGAATTAAGCAAGTATTTTGTTGTCGCCGTTTCTTTGAAAAGCGGCCTGGCCCAGGGTTTCAACGGGACAAAAGATCTTCCGCTCGTAGAGAGGTTTTTTCTCGGCGGCAGGACTACGGTGCGCGGTTACGAGCAGGACACACTGGGCCCAAAGGGTGCAAGCGGAACTCCCACAGGCGGAAACGCATATGTGCTTACGAACTTGGAACTGAGGACTTATATCGGCAAGGGTTTCGGGTTTGTAACATTTCTTGACGGCGGCAATGTATGGAGAAGAACCAATGATATAAAAATTTCAGAGATGAAATATACTGCCGGTGGCGGCATAAGATACAACACTCCGGTAGGCCCGCTGAGGGTTGATTACGGGCATAAACTTGACAGGGAAAGAGGTGAGAGCAGGGGAGAGGTTCATTTCAGCATTGGCCATGCATTTTAAATCAGAAGATTGCACGGTATTTGTTGACTTGGTATAATCAGCATATATTCTAGGAGGTGTATTTATGAGGGTTGTAAAATTATTGTTTGCGGTTATGGGGATTCTGATTTTTTCGGGCTGCGTTTCGTCGGAGGAATACAAGGCAAGGCTAAGCGATATTGATAATCTTAAAAAGGACATTACGGCGCTGGAGGGAAAACTTAAGACAAAAGAGGGAGAAAAAACCGCGCTTGAATCCGAACTTTCAAAACTTAAGAAGGAGAAGGAGGAGCTTATAAAGAAGAGGGAGGCCCTTTCATCTGAAAATGCAAATCTGAAGTCCTTGCTTGAGGCAAAGAAAGACGAGTTGACCCAAGAAGTCCTCAGTGTTAAGGCAAAACTTTCGGAGAAAGAAGTTAAGATAAAAGAACTTGAAAATGAAATAAAGTCAAAGAATGCCCAGATAACGGAATTAAAGACAGAGATAGCCGGGCTTTCAAAGGAAAAATCACAGGCCATAGAAGAGAAGGATAAGGCGGTAGCAGAACTTAAAAAAACCTATACCAACCTGGTTGACGAACTAAAAGACGAGATAAAGAAAGGCGAAGTAGCGGTTACGCAGCTCAGGGATAAGCTTTCACTGAGCATGGTGGATAAGATATTGTTTGATTCAGGAAGTGCGGATGTAAAAAAGGAAGGCAAAAAAGTGCTGGACCGGGTTGCGGAAATACTTAAAAAGGTTACGGACAAACAGATAAGGATTGAAGGCCATACGGACAACGTCAAGATAGGGCCGAAGATAGCAAAGAAATTTCCGACTAACTGGGAATTGTCAAACGCAAGGGCGACTAATGTTGTAAAGTATCTTCAGGAAAAGGGTGTGGACCCTACGTTCTTAAGCCCTGCAGGATATGCCGAGTATAAACCTGTTGAGTCAAACGATACGGAAGAGGGACGTTCCAGAAACAGGAGGATTGAGATAGTTTTGATTCCTCTTGATTCGGACCGGATGACAAAATAAAAAAATACAAAACAAAAGGCTGTCCGGCCTTTATCTTGACATGAATCCCGGACAGCCCTCATATCCCCTGCATCCGGCCTTTCTCAGCTTACAGGATACATTTATGCATATATTTAATGCCGCTGTCTTTAGAGCGGCTGTCTTTGTTTTAGCCGCAGGCGCAGGTTCTTTTTTCTTTATTTTCTTTTTGATTTTTTAGCGCCTTTCCTTGGCGATTTGCTCCCTGCTTTTTCAAGCCTTGCAATCCGCGCTTCAAGCTTTTTTACAGAGGCGATTGTTGATTTTACCTTTGAATCGGCAGCCGGGTTTTTTGAACCCCTTAAAACAAGGTCATATACCTTTCCGCCGAGGTCCGTGAAGTTTGACTGAACCTTCATCTTAAGCTCAAAGATTTTATATCTTCTTTTCCCTTCTTCCGCCAGTTCCCCGGCCTTTTCAACTGCAACGGTTGCGCCTTTTCTTACGGCTGCCATGCCCTCGTCAATTCCCTTTTTTACATCTTTTTTAATCCTGTCCCAGAGCGTCATAATTCCTCCTTAAATAAATATAGATATTGCCTTTAAGATAGCATAAAACAGTTCTATTGAAAAGAGGGAAAAGATATGTTAATCTCAGACAACCTTGAAAGTATCAAAGGGTCAAAGTATCAAAGGGTCAAAGTATCAAAGGGTCAAAGTTTTTAATACTCTGATACTGTGCCCCTCTGACGCGCTGACACTTATTTAAACGATGGTAAAAAATGATAAGTGGATAAGGGAGATGGCGCAAAAAGGAATGATAACTCCTTTTGACAGGAATCAGGTGAGAAAGGGCGTCATCTCATACGGCGTGAGCTCTTACGGCTATGACATGAGGATTTATAACGAGTTTAAGATTTTTGAAGCTAAAGAGAATGCCGTTATTGACCCTAAGAATTTTTCTCAAACACATTTTATTGACTTCAAAGGCGAGGTCTGCATAATCCCTCCCAATTCCTATGTCCTGGCGCGCTCTCTTGAATATTTTAAAATTCCAAGAGATGTGCTTGTGATATGCCTTGGCAAGTCAACGTATGCGCGCTCGGGAATAATTGTTAACGTAACGCCGTTAGAGCCGGAGTGGGAAGGATTTATCACAATCTCAATATCAAATACTGCGCCTGTTCCCGCGAAGCTTTATTCAAATGAAGGGCTCGCGCAACTGATATTTCTTGGCGCGTCGGAATTATGCGAGACTTCCTATGCGGACAAGGCCGGAAAATATCAGGCGCAGAAGAATATAACATTGTCAAAGACGTAAATAAAGGTGTTAGGTTTTAGGTGTCAGGTTTTAGAGCTAACAACCAACAACTAACAACTAACAACGAGGTGTAGATATGCCGTGGAAGGAAAAATTAATCATAGCCCTTGATGTTCCGGAGCCGGATTACGCGCTTGAGATTGTGGACAAGTTCGGCGGCCAGGTTGAGATTTACAAGGTAGGGTTGGAGCTATTCACTTCAGCCGGGCCTAAGATAATTGAAGAGCTGCATAAGAGGAAAAAGAAAGTTTTTCTGGACCTCAAATTCCATGATATTCCCAATACTGTTTTAAAGGCGGCCCTTGCCGCCACAAGGCTCGGTGTTTTTATGTTTAATGTCCATACCTCAGGCGGGCTTGATATGATGAAAAAGTGCAAAGACGCGGTTGTTCAACTTTGCCTTAAAGAGAATTTGAAGAAACCGAAGATACTCGGCGTCACCGTGCTAACAAGCATGTCGCAGGATGTCTTAAAGCAAGAAATTGGAATCCAGCACAGCCTTAACACTCATGTAAGGCATCTTTCAGGCTTGGCGCTCCAGGCGGGCCTGGACGGCGTTATTGCATCAGGGCATGAAGTTGCAAAGATAAAAAGCCACTGCGGGGATAAATTTCTTATCGTTACGCCGGGCATAAGGCCCTCATGGCATCCTCCTGATGACCAGAGCAGAACTATGACGCCGAAACAGGCGCTAAGGGAAGGGGCGGATTATATTGTTATGGGAAGGTCTATCTTAAACCACACCGACCCGCGCAAGGCGCTTGAACTCGTCGCGCTTGAGATGATAACGGCGTAGAATAGTTTCTGTAGCTGTCTTTTTATGTGTCGTTAAAAATAAGTTAAAATAGCAGGATGAATATGCCTGCGAAAAAAGATTTTCTGAAGTCCGCAAAAGGCGGAGAGATTACCCCGGTTTATAGCGAGATTCCGTATCAATCGCCGCATCTGGTTTATGAATCCTTCATATCCCCGAACAGCTTTGTCTTTGAAAGCGTAAAAGGCCCTGAAAAAATCGCAAGGTATTCATTCATCGGCTTTGACCCGTATCTGATTTTTAAGGTCAAAGACGGCTCCATAGAAATTACATATAAAGGGCGAAAGGCAGTATCAACAGGAAATCCATTGGCAAGGCTTAAATCATTGGCCACGGTATACAAACAAAAGCCGATAGACCTCCTTCCCCCTTTTCAGGGCGGCGCAGCCGGATTATTGAGTTATGATTTTGTGCAGTATCTTGAAAAACTTCCCAAAACTACAAAAGACGACCTCAAAATCCCTGACGCCCATTTTTTCATGATTGATAAGCTGATAGCCTTTGACCACGTTGATAAAAAGGCATGGATTATTGTCTGCCCTGCCGCAAGGGATACGGAATTAAGCTACGGTGATATTGATATGGATTGGGATGAGAAGTATGAGGAGGCAGAAGCAATGATACAGGATACACGATACAGGTTACAGGATGTGGGACAACACCCCCCTCAATCCCCCCTTAGCGAGGGGGGAAGTAAAGGGGGGTCATCGTGCATCGTGCATCGTGCATCGCAGTTGAATTATGGTTTATCCAAAAAACAATACCTGGACATTGTTAAACGCACCAAGGAATACATTGCCGCCGGAGATATATTTCAGGCAAATCTTTCTTTGAGGGTTTCGGCTGAAATCGGAAAGACAAACCCGTGGCAGCTTTATAATATCCTCCGCTCAATCAATCCCTCTCCGTTTGCCGGATACATAGATTTCGGGGATTATCAGATTGTAAGCTCTTCTCCTGAAAGATTGTTGAAAATTAAAGACGGCCTTATTGAAACAAGGCCGATAGCAGGCACAAGGCCGAGAGGCGTAAACCTGAGAGAAAATGAGCGCATGCGCACAGAGCTTCTTCTGAATGAAAAAGAGAGGGCGGAACATATAATGCTCATTGACCTTGAAAGGAATGATATCGGAAGGGTTTCTGATTATGGAAGCGTTTATGTTGACGAGCTTATGATTACTGAGGATTATTCCCATGTCATACATATCGTCTCAAACGTAAAAGGGAATCTCGCCTCAGGCAAAACATATTTTAACGCAATAAAGGCCGCATTTCCCGGAGGGACGATAACAGGCGTTCCAAAGGTCAGGTGCATGGAGATTATAGATGAGCTTGAACCTGTCTCAAGAGGGCCGTATACAGGCTCTTTCGGCTATATCGGGTTTTCCGGCAGCATGGATTTGAATATAATCATTAGGACATTCGTCATCAAAGACGGGTTTGCATATGTTCAGGCAGGCGCGGGCATTGTCGCGGACTCTGACCCTGAGAGAGAATATTATGAAAGCCTCAAAAAGGCCGAGGCGCTGATAAGGACTCTGGAAAAGCTTTAAGTTTTATTTAGAGAGCCAGCCTTTTTGTTTTTCTTTTATCTTTTCTATTTTTTCGTTTATTTGTATTTCTCTGAGAAGAGTCAGAATCTCTTTCTGCTCCTCTCTTGATTTTTTGAGTTCATTAGCGAGTTCATTAATGACTGATTTTATACTTGCAAGCATATTTGTATTTTCTCTGAGGCCTTCAGCCAGTTTATCAAGCTGTTCCGATAAATACGCAGGCAGTTCCGGTGTTTTTAGTTTTTCAGCCTCTGCTATTGCTTGTTCCTGGAATACAGGTTCGCGCGAAGGCGCTGCAGTTTGCGCAGGTTCTTCAACAGCAGATGTTTCCAATACGTCCTGCGGAAATGAAGCTATTGCCGTTTCCTCTGATGGAACAGTTTCTTCCTGAACAGGCTGTTCTGTAATTTCCGCTGAAACAGCAGGAGAAGTTTCTTCAACAGAGGCCGGCGGCCTGATTTCAAATTTATGTCTCTCGGATAGGTCTCTGATGAGCAGCTTTGTAACGGTCTGAAAGGTTTCCTGCACGCCTTTTTCGTTAATAGCCTCAGCCTCAATATATATGTAATCTTTGCTGTTCAGATCTTTATTCAATTCATTAACGGAGAGTATATTCGGGAGATCTCTCTTGTTGTACTGGAGGATAAGAACGATGCCGTCCGGATTTATATTGTTTGCAATAAGGTTTTCCTTCATGTTTGCGAAACTCTCTATATTTCTCTCTCTTGCCTGTCTTTGAGAGTCCGCTACAAAAACAACCGCATCTGCGCCTTTAAGCACGGCCTTTCTTGTCAGGTTGTATTTAATCTGGCCGGGCACGGTGTAGAGCTGAAATCTGACTGAAAAATCTTTTATCTTCCCGAGTTCAACAGGCATGAAATCAAAGAACAGGGTTCTGTCGGTTTCTGTGGCCAACGAAATCAACCTGCCTGTTTTTTCCGGATCCAGCGCTGAATGAAGCTGCTGCAGGTTGGTCGTCTTTCCGCTCAACCCCGGGCCGTAATAAACTATTTTAAGAGTAACCTCTTTTGCTGCATAATTAAAGAGCGTCATATTCTTATGTTATAGCATAGACTCCGTTTCTGGTCGTATATTTCACCCTGTACATGGCCTCATCTGCAAGGCGGATGAGGTCTTCTTTTGTTTTTGCGCTTTCAGGGTAGGCCGCAACTCCGAAGCTTGCGGTCATTTTGAGCGAATAGCCTTCTTTTTTGAGGAAGGTATTGTGTTCAACGGCCTTCCTTAACCTCTCGGCTATTTGTGCTGCAGCGGCTGGAGGCGTTTGCGGAAGGACCACTACAAATTCATCTCCTCCATATCTTGCGACAATATCAATGCTGCGCAGGCCCTTTATGATTAACTGTCCTATCTCAACCAGGAGCTTGCTGCCTATCAGATGTCCGTGCTGATCGTTTATGTTTTTAAAGTGGTCAATGTCTATGAATATCAACGATACCGAAGTCTTATGCCTGTTTGAACGCTGTATCTCAGTCTCAATCGTTCTGTTCAGGTATCTTGTATTGAATAGTTTTGTAAGGTCGTCGGTCACAACGAGCTCGGCCATTTTTTGATAAAGCGTTGTGCGCTCTATTGTAAGGGCTGTCTGATCCACAAGCCGCATAAGCAGATTAAGGTCCTCTTTTGTAAAAGGCTCTCCGTTTGTTTTATTTACAACTTCAAGCACTCCTATAACCCGTCCCTGACTCTTAATTGGAACGCACATTAACGACCTGGTCTTAAAATGTGTCTGCTTATCCACCCTTGAAGAGAATCTTTTATCAAGCGAAACATCCGGAACGATTACGGGGATTCCCTCCTGCGCAACCCATCCTGCTATTCCTTCGCCCGGCTTCAGCCTGTATTTTTCAACTTTTTTGCTCTCTGCCTTTTCAAAAACAAGCTCTCCTGTCGCCTCGTCAACAAGGAGCACAGACCAGGCTTCTGCGCCTGTCATCTCCTTTGTTTTTTTCATTACTGCCGCTAATATCTTGTTAAGTTCAAGCGCGGACGTCAGGGTTTTGCCTACGCCTTCAAAAAATGCAATCTCTTTTTTTGCGGTATCAAGTTCCTGAGCGAGTTTTGTATTTTCTTCCCACATCTTTTTTTCTTTCAGGATTCTATCGCTGAAATAAAGAAGCTCTTTGCCGGAAGGGTTGTAAACAGGGAAGGTGAAGGGCTCTTTTAGCCATACGCCGAAACCGCGAAAAGAATAATCAAAAGATACTATAAGTTTCGGTATCTCAGCTGACGCCTTCAGAAATTTTTTAAACGCCTTGTTCTTATACTGGTCTTTTTCTATTATCAGGACGTCTGCTTTTTCGCTGAGCCTCGGGATAGCGCTTTCAATAGAGCTTAACTTTGAGACCTCAAATCTGTAGCCGGGAAGGGTGTCCTCAATATTCCGTTTATGCAGCCCGGGTCCTACTAAAAAAATATTAGGCATTTACACCGCTCAATGAGCCGTAAGACAGCATTTTTTGTATTTTTTCCCGCTGCCGCAAGGGCACGGATCATTCCTTCCGACTTTTTTTCCTTTTTGAACAGGCTGCCGGGCTTCGCCGGTCTCACTCTTATTGTAAATCAATTGCTGCCTTCTATGAACCTCTTTAAGGCCTTCCTCTTTTTTGACCTGAATCCTGAAAATCCTGTTAAGCGCCTCAATCGCTATCCTGTCCGTCATCTCGGCAAAGACTTCAAACGCCTCTTTTTTGTATTCGGTAAGAGGGTCTCTCTGACCGTAGCCTCTAAGTCCTATGCCTTCTTTAAGGTGGTCCATACCGAGGAGATGGTCTTTCCATTGAGTGTCAACCACCTGAAGCAGGACTGTCTTTTCTATATACCTCATCATGTCGCTTCCAATTTCAGCTTCTTTCTTTTCATAGACATCTTTTATGGAAGACCTGAGGCTTTCTCTTAATTCATCCGGAGCTTTAGGGTTTGATGAATATGTTATTGAGAATGCGCCGTATACAGCATCATGAAGCCCTCTCATATCCCATTCTTCAGGATGTTTTTCTTCAGGGCAGTAGATGGCCAGAAGTTCGTCAACAACGTCTTCAGCCATGTAATATATTCTTTCTTTTAATCCCTCTTCCTGAAGTATCTCGCGTCTGAATGAGTATATCTCCAGCCTCTGTTTGTTCATGACGTCGTCGTATTCCAGGAGGTGTTTTCTTATATCAAAGTTATGCGCCTCAACCCTTTTTTGCGAGTTTTCAATCGCTCTTGAAACCAGCTTGTTTTCTATGGGGATGTCTTCCTCCATGCCGAGCCTGCTCATGAGTCCTGAAATCCTGTCAGAGCCGAATATGCGCATAAGGTCGTCCTCCAATGATAAATAAAACCTTGAAGAACCCGGGTCTCCCTGCCTGCCTGAACGTCCTCTTAATTGGTTGTCAATCCTTCTTGCCTCATGCCTTTCTGTGCCGAGGATATGAAGCCCGCCGAGAGCCACAACTTTTTCCTTGTCTTTCTTGCAGAGGTCCTCTGCCTTAGAAAGAGCCTGTTTGTAATCTTCTTCTGTATAATCTTTTTTATCGCGCAGCATATCGCGAGCAAGGCCTTCGGGGTTTCCTCCGAGGATTATGTCCGTTCCTCTTCCCGCCATATTCGTTGCTATTGTTACGGCACCGCTTCTTCCTGCCTGCGCTATTATCTCCGCCTCTTTTTCGTGGTATTTTGCATTCAGCACTGAATGAGGAATGTCCTTTTTCTTAAGGAGATGACTGAGGACTTCCGATTTTTCTATTGATATTGTTCCGACGAGCACCGGCTGTCCTTTTTTATGCAGTTCTTCTATCTCTTTTATAGCTGCGTTAAATTTGCCTTTTTCGGTTTTGTATATTGAATCCGGATGATCTTCTCTTATCATGGGTTTGTTTGTCGGGATTACGAGAACATCAAGATTGTATATCTTCCCGAATTCCTCAGCCTCTGTATCTGCGGTTCCTGTCATGCCTGCAAGCTTGTTATACATCCTGAAATAATTCTGGAATGTAATTGTGGCCAGGGTCTGGTTTTCGCTTTCAATCTTTACCCCTTCTTTAGCCTCCACAGCCTGATGAAGCCCGTCGCTCCAGCGCCTGCCGGGCATGAGCCTTCCCGTAAACTCGTCAACTATAATCACCTCGCCGTCTTTGATGATATAATCAACGTCTTTTTTGAAAAGGGTGTGCGCTTTTAATCCCTGAAGCACATGATGTACCAGCTCTATGTTTGCGGGGTCATAAAGATTGTCGGCTCCGAGCAGCTTTTCAACTTTTATATTTCCTTCCTCTGTAAGGATAACGGTCTTTGCCTTCTCGTCTACCGTATAGTCGGTGTCTTTCTTGAGTTTCGGAATTAGCCTGTCTATTTTGTAATATTTGTCTGTTGATTCTTCGGAAGGCCCTGAGATTATAAGCGGCGTCCTGGCCTCGTCAATGAGGATGCTGTCCACCTCGTCAACTATCGCATAATTAAGCTCCCTCTGAACATACTGGGATATGTCATACTTCATGTTATCCCTGAGATAATCAAAACCAAACTCATTGTTAGTTCCGTATGTAATATCGGAATTATAGGCTGCCTGTCTTTGTTCATCTGTAAGCCCGTGCACAATAACGCCCACGCTCATGCCGAGGAAATTATAAATCGGCCCCATCCATCTCGCGTCCCTTCTTGCCAGGTAGTCATTAACAGTAACTATGTGGATGCCCCTTCCTTCCAGGGCGTTAAGGTAAACGGCAAGGGTGGCGACGAGGGTTTTCCCTTCGCCTGTTTTCATTTCAGCGATTTTACCTTCGTGAAGCGCTAGGCCGCCGAGAAGCTGGACGTCAAAATGCCTCATGTTAAGGGTTCTGCGCGAAACCTCTCTTACGACCGCAAATGCCTCGGGCAGTATGTCGTCAAGCGTTTCGCCGAGTTCAAGCCGCCTTTTGAGTTCGGGAGTTTTATCCTTTAACTGGCTGTCTGTGAGCGAAGATATACCGGGCTCAAGTGAGTTTATGCGCGCAACAATTGGAAGTAAGCGTTTTATCTCCCTTTCGTTTTTAGTGCCGAATAGTTTTTTCAGTAAGATGCTAACCATCTATTCATAATAAAATTAAATGCAGCCGAATTTCAAGGAAACGGATCTTTATGCAGCCTCTTGAATAAAGGGCCGGACATCATTTATGATTAAAAGAATAAAGGAGGAGGATTTATGGCATCAAGAGAGCAGGTGGAAGCTGTTCTTGAAAAAATCAGGGTGGGGTTAAAGTCAGAAGGCGGCGATATAGACCTGGTTGACGTAAAGGAAAATGTAGTCTATGTGAAGCTGAAAGGCGCATGCGGGACCTGCCCCATGTCGACCCTTACTATGAAAAACTGGGTGGAGGCCAGCATAAAGCGTGAGATACCTGATATTGCTGCTGTTCAGGCCGTCTGAACGAATAAAGAGGGACGGATAGATGACGAGACGCGATTTTATTCTTTCCCTTCTTCCTCTTAAAGTATTTCTCTCTTCTTTTTTCTCCTTTGAAAATGTTTATGCCGCAGACAACGTTGAGGTTCAAGATATAAGGCAGTTATCCTCCAAAGGATACACGCGTGTTGTTGTTGAGCTTTCAGCTCCTGTTGAGTTTTCAAGCAAGCGCCTTGCAAGTCCCGACAGGCTTTATTTTGACCTGAAAAATACCAAAATCTCAAAAGAGATAAATACCGCGCTTCCTGTAGGAGACGGAATATTAAAAACAATAAGGGCAGGGCAGTTTAATCCGGACACAGTGAGGATTGTGCTGGATTTAGGGGAGATAAAGGATTTTAAGGCCTTTGTACTTGAAGAGCCTGCAAAACTTATCATTGATGTATACGGCAAAAAACCGGTAAAACATCACGATGATTCCTTGAGCCTGAAGACGATAGTCCTTGACCCGGGGCACGGCGGCCACGATCCCGGAGCAGTGGGGCCCAGCGGCCTTTACGAAAAGGATGTTGTTCTGGATATCGCATTGAAGCTGCGAAACATTCTTTCAAAAAATAGTGATTTTAAGATTTTTCTTACGCGTGAAAAAGACGTATTCATCAGATTAGAAGACAGAACGGCTTTTGCAAACAGCAAGCATGCAGACCTTTTCATATCAATACATACAAATGCAAGCCTCAACAGGAGCGCGAGAGGCGTTGAAACATATTTGCTTAATTGGACGAATGATGAAGAAGCCATAAGAGTGGCGGCGAGGGAGAACCAGATATCAATAAAGAAGATGAAAGAGCAGTTGAATAAATATAAGAAGAGTGATGTTGATGTAATGCTTAGCAGTCTTAAAAGGGATTATAAAAGAGAGAAATCGTTAAACCTTGCCGGTAATATTCAAAACTCGGTCATATCCGCCTTGAGTAAAAAATACGACAATGTTTTTGACCGCCATATTAAGAACGCGCTTTTTTATGTCCTGATGGGCGCGGAGATGGAATCGGTCCTTGCGGAAGTTTCATTTATAAGCAACCCGGCAGAAGAGAAACTGTTGAAAAAAGAAGCTTACAGGGAACATATTGCACAGGGAATGTCTGACGGCGTTAAGACCTATGCTGCTGCAATGCCCTCCGGGCAGAAGGTTGCAGGACTAAGATAAGCTTGGAATCCAAATCATTTAACCGGCATTTCCTCTCTCCGGAAATTAAAATCATTTTATATATAGTCTTTATCATCGCGCTTTTTTTACTGGAGAGCCTTTCCATATACGCCGTCATATTGTTTTTCCTTTTGCTCTTACTGCTCAGGATCCCTTTTGCGGCCGTAAAACGAGGGTGGCTAGCCATAAGCCTTTTCCTTTTATTCACCTTTGTCAGCAATGTTTTTTTCGGCCCTGGAAAAATCTTATACAGCCTCGGCTCCGTAGTAATCGCGGAGGAAGGGCTGCGTCTTGCGGTGATAAGGACCCTGAGGATATTCTTTATGGTCGCCGGCGCGAAGATGCTTACCGCGACAACTCCGCTTCACGTTATGGTGGAAACTCTCGGCAGGACATTCAAACCGCTTGAAAAAACAGGTCTGCCTGTAGGCGATTTTTTCTCTGTGATGGGTTTAACCCTTAAATGCTTCCCCAGGCTTAAGGATTATCTAACGGAAAGTTACAGGAATCATAAGAACAATACACCGCCAAAGGGGTTTTGGGGGAGGGCGAATATCATATCGTCTTTTCTCCTGCCCACGTTTATTCAGAGCATAAAATCACCGGAAATGTTTTTTAGGGACGAGGAGCCGCTCAAAAAATCCGAAATAGCTTGAATAACGTATTGGAGTTTGTATGAAAAAATTGGATTTGCTTATTAGAAACGGAATTGTTTATGACGGCGCCGGTGGAGAGCCTTATGAAGCTGATATAGGGATTGCGGGAGACAGGATAGCGTTTGTAAAAAAGCTGACAGATGAGAGCTATCAGCCGTCAGCTATTAAGGCTGAGAGGATAATAGATGCAAAAGGGCTCGCAGTTACGCCGGGGTTTATTGATACGCATGCGCATTCTGAATTCACATTGCTTGCAGACCCGCGTGCAGAGGGGAAAATATCTCAGGGCATAACAACAGAAATAAACGGAAACTGCGGGCTTTCCGCTGCGCCTTTATACAATGATGCATTTGAACATAGAGGAAAAGACCTTAAGGAACTCGGTATAAAAGAACGGTGGTCAAATCTTACGGAATATTTCAGGATACTTAAGGACAGGAGAATCGCATTAAACTTTGTCACGCTTGCCGGACACGGCAATATCAGAGCCTCTGTCATAGGCTATAAGGATAAAAAGCCCACAGCAACCGCATTGAAAAAGATGGGAGCTCTGCTCAAAAAGACAGTTGATTCAGGCGCAATAGGCCTTTCAACAGGGCTCATTTATCCGCCGGGGATTTACTCTGATACGGAAGAGTTGATAAATTTACTTAAGCAATCAGCTATCAGCAATCAGCTATCAGCAATCTACACCTCCCACATGAGGAGCGAAGGCAGGCAGCTTATTGAATCAATACAAGAGATAATCCGCATCGGAGAAGAGGCAGACATTAAAGTTCACATATCGCATATCAAGACAAGCGGGAAGGAGAACTGGCATAAGATAGCTGAGGCAATATCTTTGATAAGCGGCGCAAGAAAAAGAGGCATTAAAGTTACCTGCGACAGGTATCCTTATACTGCTTCAAGCACAGACCTTGATACCATACTTCCTTCGTGGACTTATAACGGCGGCGCAGAGCAAGAGCTGGAAAGGTTAAAAAGCTCAACAGTTCAAGAGAAAATAAAAAAAGAAGTCTTGCAAAGAATACAGGACAAAGAATACTGGAAGAATGTGCGCGTATCGTCCGTAAATTCTCAAAAAAATAAATGGATGGAAGGAAGGTCTCTGCATTACATTTCGGAAAAAATAAATCAAAGGCCTGTTGATACGCTCTTCAAGATTTTACTTGAGGAAAGGTTGAGGGCCGGCGCAATATTTTCGTCCATGCGCGAAGACAACCTTAAGAGGTTTCTCTCCCTGCCGTATGCGATGATAGGCTCGGACAGTTCGGCAAGAAGCGCATCAGGCATTACCTGTGAAGGCAAACCGCATCCGAGGGGCTTTGGAAGCTTCCCGAGATTTCTTGGAAAATACGTGAGAGACGAAAAACTGATGAGCCTGGGCGAAGCGATACATAAAATAACAATGCTTCCTGCAAAGACATTCGGCATAAGCGAAAGAGGAGTCATAAGAAAAGGCGCATTTGCAGACATTGTTATTTTTGACGCCCAGGCGGTAATTGACAGGGCGACATTTGATAAGCCCTTTTTAAAACCCAGGGGGATCCATTATGTGGTTGTAAACGGGGCTACCGCAGTGCGGGAAGGCAAAGGCCCGGAAGCGAGGGCGGGAAGAATTCTGCATTGACAAAGGCTGAGGGGAAAAAATATAATCTAAATACTTAAGTTTTTGAGGAGGGTCATAATGGCTGAAGGCATAGTTGATGTTACGACTTCTACCTGGGAGAAGGAAGTTCTCCAGAGCAATGGGGTGGTGATGGTGGATTTCTGGGCAGTGTGGTGCGGACCCTGCAGGATGATAGCGCCTACTGTTGAAGAACTGGCAAAAGAATATGCGGGAAAGATAAAGGTGGCAAAGCTCAATACGGATGAAAACCCCGATATTGCAACCAAGTATAAAATAATGGGAATCCCTACAATTATGTTTTTTAAGAACGGCGAGAGGGTAGACCAGATTGTTGGCGCCGTGCCTAAAACACAGCTTAAGTCCAAGATAGATTCGTTTTTAGCTTAGCTCTGCGCTGAAATCTTATCCGGAATGGAACAAATCAAATGAAAAATATTATTGCGCTTGTTGTTATCGCGTTTCTGTTTTTTTCTGTATCGTCCTGCAAGAAAAAAGAGAAAGAGATTGAGCCGGCTGCTCCGTCCATAGGAAACGTAGCGCCTGACTTTGCGCTGAAAGATGTGGATGGAAAGTCCATAAGGCTTTCCGCTTACAAAGGTAAGGTAGTGCTGGTTGAGTTCTGGGCTACGTGGTGCCCTCCCTGCAGGGAATTGACTCCGGTGCTTAACAGGCTTTATGAAAAATATAAGGACAAAGGGTTTGTAATCCTGGCCCTTACGCCCGAGGATACGGATACGGTAAAGGATTATATAAAAGATCACCAGGTGAAATACACGGTAGTTATTGCAACTCAGAAAACAATAAATCAATACGGCGTAATAGGCATCCCGATGAGTTTTCTTATAGATAAAGAAGGTAAAATAGTAAACAAGCACATGTATACCCCTGATTTTTTTAACGAACTCTCCTCTGAAATAGAAAAACTGCTTTAAAGCCATGTTTGATTCGCTTACAGGGAAATTAGAATCCATATTCAAAAAACTCAAGGGCCGGGGGCTTCTTAAAGAGGAAGATGTTGATGCCGCTTTAAAAGAGGTGCGTCTTGCGCTTCTTGAGGCTGACGTAAACTTCAAGGTTGTAAAAGACTTCATTGCCAAAGTCAAAGAAAAGGCAATGGGCAAAGAAGTCCTTGAAAGCCTTACTCCCGGGCAGCAGGTCATAAAAATAGTAAACGAAGAACTCTGCGCTCTTCTGGGAGGAATAAACACAAGAATACAGTTCGCCCCGAACCCGCCTACCGTAATTATGATGGTAGGGCTTCACGGTTCAGGAAAGACTACGACCTCTGCAAAACTTGCAAAATTTTTCACAAAGGAAGGCAGAAGGCCGATGCTCGTTGCCGCAGACCTCCAGCGCCCTGCAGCCATAGACCAGCTTGTAACTCTCGGCTCGCAGATTGAGGTTCCTGTTTTCCATTCACGCGATATAAAAGACCCGGCAGTCCTCTGCAAGGAATCCTTGAATAAAGCAAGGCTTGACGCCAGGGACGTATTAATACTTGACACGGCAGGCAGGCTGCATATTGACGAAAGTCTTATGGAAGAACTCAAACGCGTAAGGGATGCTGTTTCGCCGAAGGAGACCATATTCGTAGCCGATGCCATGACAGGGCAGGATGCTGTGAATATAGCAAAGAATTTTAACGATCAGATAGGCCTTGACGGAATAATACTTACCAAGATGGACGGCGATGCAAGGGGCGGCGCGGCCATCTCTGTACGGGCGATAACGGGGAAACCGATAAAGTTTATCGGCGTGGGCGAAAAGATTGATATGCTTGAACCCTTTTATCCTGACAGGATTGCGTCCAGGATTCTCGGCCTGGGCGATGTTCTGGGTTTGATAGAACAAGCGCAGAAGGCGTTTGAGCAAAAGGAAGCCGAAAAACTTCAGGAAAAGATCGCATCGGAATCCTTTACATTTGACGACCTGAAGGAGCAGTTAAAGAAAATCCGCAATATGGGGCCTCTTGAAAATATTTTAAATATGATACCCGGCATGGGCAAGATGAAGGGGCTTACGGTAGATGATAAGGAGCTTGTAAAGGTTGAGGCGGTGATAAACTCCATGACATTGGCTGAGAGAAGAAATCATAATCTTTTAAACGGCAGCAGAAGAAGGAGAATCGCAATGGGAAGCGGAACTACGGCGGCTGATGTCAATAGAGTAGTCAAGCAATATGTTGAATTAAAGAAGATGTTGAAGATGTTTAAAGGGGGAAAAGGGTTTAAGTTGCCCAGGTTTATGCCCTTTTGACGTATGTTGACAGTTTATACTCTTTCTGATAAGCTTAAAATTCAGAGAAGTTAGATAAAAAGAGGAGGTGAAGTTTTGGTAAAAATCAGGCTGAGAAGATTAGGCGCCCATAAAAGACCCTTCTACAGAGTTGTTGTAGTTGATTCGCGGGCAAAAAGAAATGGGCCTTTCATAGAGATTCTTGGAACATATGATCCGCTTAAAGAGCCTTCTGAGATAAAGATTAATCTGGAGAAGGCAAAGCATTGGCTTCAAAAGGGAGCGCAGACTACCAATGTTACTAAAAGGCTTTTGCAAAGGGCTGGCCTGTAACTCTGCAAATCGCAGGCGGTCCTAAATTCCTATGGAGGTGGAGAAGATGAAGCAATTGATTGAGACGATGGCTAAGGCTCTGGTTGACAAACCGGAGGATGTCTCGGTTTCAGAGGTGGACGGCGAGAAAACCACTGTTTTTGAACTCAGAGTGGCGCAGAGCGATCTTGGAAAGGTTATAGGCAAGCAGGGCAAGACCGCGCGTGCGATGAGAACGATACTCAGCGCATCAGGCACAAAAATGGGCAAGCGCTGCGTCCTTGAAATATTGGAATAAAAAGTTAACTGAGAACTGGGAACTAAGAGGTGGGAAGTAACACCCACAAATATCTTTAATTGGGTTTCAATTCTTAGTTCCTACTTCTAACTTCCCACTTCTTTTTTATGCTAAACAAACAAATCCTCCATTCATTTCTCAGAGAAAAAACCAAAAAGCCGCTTAGTTTTAAGGATATTGTCAGCCTAATGGGATTAAGCCGTTCCGAGGCGCGCGGCTTAAAGAAAGTTCTCCGGAGAATGCTTCATGACGGCGATGTTGTGATGACACGGAAAGGGCTTTATGCGCTCACGTCTGACATAAGCCTGCTGACTGGTTATTTTGAGGCTCACAAAGAAGGATACGGCTTTGTCATTGCGGAAAAACCCGGAGAGCGCGATATATTTGTGCCGGCGCGCGCAACTCTTGGGGCAATGGACAATGACCGGGTGGTTGTGAGGGTTGAGAGCCGTGTCAAGCGTGACGGAAGAATTATCAGAATACTTGAAAGGGCGCATTCTAAAGTGGCTGGCAGGCTTGAGGTTTCAGGGGCAAGGTCTTTTGTCAGGCCGAAGAACAAAGCTATTTCACTTGATATCTATATTCCGCTCAAGGACAGGGGCGGCGCGAAAAACGGCGATACGGTTATTGCAGAGATCTTAAATTATCCTGCAGACAGAAAACCTCCATCAGGAAAAATCATAAAAGTAATTAAAAAGCCCGAAGACCCGGCCTCAGAGGTTGAGGCGATAATAGATGAATTCAATATTCCGAGAAGATTTCCGAGAGATGTTGCCGAAGAGGCAAAGCGGATTTTGCATGAAGCCTCTGTCATTCCGAGCGAAGCGAAGGAATCTCATCTTGGATTGCTTCGGGACGCGGTCCCTCGCAATGACAGTGTAAAAAGACATTATGATATTGCCGGAGAAAAGAGAAAAGACCTGACAGGGCTTCCTACCGTAACAATTGACGGCGAGCGGGCGAAGGATTTTGATGACGCCGTTTCAATAAAACTCACTGAGCACGGCTATAAACTCTGGGTGCATATCGCTGATGTGGGATATTATGTTCCGTGGGATTCTTCGATTGACGCCGAGGCAAGGAAGAGGGGCACGAGCATTTATTTCCCGGACAGGGTAATCCCGATGCTTCCGAAAGAGTTGTCAGAGGAGCTTTGCAGCCTGAAGCCTGATGTGGAGAGGTTTGCCTTCACCGCAGAGATGGATTTTAACAGAAACGGGGAAAGGCTTGACGCGAAATTTTATCCGAGCCTTATAAAAAGCAATGAAAGGATGACCTACACTTCAGTCAAGAAAATCCTGGTTGACAACGATAAGCATGAGCGTAAGAAGTATGAGTGTCTTCTAAATGATTTTAGTCTCATGGCAGAGCTCTGCGGAATCCTTAGAAAAAAGAGATTTGCAAGGGGCAGCCTTGATTTTGATCTGCCTGAGCCTGAAGTCCTTCTTGATATGCAGGGGAGGCCGGAGGCAATTATTAGGTCAGAGAGAAATTTCGCTCACATAATCATAGAAGAATTCATGGTGGCTGCCAACGAGGCGGTTGCCGAATACCTTTCCGGACTTAAAGCGCCGAATCTTTACAGGATTCATGAAGAGCCTGATGTCATGAAGATGGAAGGCATTCTCAAATTTCTTAAATCTTCGCGAAGCGCTTCCGGAACACGGCGCAAGCCCAAGGATTTCTCCGCTCTGCTCAAAGAGGTAAAAGGCAGGCCTGAGGAAGAGATTGTGAATTATATGGTTCTGCGAAGCCTTAAGCAGGCGAGATATTCTCCTTTGAATGTCGGGCACTTCGGGCTTGCCTCTGAATATTACAGCCATTTCACTTCTCCGATAAGGCGTTATCCGGACCTTGTTGTTCACAGGATTCTGCGCGAAGTGATTCATAAAAAGCATATTGCGGAAAAAAGAAAGCAGGAGTTGAATACGCTATTGCCTGACATTGCATTCAACTCTTCATTGATGGAGCGCCGTTCCGGCGACGCGGAGCATGCGGTCATTGACGCGATGAGGGTATGGTTTATGAAGGATAAGGTTGGAGACGAATTTAAAGGCAAGGTTGTGAATGTTACCTCTTACGGATTAAAGGTGAGGCTCAATGATTTTTATGTTGAAGGGTTTCTCCATGTCTCGTTCATGACGGACGATTACTACGAGTTCAATGAGAAGACAATGACCCTCTACGGAAAAAACACAAAGCGCGCATTCACCATCGGTAAAGAATTGACCGTCCGGGTTGACAAGGTGGATATGGAGGAAAGGGAGATAGTTTTTGGCGTTTAGATGATTTCTAAGGTTTTACCTCTTTCCAATGCTTATCCTATTGATCGACAGTATGCTATAATCAGCTTAATGTCTAATTAAGGAAATTTTCAGAGAAAAGCTTCTGGCTTAATTGATGGAGGAAGATGAAAACAATTAGTGAGGCTGACCTCCATCCGCATATCAAGGCTCGAATGTTTCAACGAGGAATTTCCTTGCAAGAAATACAAGAAGCGCTTGCGCTTGGTTGGGATGCTGAAGACGCGCGGGAGGGCACTTTCGGCAAGGTTCTTGTTTTCTCCTATAATGCGGAGTGGGAGGAAAAATTTTTTGAAGAAAAAGAGGTAACAGTGTATTATAAGTATAAACAAGGTGAGTTTGTTTTGCTTACCGCCAAGGCTCGGTACGGCAGCGGTTTTACAAAGAGAGGAGGAAAACCATGAGGATTGAGTTTGACCCGGAACGGGACCTGCTCTATATATACTTTTCTGAGGCCGGAACAAAGGCTGCGCAAACTCTCACCGTTACCCCGGGCGTTCATGCAGATTTTGACAGAGATGGGAAGCTTATTGGGATTGAGGTGATAGAGGCTTCCAAGATAATGGGAGAGAAGATAGAATTCAAGCTCCCGGAACTCTCTGCAGCTTAAGATGGATTACAAAACATAGCCTATTTATTCCGCTGCGCTTGTGCGTTTGCCAAATTTTTTTCTCTCCATGAAATGTCAGGAAATGAGGGCTTATCCCTAATTATCTTCTGAATGATTCTTTATTACTAAGTATAAGTAAATTAAGCTAAAAAAATTAGACCTATTCCGATGATTATATGATACTTACCCAAGTCGATTAGATTCTCGGTAAAGTCGAAGAAGGACCCATCTACTATTGCCCACAGCCCAAGAATAAAACATGCTACACCTATAAGAAATGCCCGAATCAGGTCGAACCAATTATTTGGATTTTTACCACCAAGTGACATGATAGTTTGCTCTTTTTATATGATTGGTTATCCCTACAACCCTTTAAACTCCTCAATCATTGCAATCTCAATTTCTCCCTGTTCGCTGTCTTTGAGGTTCTTCCATTTAATCTTTCCTGTCGTTAGCTCGTCATCGCCGATGATGAAGGCATAGGTTGCGCCGAGTTTATCAGCCCTTCTTAACTGGCTTTTCAAGGATGCGTTGTCATAGCCAAGCTCTGCCTGCATACCTTTTGCGCGGAGTTTTTCAGCAATCAAAAGCCCTTCAGCTCCGGCCTTCTTGCCTATTGTAGCGATAAAAACCTTTGGGCCGGGAATGGAAAAATCAGTATGCAAAGCCTTAAGTATCTCAACAAGCCTCTCCAGTCCTATCGCAAAGCCAATAGCAGGAGTTTTAGGACCGCCGAATTCCTCAACAAGCCTGTCATATCTTCCGCCTGCGGCAACGGTTTTCTGCGCCCCAAGGTGTTCGCTTGTTATCTCAAACGTGGTTCTCGTATAATAATCAAGCCCTCTGACCATGTCAGGATTAATGTTGTAAGGGATGTTAAGGCTCTTCAGGTGTGATAAGAATTCCTCAAAGTGAGCCTTGCATTCTCCGCAGAGGAAAGCGGTTATCTTTGGCGAGCCTTTTCTAAGCTCTGTGCATGTGCTGCTTTTGCAGTCCAGTAGTCTGAGGGGATTTACCGAATATCTTCTTTTGCAGTCTTCACAAAGGCTTTCTACTTTATCTGAGAAAAAATTCAAGAGCGCTTTTTTATAATCAGGTCTGCATTTTTCACAGCCTATGGAATTGACCTCATATTTAAGCTCCTTCATCTGAAGCCTTTCAAGAAATAGCTTGAGCATTGAGACAATCTCTGCGTCAAGCCTCGGTTCGGAAGCGCCGAACGCCTCAACGCCTATCTGATAAAACTGCCTGAACCTGCCTTTCTGAGGCCTTTCGTACCTGAACATCGGGCCTGAGTAAAAGAACTTTTGGGGAGAGGGAAGATTGTATAAGTGGTTTTCTATATAACTGCGGACCACAGGCGCGGTGCCCTCAGGTCTGAGCGTGATGCTCCTTTCAGCCCTGTCCAAGAATGTGTACATCTCTTTTTCAACAATGTCGGTTGTCTCTCCGATGCTTCTTGTGAAAATATCTGTTGACTCAATGACCGGCACGCGGATTTCCTGAAATCCGTACGTTGAAAATACTTCCCTGGCTGTGAATTCAGCCTTTTGCCAGATATATGTGTCAGGAGGGAGTATGTCGTGGACACCCTTAAGGGCGCTGTATTTCATTTTTCTCCTTTTCGTCTCGGCGAATCTCTGATTTAGACGGCGTGCCTGCCTTCTTCGGACTCTTCTCCTTCTCTTTCCTGGTCAAATTCAAGCATCTTCAGGTGGCCTTCAATAAGCCTTTTCAATTCCTCTTTGAAATGCCGCCTTATGCCCTTAAGGTCAATAATGTCTTCGTGTATCTTGATAACCTTTTCCTGAGCCTCCTTTAACATGGACTCTGCGCGCATCTCTGATTCCCTTACCAGCAATTCAGCCTCTTTCCTGGCGTTGGTCTTGTAGTCTTCAACCATGTTCTGGGCTGTCATGAGCGTTTCTCTAAGCGTGGACTCCATATCCTTGAATTCCTTAATCTGTGCCTCAGCCCGCTGCACAGCCTCTTTCAGAGATGCGTTTTCCCTGAGAAGGTCTTCCATCTCTTCCCGTATTACTTCCATGAATGCATAGACCTCTTCAACATCAAATCCCCTGAATAGCTGTGTGGGGAATTGTTTCTGCTGGATGTCAAGCGGTGTAATCCTCATATCAGCCACCTCCTAATTTACGGCCAAGTTTTATTAAAGACTTTATCAGAAACGACTGCGCAAATATAATAACAAGAATCACTATCAAAGGGGAAATATCAATAGGCCCGAGCCTGTAGCCTATAAGCCTTCTTATGGGCCTGAACGCAGGTTCTGTAACTGCGTGGAGGAATCGGATGATGGGATTATAGGGGTCGGGATTTACCCAGCTTATCACTGCTGCAATAATTACAATCCACATATAAACATTAAGGATAATGCTAAGCACCCTTGCGACTGCAATTATAAAATCACCAAGTACAAACATTTATTCCCTCCCGTCTTAAAGTATCAAAGTATCAAAAAAGGGTCAAAGGGTCAAAGTTTTTTCTCTGACCCTCTGATACTATGACACTCTGAAACTGTTTTTCATCCTTTGCCAAGCTCTTCTGCGCGTTTTTTTGCTGCAAGGAGAGTGTCTGCCACCAACTCCTTCAGCCCTTTTTCTTCAAAGACCTTTAAACCTGCTGCTGTCGTGCCTCCGGGCGATGTTACCATTTCCCTGAGTTTTTCAGGAGGCATTCCTGTCTCAAGAAGCTTCGCAGTGCCGAGCAGGGTTTGTATTGCAAGTTCAGATGCATTTTCTTTGCTTAACCCTGATTTTATTCCGGCCTCAGTCATGGCCTCTATAAAAAAGGCTATGAATGCAGGCCCGCTTCCTGAGAGCGCGGTTACCGCGTTCATGTATTTTTCAGGAAGCGTAAGGACTTTTCCTATGGACATGAATATCTCTCTTATCGGATTTATCTCCTTGTCAGAGAAACATTCGCAGAGGGACATGACAGACATGGCCTCCTGCACGAGGGCAGGGGTGTTAGGCATCACGCGTACAAGTTTTTTTGTCTTTAATCTTGACTGTAGATATGGAAGCGTAATCCCGGCGGCGATAGAGACAACAGTCTTCTCTGCTGTGATAATCCCTTGTATCTCTTCAAGGACTGAATCCATATTCTGGGGTTTAACTGCAAGTATTATCATACTGCATAAGGATGCAATATCCTTATTGGACTCTGTTGTCTTTACGCCATAAGTCTGTTCAAGGTATATTCTTCTTTCTTCCCTCGGCTCAGAAACAAGTATCTCACTTTGACCCTTTGATACTTTGACCCTTTGAATTATGCCTTTTATTAGCGCTTCCGCCATATTTCCGCCGCCGATAAACCCTATCATTACATATTCCTCCGGCAGTATTTTCTTTCCCCGAATATCGCGCTTCCTATCCTTACCATGGTTGCCCCTTCTTCTATCGCAACTTCGTAATCATTTGTCATGCCCATGGACAACTCAGGAATGTTAAACCCAAGTGTTTTTGCCTTATCGCGCAATGTCCGTAATTCGCTGAAATAAGGCCTTGCATTTTCAGCATTCTCAAAGAAAGGCGGGATTGTCATAAGCCCTACGATGCTCAGATTTTTAAGCTTACTGATGTCCCCTAATTTTCTAAAAATATTATCCTTTAATATTCCATACTTAGACTCTTCAGTTGAAAGCTTTACTTGAAGTAAAATCTTCTGGGTTTTTCCTGCTTTTTCTGCATGTTTGTTTATAACCTCCGCAAGCTCCAATGAGTCAACCGAATGAATCATGTTAAATAGCTCAACCGCGGTCTTTGCCTTATTCTTTTGGAGATGGCCTATCAGGTGCCACTCTATCTGTAAATTTGTCTCCTCGGCGACCCGCCCGAGGCGGGAAATCTCTCCCGACTTATTCGGGATCAAATTTGAAATCTTTTTTTGCGCTTCCTGCACTTTGCTCTCTCCGAATATCCTTAGCCCTGCGTCCATAGCTTTTTTTATCTGCTCCGGGCTTACGGTTTTTGTCACAGCTATAAGCTTAATGTCTTCAGGCTTTCTTCCGGCTCTCCTGGCAGCATGAGAAATCCGCTTATATACAGCGCTTATGTTATCCATAATCCGGTTATCGGTCATGTTGACATTGCCGTTTACAAGTGTATTATATTTGATAATGTCAAAGCAAGAGATTGAAGGTCTGGAAAACAGCCTCGCGTATCATTTCAAAGACCGGAGGCTTCTTTTAGAGGCTGTTACTCATAAGTCATTTTATCATGAAAATCCCGATGAGGCTTCCTCATATAACGAGAGGCTTGAATTTCTTGGAGATTCTGTTCTCGGACTTGTGGTTGTGGAATGCCTGTTTAAGCTGGAAAAATATTATTCGGAAGCAACCATGTCAAAAATAAAATCATACCTTGTAAAAGAAGCGGTTCTCTCGGATGTTGCCGGAGGCATATCGCTCGGAGAATATCTCAGGCTCGGAAAAGGCGAGAAGGAAACCGGAGGCAGAGGGAAAAAATCAATACTTGCAGATGCTATGGAAGCGGTATTCGGGGCTGTATACATTGACGGAGGCTATAAGGCTGCAAAGGATGTGATATTAAGGCTTTTGCGCGATAAGATTGATTCGGCAATATCGTCAGAGCAGTTTTTTGATTTTAAGACAGACCTTCAGGAAGAAAGCCAGGTGAGGTTCGGCGTCCTTCCGCGCTATGTGACTGTGAAGCAGGAAGGCGAGGAGCATAAGAAAGTCTTTACGGTTGAAGTTTATATTAAAGGAGACAGGTTTGGAAGCGGCCGCGGCAGGAGCAAGAAAGAGGCTGAGACTGCAGCGGCAAAAGTAGCATTGTCAAAAATAAAGGCCTCGGAAAACCCATGAAAAAGGAGAAATCATGGACGCCATTGAATGTATCAGGACAAGGAAAAGCATAAGGAAGTTTAAATCGGATCTGGTTCCAGAGGATATATTGACCGATATTATAAATACCGCGCAGCGAAGCCCTTCATATAAAAACAGCCAGCCGTGGGAGGTTGTAATCGTATCAGGCAGGAAAAAGGAAGAATTATCCGATATGCTTGTAAGGTTTCTTGAAGAGGGAAGGAAGCCCGAGCCTGATATTCCGGAGGCAGTATCCTGGCCTGAGAAAATCGCGGAGAGGATTAATGCGCTTATGAAAGAAAGAGGCGCCTTGCTCGGCGTTGACTTAAACAGTCCGGAGGTAAAGAAAAAATCCAGGGCGGCGAATTTCCGTTTTTACGGCGCGCCGCATGGAATTTTTATCTATCAGGATGCAGCTCTTAATGAATGGTCTATATTTGACGCAGGGCTTTTTGCCCAGAGCCTGATGCTGGCCGCGCATGCACAGGGCCTAGGCGCTGTGCCTCAGGGCTTTCTTCTTGATTATTCGTCAGAAATAAAAAAGTTTCTCGGCATTCCCGGATCAAAGAGGCTTGTTCTCGGCATCTCAATCGGCTATCCTGATACTGAGAACATAATCAACACCTTCAGTACAACAAGGGTAGAGACTGAGAAAATACTCAGGTGGGTTGAGTAGCAGGATTTATATTGACCTGCTTTTTTATTACCTCTATAATTTGATTGGGCTTTATAATTTAGATTGCGGAGGCGTATATGGCAGCGATTGGAATTTTTATATCGGCTATTGCCGGGATTGTCGCAGTAATTGTTCTTTCCGGGATAGTAATCTACAACAAACTCATAAGACTGAGAAATACCGTAAAATCTTCATGGTCTGATATTGATGTTCAATTAAAGAAGAGATACGACCTTGTGCCCAATCTTGTTGAAACCGTAAAAGGGTATGCCGCGCATGAGAAATCCGTGTTTGAAAAAGTTACCGAGGCGCGTTCAACAGCAATGCAGGCAAAGACTCCTGCTGATAAGGCAAAGGCTGAAAATATGTTCGGCGAAACATTAAAGAGCCTGTTTGCAGTTGCAGAGGCGTACCCCGAGCTTAAGGCAAACGCCAACTTCATGCAGCTTCAGTCGCAGTTAAAGGAGCTTGAGGACAATATAGAATACGCAAGAAGGTATTACAACGCCGTGGTCCGGGATTTCAATATACTGATAGAGTCTTTTCCGTCAAATATAATCGCTGGCATGTTCAGCTTTAAGCAGGAAGAATTCTTTGAGCTTGAAGCTCCTGAAGCTGAGAGAAAGCCCGTGAAGGTAAGTTTTACATGATGCATGATTCAAGAGGCTTTAAATATTTTAAAAGAGTCGGCTTGAAAAATTACGCTTTCTGCACTATGTTCCTTGTATCCTGTATCCTGCTTTTTGTAAGCTCCGCTTCCGCGCAAGACTTTACTATCAACAGATTCCATTCCGACATCATAATTCACGAAGACTCTTCACTTACTGTGAAAGAGACCGTAGAGGTTGAATTTCACAGGCCCAGGCATGGAATCTACCGGGAAATACCTTTTAAATACACCGATGAAATAGGTAAGACTGTCAGAACGCCGCTTGAAGTGATTTCTGTAACCGATGAGACAGGCAAAAACTGGAAATACAAGGTCAAAAGGACAGGCCATGTAATGAACATAAGGATCGGGGATGCGGGGAAATACGTCAGCGGCAGGCAGAACTATGTGATTGAATATAACGTTGAAAATGCAATTCTTTTCTTTGAAGACCACGACGAGCTTTACTGGAATGTCACAGGCAATTACTGGAAGGCAACTATCAAAAAGGCGTCTGCTAATGTAAATCTTGCCGTGAAAAACAAGAGTAAGAATCTATGGTCTTCATGTTATACAGGTTCTTTGGGCTCAAGGGACTCGCGCTGCAGCTTTGAAACCTCCGGAAATATAGCCGGTTTTTCCTCAAAGAAAAATTTTGCCTCAGGAGAAGGGCTGACAATAGCGTTCGGCTGGGATAAGGGTCTTGTTAATGAGCCGTCTGCACTGAAAAAGTTTTTGTGGATGGTTGACCTGAAAGAAAACTGGGTGTTTTTGCTTCCTGTTGTTTCACTAACAGTTATGATAAATCTCTGGAATACGAGGGGGCGGGATCCAAAGGTAAGAGAGGCGGTTACGGTTATGTATGAACCTCCCAAATATAAAGATGTCCCGCTTACTCCGGCAGAAGTCGGCACTATGGTTGACGAGAAACTTGACGCAAGGGACATTACCTCAACAATTGTGGGTCTTGCAGTAAGGAGATACATAAGAATTGAGGAGACGAAAAAAGAAGGAATGATATTTGACGGCACGGACTATGATCTCGCAAAGCTCAAAGAGCCTGACGACAGCCTGAGCCTGTTTGAAAAGATGCTGATGGAAAAAATATTTTCAGGCCCAATGCCCGGCACAATGATTTCCGATATGAAGAATAAGTTTTATTCAAATCTTGATGGTTTAAAGAAAACGCTTTACGGAGAGATTATCAAAAAAGGATACTTTCTCAAAAACCCGGAGTCGGTCAGGTCTTTATACATCGCGGCCGGAATAGCTGTAATAATTTTTGCGGTTATTGCCGCCGGACTTCTTTCTCCGTATTCCGGGACAAAGAATTTTATTGCAGGGATACTTGCAGGCCTTCCGATGCTGGCATTTTCAAGAATTATGCCGGCAAAGACAAAAGCAGGCGCATCTGTTTATATGGATATACTCGGGTTTCAGGAGTTCATGAACCGCGCGGAGAAAGACAGACTTGAGAGAATGGGAGATAAAGAACTATTCTCAAAGTTTCTTCCTTATGCTATGGCCCTGGATGTTGCCGACAACTGGGCAAGGGCCTTTGAAGGGATTTATCAGGAAGCACCTACGTGGTATGTTTCTCCGGCAGGGTTCGGGACCTTCAGTCCCCACAGATTTTCCGGTTCAATAAGTTCTATGGCTTCAAGTCTTGGCTCTGTAATGTATTCCACTCCGAGAGGAAGCGGCGTCAGCGGGGGAGGCGGTTTTTCAGGAGGAGGCTTCGGCGGAGGCGGAGGCGGAAGCTGGTAGTTTTGCTGGTGTGAAAATTACCTTGACGCATCTAATGTCTTAAGTCAAAATTAATTTATACGGTTAATTTACAAAACCATAATAATCATATATATTAAAACTAAGCGGGAGACTGGGAGGATAAAATGAAAAAAATCGTAATTATTTTCTTTCTATTATTATTCAACGCGGGGGCCTACGCGCAGGAAACCAAGATAACCGTTGCAGTTTTGCCCTTTAAAAATGTTTCAGGCGAAAAAGCGCACGATTGGCTGTCTGAGACAATTGCCGAAAGTATTGTTTCAAAGTTGGGTGAAAGCAAGGATCTGTCGCTTATTGAGAGGTCCCAGCTGCAGACCGCACTTCAGGAATTTAAGTATCAAAAATCCGGTATGGTAGACGCAAAGACAGCCGCTAAAATCGGCAAGCAACTCGGCGCAAAAATTGTTGTAATCGGGTCCTATACAATTTTTGAGAAGAAGTTAAAAATTGATGCCCGTTTTGTGGACGTTGAAACCGCAGAAATAAAAGCCACGGCCACCGATTTAGGTCTCAAAGAGAATGCGCTTGAGCTGTCAATTGCAGTAAGCTTTAAGCTCTTTGGATCTCTTACGAGGGTGCTGGATATTAAGTCTGTAGCTCAAACGGCAGAAGCACAGGAAGTTAAGAAAGAAAAAGTTGCGAAAGCAGACTTGCCTCCCGGCCAGGCGTCGGATTATTATTCCAAAGGTTATGATTACAAATGGAACAAAAATAATCCTGACAAGGCGATAGAGTATTATCTTAAAGCTGTAAGCCTTAACCCGAACCATGAGAACGCTTTATTTGAACTGGGCTATGTTTACAATGAAAAAGGCGAATACCGCAAGGCAATTGAATATTACAACAGGGTTGTAGCCTTGAATCCCCGCGCAAAAGACGCTTCCAATAACATAGGGCTTGCATATTACAAACTGAATGACCAGCAGAATGCAGAGAAATGGTATAAGAAAGCCCTTGAGATAGACCCGAATTATGTCATTGCCCTTAACGGCTTGGGGCTTGTAATGTGGAAGACAAAAAGATATTACGAGGCGGAAGGATACTACAAGAGGACCGTCCAGAACGACCCTAAATATCATATGGCATATTACAACTTGGGCATACTCTACGAAGATATGAAACGGTATGAAGAGAGCAAAAATTACTATAAGAAGACCATAGAGGTTAATCCGAATTATGTAAATGCGATGATTAATCTCGGCATTATCCTTGAGACAAAAGAAAAGAATTTTTCAGACGCCGAATACTGGTACAAGAGGGCCAGCGAGATTAGCCCCGATAACCATCTTGTCTATTACAACCTGGGTTTTCTTTACAGCAACAAAGAGTTCAGCAAATATGACGTTGACCAGGCTATAGGTTATTACAAAAAAGTTACCGAGTTAAAGCCTGACCATGACCTTTCGTATTTTTATATGGGAAATCTTTACTACGGGAAGAAGGATTATTCCAATGCGATTCGTCTCTATGAAAAGGCTATTCAACTTTATACTACGGACCCGGCTTACTATAATAATCTCGGACTTGTATACGAAGCCCAGAAGGATTATGTCAAGGCTGAAAGTTATTACCGCAAAGCAATAGAGCTGGACCCCAAATACGGCCTTGCCTGGGAAAGCCTCGGATATGCGTTGTTTTACCAGTATAAAGATAATGAGGCTAAAGAGGCCTGGAATAAAGCCATCTCTCTCGGGAAGACCTCGGCAAGGGAGGCCCTTAAAAAATATTACAATATAGATGTCCCTGAGAGCACGTCCACGGTTCCTTCTCCTGCGTCTTCTATTCCATCAGGCCTGAGCGCTTACGAATATTATTCAAGAGGCTATGATTACGAATTGAATAAAAAAGATTATGATACTGCGATTCAGTACTATCTTAAGGCGATAAGCATTGACCCAAACCATGAGAATGCACTCTTTGGATTAGGATATATTTATAATGAAAAGAAAGAATATGCTAAAGCCATTGAATATTACAGCCGGATTTTGAAGTTAAATCCACGCAATAAGGAAGCCCTTAATAATATCGGATTGTCATACGAATATCAGAAAGACTATGTGACTGCCGAGAGTTATTACCGCAAATCAATAGCAGTTGATCAATCATACGGCCTTGCGTGGGAAAGCCTCGGCTATGCCTTGTATTATCAGTATAAAGACAACGAGGCTATAGAGGCGTGGAAAAAAGCCGCTTCTCTTGGAAGGGAAAAGGCAAAAGAAGCGCTTAAAAAATATTACAATATTACTTACTAACGAACTACTTAAAGGTTGGTTTAATACTTTTCTTGTCATTCCCGCGCAGGCGGGAATCCAGATGCATTGCCCTATGGAAAAGGGAACTACTGGATACCCGATAGAGACCTTCGGGTATGACAGAAAATAAATATTAAAGGAAAAACGGAGGAGTTACACATGCTTTCTGAAAGGGCAAGAAACATAAAACCGTCACCCACGCTTGCGATTGACGCAAAGGCAAAGGCTATGAAGGCAGGGGGGGGTGATGTAGTGAATTTTGGGGTAGGCGAGCCTGATTACGACACCCCGGAAAATATAAAAGAGGCTGCCATAAAGGCAATAAAAGAAGGTTTTACAAAGTATACCCCGGTCGGCGGAATAGATTCTCTTAAAGATGCAATCATAGAAAAATTTAAAAAGGATAACAATCTTGGATATTCCCGCGAAGAAATTGTTGTTTCATGCGGGGCAAAGCACAGTCTTTATAACATCGCTCAGGCGCTTTACGGAGAAGGAGATGAAGTGGTAATTCCTTCTCCGTACTGGGTCTCTTATCCCGACCAGGTGCTTTTAAACGCTGCGGTCCCTGTTTTTGTAAAGACCTTTGAAAAAGACAAGTTCATGCTTAAGGCGGACGCGCTTAAATCGCATATCACAAAAAATACAAAGGCTATAATACTTAACTCTCCTTCAAATCCTACCGGCCTTACATATGACAAAAAAACGCTTGAGGGAATAGCGGAGATTGCGCTGAAACATAAGCTCTATGTGATTTCAGATGAGATATACGAAAAACTTACATATGACGGGTTTACTCATACAAGCATAGCATCACTCGGCGGTGAGATAAAAAGCAGAACCCTTGTTGTGAACGGACTCTCAAAGGCATATGCGATGACGGGTTGGAGAATAGGCTACGCGGCCGGGCCCAAGGACGTTATCAAGGCTATGACGAATATTCAAAGCCAGTCCACATCAAATCCCACGTCAATAGCTCAGAAGGCCGCGGTTGAAGCGTTAACAGGGCCGCAGGATTTTATAAAGACAATGCTTGTGGAATTTGATAAGAGGAGAAAATATCTTGTGTCTGAACTTAATTCAATTCCGGGCGTAAGCTGTCTTACTCCGACAGGGGCTTTTTATGCCTTCCCGAATATTTCTAAGTTATACGGCAAACAGATAGGCGGCAAAAAAATATCTTCTTCATCCGACCTGGCGTTATATCTTCTTGAGAAGGCTAATGTTGCGCTTGTGCCGGGCCGCGCATTTGGAGACGACAATTATATAAGGCTTTCCTATGCGACCTCTATGGAGAATCTTGAAAAGGGTGTGAAGAGAATAAGAGAAGCTGTCGGTGGATTGAAATAGCAACCTAAATATCTGTTGCCGAATACCTCCTCGCTTTTTGCAGAGAATTTTTGACAAATCTAAGGCTTGTTACAGACAATTTCAAAACTCGCCTCCGGCTCAGACAACTGAAATTGCTTATCTTCCACAGCGCCAAGATTTGTTACCAAAAATTCTCTAATGCCGCTCAAAGGTATTCGGCAACAAAAGTTTCATAGATTTGAAAATGGTGTTTCTATTGAACAATCCAGCCTTATAATGTTATCTTAAATACAACTTTTTAGCGCAAGGTTTAATAATTATGCTTGTTCGTATGACAGTTGAAGGTTTGTTGTTTGACCCGCGAAGCAGCATGTATATCCTCCTCCTGAAGGCTGCTGAAGGAACAGCCACGTTGCCGATATGGATCGGGAAACCTGAAGCGGACTCTATTGCGCTTGCGCTCGGAAAGGTTGTAACGCCAAGGCCTCTGACCCACGACCTGATTAAGAATATGGCGCATAATCTTAATATGAAAATAACAAAGGTTTCTGTTACCGAGATACTTGACAATACATATTATGCCCTCATATATCTCAATGACGGCAAGGGTGAGATAACGATAGATTCCAGGCCCAGCGATGCGATTGCGGTTGCCCTGAGAGTCAATGCGCCTATCTTTGTTGAAGAGAGCATTCTTGAAAAGAGAACTAAAGACGAGCTTGATGAATGGCTTAAAAATCTTAAGCCGGAAGATTTCGGAAATGTCATGTAATGTTAAAGCGCACTGAAGGCATGGTCCTAAAAACCACCCCTTTCGGAGAGGCTGACCTCATAGTAACATACTTAACTTATGACTTCGGCATTATAAAAACATTTGCCAAAAGCCCCCGGAAGATAAAAAGCAGGTTCGGAAGCAGCCTTGAACCTCTTACATACTCAAAGATAGCGTTCTGGGGAAAAGAAGACGCAAATCTTCCGAGGCTGACGCAGGCGGATATAATCCTGCCGTTTAACTCTATAAGAGAGAGGCTGAATTGTTTTCTTAAAATCTCCGAGATAATTGAACTTACCGTAAACCTGCTTCCGGAGCACGAGGCAAATAAGAAAATCTTTGCACTTTTTCTGGATGTATTGAAGGCGCTGGGAAAAGACTGCAATGCGCTGCTTACGGTAATGATGTATAAAATAAAATTTCTTGATTTTGCCGGCTATGCGCCAAGGCTTGACGGCTGTGCCAGATGCGGGAAATCAGGATTCAGTTTTTATGTTTCGCACGGGGCTATTCTCTGCGGGGATTGCGCGGCCGGCGCTGATGCGCATGTGAAGCTCTCACAGGGGTCTATTAAGCTTTATGAAAGCCTGCGGAAATGGAACAATTCACTGACAGGAAGGATAAAACCGTCAGGAAATCTTTTTGCCGAACTTTCCGGTATGCTGAACGACCACATAAGATACACGCTTTCAAAACCGCTGAAGTCGATGGCGTTTCGTAAAATATAGGATTATTCTTACATCTCCACCAACAGCCCTTTTTGCGTGAAGAGAAGATAGGCTTTTGTTTTTCTGGAAAGGATTTTGCCTGCGGCCTCTTTATATATATCCATCTGAAATCTGTATTTTTCTGAAAGCAGGGGTAATTCTTCATCTTTAACCGGAAATGTTTTGTAATCATAAATCACGGCAGTATTATCTCCAATGATTATCCTGTCAATCCTTCCCCTGAAGACAGTGTTTCCCTTCTGAAGGATAAAAGGCAATTCAGCAAATGAATTCTCGCGGGGCAGGATTATATTATCTAAATATTTGTCTGTTTTCAGGGTCTTAAAGTCATCCGATACGATACCGCTAAACTTCAGAAGGTCTCCCTCAGGAAGGAATTCATTTTTCAGCAAAGACCGGGCTCTTTCATTTACGGCTTCCGGCGGCAAAATGCCTCTGGAAAGTTCTTCAAAAAGTCTGTGGAAAACCCTGCCGAGCATAACCCATCCTTCTCCGTGAGTTATCCTTAGGTCCAAATCCTCAGTAACATCTCTCCACTTGATATCCGGCATGTAAGTTAGCGGCTCTGTGTGGATAAATTCTGATGCAGTATATTTGGCTGACGGCCGGGGGCTGACGGCCGGGGGCTGAACTGCAGAATGAAGTTTATCTATCTTCTCCTCGGTAAGTATCTCAAAAAAATCAGTTTTGTCCGCGATCCCGCCTCTTTTTAAGATGTCAAAATTTTCTGTAAGATAGGCGAGTCTTCCGACAGGAGATTTCTCCTTATTTAGGGCGCCGAGCATGCAAAGAAAATCCCTGGCCCTTGTAACGGCGACATAGAAGAGGCGTTTGCCTTCCTCAAGCTCTTTTTCCTTTCTCCTTGCAAAGGCCGTGATGTTTTTTCTTTTTGCGGAATCTTCCTCGTATGCGATTGAGATTCTGCCGCCTTCTTCGTCTATAACTATAGAATTGGTTCTTGGAGTATCAGCCTCATCAAGAGACGGCAGGAATACCATCGGGAACTGAAGCCCCTTTGCGGCATGAATGGTCATTATCTTTACCGCATTCATGCCCTCTGTGTTTATGTTTGCCTTTGGCTCATCCTCAGCCCTTGCCTTAATGAGCTTTTCCCGTATCTCCAGGCTTGAAAAACCTGCCGATTCATAGGATTCAATGAGCTTTATAAATTTCTTTATATTTGCCTGTCTCTGTTTTTCTCTAAAATATTTCCAGCCTTCTGTTTCCGTGAGCGCTTCTTCAAGAATTATTGCAAGCGGTGTATTTTTTGATTTTTCCATCCAGTTGTTTATTATCCTGAATGCTCCTGCAAGCTCCAGCTGAGCCTGAAGTTTATTTAAAAGGAGCTGGTCGTTTTCAGAAATAAGATTCAAAAGGTTTTCATAGTCCACCCCGAAGAGCGGACTTCTCAGGACGCAGAAAAGACTGTAGTCATCGCATGGGTCAATGATAAAGGAAAGGAGTTCCCGAAGCAGCGCAACCTCAGGCTCGTCATAAAAACCGATTCCTTTCACTACAACGAAAGGAAGCCCCTCTTTTCTCAGCGCGCTTTCAAGCGCTGCAAGATGGGTCCGTTTTCTTAAAAGCACCGCCATATCTCCGAAAGCGCACGGCATTTTTTTGTCTCCATTTGATATTTCATATACGCCTGCGAGGGATTTAATTCTCCTTGCCAGGACGGAGGCTTCTCTCATGCGGCTTTTCTTGATATTCTCTCCTGCTTCCGTAAGGACCAGCTCAACCCTCCCTTCACCGCTTCTTGTCGCCTCAAATGGGGCGTATCTGGTCCGCCAGGTCTCATGGACAGAAGGGGGCATTAACTTCTCAAAAAGAGCGTTTGTAAAGGCTATTATTTTGGGAAGGCTTCTGAAATTTTCTTTTGCCTCTTCAAAATGGAATTCATTTCCAAGCCATTCGGAGAGCCTGTTCTTGGCCTCTTCAAATATGCCGGCATCTGCTCCCCTGAAAAGATAGATTGACTGCTTGTCGTCTCCGACGAGGAATATCGTGGGGATTTTTCCCCGGCTTCTTTTTGATCCGAGGCCTGAGCGCCATTCTTCGGTAAGCTTGTCTATAATCTTCCATTGCATTAAGTTCGTATCTTGAAACTCGTCAACAAGTATATGGTCCGTATGTTCGTCAAATGAATATAAAATGTTCTGCCATTCAGGATGGGTGACCAGGGCCTCGTATGCCATTATCTCCAGGTCATCAAAATCCAGGAGATGCCTTGCAAGTTTTTTATCCTTATATTGTTTGAGGCATTTTGTGTAGAGTTCCAGGATTCTCTTTTCCTCGCGGTTGTCAACCGTGTATTCTGTTTTTAAGAGCAATTCCGATACGGGCCTTTTTGCATAAAGGATATTGAGGGTTGAGAAAACCTTGTCCCATCCCTTAATACCCCTGTCTTTCATCAGCTCATAGAAGCGCGCAGGCTTATCTTTTTCTTCCATTACACATTCATAGACAGCCTCGGACCATAAGAGCGCAGCCTCAAATTCATCCATAACGTCCAGCGAAGGGTCTACGCCGAGTTCTATTGAAAAACGCTTCAGGAGCTTAAGGCAGAACGAATGGATGGTTGATATCCTCATTAGCGGCATCTTTTCTTTAATCACCGGAAGCAGCTCGGGATTTTCCTTTTCAACGATATTAAGGATTCTTTCTTTCATCTCTGCCGCAGCCTTTTCCGTAAATGTAATGCAGAGGATTTTTTCTATGTCGGAGCCGTCCAGAAGAAGGCTTATATAACGCCGTGCAAGTTTTTCGGTCTTCCCCGAGCCTGCAGGAGATGAGATTATTATGCTTTTTGCAGTATCAAGATATTTCTCTGCCATTTTTCAAAATAACATAGCGGTAATCTTTTGGCAATGTAATATCATACGTTTAATTTTTTCTCCTTCTAATCCGGTTTATTTTTTGCTATCCTTTGATTAGGAACAACAGGGGCAAAGGATATTAGTATCAGAGTATCAGAGGGTCATTCGCCTCAGGCGAACCCGCCGAGGCGGGGAGTCTTTAAAACTTTGAAACTTTGACCCTTTGACTCTTTGATACTTCTGAAGGGAGGTTTGAATGAAGGCTGTAGAGATAAAGCCCGGTATATACTGGGTTGGAGCAATAGATTGGGGGGCAAGAGATTTTCACGGCTATGTTACTCCTAACGGAACAACATTCAATAATTATCTAATTGTGGATGAGCAGATTACGCTGCTTGACACCGTAAAACATGATTTTTCAGATGTAACAATTGCAAATATAAAAAGCATTGCGGACCCGGCAAAGATTGTTAATGTAATAATAAACCACATAGAGACAGACCATGCAAGCAGCATTGACAAGATAATGGAGCTGGCCCCGGATGCAACGCTTTATATATCTGACAGGGGCAAGAAGGGTCTGGACAGGTATTTTGACGCCTCGCGATGGAAATTCAAAATAGTAAAAACAGGGGATACGCTGAATATCGGCAGGCATAACCTTTTGTTCATTGAAACCCCGATGATTCACTGGCCTGACTCCATGATGACTTATGTAAAAGAGGCAAACCTCCTTGTGTCGCAGGATGCATTCGGTCAGCACCTTGCCACAGCATCAAGGTTTGACGATGAGTTTATAGAATGCGCATCTGCTGCAGAGCTTGAGGATTCGGTTATTGACTACTATGCAAATATCCTTATGCCATTCGGGAATCTTATCAAGGCAAAGATTGCAGAAATACAAAAACTCGGGCTTGAGATAGACATGATTGCGCCGGACCACGGCATTATCTGGCGTAAGGAGCCAAAGAAGGTTATTCAGATGTATCAGGATATGGTAGACGGTAAGGCATCGCTAAGAGTTGCAATAATCTATGATACGATGTGGCACAGCACAGAGCGTATGACAGGGCCTATAATGCATGGGATTAGAGATGAAGGCGTTGACTGCAAAGTAATAAAATTAAGAGCAACCCCGGGCAGCGTTGCTATTAAAGAATTCTGGAAATCGCGCGGATGCCTGATAGGAACGCCTACGCTGAACAATGTAATGTTTCACACGGTTGCGCAGTTTTTAACATACCTCAGAGGGCTCAGGCCCAGGCATCGCATTGCCGGAGCGTTCGGAAGCTACGGCTGGGCAGGCGGAGCGATAAAGGAGTGTTATGAAGAATTCAAGAAAATGGGGCTTGAGACGGTAGAGCCGGGCCTGCAGGTTGTTTATAAGCCGTCTTCTGAAGATGAAAAATTGTGTTATGAGTTCGGGAAAAACTTTGCAGCAAAGGTAAGGGAATATCATAAGAAGTTTGAATAAAATTCAACTAAGCTGAAAGCTGTCAGCTATTAGATAGCAGCTTTTAATGGAGGAGAAACGATGAGTGTCTGGAGATGCACGGTATGCGGTTATGAATACGACGAGGCAGTAGAAGGGATTCCCTTTGAACAGCTTCCCGAGGACTGGAAATGCCCTGTGTGCAATGCGCCGAAAGATGCATTTGAAAAGGTAAGATAATTGGAAATCTTTAACAATATTGGACCATCTTAAACAATGTTGAACATTATTTTTAACCGGAGGGAACATGCAATCAACAAAAAGGTTAGGCATATCTCTGTTCGTTGCACTGGTATTATCGGCATTAGCAACAAGCTCTGCTGAAGATAAAAAAGCAGAGATAAACATAAGTCCTCAGACTCAGGCTTGCCTCGGCTGTCACGAGACATATACGCCGGGTATTGTTCATGACTGGCTTTCAAGCAGACATGCAAAGACGATACCTGCAGAAGCCCTTAAAAAACCTGCTCTTGAACGCAGGATCTCCGCAGACAAGCTGCCTGATAATTTATCAGGGAATGTTGTCGGATGTTACGAATGCCACAGCAGGAATCCGGAAAAACACAAGGATAATTTTGAACACCTGGGATATAAAATCAATGTCATAGTCACTCCTAAGGACTGCAGCACATGCCATCCTGTGGAGGCAAAACAGTTTTCAGGAAGCAAGAAAGCGCATGCAATCAAAAATCTTAGGAACAATCCAGTGTATCATGCGCTTGTAAGCGCTATTACAGGGGTAAAGAAGATAGATAAAGGGAAAATAAAAACAGAAAAGCCATCTGATGAGACGCTCAACGAAACCTGTTTTGGATGCCACGGCACAACAATAGAAGTGAAAGGGATGAAGAAGGTCTCTACGCAGATGGGAGACGTCAGCGTGCCTGTTCTTACAAATTGGCCTAATCAAGGGGTTGGAAGAGAAAATCCGGACGGAAGCCTTGGGGCCTGCACTGCCTGCCATCCGAGACACGGGTTTGCAATTGAGGTTGCAAGAAAACCTTACACATGCGCCCAGTGCCACCTGGAGCCCGATGTCCCGGCCTGGAATGTTTATAAAGAAAGCAAGCATGGAAATATTTACTTCTCAAAACATCATGAGTGGAATTTCAATTCAGTGCCATGGACTGTGGGAAAGGATTTTAAGGCTCCGACCTGTGCAACATGTCATAACAGCCTTGTAGTTTCTCCTGACGGCAGCGTGGTTGCGGAAAGGACTCATGACTTCGGCTCAAGGCTCTGGGTCAGGCTTTTTGGACTTATTTACAGTCATCCCCAGCCGAAATCCGGGAATACAACTATAATCAAAAACAAAGACGGGCTTCCGCTTCCAACTGCATTTACCGGAGAGTTTGCGATAGAATATCTTATTGATAAAGCAGAACAGAAAAAGAGGCTTGCTTCTATGAAAATGCTTGCAGTTCCTGCCATAGCACAGATTGGATTGACGGCCATTTTGCAAAGCTTGACAGCACAATAAAAGAAACAAATGAAATGACGCTTGCGGCGACAAGGCTTATGCTTGAGGCCTGGGACAAGGGCATAGAAGACAGGGCCAATCCCTTTGACGAGGCGATAGAGCAGATGTGGATAAAGCAGTGGCTTTTCTATTCAAGTTCCATACGATATGCGTCGGCAATGACAGGCGCGCCTGACTACACCGCCTTCAAATACGGCTGGTGGGAGCTGACCAATAATCTCAGGCATATGAGAGATATGATAGATCTCAAAGAGCCGGGTAAGAAAAAATTAAAAAAGAAATAATAAAGCTGTTGTCGGATAAAAAATACAATGAGCTTGTCAAGCTGCCGCTTAGTAACAGCAGGCTGCTAAGCGCTCTTATTTCGCTTACCTATGACAGGAAAAGCCTTATCAGTTACCGGGCCATAGAGGCCTTCGGAGTCGTATCAAAAGAAATATCAAAGACAAAACCCGAGGTTGTCAGGAATGCCGTGGGCCGTCTGCTATGGATGATAAGGGAAGAATCCGGGGGGATAGGCTGGCGTTCGCCTGAGCTGCTCGGGGAGATTGTAAGAAATAATCCGGTGTTGTTTTCAGATGTCGGTCCTGTAATAATGTCTTTCCTTGATGAGGAAATGCTTGCTTCAGGAGTGCTTATTGCAGCCGGAAGAATAGGGGAGATGGACAAGAAACTCATTGCCCATGCAATACCGCTTATCGTCTCACATCTTTATAATTCTAACCCGGAACTCCGGGGCCTTGCCGCAGGGGCGCTCGGCAAAATGAGAAGCTCAGAAGCTGTCCATGAACTGGGAAAACTTAAATATGATAAAGACCGAATTACGGTTTATGAAGACGGAGAATTAAAAGAAAAAACTATCGGGCAGATTGCAGCAGAAGCTCTGGGGAGAATCGGTTCAGCTTGAGGGGGTTTGGATATACGGGCAGTAAGCGCGTTCATGGCAGTTTCTGCAGGTCTGTTCATTAAGGGGAAAAGCCGTAAAATCTCCTCTTCTTAAATCCGATATCGTCTCTTCAAGATACCTAAGGCATGTCTTTATATAAGCATCTATTGTCATACCGTCTCTTTTGCCGGGAATCCATGTTATCTTAGTTTCTTTGAGAGAATATATCCCTGCCCGGTTTACCTTGAATCCGTACGCTTTCATCAATGCAGCATAAAGAAACAACTGGAGGTTTGCGCCTTTATTCAATATGTCTGTTTTGCTTAACTGTGCTGTGCCGGTTTTATAGTCAATAATCTCAACCTCATTATCGTTTTCTTCTGAACTTCTAACTTCTAACTTCTCACTTCTTACTTTTTTATCTATCCTGTCTATCTTGCCTTTCAGTTTTATATTCTTTATAACCTCTCCTTCAACCGGTGTTTCGGCTTTCATAAAAACATATCCATCTTCTTTAAGTCCGCTTTCAATCTCATAGATTTCAGGGAGGATGGAAAGAAACGAGTCTCTTATGAAATTTTTCCAGTAGTTTTCAAGCGGTTTATCGGCCAGGAGTTTTGCAAGAAGTTTTTCCGCCTCTGCCTCCATTTCGTTATAACCTGCAAAGGATCTTGACATTAACGCTTCCATGATTTCATGGATTATTGTGCCGAGAAGCATAGCCTCAATTTCATAATCCTTTGTCTTTGAGGGTTCAAGTCTTAAAATCTTTTCTATGAAGAATTTTCTCGGGCAGGTTCTGTAAGAATCTATGTCCGTAACCCGTATCCCTGATTTTTCTCCGAAGCGTTTTTTTATCAGGCTGTTTTTGAGTTTTATCTCTTTTATGCGCGATGAAAGGGGAATCTCCAGGTCTTTCAGCAGTTCTTCTTCCTGGCAAAGGATTCCGGGTGTTTTCTCTGTTGCCCCGGCTTTCCACGGCAGAAAAGGCGAAGGCAGGAAAAGCCTGTCCGCTTCCATTGCAGGGTAGGAGAGGTGGAGATTTTTTGACGAACCAATCAACCGTTGAAATATGAACTGCTGGAGCAGCAGGTATCTCTTCATATTAACAAGGCCCAGCCTTGTCTTAACATTGTCTGACAGCAAAAGGTCTATTTCAGGCATTGAAGGCAGGTCTCCGTCTTTCAAGCCGCCGAGGTATAGATATTCAGGCTCTGCTCCGCGCAGATTAAAGAAACCTGAAACCTGCACGCCTTCTCCCTCTGCCTCTATTTCCGCTGCATTCAGGATGTGTTTCAGTCTGTCAATAAATTCCCGCAAGCCGGCCTTTTTTACGGCCCTTGCAGGAATCAGATTGTCTATGAGCGAAAGTTCTTTTAGAAATTCCGAGACTTGCTCTTTAACGTCGGCGTCTGTGCTGCCGTCGGAGAAATCAAGCTCGCCAAGAAGCTCATAGAGGGCGTCTGATATCTGCTTGAAGGTCCCTGTTTCTTTCAGGGCTTCAAGAGGCTTGAGTTTCCTGAATATCCACCCAAGCTCTTTTTCAATCTCAGGTAAAAAGCTGTTTACTGCAGGTTGCTCTTCTTGCTGCAGTGTTTTTAAGGCAAGCCACGAGTTTTTGCCTTTAAGCGCTCCTGAGTAAAGCGATATGCGGGGAATCCATTCCCTGAATATGGAAGACATTTTTTTGAAATAAGGGGAAGTAAGAAAACGCGAAAACAAAAGCCTCGGATAGTCCTCCGCAATTGATTCAAGCATTGCTGTAAGGGCAAGATACGGCTCTGTCTTGCCTAAGGGCTTTGAGGTGGAGAATGCGCAGGGTATGCCGTATCTTCTAAATACCCTTTGCACAATATCGTAGTAAGTATGAAGTTTCGGGAATGCCACAGTTATTTTATCTAAAGACCTGCACCTGCCTGATACGAACAGGTTTTTAATATGCCTGGCAAGGCCCTCAACCTCCTCATCTACTCCCGGATATGAGACATATGCAGGCATTTTTTCCGATAAAGGTGAAGAAACGTCTAATGATGCGGCAATTTCTACCTTAAAGTTATTATTTATAAAATTATTGTAACTATTTGTTATTAAATCAAAATTATTATCATGAGGAATTGCGATAAGGGTTGTATCAGCTTGTTCTGTCAGGCTTTTAAGAATAAGCTCTTCTGATGGCGTAACCTCATAAAATCCGTCAAGAATAAGGACAGAAGGGCTGTAATTATGCTCTTTTATAATTACCGGGCACTCTGCCATGACATCATTTTCATCAATAAGGTTTTGCGTTCTGAGCGTTTCCTGATAGACATTTAAAATCTCAACCGCTTCCAGCGCCCTTTTTGAGCCTTCCTCCGGGATATTGAGCTCTTTAAATATACGGTTTAGCTCTTCCTTTACAGCGTCAATTTTTCTGTCAGGCCGGTATTGTTTAATCTCATTTATAAAATTATTTATGATGGATGCAAAGCCTAATCCCCTGTCTGAAAGCATTGAGATAACGACAGGTATCAGAGGTCCGGATATAATGGTTTTGCTTTTATAGACCGAATAAAGCCTTTTTGAAAAGTGTTTGATTGTTGTCATCTCAGGCGGGATGTATGCAGTCTTTATCAATTTGTGAAAAATCTTCCGGCTTTCCCTTGTTTTCTGCGGAGTAGGGGCAAGGTAGAGAATTTTGGAATAGTCGCGGCTTTTAATGCCCTTAATGGAAATCTTTAGAAGTTCTTCAGTAAAACCTCTATAGTTGAACGGGACATAAAAGACCTTTACCGTCTTTTGCATAATTTTATCTGAGGGGTATTAACCAATGTATACTTGTCAAGGCGCCCAGGTATTTTAGTTCAAAGCGTCAAAGTTTTAAATCTTGGACCCTATGATACTTCCCTTTTACGTTCTGTATTCCGCATTAACCTTAACATATTCTTCCGTAAGGTCACAGGTTAAAACCCTTGCCGAGGCAGCGCCTTTGTTTAAGTTTATCAGTATGTTTACCTCGCTGTTGTTTTTCAGGTATCTATTCGCATCAGGATCTTTTCCTGTGCCCCTACCCTTATTTACTACTTTGATATTCCCGATGTAAACAGTGATATTATCTTCGCTTAACCTTATGCCTGAGTATCCGAGGGCCGCCATAATCCGTCCCCAGTTTGAGTCGTTTCCGTAAATTGCTGTCTTTACCAGGCTGGAGTTTGCAACTGCAAATGCAGCCTTTTCAGCCTCTTTTTCGGTAGCTGCGCCTTTAACTTCTATGGTAATCAGCTTCGTGGCTCCCTCTCCGTCTTTTGCAATAAGTCTTGAAAGCCCATATGTAACCTCATCAAGCCCTTCTTTAAAGGTTGTGTAAGACGCTGATTTTTCCGTAATCTCTGTATTTCCGAGCATTCCATTTGCCATTATAAGCGCAGTGTCGTTAGTGGACATGTCCCCGTCTATAGTTATCCTGTTAAAGGATCTTTTAACCGAACCCTTCAACGCATTGCTTAACGTTCTTTTTTCAACCGCAATATCAGTCATAATAAAACAAAGCATGGTCGCCATATTCGGGGCTATCATGCCTGCGCCTTTGCAGATTCCGGATAGCATTCCTGCTTTGCCGCCTATTATTATCTTTTTCCTTATAAGTTTCGGGACGGTATCTGTTGTCATTATTGCGGATGCAATATCGCGAAGACACGCCTTGCCGAGATTTGCAACAAGAACCGGAAGCGCAGCTTTTATTTTTTCCATCGGAAGCGGCGTCCCGATTACTCCTGTTGAACAGGTATAAACAAGAGCCGGGTTGATATTAAGTTTTCTCGCGGTTAAGGATGTTGTGTCAGAGGCGTCTTTCAAACCCCTTTTGCCTGTGCATGCGTTGGCGTTTCCGCTGTTTACGATAAGCGCCTGCCCCCTTCCGGACTTGATTTTTTCCATATCAATCTTTACAGGCGCAGCCTTTATCTTGTTTGTGGTAAAAACGCCTGCGATGTTTGCCTCTGCCGTGGAATAGATTAGGGCAATATCCTTTCTGCCGGGCTTTTTAATAGCGGCCTCAGCAACAGCCAGGGAAAAACCTTTTGGAAGACTTGATGCGTATTTATTTTCCATTTAGCGGTTATTGTATCATATGTCCGTTTTTTCCGAAAATAAACGGTAGGTATTTTTGCCCGAATTCTTGGCAAGATACATGGCCGTGTCGGCATTTTTGAAAAGCGTTTCCGCATTGCTGCCGTCTTCGGGATAGAGGCATATCCCGATGCTGACTCCTATTCTGCATTCATTGCCGTTAGGATAGAACGGATGGGAAAAAGCCGCAAGGATTTTTTGCGCAATCAGTACGGCGTTGCTTATGTCGGTTATCTGTTCCAGACTGATTGCGAATTCATCGCCGCTTAACCTTGATATAGTATCGCTTTGACGGATGCATTCTTTAAGTCTTTGCGCGACCTCATTCAGTAATATATCGCCGATATCATGCCCGAAGGAATCATTTATAGATTTAAAATGGTCCAGGTCCAGAAACATCAACGCTAATTTTTTCTTGTCCCTTTTTGCCTGTTCAAGGGAATGCTTCAGTAGTTCATTAAAATACATTTTGTTGGGCAATCCCGTCAGGATATCGGAAGTCGCCAGATGTTTTAGATGTTCCTCTACAATTTTCCGCTGGGTAATGTCGGTGAACACCCCTACATAGCTTATAATGCCGCCGTTGTTGTCCTTTATTGAATTAATATTCAGCCACGCAGTATACGCCTCGCCGTTTTTGCGGCGGTTTCTCACCTCGCCCTGCCATAGTCCGCCGTCTTGTATGGCATTGCATATATGCCTGTATGTTTCTATGTCATAGGTTCCTGCAGCCATAAGCGTTGGTTTTTTCCCTGTTATCTCACCGGAAGACAAGCCTGTAATGTCGGTGAACGAAGGGTTCACTGCGCTGATATTAAAGTTAGTGTCTGTGATGAAGATGCCCTCAAGAGTTGACTCCATAACCTTTGCGGCAAGCCGAAGTTTTTCCTCTGCCTTTTTGCGCATAGTTTCCTTTTCTTTTATTGCGCGGCTCATCTTATTGAATTCCCTGGCCAGGTCCCCGATTTCATCGGAGGCGCGGCTTGTTTCAATTTCGGAGCTGGTCCCCTCCTTAAACTTCCTGACAGAACCGTGAAGTTCCCGGATAGGTTTGCTGATGATGCGTGCGATAAGAATATTCAGCGCAAGCACAGCGGTAATTGTAAGAAACAGCGCAGCAATTATATTGCTTTTAATCATGCTGTCAATTGCTTTCTGCATGCGGGAAGTTGACAGGTCCACCATTACATAGCCGATAGTTATGGGGGCCGCTTTTTCATACGGTTGAAGCGTTACCTCATGGAAAAAACAATAATAGCCGCTGTGTTTTTTAATATAGAAGGAATTACCGGAAGTTCCCGAACTCTTTACCGCCCGGTTGCCGCTGAAATGCCTTATTGCATCCTCAAGCGAAAGGTCTTTATTCGCCGGATTTTCAGGGTAAGATTCAATTAAATCCCATAAATCCGTATAAACATTGACATTAGTCACATTCTCGGCCTGAATAATAAAGGCTGCTTTTTCAATAAGGTCCAGTTTTTCCGTTTCAAGGCCTTCTTTTACAATCTTTGAAAGAAGATAGCTCAAGGTCGTGCCTCTTGCAATAAATTCATTTTCTATGTGCCGTTTATGCTGCGATACAAAAAGGTATGTGCTGACAAGGCTTATGACAAGTATTGCCAGTGTTACAAAAAGCGTTATCTTGGCTCTCAGCGAAATTCTCATTTTACCCTGTTAGAAACATCCTTCCCTTGATATTTTTTAACAGGGTAAACGTCCAGAAGCGATACAACCCCGAGTGAACCGATAAACCGCTGTCCTTCTTTGCTTAATACAAAGTCAATAAACTTTTTAGTATCGGGATGCGGATTTTTGGGGATGACCAGGAAAAGGGGCCTTTTAAACGGGTATCTGCCGTTTATGATATTTTTCTTTGTTGGAGAGATTCTGTTAACCTTTAATATCTTAACCTCCCGCTTTCTGGCAGAGGTAAAACCGCTGGCGGCAAAGCCTTCCGGGGTTTTCTCTATGGTCTGCTCTACCATGCCTCCCGTAGGAAGAAGTTTTAGATTCGGGCTCTCAACCGGCGTTTTACCGTCAAGAACCAATTCCCTGAGAGACGACTCAATTCCTCCAAGGCTCCTGGTTGTTCTTGCTACAAATAGTCTTATCGGCTTATTTTTCCAACCTAACTGTTTCCAGTTGGTTATTTTGCCGGAGTAGATGTTTTTTATATCTTTTAAAGATATATCCCTTACAGGATTTGATTTATGAACGATGAACACCAGTGCGTCCCATGCAACCTGAACAAATTTGACATCCTCGGGGTCGCCTTTTATTTTGTTTCTGCATGTCGCTGCAAAATCAACCTTGCCTTCTTTGAGATTTTCCAACCCCCCGACCGTGCCTCCGCCCCTGATATGCACTTTTATCCCCGTGCGTTTCTCGTATTCCTGCGCCAGGTCTCTGAGATAACCTACGTAGCTTACGGAACATCCGCTTGCGGAAATATTATCACCGGAGTATGCAGAAGGCGCGTGCAGGAAGCAGACAAAAAGGACCAAAAGAAAGAGCAGGCGCAACAGACCCTTCATTTTTGACTTTTGCTTCATTATAACTTCTCCCCTTTATATTTTATAACATTATTAGATAGGATATAGGAATTAAAAATTAAAGCCCCGGGTAGGAAATGTTTTCTTTTATTAAAGATAAGCTCAGCACGGCCTGGACTGTATTCTGGCAGTCAATAAAGTCTTTTATTAAAAACGATAATTCTTCTACGGCCGCCTCGCTTGCGTATTATTCGCTTTTCGCCCTGATTCCGCTGCTTCTGCTTCTATTTTTTGCGCTTAGTTTTTTCGTAACATCTTCCAGGGCCGTTATGCAGAGGATTACCATGCTCATCAGCCAGTTTATCCCTTATTACAGCGATACCATACTTAATGAGGTTTACACGCTTGCAAGGCATCAGGGGATGTGGAGGCTAGTCAGCATAGTAGCGCTGTTGTGGATGTTAATGCCGCTGATGAGCACCCTGAGGACCGCTTTTTATAATATCTTTAAAATAGAAGAAAGGCCGTCTTTTTTAAAAACCAATGTCCTGGACCTCAGCGTAGTGCTGCTTACGCTGTCCATCTTTGTCGGCGTCAGTTTCTCAAGCGTGGCGTTTAAAAAATTTCTTGCTCTTGGAGGCAGCACCCTTCTTTATGATATCGCATCTTATGGCCTGACCGCTGCTGTAATATCGGTGTTTTATCTCGCCTTTATTCCTGCGAAGGTGCGGTTCATTTACATAGCTGCAGGCGCTGCGCTCAGCACCTTGCTGTGGGGGGTAATCAGGCCGCTGTTCGGTCTGTTCCTTTCATACAATCCGCAGTACGGAATTACCTTCGGTTCGTTAAAGGCCTTGTTTATAGTTATCATATGGATATATTATTCGTTCAGCGTGCTTCTGTTCGGCGCAGAAGTCATAGGCAATCTGAGGAGGAAGGAGGTCCTCCTGCTGCGCGGGTTATTTTATGAGGCGCCTGCCGACAAGGCCTCACGGAGACTTAAGAAAAAATTCGGAAGAGATTACAAAAAAGGAGAAATTATATTTAACGAGGGAGATAAGGGCGCCGAGATGTTCTATGTCCTTTCGGGCAGCGTGCGGCTCATAAAAAAAGACCGGACGCTTAAGGTGATGAAAAAAGGCGATTATTTTGGAGAAATGGCGCTGCTTATAGGGACCCTGAGAACAACAAGCGCTCTGGCAGAAGATGAAGGCGCAACTCTTGCCGTAATAGCTCCTGAGAATCTTGAGACGCTTCTGAGGGAAGAGCCGAAGATTGCGATTTCCTTTTTAAAAGAATTTGCTCACAGACTTAAAAAGACCAATGAATTTTTACAGTGAAATTATGCTTCGTTTTTTTGTATCATAACCTTGATGTAAGACAGCATAGGGGGAATGCGCAATGGAATCAAGCTCTTCTTCAAGTAAAGAAAAAGACAAAAGGGCGCTTATAGAGAGGCTCCTCAAAGAGCACCAGGTCTTTAGAAATCTTTCTCATAATTATCTAAGTCAGTTTGCAAAAGATTTTGTTGTTTTTCAAGTAAAGAAGAACGAAACTGTGTTCTATCAATCCGACAACAGCACGGACCTTTACATAGTTCTTGAGGGCGCGGTGAGGGCGTCTCTGTTAAATCAAGAAGGGCAGGAACTGGTTCTTGCAACTTTTGAGAAGGGCGATTTTTTTGGAGAGATGAGCCTTCTTGACGGCAAGCCCAGGTCTGCGACAATGATAGCGGCAGGGGACTCCGTGCTCGCCATGCTGAAGCGGGAAAAATTCCTTTCTGCAATCAAGAATGACCCTATGCTAGCGATTGACCTTCTCTCCGCTCTTATAGAGAGGCTGAGGATGGCAAACGGCCTCATAGAATCCCTGGCCTTTCTGGATGTCAGTCAGAGGCTCACAAAGTTGCTTTTGCAGATAGCAAATGCAGAAGGAGAGAAAGATAAGAGCGGTTTTTTGAGGATTAAAAAGCTTACCCATAAGGAAATGGCAGCCCGGACAGGAGCGTCAAGGGAGGCTGTCTCAAAAGTTATAAAGGCGCTTGCCTTCAGAAATGTCGTGAAGGAAGAGGGAGATTATTTTTTGGTTTCTCCTGACATGGAAAGCGGAATATAAGGAAGGTGAATTTTACCTTGACAGAGCTGTCTTATCCCTATAGACTTTGATATAGATTATAGATTATAGATTCTAAATTCTAACGCAGATATGTATAGCTAAAAGAGGAGGTGCAGCGGGGTGTGCAGAAAAATGGTAGCCGTGTTTCTTTTTGTATTTATTTTTTATGCCTCTGTTAATATTGCTGAGTGTTTTGCTGAATTAAAATGTGTTGATGCAGAGGGCGAGGCGGTTATAGTGAAGAACGATATGCCGTCTGCCAAGGCAGAGGCAATAGCCAGGGCAAAATGGGCTGCGATAGAACAGACAGTGGGAGTTGAGGTTAAGGCTCAAAGCGTAGTCCAGAATATGACTTTGGTTGACGACGCCGTCAGCAAACAAATAAGGGGAGTTATCGCAAGTTACAAGGAGCTTGCAAAAGAACCGCGAAAGGACACTTATTGGGTGAGAATAAATGCTTGTGTTGAACCGTTAAAGGCAAAGGATGCGGTATCAGCTCTGGCCCTTAACAATTCAATCGCAGTATTCATCCCTGCCAGGAAGCCGAAGGTTGTTAAGGAAATGGAGGAGCTTCACAAAACACCTTACGGCAAAACAGAAAGAAGCGGGCTTGCGACAAAAGACGAATATGATGAGACGAATTTCCTTTCGGAAAACCTTATAGGAAGGCTTACGGAACAAGGATATACTGTTCTTGACGTTGCTCCGACTCATGCGATGGAGGCGCGGGAGATAGAAAGCGCAGTTAAAAGCGGCAATTTTATGACTGTAAGAAGCCTGATGTATAAATTCCTCTCTAACATCCTTCTTATAGGCAAGATTGACTATACGATTTCAACAAGAAAAGGCCAGGACATAGGATACGGCATAGCAATGCCTTTTAATAATGTAACCGTAAGATTGACATACCGCATTGTAACCAGAGATGATTCGGGAAAAACAAAAATTCTTACTGCCGGGACAGAAGAGGGCAAGGGCCTGGCAATGAACGTTGAGGATGCAGCTGCAAACGGCATGAAAGACCTTTCGGCAAAGCTTATACCTGTTATCATTGATAAGGTCGGACAACATGTTAAGGGCATTGCCAAAAAGATTCAGGTTAAGGTTGGAGGGATTAGCGATATAAATGCGAACTTTGAAGTCAAGGAAGTGCTCCAGCATCTTGCCTGGGTGACAAATGTAGAAGAAAAGGGCATGGGAGAGTTTGTAGTCAGCTACCCTGAAAATACAATCTATCTGGCAAACAGCATAAGCCAGAAAGGTAATTTCCAGATAGTGAATTTCTCAGCGTATTCAATAACATTGAGATATCAAAAATAATAGGAGGGTTGCAATGAATATCAGACAAATAATTGTTTCTATGCTGGCTTTTATGGGTATTGCATTTATCACATCTTCCTGTGCTCCAACCTTAAGCATTTCAGAGTTCAGGCAGACACCTGTTGATTCCAAGACCGCGACACACCAACTGCCGCAGTATGTCATAGATAAGAAAAAGGCAAAATTGGCAGTGCTTCCTCCGGGCGATGCAACCCAGTACAGAAATGTCTGCGGGTTGGGGAATGCAGCGCAAGAAAATTTCACCCAGACGCTGGCGAAGATAGGGACTGTAGAGGTTGTTGAGAGAAGCCAGCTTGATGTTTTTATGCAGGAGATGAAGTTTCAGGCAGGGATCACCAGCGAAATAGACGCCAATAAGTTCATGCAGATTGCAAAGGGAGTTGATTTTGTTTTCGTAGGAGGCGTCTCGTCGGCAGGCGTCAACGCTTCATTTACAGCAGGCGGGATGAGAAAGAATATTTTCACAGGGAAGGATTATTATGCTAATCCTACGTGCACGGAGACAGGCAAGGTGCTTGTTAATTACAGACTTATTACATTTCCTTCGGGAAGTGTCCAGCAGGTATTTCAGCTTGACGGCCAGAAGACCACGCTGCCGAGAAATGTAAGCAGTTCATATGACTGCAGGGTTCAAAATCCGTGCGGTCTGCTTCAAGAGGCTGTATACCGTGCCATTGACGACGTAAGAGAATCTCTTGCCGAGGCCTTTCCTGTATACGGCTACATTTTTAAGACGATGACTCATAAATCAAAACCCAAAAACAGGATAGCGTTTCTTAGCCTCGGAAAAGCAGACGGCGTAGAGGCAGGAGGCGCAGTGGACATAGTGGAATTCGTAAGCGAAAAAGATCCTGTAAAAGGCACAACGGCGCTGGTCCCCCGCGTGCTTGCGGAATGCACTGTAACCGAAACAGAACTCTTCCCGGATAGAAGCATATGCCTTATTCCGGAGGAGAGCGCAGATATTGTTTTTGTGAAACATGCCGTCAGAACCAAGTCAAAAACCAGTGTTTTTAGAGGAATACAGAAGATATACAGAAAGGTATATTAAAAAATAAATTCAGCCTTTTGAGGGGCGGCAATGAAACGAAAATCTTTTACAAGAACCGTTGTTATCGTTTTGCCCCTTTTGTTTTTATTGGGTTCATGCAAACCTGTAAGGGATGAAAACACTATCGGACAGTTTTTTTCTCTGCTCCGGGAGACAAAATATGACGAAGCCCTGAAACTTACAGAGGGCAAGGCCGGGATGCTGATGCGGAAAATAACCAAAGAACAGTCGCAGGAAATTGCCGATATTGTCTTTAAGTCTTTGGTCCTGGCCGGGGTTTCCAGGGATGAATTATTAATGTCAAAAGAAAAAGACGCAAGGGTATACAGGGCCGGGTACCGTCTTGAGCTGAAAGATGAGGCTATTAATCCTGAGGTGAAAAAATTGCTTTCCAAGATAGGAAACGGCGAGGTGCTGGTCTACATAAATAAAAAAACCGGGAAGATTAGCAGCTTAATTGACTTAAAAGGCGGTGTTTTTGTTTCAGACCGGACCGTTCTGAACGCCGCGCTGTTTTTATAAATCCGGTCAAAAGGTGAATTTTACCTTTACATATATTGGCGGTAGTGGTAAATATTAAGACAAGACGTATTAATTAACAACAATTTTACGGTAAAAAGGAGGTAGGCATGAGAAATCTGATGAGGTTTTTGTTGGCGCTTTCGGTTCTCGCGTTTGTTTCTGCATGCACAAAACCGGTAGCCAGATGCACTGACCCGACAGATAATCCTTCTCACCATTATCTGATGGGCATGAATGCTCTGGAGCAGAAGAATGTTGATGCGGCGGAAAGCAAATTTGAGAGGGCTGTTTATTGCGACGAAAAGTTTTCACCCGCTTACAGCGGACTTGCCATTGTTTCGGCTTATAAGGTAAAGGGTCAGAAAGATGCCGGATTCAAGAAGGTGGAAACAGACAGAGCCCTGCAGAATCTTAAGAAAGCAGGCAAACTTGCGGAAAGCGCAGAACATAAGTTTGACTACCTTGTCGCAACAATCAGGGTAAACTCTGCTATCAAGCCTGCGGACTGGCTAAAGACCGCGGAAGAAGCCTACGGCGAAATCAGAGATTTGAAAGTTGACGAGACAAAACTGACTTATTATCAAGGCGCTGAAGCTGCACATTATTTTCTGGGAAAGGCGTATCTTGCCGCGCTTGAGTTCCGTCAGGCAAGGGATAAGTTTGCCGATGTTCTGAATGCAAAAAGGGAAGGGAAGTGGCATGAAAAGGCTGATAAGGCGTGGAAAAAGACAGATAAGATTGTCCGGGCTATGGCAGGCATAACAGTAAGCGATGTAGGCAAACAAATAGCAGTCAAGGATTCTGTAACCAGGGCAGACCTGGCAGCTTTGCTTATTGTTGAGATGAAACTGGATAAGCTCTTTGCGGGGCGTATTCCTGTCCAGTCCCAGCTTGACCAGATGAAGGCGGAGTTTACCCCTGCCGATGTTGTGAACCATCCGTTTGTGCAGGAAGTCCTTACGATAATGAAATGGAAGGTAAGGGGGCTTGAGCCGAAATATGATGAAACTACAAAGGCCTATCTGTTTAAGCCTCAGGATGTCGTGAAACGCGGGGAGATGGCGCTGATACTTGAGGATGTGCTTATAAAACTAACGGGGAACGAAGGTCTTGCAACTGCATTTTTCGGCCATGAAAAATCACCTTTTCCTGATGTTAGAAAGACCTCGCCGTTCTATAATGCGGTTATGAATATGACGACAAGGGGAATTATGGAGGGCGAGCTTTCCGGAGAATTCAGGATAGACGCTCCTGTTGACGGCGCGGAGGCCCTGCTTGCAATGAGGGTGCTGAAACAGAAAATGAATATCTATTAGTGAACCGTGTCAGTGAATAGTGACAGTTCCTGACACTGAAAACTGACACTTACACTCAAAAAAGGAGGGAAACATGAGACATAGGAAATGGCTTATAGGTCTTGTCATCATCTTAGGGCTCGCGGGCCTTGCTGTGGCGCAGCAATATCCGATGGAGCAGCCGCCACAATCCAACATCCAGCTTGATTCGAGCTTTGGCGCGGCCAATGAATGGCTGAAAAATAAAAACCTTTCATTAACAGGCAGCGCAGCAGGCAGGGATGATGCTGCCGCCTTCGGACAGGAAATGATCCTATTTTACGGCGAGGCGTACGGCAATCCTGCTCATACAAATCCTGCGCAAAGAGCAGGCATGGCGAAAAGGGCTGCGGTAGTTGTCGCCCAAAGGGCGGTTGTTGAATACCTTAACGGGTTTGCGCTTGTAGGCGACACATTGGTTAAAGACGGCGTGGCTCAATATGATGTAATCAGGTCAGCGGTTGCAGGATTCGTAAAAGGCGTACAGGTAGTTTTTCAGGATTACAGCCCTGAAAAAGATACAGCCGTTGCTATAGTCAAGGTCGGAATGCACGGCCCTGACGGTTTTGCTACAAGCATTTACAAAAAGATGTTTGTAACGGGAAAGAAGATGGACCCGCAATTTGTAAAGACTATCCATGAAGTAGACGGAAAGCCGGCGCCTAATTTTAAGACCGCGGTTGTTCCTGTTGAACTGCACGACGGGCTTATACTTGACGCTACCGAACAAAATTTCAGGCCCGCCCTGATAAACAGGGTATTTACCCCTAAAGGCGAGCTGCTTTATGATCCCTCCAAAATAAGCCAGAAAGTGCTTGTTGAACAGGGCTGCGGCGAATATACAAACAGCGTGGATAAGGCCAGGGCTGCCCTTGAATCAAGAGGCGTAAAAAATCCTCTGGTCGTAAAGGCAACAGGAACGGTTACTTCATCAGACCTTCAGGTCTCTGACGAGGACGCAGTAAAGATCTTTTCTGCAAACCAGAAAAAGGGATTTTTTGCAGGCGCAAAGGTAGCGTTTGTATTGAAGTAGACTCGCTTACGAATGGCAAATTTAAGAGACGAGCGGCGGTTAAAACAACCCACAACTCGTCTCTATCGTATAAGGGGAATATCTATGCCGAGAGCTGTGTTGTGCCTTTGTTTTATCATTATTTTCTTGCCGCTGCCATCGGCAGCCAAAACCCTTATTCTTGACGGCAGGCTTGAAAGCAGGATAAAGACAACACAGCAAATCGGTTTTGACGTCCGGCAGCCGGTAAGAACACTTACTTTCAGGTTTGCGCTTCCGACAACCTTCGGCAACAAAGGAACCATTCAGAATGTGGACGGACTGGATATTAAAATCACTCCTGAACCGGCATCTTTAATAGATGATGCGGACCAATTCGGCAACAGGTTCAAAAAAGCCCGCTGGGAAAACTTAAGACAGAATGTCAAGATTACGATATCATTTAATACATCTTTAAGGGCAGAACTTCGTTATATGGAAAGCGCTGCTCAGTTTCCCCTCGTAAATATCTCTGCAGAAGACGCTGTTTTCCTTAAGCCTACACAGATGGTGCAGAGCGATAATGAAGAGATTATAGTCCTTTCAAGAAGACTTACGGCTAATGCAAGGACAACCCACGACGCTGTAAATGCAATACTTAACTGGATAGCCGACAATGTTAAATATGTTTATAATCCGCCTCAATACGATGCAATTTATACATTAAAAACAGGCAAGGGAAATTGCCAGAACTATGCGCATCTTTCTATGGCTTTGCTGAGGGCCGCGGGCATCCCGTCCAGGATTGTCGGCGGCATCAGCCTTCAACGCAAATGGAAAGTCCCTGTTGAAAACGGCTACCTTGTGCAGGACATGGGGCAGGGCGGTCATGCGTGGCTGGAGATATTTTTCCCTGATTTAGGATGGCTTTCTTATGATCCCCAGCAGTCAAGACAGTTTACTTCAACACGGCATATCAAGCAGACCCACGGACTGGACTCAAAGGATATTAATGATTCGTGGTCTGCATCTCCCTATCTGCCCCAATACAACGAAAGCATAGATGCGGTTTTTTCAACCGATGAGACAAATATAAAACTAAGGGCGTCCAAAGGCGTTCCGGTGTCTTATATCATGAGCAATAATCTCATAGCAAAGGCAATCGCGCCTGAAAAACCGCTGCCGCCTGTAATTCCAAAACCGGAACCTCCAGTTAAGCCTCCTAAAAAGAAGGGTGTTATTGAATTCGGCAATATGGAATTTCCGACCCTTGTT
>Ga0172369_10000366_pt1 | contig 68579 bp, 58 predicted proteins | sample LakKiv25m_FD_114539 | JGI IMG/M metagenome (GOLD analysis project Ga0172369, IMG submission 114539) | Freshwater microbial communities from Kabuno Bay, South-Kivu, Congo - kab_022012_11.25m | ecosystem: Environmental > Aquatic > Freshwater > Lake | place: Democratic Republic of the Congo... | reverse complement strand
GAAGGCGACGAAGCAATCTCAGCTCACATAGACCGAGCAGCCAAGCCCCTGTCGAATTCGCGCTTACTTTCCATAACCGGTATAAGGCCTTCAGTGATTCCGAGGAAGGTGAGCTTCGGCTCCGCCGATGCGGGACCAAGGTAAGAAAAATCTTGGCCACGGTGGCAACGAGCATCGACAAAGGGGCTGTAACATGGTGGACCAAATAAAGGCAGCTTTAGATCTCTTGGCACGCGATCCGAAAACGGGCCACATTGATCTTTTTTTCATCCTCCAACCGTCCCTGATTTCACCTCTCCCAGGACAATCCAAGACTAGCATAAAAGGCCTTCGTGCGTTCTTCGTTAGCTGCGGACAAGGGAAGGGTTACAAGGATCGTAGGGCGGACATGAATTGTCCACCCAAAAGGGGCAGACTCAGTAAAACCATTCTTTCTGCTAGTCCATCAGATAACCGTAGCCCCATTGCTTCAAGATGTTTTCTTGAAACGCATAAAACCAGTGCTCAGAATGCTCAGACCGCTTAATATCGCGGAAACCGCTCCTCGCCCGTTCAGTTTCTCCAATTGCGCTAAACATCCATGCTTTGGCCGCATCAACAACCAGTTGGGCCTCAGGATCACCAAAAAGTGATCTGCTCCACTTGAAGGCCTGTTCTATCTCATTATCTGAGAAGTCGAGATAGGATGTGCGCGCAGCTAAATCGGCTATAACTTGTGGTGGAATGTCGCCAAGTTTTCGAAACGCCACGGCGCACGAATTCTCTATCCTTCCCTCGCAGTGAAAGAAATCACGGAGGAGATACATGGCAATTTGAATCTGTGATTCCGTAACCCAAAGATAATCTTGGTGAAAAACCACAGCACCAGCCAGAATAAACGGGAAGAAGTTGGAAATGACATTCCCCATGATGGGAACTGTCTTCCAAGCATCATTGATCAAAAATTCTATGGCCGAGCCATCCCACTTTGCACGAGACAGGTCTTCTTCATGAACCAATATTTGTCCACCTTGGCGATGTGGAGCGATAATTTCCTCATATAAACTCCGAAATGACTCGTTGGGATGGAACCTCTGTTCGTATTGCGTTCCCTTCACCCACTCCTCGAACCCTGCATTCCATCTGAACAGGTCGTATGTGTGCAGGATCTTGAGGTTGGTAGCCACAGCAGTGTTACGAGCAAGCCCCCTTGCTGTCGGTATCGTCAATGATCCAAGCCACGATCCATGCTCTACAATGCACCCTCGCCCGGTGAAACCTTCTTGAGCAAACCATTCGCAGTAGGCCTGTTCTTCTACAGTCGTAGGGCCCAAAAATTTTGACCGATTCGCCGGAACATATTTTGTGTATAGATGCATAAGGCTTATCTCCAGCTAAGGCCCACTGCGGAGCCTTTCAGTAACATTTGCACCTGTGGGAAGCCGGACGACTTCAAGGATTTCGGCACGGCGCTTCACCGCGCCATTCCTGTATTGACCGCATGACCCTGGCGCACCGCTCTGGTTCGATTTCCATAACCTTACTATTCATAGCTTCTATTACCGCTTCCTTAGTACTGTTAGTGAGACTCTCCAAAACCCAACTCATTATTCGGGATTTGGTAGCGTCGTGATGTTTCATATCATTTTCGACGCAAACAGGCGCGTCTTCATCCTCATAAGCCGCCATAATAATAGCCAGCGCCATTCTATCCAAGTCCTGTTTTTCGAGATTTTCGACTGCCCGATGAATCCTCCTCTTTAGTATCAGTCTTTGAAACCACCTAACAGACTGATAGAAAAAAGTAGCAACCTCCCAGTACACTCTGCGTGCTGTGGCTATAGCAAACATGGTCAGTAGAACAAGCCCGAAAACAAGGATGGTGGTGTCAATAAATTCTATCTTCATATATGTCTCGCTGAAAGACTAAGTAGAGCACGCCTTCTCAAGACCAGATTAGCGTTGAATAATAGCTACTGTCAACACTTCAACCTTCTTGGCCGATGCCCACATGCCCAGATATATTTGGTAGTTATGTCAGAAGCTTCGGTGTTATAGCAATTCTCGAAAGTCGACGCGAATTCTACAATGGCATCGCTGCGAAATTGATCAATAATCGTCCAAGCTTTACACCATAGTAAGAGCCGCGCCGGCCCTCAGCTTGCTTTCCTTCATCATCAGGAGAACCTCATTGGCCTGATCCAATGGAAAGGTGTCCACCACTGTTTTGACCCTTGCTGCTTGTGCTTGTTTGAGCAAGTCCTCGGCGTCCGCCGGTGTCGTATTAGCAACGCTCCGAACCATCCGTTCACCGTAGATTAGGTCGTAGTCAAACGCGGGAACTTGTGTCATGGTTATTCCCGCCAGGACGACTGTTCCCCTTCTCTCGAGGTGTTTCAAGGCCACCGGAACGAGTTCTCCGGCAGGCGCAAAAATGATGGATGCCTCCATCAGATCCGGTGGTGGCGTACCTGGGGCACCTACCCAATAGGCCCCAAGTCCCTTGGCAAGCTCCTGATGATTATGGCTTCTAGTGAAAACCGCTACTTTGCACCCCATGCAAACGGCAATCTGAACAACTATGTGGGCTGAGTTCCCGAAGCCATACAAACCTAAATGTTGTCCACACTCAACGCCGCTCAGCCGTAGCGCGCGGTACCCAATGACGCCTCCGCACAACAGCGGGGTCGCTTCAGCATCTGAAAACGAATCCGGTATTGGAAAGGCAGATTGTTCAGGCACTACCATGTATTCGGCGTATCCTCCATTCCGGTGTAGTCCTGTGAATTCAGCCTTTCTGCAGAGATTTTGTCGTCCTTCCAAACAGAAATGACAAGAGCCGCAACTGGAAAAAAACCACGTGACTCCGACACGATCTCCGAGGGCGTACCTGCTACACCCATACCCTCTCCCAACAACTCTTCCTACTACTTGGTGACCCGGTACCAAAGGGAGCATTGGCAGTCTAAGGTCCCCCTCGACGGTGTGCAAGTCGGTATGGCATACGCCGCAAGCCGCAACTTTTACGAGGATCTCACCCGGGGTCGGGACCGGCGTTTCTGCCTCGAACAGCACCAGAGGCCGCTCTTGTACTGAACGAGTAGTCTCGAGCACCATGGCTCTCATCCGAAATCCTCCGAAGAAAGGGCGCTATTTGATAACCGGCGCTGAAAGAGTCTTCTTGTCGGAAAATGTTGCAGTGACCTGCAGTCTGCTCTTTGGATCAGACAGCAGACCGTTATCCGCTGCATACAGATAGACTGTCAACCTTCCCGGTACCGGTATGTGCAGACTCCCGCCCTTCTCGTTCACGAGGTTAAATATTTTGGGATAAATCGATACGCCGAGGAACATGGCCGGAGATTTCGGCTCGCTGGACCATCTGACAGTCCCGTCGTCGCCCTTGATTTCGACTTTGGTGAGTGTCTTGTCTGCTACTTGGAGTTTCATAATGAATGTACCGTCCAGATAGCCGTCTTTGCCGACTTTGGTTGAAGTGTTGACAAAATCGGCGATGAAGCCTCTGAATTCACACGTAATTATACCGCGTGCCCTCAGAGCCTCCTCACCCAGTGGCGCAACGGTCGATGTTGTCGAGGGAGAGCGAGTTATGAACTGTTGATAAGAAGACCCATCTGCGAGATGGACAATAACCCTGAGGGCGGCCGTAGTTGTAGCAAGATCCCCTGGGTCCGCAGCGTACAAGTAAAATTGCACTCGCTTGTCCAGGGCAATACGAATTGAACCATCAGGTTTGTTGATGAGGGCCGTAGGAGCCGTTTGATAAGCAACTCCCAGACCCCAGGCGTTTGGAGAAATGCCGCCGGTGGCCCAATGGCCTACTGATCCGTCGAGGCTGTTGATCTCGATACCTGTAATATAAGTCCTTGGAGATATCTCTATATCTAACCCAAAAAGGGCGTCTGCTAAGCCGTCCGGTTTAATTTCAGCGTATTTCCCAACAGCGTCCGTAGAAGCGTATCCAAGCCATGTACCTAGGAAGTTGACTTTCGATGCTCCCGATTCTTCCACCGTAGCGGGAGTTTCTTTTTTGCCTCGCTCTTGTCGCTGGACAGGGCACCAAGCAATTTCACCATCCGCAAACGAAACGGTGACACGGAAATTAGTGTTACTCTTCTCTATGCTTCCGTTATCCGCAACATATAAATTCAATTCCACGCGGTCCTGTGCGGGAATCTTGACGGAGCCATCACGATTATTTAAGAGCCTCGCAGGGTCCGAAACCAGAGCTACACCTATCACTCCATGAGTTGTATTTGGGAGCGTGTCCCACACTGTATCCATTCCGTCCACGTTCCGAATTTCGATCGCGGTTATCTCGCGCTGCTTGGCATCCAGGGTCAGTACGAATAAGCCGTCTCCTTTATCATCACCCCCTATCTTCTTCGTAGGGTTGACAGCATCGTAGTTGCTTATCCCCTTAAGCGTGGCTGACATACGCACTGAAAACAGCGCGTCCCTTACGGATTGCCCAGAGGCCGAACCCACCTCGTTCTTGACCGGTAAGTTTGCCGTAGCACCGTCGCTGTACGTGATCCGAACTTGATATCGACGGTCTTTCCTCGCGAAAAGACCGTCATCGTTCACGAACAGAAGCAGATTCGGGACGGCGCGAGGACTAATGTTGAGACGTATGCCTTTCTTATTAAGTATATCAGAGGGGTTTTTTGATGAGGCCACTCCCACAAAGCCTGGTCCGACCTCCTGAGCAGACGACGACCACGCGCCTGGCGGATCAGACGCAACTATTTGTATCTCACTGATTCGGGTGCTGCTGCCTCGAGGGCGCAGGCTGATTGAAAAGACGGCATCCGGAGTCCCGTCAGGGCCGACAGCGGTCTTGCCAACTCTATCTCCGCTCTTTACGCCCAGAAAGATACACTCAGCATCTGCTGGGTCCCGAGCGACAGCCTGCTGCGAGAGGCACAATGCAATCCCCACGGCAGCGACTACAACAAAGCGACTCCAATCATAAATGGGCAGAACGAGCCTCCCCTCAAATGAGTGCGGAAAGAACCATACTCCCTGTTAACATGAAATCTATTTGATAACACTGCGAAATGTCAAGCTGGAATTCCTCATCTCGACAAGTCCAAGGCAAAAATAAAGTCATAGCACTTCCACAGGGGCAAAATGGTTGACTCACAAAGTCTTTTCAAGAGGCTAGAGCGCGCACATGGATACATCACAGACTTATACGGCCTCGCACTAATGAGCTACACAAGATTTCTTGACACATTGCATTTCCTGAACCTACAATCTCGTAATAACGTGGAGATAAGGCTAATCTGCTAAAGGAAAACTACCGTGATTAGAATAGGCATGATAGGGGGATCAGGGTTCGACGACCCCGATTTTCTTAGCGACGTCAAGATCGTAAAGAAAGGGACACCGTTTGGACCCCTTTCTGCTGACCTCATCATGGGAAAGGCAGGAGGAGTAGAAGTCATCCTCTTGCTCAGGCATGGAAAAGGACACAGAATAAGACCTTCCGCTGTTAACTACAGAGCCAACGTTTGGGCGTTGAAAGACGAAGGAGTTACTCACGTCATCGCGACCACCGCCTGCGGCTCCCTCAGAGAGGAAATCGAACCTGGACACCTTGTATTCCCAGACCAGTTCATTGATTTTACTAAACAAAGGAGGAGCACGTTCCATGAAGGCGATCAGGTAGCCCACATCGCAGTGGCTGACCCGTTTTGCCCACGCCTGAGAGACATACTAATTGAAACTGCTCTCGATAAGGGTATTGTCCATCATCCCGCAGGAACCCTGGTTACCATCGAAGGTCCCCGATTCTCGACCCGGGCCGAGAGCCGCATGTTTCGACTCCTTGGAGGAGATGTGATCAATATGTCTGTGGTTCCAGAGGCTGTCTTGGCTAGAGAGGTGGGCATCTGCTACGCTGTAGTGGCTATGAGCACTGACTATGACTGCTGGCATCACTCCGAACATCCTGTAACGTGGGAGATGATCGCAGAAACCATGAACAACAATGTAGGGCACGTAAAGGATATCTTTTTCGGATGCCTATCAAAGATTGATTATGAAGATTGCATTTGCAGGAATGCCATTGTCACCGCACTAGTTTGAAGCTATACGTGCCTGGTAATTCTTGTTTCGGCACAATCGGTGGGACACGCCAAGCGGACTGGAGACGTCCTATTTCGCCATACAGGATCCTGAACTACTTAACCCCATAAATCGTTTGAAACGGAATGTATCGCGATAATACGATTATCGTTATTATCCAAACCTATGACGAGATTGCTTCCCTTGGCTCTCAATGACACCTCGATAGCCCTCTCATTGTTGCGAGGAGTCGAAGGTCACGCAGCAATCTACCCCCCCCTAAATCCAGCAGCGGAGTCCTTTTCGAATTAGCGTTTACTTTCCATAACAGATATAAAATGATCAGGGCCAAACTTACTCTCGGAATCCCTGTCTCAAGAAGAATTTCCGCCCCAAGTAGCACCGCCAACGTTGAACATCCTTATCTCATTCCTGTTGACATTCCTGGAACCGATACAGTATATTTTTGTTAAATATTGAACATAAGGTCCTCCATCGTGGAATCCCTCGGATCAAAGCTCAGGGCTTTGCGAAAACGCCAGGGACTGTCTCTCAAGCAGTTGGCTGAGCGAGTGGGTTGTACGCCTTCTTATCTATCCATGGTGGAAAATGAACGGCTCGATCCTTCCGTTTCAAGACTCAAAAGAATCGTTGACGCATTAGGCAAGACAATTGTTGACTTGTTCGGCGAACCAGCCGACGGCGACATCATCGTCCGAAAAGAGAGAAGAGCAAAGGCTGCTTTCCCCGGTTCCAAACTTCTTATCGAAATCCTCGTCCGACAGTCTCTGGACAAGAAAATGGATGCCAGGCTTGCAAAGATTGCTCCCAAGGGCGGTTCAGAAGGAGACTATTCGCACCCCGGAGAGGAGTTCGGCCTCGTGCTCAAAGGCTCCCTGGAACTTACCGTGGATGGCAAGAAATATGTGTTGAGGGAAGGAGACTGCTTCTACTTTCATTCAACGCGCAGTCACCGATTTCGAAACAACGGCGACGAAGAAACACAGATTGTGTGGGTAAACCATCCGCCGAGCTGGTGACAAGTTCTTGGATCTTGGTGACAGTCAGTCTTGGTGTAAGTTCGTCGCAGGCAACACTACAAAAAACATGAGGGTGGCAATCAAATTTTGTGGGGGTTGCGATCCCACGTTTGATCGCGTCGAGTTCGCGAACCAAGTTAAAAGGACGGCTGGTGAACATTTTACCTGGATTGGTCTTGACCAAGACAGCAAGGATGCCGTACTCGTCATTTGTGGGTGCCAGAGAGCCTGTCCTATTGAGGAGATTCAAGATATAAGCATTTCAGTCGTCGTAACCAGCGCAGAGTTATCTCCCGAGATTGTGGTGGATCGCATTCTTCGGAAAGGAAAGAACAATGAAAATTAGTACAAAAGAGGACTATATCAAGAGTCTCAAAGAGCAAGGGCACGTCGTGTACTACAACGGAGAGCTAGTCCAGGATATTACAACGCATCCTGCCTTCATCCCTCACATAAATGCAGCGGCGAAAACCTATGAGATGGCATTGGCCCCAGAGTTTGAAGACCTGGCGACAGCGGTGAGTCACCTAACGGGACGGCGAATCAGCAGATTCACCCACATACATCAGTCCGTGGAGGACCTCATCAAAAAGGTCCAGCTGTTGCGGGCCATAGCCCATGAAACTGGAAGTTGTTTCCAGCGCTGCGTGGGTTGGGATGCGATGAACGCCACGTACATGACCACCTACGACATCGACGACAAGTACGGTACCGACTACCACAGCCGCTTTATCGAATACTTAAAAATGATTCAGGATACGAATAAAATGGTCGTGGGCGGCATGACCGACACCAAGGGTGACCGCTCAAAACCACCTAGTCAACAGGCTGATCCAGACCTGTTCACCCACGTTGTGGAAAAACGACAGGACGGCATTGTCATAAAAGGGAGTAAGGCCCATCAGACCGGCGCGGCCAACAGCCATGAAATCCTCATTATGCCCACCCAGGCCATGAGGGAGGCCGACAAAGATTATGCCCTGTGTTGTGCGTTGCCGCTCAACTCCCCCGGCGTGATCCAGATCTTCGGCAGACAAACGAACGATGAGCGCAAGTTTGGGGGGCGCCTTGACGCTGGTAATCCCGACTACGGACTGGTTGGCGGCGAGACCCTCATGGTCTTTGACAACGTGTTTGTGCCGTGGGAAAGGGTTTTTATGTGCGGCGAATACGATTTTTCAGGAATATTGGTCGAGCGCTTCGCAACGTTCCATAGGCAGAATTACGGCGGCTGTAAAGGGGGCGTATCCGACGTAGTCATTGGCGCCACCGCCCTGGCTGCTGAGATGCAGGGGTCAGCAGGAGCGTCCCACGTCAAAGACAAACTGGCAGAAATGATGCATCTCACAGAAACAATTTATGCCGGCTCCATATCGTGTTCCGCCATGGGACGGAAGACCACCAGCGGCGCCTATTATCCTGATCCCCTCTTGGCAAATTGCACCAAACAAAACGTCTCCCGGCATATATACGAAATAGGCCGTCTCGCTCACGATGTAGCAGGCGGTATTTTAGCCACGATGCCGTTTGAGGCAGATCTTCGCAACGAGAAAGTTGGAAAATACGTTGAAAAATATCTGGCTGGTGTGAAGGGCGTTTCCACAGAGAATAGACTCCGTGTACTGCGTTTGATTGAGAACATGACTGGTGGAACAGCGTTGGTCGAATCTATGCACGGTGCTGGTTCTCCACAGACCCAAAAGGTCATGTACGGCCGTCTTGGCAAGTTGGATATGAAGAAGAAGATGGCGAAAAAGCTGGCTGGCATCACGGAGGATTCGGCTCATTAAGTGTGGGAGGGAAAATGGACTCACTCTATCAAAGCCGTCCTTGGTTGAAGTCGTATCCCCGTTGGGCTTCTAGCGACCTCGATCTAGGTTCCAGTACTGCAATAGAAGATTTCCTTGGTTCGGCTCTTTCACGACCTGAGGAAACAGCGATCTATTACTTCGATACTCCCATTACGTATAGGGCTCTAGACCAGTGGTCTGACAGCCTTGCCGCTGCCTTTGCGGATATGGGAATCCGGTCCGGTGACCGCGTCCTCCTGGACGTTCAAAATGTGCCTCAATTCCTCATAACAGTATACGCAGCTTGGAAACTTGGCGTGATCGTAGTGCCTGTGAACCCTATGTACAAGGAAAAGGAGTTGTCATTCTTTGCGTCTGACTCCGGGGCCAAGCTGTTCGTGACCCTCGATGAAATAGCGAAAAACCTCGATCTCTCATTTCTTAGAGAAACAGGCATCAAGGGAATCGTAACAACATCTGCCCTAGATTTCCTGGATCCAAATGATCCCATTCCAGAGGTCCTTTCCCAATGTGAAAGGATTACCATTCCCGGGTGTCTGGATTTTCGTACCCTCCTAGATGAATACAAGAACAAAAGAATAGACCTGGCCGAATGCACGCCGGAATCCGTAGCGTACTTCACTTACACCTCTGGCACCACGGGCTGGCCAAAGGGGGCTATGAATACCCAAGGGAACATAGCGTTCAGCTCTAGGGTTTATCAAGCTATGATGCGGATTGACGACAGCGACGTGGTGTTGGGCGTAGCGCCTCTCTTCCATGTGACCGGAGAAGTAGCCCACGCAGGAATTGCAGCCCTGGCGGGTATTCCACTCGTGCTGGCTTATAGATTTGACCCGCGGGAAACGCTGCGTCTCATAGAGCGGTGGAAAGTGACAATGACCGTTGCCGCTATCACCGTTTATATAGCGTGGATGAACGCCCCGGACATTCGCACAAGGGATTTATCGAGTTTTACCAAAGCTTACAGCGGCGGCGCGCCAGTTTCTGCTGCTCTGGTTGACCAGTTCATGGGCCTCACGGGCGCTTATCTCCACAATGTCTATGGCATGACTGAAACAACGTCCCCGTCTCACATAGTGCCGCTGGGGAGGAAGGCCCCAGTAGATTCTGAAAGCGGCGCCCTGTCCGTGGGCGTCCCGGTGCCAAATTCGATCTCCAAGATTTGCGATCTAGATGAGTCCTCGCGAGAAGTCAAACCGGGCGAGGTCGGTGAGATTGTGAATCGCGGCCCGATGGTTGTCCCCGGTTACTGGCAGCGGCCCGAGGACACTCAAAAAACAATTATCGATGGTTGGTTGTACACTGGGGATGTGGGGAAAATGGATCAAGACGGTTGGTTTTACGTCGTGGACCGCAAGAAAGACTTAATCAACGTCTCCGGCTTCAAGGTATGGCCAAGAGACGTGGAAGACGTCATATACCAGCATCCTGGTGTGAAAGAAGCGGCAGTCGTAGGAGTCCCCGATGAATACCGAGGTGAAACCGTCAAAGCCTTCGTTTCTCTGAAACAAGGCTTTGAAGGACAAGTCACACCTGAGGAGATCATAGCCTTTTGCAAGGCTCGTATGGCGGCATACAAGTATCCGAGACAGTTGGAGTTTGTCCCCGAAATTCCAAAAACATTGACCGGTAAATTTCTGCGACGGGCCCTTCGTGAGAAATAGCTTTCTCTCTTGATAAAGATCACGACTTAGATCTTTCATGAATAAGATAGCGGAGGCGCAGCATGATATCCGAGCTTTTTGATTTGTCAGGTAGGGTGGCATTGGTCACCGGAGCTTCAAAAGGACTAGGGAGGGCTATGGCCATAGCGCTTGCAAAGGCTGGAGCTACCCTTGCCCTTTACGGAAGAGATGTGGCTGGCCTAATGGAGGTGAAAGAAACAATACAGGGTATAGGAAGGCGGTCGGAGTATTGGCCGGTGGACATCCTGAAGAAAGAAGAGATCGACGCCGGGGTTGAGAAAACCACTGCATCGTTTGGCAGCGTGGATATATTGGTCAACAATGCGGGAGTCAATGTACGCAAGCCAGTCTTGGAGATAACGCCAGACGAGTGGGACTTCGTCATAGATACGAACTTGAAAGGTTGCCTCCTCACGACCCAAGCTGTAGTTCCGCACATGCTGGCCAAGGGAAACGGTAAGATCATAAATATGGCTTCCATCCTTGGTGCAGTAGCCCTCCCGTCTCAGGTCGCTTATGCGTCCAGCAAAGGCGGCATCATCCAGATGACCAAAGTTATGGCGCTGGAATGGGCGAAACAGAACATCCAGGTAAACGCCATAGGTCCTACCTATTTTGAAACGCCGCTTGTTGCGCCGTTGAGAAATGACCCTGAGCGATATAATTTCATAATTGAAAGAACCCCAATGGGTAGGTGGGGGCAACCAGACGAACTCGCCGGCGTGGTAATCTTTCTGGCGTCAAAAGCGTCTGACTTTGTGACGGGTCAGACCATCTTCGTGGATGGGGGTTGGACCATATGGTAGTGGCTCAGTTTTGTTAAGGGAACCATCCCATCTCAGAGACGGGCAGTAGTTCCGAAACGATATGGTGAACAGTCAGGAGTGGTCGAAGGTCAGGCGTTCTCTTTAATGAGAGCGTCGTAATCGAAAAAAGTCACATCCCAGTGAGAGGAGGACGAAGATGGAAAAAGCTGGAATTAAGAGAAGGGATTTTTTCAAGATGGGGCTGGTGACCGCCGCGGCAGCCGCCCTTGGCCCTGGCGTCATGAAGCCCGTCGGTCTATGGGCCGCATCTCCGAAAATCAAAGGCCCGATTAAGGTGGGCTATCAGGCTGTGCTCTCCGGTACTCTGGCCGGCTACGGCGAATTCCACAAAATGGGAGCCATTATGGCGATGGAGGAGATCAATTCCGCCGGGGGAATTGCCGGAAACAAGCTAGAGATAGAAATCCGAGATTCCACCCTTGCGGCTCCTGCGGCCATCCAGAACATTAGGTATTTTGTAGATAGCTGGGATGCAGATCTCCTCGCAGGCATCGATTCCTCTGGTCAGGCGCTCGCTGTCGCCCCCGTAGTTGGACAACTAGACCGTGTACTCATGATCACGCACGCTGCCACTGAAAAACTCACCGAAGATGAGGTCTTCAAGAAAGGCATCAAACAGGTCTTTCGTATGGTCACACCGACCTACCAGGACGGCAATGCTGCTGCTTTTGTCGCCAAAGATCTTCCGGCAACGACCTGGGCTACTATTAACCCGAAGTACGAATACGGGTTCACCACGTGGAAGATGTTTCAGGACACACTGACTAAACTAAAACCAGGGGTGAAATTCGTTGCCGAATCCTGGGCTCCTTTTGGGACCACGGACTTCAGGCCACATATCAACACCATCATGGATGCCAAGCCAGAGGGCTTGTATTCGGTGGTGTGGGCAGGCGAGCTCATCACCATGATGAAACAGGCCAAGCAGGCGGGATTGTTTGATAATATCAAGCACGTGTTGCTGCCCGTTGGAGCTGCTATGGACGTCCTCGAGGGTCTCGGAGCCGAGATGCCGGATAATATATGGATATCAGGTCGCTACTTCTTCCTCTATCCCGACAACGCCAAAAACAAAGAATGGGTAGCAAACTTCAAGAAGCGGTGGAATCACTATCCGGCTTATGTTTCAGAGGCTGCATATTCCACTATGTATGCGTTCAAGAAAGCTATCGAGGCGTGCGGGTCCAAAGAAACCGCCCAAGTCATTAAGGCTTTGGAGGGCATGGAGCTCGATTCACCTGCTGGCAATCGTATATTCCGAAAAGAAGATCATCAGGCCATGTACGATGTTCCATGGGGGTTAACCGCGGCAAGTACCAATTATCCGTTCAAGATAATGGGCAAACAGATTGTCGTCCCTGCCAAGGACTGCTTTAACAGACCTCCATTCGAGGGGGACGCCTGCAAGCCCCCCTTCAAGTCGTAATCAAATTCGCTCAAGGCGCTCGCTGAAGAAAGCGGGCGCCTCATCAGGGGAGTGCATCGTATTCTTGCAACGTATGCGATTGAATTTTAGTTAGAACAGCCTGACAAAATGGAGTATTGCCGCAATGTTCGAGTCGCTTGTTCACGTGTGCCTTGCCGGTCTTTCAGCGGGAATGTTTATATGGTTGGTCGCCAGCGGCCTCACCTTGATCTTCGGGGTGCTCAGGGTGCTCAATTTCGCCCATGGAAGCTTTTACATGTTGGGGGCGTATCTTTGCTACACGCTCCTTCGGTACATGGGAGTGAATTTTGTGCTGGGCGTTATCGTGGGACCCCTTGGAGTCTGCGTGGTGGGTTTTTTTATCGAACGGTATCTTTTGCGTCAGGTGTATGATCTTGAGATTGCATATCAACTGCTTCTGACCTTCGCGATAGTCCTCATTTTTGACGAACTAGTAAAACTGATATGGGGGGCAGGCTCCATCGGATCCCCGACGGTCCCGGGTCTCTCTGGATCAGTGCAAATAGCCGGACGAAACTTTCCTATCTACAATCTGTTTATTATGGGGATCGGCCCTCTCGTGGCATTGGGGCTTTGGGCCATTCTTGAAAAGACATGGTGGGGACGTATCATAAGGGCGTCTACATCGGACCGCGAAATGGCAGAGGCAATAGGCGTAAGAGTTCCTAAACTGTTCACAGCGGTCTTCATATTTGGAGCCTGGTTATCTGCACTGGGCGGCGCCCTTGCAGTCCCTTATGTAGGATTGCTCACCACTGGCATGGGGGAGACAATTATCATCAACGCTTTCGTAGTGGTAGTTATTGGTGGGCTGGGGAGTTTGAAAGGGGCTTTTTTCGGGGCGCTCTTTATCGGTTTGCTAAATTCATTTGGCACGCGATTCATTCCTACGCTTGATATGTTCCTGACCTTTATCCTCATGGGCGCAGTGCTACTCTGGCGTCCACAAGGCTTTTTTGCGGGGGCTGACCGATGAAACGCCGATGGAACTATATTGCAGCAGTTGTACTCGTACTCGGACTCATCGGAATAGGATGCTTTGCCAGCCGTTTTCTGCTTTATCTGACTATGCGAGTGATGATCCTTTCTATCTTTGCCATGGGCTATAATATTATCTTCGGAAGGACGGGTCTGTTGTCCTTTGGCCATGCAGCCTTCTATGCGGCCGGCGCGTATGGAGTGGCCCTATGCACTGTTCATCTTAATCCGCATCCCCTGCTAGCCATCGCCATCGGCGTAGTCTCGGCAGCTATACTCGCACTAATCATAGGATTCTTTTGCGTCCGCCACACGGAGATTTACTTTGCCATGCTGACCCTTGCCTTTGGAATGATGGTCTTCTCACTACTTTGGAACCTGAGGGACATCACGGGTGGAGACGATGGCATATCAGGTATCATGAGGAGTGCCCTTTCTTTCGGGTTCTTCAGAATACCCATAGCCAAGGACTCTCAATATTTCTTTATGGTTCTTGTTCTTTTTGTTCTTTCTTTCGTCGTGATCCAAAGGATATATGAATCTCCTTTTGGGCTCGTGCTTGCCGGGATACGTGAGAACAGTGTCAGGAGCCAATTTTCGGGATTGTCCGTCAAGCGATACAGGCTCGCCGCGTTTGTTATTTCAGGGCTGTTTGCGGGATTGGCCGGCTCGCTGAGCATCTTGTTAGAGAGTAACGTGACGCCGTTCGCCGCACATTGGAGCCATTCAGCAGACCCCGTTCTGGTAAGTCTTATGGGTGGAATACAGACATTTAGTGGACCGTTTGTGGGAAGCGTGATCTTCGTCGTGCTCCGTGAAGTCATTGAACGTTTTACCCATAACTGGATGCTATGGTTCGGTCTTATCTTGTTGGCAATAATTCTGGGGTTCCGCGGGGGAATAGTAGGAGCCACCCAGCAATATCTCAGCAGGTTTGTCAAATAGCCAGTTGTCGCAAAAAAAACGCTAACCTGCCAATTGGAAGCCCGGGAGGAAGCTGAATATGGAAGTTCCGCTGCTGGAGATTCGAGACTTGAACAAAGCGTTTGGCAACGTTGTCACTGCAAAGGACTTGAATATTACCTTTTCGTCGGGCGTACTGGCGTCAATCATTGGGGCAAACGGCGCAGGCAAGTCAACCCTTATCAATATGATCACTGGGTTTATTCCTCCTGATTCGGGTGAGATTATTTTCCGAGGTGAAGACATCACCCATGAGCCCATCGATCGGAGGGTTCGGCTTGGACTTTGTCGATCGTTCCAAGTTGCCAACGTGTTCACCAACCTTTCTTTGTTCGAAAACATAGCGATCCCCATTTTGGCTATACATAAAAAATCTAAAGGTCTGTTCAGCTCAGTGAAAAAAGATGGGTTTGTGAGAGAAGAAGTGGGAAGGGTTCTGGAACAGATAGGTTTGTTTGAATACAGCCATATTCCAGCCGCGGCCTTGTCTCACGGTGACAGGAGGCTGCTGGAAGTCGGCATAGCCCTGGCCGCAAACCCCACTCTTCTTTTCCTCGACGAACCCACAGCCGGAATGAATCCCGTTGAACGTTCTAGAATGCTTCATAATATTCGTGAACTATCCCGACAGGGCTCTGTGACATTCGTGATTGTGGAACACGACATGGATGTGGTCTTTTCACTTTCGGAGCGCGTGATAGTGCTTCATCGAGGACAAATCATTGGGGACGGTAGTTCCGAGGAAGTCCAAGCCAACGCACGGGTGAGAGAGGTGTACCTCGGCGAGGAGGTGGCTTAGGAATGCTTGAGATCCAGACTATAAACACCTTCTACGGAACGTCGCATGTCCTCCAAGACGTGTCGCTCAAAGTCGACCAAGGCCAGGCCGTGGCGTTGCTCGGCCGCAACGGAGCCGGCAAAACCACAACCCTGCGCTCCATTATCGGGCTGACCCCGCCAAGGACTGGCAGTATCTTCTTCCAGGGCAAAAAGATCTCCAATCTCCCGCCTTATCAAATTGCCAAAGAGGGGGTTGGGTACATGCCGGATGATCTGAGGATATTCCCTGATCTCACGTGTGAGGAAAACCTGGAATTGGCTCGTCGTGTGTGCAAAAGAACCGGCTATTGGACTCGTGAAAAGGTAGAGACGTTGTTTCCTGTTTTGGCCGATAGAAGGCACCAAAAGGGCCTCAGCTTTTCCGGGGGCGAAAAGAAGATGCTCAGCCTCGGAAGAGCCCTCATGATGAATCCGTCCTTAATACTTTTGGACGAACCGTCAGAAGGTTTGGCCCCGATAATCGTCCAGAAGCTAATGGAGACAATCAGAGAGATCAGGAAACACGGACTCACGATCTTATTGGCTGATCAAAATCTGAAATTCTGTCGTCATGTGTGCGACTACGGATATATCCTCGAGAAAGGTGCTGTCGTACACGAAGGCACCCTGAAGGATATATGGGCGGATGAAGAGGTCGTCAAGAGGTACCTTGCGGTATGAGAATTGCACCAACGCCGAGTAGAAGAAAGGGTTGCTAAAATGAAATTCCTTGTTGCATACGACGGATCGCCTCAAGCGAATGAAGCGCTCAAACTGGCTAAGAAGCACGCTTTGGCGCTTAACGGAAAGGTGTTTGTCGTGACGTCACTATTTGGTGATAAAGAGACGACGTCCCGGGACATTGAGCAAGCCGAGGATGCACTGGACTACGCGAAAAAACTCTTAAACGAAAGCAGCATTGATGTAGAAACTCATCTCTTGGTACACGGCAGGTCCCCTGGGGAAGACCTGGTCGAATTTGCCAAAGAAAGAGAAATTGATCAGATCTTCGTCGGCGTAAGAAAGGTATCACAGGTGGGAAAGATGCTCTTTGGTTCCACCGCACGCCACCTGATACTAAATGCGCCGTGTCCGGTGGTCTCTGTTAAATAACGCCAACCGTGGCCGGGAGCTATCCGGCATGACTGAACAGATGCTCGTGATGACTTGACGGCGACGAAAGAACAGTGCCCCATTCAAAAAGATGTTTTGAGAAGGTTACAAGAGCTGGGCTTGTTGCGCCGTCTTCGGAATCCTCTCTGTGGCCACAAACTAACTTGTGCCATTGAGAGCAAGACCATACACCCTCGTATTAGTGTGGGTAGCGAACAAGGCCGAAGACGACGCTCCAACATGAATTATAAAGACACTTTAGTTTGCCATGCTATATTATTGGTATCAACAACGCCTTTTGAACGCTCATACCTTGAGCCCTCGACCACCATCGCAAACTGCACTACGCTCCACGTACGATCAATGCCCAAATCTTCTTCCTCGTCAGCTTCTTCCTTTTCCTTTGTGTCGTTGCCCTGTTCTTCGGGGTCAACAGTGGTCCCCAGAGCGTATAGCCTATAAAGGTCAGCACTCAAAAGATGTCCCCGAGGGTACGTTGCTTTTTCTAGGGATGCCTCCTCCGATACAAAACTATCCTTATAGGAGTTACAACCTTGGTAGGTGTTCACACTGAGCAAACCAATGATGGCCGTGAAGACAAAAGCAATGCCTAATAACACTGCGTACAATCTTTCAACCGGTTTTATTGTCATGTTCCTTCCTCCACGAATCACGATCCCATCATAATCCCTAGAAGCTGAAGTTCATGGTGAATTGCCCAGCGACAACTGGGGCTATTTCTTTGTCAGGTCTTGTACCCCAGAAGTTGCCTGCCACCGGTAGATTCCAGTTTGGAACTGAGCGATCTACGCAGGCGTAGTTAAACCATTTCCCCGGCTTCCAGTAGCCCACGAGAAAGCCAACGGTATATCCTTCGAGCAACTGCCAGTCTGCTCCCAGATTCACTTCCCAACCCAAACCGGTGTCAGGAACGTTTGGAGAGCCAGCAGCTCCGTTTATTGCGAACTGAATGTTGCCATCATTTGGAGTTGTGACGAACTGAGGCGGCAGATTATTGTCGTTGGGCGCGATGCTGGCCCAGCCGTATCCCCTAGACGTTCTTTCGGCCCACAGGAACGTTCCGTAAAAGTTGAGATTGGCGGCCACGGCGTAATCTATTCTTGTGGCCAAAACCCACGCATCTCTCATGTAACCGTCAAGAGACAGGTTGTAGGCATTTAGACCTCCTCCATAGTTGTAGCTCATGATAAAGCTGTATGGTCTAAATACGTCGAAGTTGCCAAGCAGCGTATCAAAAGTGGGATGCCACACAAAAGCCGCTGCTTGTTTGTCTAATAACAAAGACCTGCGTCGGTCCGGGCCAGGGGTCCATGCATTTAGGAGTGAAATCTTAGCGGGCCCAACGATAGCACCGCCCTCTATCATATATCGCCATTGCTCTGTGTATCGAGACGTGGGAGCCATTTGGGTTGCATTTGTCCCCATGAGTTTGTCAGTCCAATACAGCCATGCCACCTCAGCATTGAAAAAGAATCTGCCATCTTTGTATTTCTCAAAGAGCGTCCCATGGAAGTACTGAGAATCCTGACCAAGTGCAGGGGCTTGCGCCGCGCCGTTTAGCAACTGGGCCTCTGGCCCTATGTGATAACCCCCGTAAGATGCCAGAATTCCGGCCTGGATGGGGCCGCTACCATACACCACATAGAACGCCAAATCATTGAGGATGACACCACTCTTGTCAGCGTGGTTGTAATATGGCTGAGCTACCAAATCGTAAGGATCAATTGTTATAGTCTGACCCCGGCGAGCCGGTCGATGTGGATAAAAGGCTAACCCTATATCAAGTGGGCCGTAGGGCATATTCAAGACCAAAGACTCAGTGGATAAACCGTCTGACCCATCATACTGAAGCCCGTTTCCAAATTTCCAGGGCCGCTTGCCAACACCGAGCGTGCCCCACGGCAAGGATGCTACTGCCCAAAACATCGTCATTTGGGCTTCGCTAAAGGCATTGTCTGTTCCAAGGGCATCCTGGGTGTAGTAGTAGCTTGCTTGTGGAACATTCCATTGGCCGAGACGGATTCGCGCCTGTAGCCTGAGGGCCTGATTGATGTTCATCAGCGGATCTAAGCTGACCCAAAAATAAGACTTGCTGGCGTCTTGACCCGTTACTAGGTTGGGAGCGAGCCTTGGCCCATTCCACCAGAAATTCAGATTGGCGGCGGTAGTTCCAGCGCCGAAATCAACATTATAAGGCCCAAAGAATCCTTGCGCTCCTCCTTCGTTATAAAACTCGTAGGTCCAGTTCATGGCTCCTGTCATCTGGAACTCCCAGGGGAAAGCAGGATGCCCGAGAAAGACGATCATCAACACACAAGCCACCATTCCAAATTTACACTTGCTTTGTCTCATATTTTACATTCCTCCCATTGAAACAAATTGTATTCGCTGAACACGGGGTATAAGGCGGTAAACACAAGTGCCTTGTTACCCAGAGCCCTAGGCGTATCCGATCCCTTCTTGAAAGGTCAAAGCGGCCGGCGAGGCTTTCCCTGACCCTTGCAGAACTGACCTAGAGCGACTTGCGTGTTCAAGCTGGATGAGGAAATCTTAGCAATAATTGCGCCAAAAACATTGTGAAAGGTCGTGAGTCTAATACATTGACATCACGTTACAAATTAAATCATACATCGAAGTTAGAGTCGCATTTGGCGGGGAATTCCCTACGAATACGTAAGAAAGGTCAATATCTTGACATTCTTGTATAATTACAAACAAACCCAACACCCTCAGCTCCCACCCTAACAAAACCATCGCCATCTCCAAAGTTGTATGACATTGCTTCGCTTCGCTGGAAATGACACCTCGACGACCCCTCTTGCCTTTATAGGAACCTAAGGCGACGAAGCAATCTCAGTTTTGATATGAATCGAGCAGCGAAGCCCTTGTCGAGCTCTCGCTTACTTTAGAGAACCGCTGTAATTTACCAGTTCTCGAAATTTATATAGTAAGAGAATCGCTAATACGTCTTACGACCATCGTGAAATCCCTTCAAAGATATACCCCCTTAATGTTTGGCAATAGGAGCAGGGCCTTTCATCCCCTCGAGGAGCTGGCATCCAGGAAATCCATGTGGGATCCACGCGTTCGCGGGGATGACACGCAGTGGGAGCACCTACTTGAACTAGTGATTGCTTTCGAGAGCGGCCGTAGGGTGCATGGATGAATTCAATATCGATAAGTTACTGATGCAGTGAAGGATTATGGGAAACCTGACGCTGAATGCACCAAGACTCAAATTCGCTTTTTGAGCCTTCGGCAACGGCGCGACATGGGCGAAGATATCTGAACTGGGAGTCACTGTCTAGAATTGTCTTTGGATTATCCGCAATCTGTAATTCCTTTATTTTCCCTCAACAGAGCCAAGGCACGTTGGACAATGTGAGGCACGTTAAAGCCGTATCGGTCCATCACTTCCGTGCCTGGAGCGGATGCTCCAAAACGATCTACGGAAATGCTCTCTCCGAAGCAGCCAGTCCAAGCAGACCAGCCTAGTGAACAACCCGCTTCTATAGAAAGCCTTGTCGTCACTCTCCTGGGGAGCACGGATTCCCTATATTCTTCTGACTGCGCTTTGAACAACTCCCAGCTTGGCATAGATACCACGTTGGCTTTGATCTTGTGGGAGCCTTCAAGGATCTTTCCCGCCTCTAGGGCAAGTTTTACTTCTGAACCAGTTGCTATCAAAATAATATCCGGTCGGTCGTGCCTTCCAGATATAATATAGGCACCTTTTGCCAGCTGGTCTGACGTCTCATTACAGGTCTCCGGTAAAATGGGAAGACTCTGCCTCGTGAGTATTAACGCCGTGGGCCCTTTTGCCTGCACGGCTATTTTCCACGCGGCAGCGGTTTCGTTTGCATCTGCTGGGCGAATCACCGTGAAGTTGGGGATAGCCCTTAATGATGCGAGTTGTTCTACGGGTTGGTGGGTGGGGCCGTCTTCGCCGACAGCGAGACTGTCATGCGTAAAGACATAGATCACGTGGAGCTTTTGCAGAGCGGCCAATCTTAGCGCAGGTTTCATGTAATCCGAAAAAATGAGAAAAGTGCCACCGTAGGGAATAATGCCGCCGTGGAGTGCCAGCCCATTGAGTATCGCTCCCATAGCGTGTTCACGGACCCCAAATCGGATATTTCTTCCATGAGGCGTACTACAACCTTGATCTTCACTTCCGTTGATAAGCGTCTTGTTCGAAGGGGCTAAGTCGGCTGACCCACCGATGAGGGTGGGCATGGTTGTGGCTAAAGCATTTAGTATTTTACCCGAAGCAGACCTTGTGGCGATGGGAGGATCACTGGACTTGAAGACGGGAACTTCCTTTGACCAGTCGGGTGGCAGCATGCCCTCGAGAGCCTTTGGGAGTTCTTCTGCCGCCTCCGGATGAAAGCCTCTGTACCTATGAAAGAGGTCCAACCATTGCAGTTCATAGCCTCTGGCCCGATCGCGGAACCTTTGAAAATGGTCACGAACGCTCTCCGGGACATAAAAACTTTTGTCTTGGGGCCAACCCAACTTATCCTTGGTGGCCGCGAGCGCCTCCTCTCCCAGAGGCTCTCCGTGCGCAGATGCACTGTCTTGTTTCGGGCTGGCAAAGCCGATATGGGTGCGGACCATAATGAGCGAAGGCTTGTCTGCCTCCGATCGTGCTTCGTGTATGGCCCCCTCGACGGCCGTCAAGTCGTTACCATCTCCTACTCTGATGACGTGCCAACCGTATGCCTCGAAACGTTTTCCCACATTCTCGGAGAATGTCAGAGATGTACTTCCTTCTATGGAGATGTGGTTGTCGTCATAGAGATAAATCAGTTTGCCGAGTCCCAGGTGTCCCGCAAGAGAGGCGGCCTCTGAGGCGACGCCTTCCATAAGGTCTCCGTCAGACACAATTGCATACGTGCAGTGGTCAACTACCGGACAATCTGGTCGATTATAACGTGATGCGAGAAAGCGCTCGGCAAGGGCCATGCCTACGCCCATGCCAAATCCCTGTCCGAGTGGCCCAGTGGTACACTCCACACCTAGGTCTAGATGGTATTCAGGGTGACCGGGAGTCCTGCTGCCCCATTGACGAAACTGCTTGATATCATCCAGGCTTATATCAAAGCCGAGCAGGTGCAAGATAGCATACAGAAGTGCTGAGCCATGACCGGCCGATAAAATGAAGCGGTCTCTGTTGCACCATCGCGGATTATCGGGATTGAAACGCATGAAGCGCGTCCACAAAACATAAGCCATAGGCGCAGCCCCTAAAGGCATGCCGGGATGCCCAGATTTGGCTTGCTGAACCGCATCCGCCGCAAGCATACGAATAGTGTTGACTGCTAAGAGATCGATCCCGTTATCCGATGGCGACATAAAGTTTGACCTCCGTGAAAATTAACCTTCGGCATCATACCGAAAAGGAGAAAAATTTTCACGGATTCTTTGCGTCTTGTTGTGCCAACGGTCCGGTCACATGTAACATCATGTGGTTTGGATCAGTGGTGGGTAATGAACACTGATAGTTTCTGCACACGTAGGCGCTGGCTCTGCCGTCAATACATACTAACGGGCGGACAAAGGGGGCCAAGCGTTCAATCGCAGCCTCTGCCTGGTCTGATGGTTTCATGATCACTACCTTATGGGGGAGGAAAGACTCGCCTAGCTTTCGCACCATCTCGAGAAAAACGGGATCGTTGCGCTTGGCCACGAGGACTATTTCTTGAGATGAGGAGAAGTCTTGCTCCACTGCGCATAGGAAAAATGTATGTGCCGAGGGCAACTGCCTAATATTCCCGGAGAAGGCCTTTTCCAAACGGTGGACCAGCTCCTGCAATTCAGCAGAGGCCGACACTGCTGACAATTTTTTTAGGCAAAGAAGGGCCACGGAATTCCCTGAAGGCGTAGCGCCGTCATAGACTTCCTTGCTCCTCAATAGCAGCTTTTCCCCATCACTAGGGCTGATATAGAATCCTCCTGATGATGCATCCCAGAAACGTTCGACCATATCTTTGGTTAACTGCAAGGCCGCGGCCAAGTATTTTTCGTCGAAAACGGATTCGTAAAGATTGATCAGACCCCAGATAAAGAAGGCATAGTCGTCGATAGTGGCCGCTATTGCCGCTTGGCCGTCTCTGTATCTGTGGATCAAATGACTCTTGTCGTCCCGCATGGTTCGCAGTATGAAATCAGCGGCGCTGACGGCAGCGAGCGAATAATTTTCGTCTCCAAATGTTTGGGCGGCTTTTGCAAGAGCTGCTATCATCAGCCCATTCCAATCGGTGAGGACCTTGTCGTCCCTATGTGGTCTTATTCGATTGCTACGGATCGAGAAAAGTTTCTGACAGGCATCTTCGAGGATCTGCTGTACGCTGGCTATAGTTAACCCAAGAGTGTGAGCACGGCTTTCCAGCCCCTCGGTGAGGTGAAGAATATTGACGCCTGTGATCTCGTTGGATGCCTCTTCTCGGTAATTTCCTTCTCGTTTAATGTTGAAAACAAGTTGGAGAACTCGAAATTCTTCAGGGGTCAGGTTCTCCTCAATCTCATCCCAAGACCAAGTGTAAAATTTTCCTTCCTCTCCTTCGCTGTCTGCATCCTCGGCCGAATAAAAAGCGCCAAAAGGTGATGTCATTTCTCGTAGTACGTATTGGAAGATCTTGTCTGCCGTAGTTTTGTATTCTTTATCATGAGTTATCTGGTAAGCCTCGACAAATGCGATGGCGAGCAGAGCCTGGTCATACAGCATTTTCTCAAAATGCGGGACAAGCCACTGTTCATCAGTGGAATATCGATGGAAGCCAAACCCGATATGGTCATGAATGCCGCCTCGTGAAATCTCTCTGAGTGTCTTTAGTCCCATCCGAAGGGCTTTATCGGTCTTGGTCCTGTACCAATATCGGAAAAGAAATAATAGGTTGTGAGGAGTGGGAAATTTTGGGGCCGTACCAAACCCTCCGTAACGTTCGTCGAAACGATGTTCGAGCTCACGGTAAGCATTGAAAAGGACTGATTCGTCGACTGGATCGCCAGATATGTCATTTGGAATTTGATGCAGCGCGGATAACACTTTTTCAGCCGAACCAAGGATTGAATTACGATCGTGGGTCCACAATTCTTTGATCCTCCGGCTAAGATCCAACATACCAATGCGGCCGTATCGGGTATGTTTCGGGAAATACGTGCCGGCGAAGAATGGCTTCTGTTCCGGTGTTAACACCACATTTAGGGGCCAGCCTCCTCCGCCAGTCGTCATCTGGCACACCGTCATATAAAGGTGATCGATGTCAGGACGCTCTTCTCTGTCAACCTTGATAGATACAAAGGTGTCGTTCATTAATTCCGCAACTTCTTGGTCTTCGAACGATTCCTTTTCCATGACGTGGCACCAATGGCAAGTCGAGTATCCAATCGAGAGGAATACTGGTCTGTCCATCTCGCGAGCTCTGTGGAAGGCTTCGTCTCCCCAGGGATACCAATCCACCGGGTTGTATGCATGCTGGAGCAGGTAAGGGCTTTTTTCGGATACGAGTCGATTGGCCTTCCCCAATCGCCGTGCATGAGACGATTCTTGTGTCGATCCATTCATGGCGTCTTTACTCCATTGGTTTCCTTGAGGCTGTTTTTTAGGCAGCCTGGTAAGTTGACAAGATAAAGCTAATGCCTAGGTATCCTTCGCACAAGAGGATGTCTGAATCCGGGTAACATAGCGCTTCAAAAGATCCGTTGACATGCCCGACGACGTCGGGGACGGTAGTGCAGGATCTGAAACGCATCGACAGTAGTAAAGCGCTAACGTACCCGAGGTCACTCTTTATCGGCAGTGGAAGGTAAGCATTTAGCAATCATCCTCTTCTCTCCAGAAAAAGGTTAAAACCCATGGGTATGGTTAAGACGCCTCTCCTTCATACTCTTTTCACTGCTGCCACAACTACAGGACCAGCTTTTGTCTGTTTGCAATGGCCATACTTACGTGTCATTTTTCGTGAAAAAGGTGGCTATCTAGCAATACTCTAGCCAATGATGACATCCTAGCAAATAGCATCGCTCACTATTTCCAAGATCAGTCTGACAACTTCCCACGAGGCGAGAGTCTCGTTCACCAGGGACGGCTAGACCGAATCGAGATCACTCGTATTTACATCTTGTTCTAAACGTTTAGCTAGGCGCAACATGATGCTCTGGAGGCACTGGAAAAGCTACTGCCGGTACGCCACGAAGACAACCAAGTCTATGGTATTGATACTCTATGGTATTTTGGCCGAGGGGGGGGCATCCTCTCACCTTTCGTCTTGTCACCAGGCTAGAATTATGGCATGCCCTCTATTCATAAAGATCCGAGTGTTTCTATTCAATAACTTGTAATTCTGACTTAAAATGATTCAGTCAGACCCGGAATTAAAGGGACATGGCCGGGTCGCCATCGGCCTGCCACTGTGGCTAAGCCTTGACTTTTCTTTGCAAATCAGGTATGTTAGCCACAGTCAGAATCTATGTAACAAATGTATCGATCCGACAATTTGTCACGGACGGGTGTAGAGGCGTAATGAGGGCAGGCAAGCCGAAGGGGATATTTCCAGCCATCGTGCCTATTTTGCCGTTGAAGGACATGGTGGTGTTCCCCAATATTATGGTACCGCTTTTCTTGAAGGGCTCCAGGGTCATAAGGCTGGTCGAGTCTGTTGTCGATGGCGATAACTTAGTTGGTTTATTCTGTCAGAGGTCACAGAGCAGGCCTTCTGGTGATTCTGACACGCTATCATCTGTTGGTACCCTCGCCAGGATACAACAGGTCGTTCGGCTGGAGAGCGGCGGGGTAAAGGCTGTGGCCGACGGCATTCTCCGCGTCCGCATTACCAGGCAACTTCAGACAGATCCCTTCTTGATGGCTGAAGTGGACCAGGTGGAGGAGGACAGCGAGCCGAGCGAACTCTTGGATTCTTACGTCAAAAGCGTTGCAGCGCTCTTTCGCATCAGCGCCAGCCTCGGGAGGCCGTTGAGCGACCGATCGATAGAAATGATCGAGCGGGCTGAGGACCCGGGGAAACTGGCCGATCTAATCGCTGTCTATCTACCCTTGAAACCGGAGGCAAAACAGCGGCTCCTGGAAACGGAAGACACTCTGTTGAGGCTCAAACAGGTGGCTGTTTACTTGCAGGCGGAGTTGCAGTCGTTTCAGCGTACGTCCCGACCAGCGGACGAGGCACGAGACGAGCAGCCAGGCCATCGCAAGGACAAAGAAGCCCACATTCGACAACATATACGAGGCATGCATCGGGATTTCAGTTCTCAGGAAGAGGCCCATCTTACCGAGATCAAAGAATTCCATGCCAAGATAAGAGAGTCTCGTTTGCCAGGTGACGCAGCGGAAGTTGCCATTAGAGAGCTGCAACGGCTCGAGAAGATACCACCCCATTCGCCTGAATACATCGTGTCTCGCAGCTATCTCGAGGTGCTGACGAGTCTCCCCTGGGAAGTCGCCACTGACGATACCATAGAACTCGCCGGGGCTCGAAACATACTGGACGGAGACCACTACGACCTCATCGAGGTGAAGGACCGGATTCTCGAATTCTTGGCCGTCCGGAAGTTGAAGGCCGATAACAAAGGCCCCATTCTTTGCTTGGTAGGCCCGCCCGGAGTGGGCAAGACTTCCCTGGGGCGGTCCATTGCAAAGGCGTTGGGAAGGAAGTCCATCCGCATGTCTCTAGGCGGAGTGCGGGACGAAGCTGAAATCAGAGGCCACAGACGCACTTATATTGGGGCCATGCCGGGCCGAATAATACAGGAGATCCGACGTGCAGGGACGAAGAATCCGGTGTTTGTTCTGGATGAAGTGGATAAGATTGGTCAAGATTTTCGAGGTGATCCGGCGAGCGCACTGCTCGAGGTATTGGACCCCGAGCAAAACAACACATTCTGTGACCACTATCTGGACGTGCCCTTTGATCTGAGCAGCGTCATGTTCATAGCCACCGCCAATCAGGTGGACACCATACCAGCGGCCTTGAGAGACCGTATGGAAGTTATTCGGGTGCTCGGATACACGGACGAAGAAAAGCTCAAAATCGCAGAAATGTTTCTTATCCCCAAGGCCCACGAGGAAACAGGTATCAAGGAGCATCCGATCCATTTTGCTGCTGACGCGATTCGGGGGATAATCAGGGGATACACTAGGGAATCAGGCGTGCGGCAGCTCGAACGGACCATTCATGCAATATGTAGGAAGATAGCTTTGGAGATCGCGCAAGAAAAGTCTCCCCATACCAATGTCACAACCGGGACTGTTGAAGAGCTGCTGGGGTCTCCCAAGTATTTCTTCGAACTGGCGGAAGAACAGGATCAGGTGGGGATTTCTACAGGGCTAGCCTGGACCGAAAACGGGGGCGACATTATCTTCGTAGAGGTCACTGGTTTCCGAGGACGCAAGGAGCTGACCATGACAGGGTGCCTTGGTGATGTGATGCAAGAGTCCGCAAGGGCTGCCCTGAGCTATCTGCGGAACACGTGCAGGCAATACGGGATCCCCGACAACACCTTGTCTAGGACCGATCTCCACATTCACGTTCCTGCGGGCTCGATTCCGAAGGACGGGCCTTCAGCCGGTATCACCATTGCCGTTGCGTTGGCGTCTTTCTTCACCGGCATTCCCGTTAAAAGGAATGTAGCCATGACAGGCGAAGTCACCTTACGCGGCCGAGTCCTCCCCATCGGCGGGGTCAAGGAAAAACTGCTCGCGGCTCGCCGGGCCGGTGTGCGGGAAGTAATATTGCCCAAAAAGAATTGGTCCAACCTCAAGGACTTGCCAGACTATGTCAAAGACGATCTGGTGATTCATCTAGTCAGTGAGGTGGACGAGGCTATTCGGCTTGCGCTGGTGCAGGAGCCTAAACCTGAGAGCGCCAGCGACATACCAGAGCAGTTTTCTCTCCCTTTTGTCTCGCCAGTTGGGTCTGAATTTGGCGAACGCTGCCCCAGCCCAAATTACGCAAAGCCTCGCAAATAGACCTTACGAAGACAATGCAGAATAATATGCACGTTGCCAGTGGCCCTGATCGCGTGGACGATTAGATTAAATGGTAGGGTATGTCAGGAACTAAAGGGGGGGTAGCCTTATTGCCGGACGCCGATTCGAGTGCTTTCTTGACTGAGCATCATGGCGCTCAGCTTGTGTTGGTACTGCTGGGCCACGAAATTAAAGCGGCCTTTCAAAGGTTCAGGGACGGAGCGAACCTCTGCCAGCATAGTTACGCCCAGGGGGTTAATGTGTTTTCCTTTGAGAAGCAACTGAAAATCAAGGTGAGGCCCTGTGGCTATGCCCGTCATGCCCACTAGACCAATCTTCTGCCTCTGTTTGACGCGCTGACCGACTTTCACAAACGTGCGCCGAAGGTGACCGTACCTGCTCTCGTACCCATTGTCATGTTTGACGCACACGTAATTACCGTATCCGTGGTTCCATCCTGCAAATGTGACCATCCCGTTGGCAATCGCCCATACCGGGGTGCCTTGAGGCGCTGCATAGTCCACCCCGTCATGCTTCCTCCACACGCGGAAAACGGGATGGAACCGCATGCCGTATCGGGATGTGACCTTGAGTACGCTTAAAGGTGACCGAAGGAAGTTCTTCTTCAGTTGTATGCCTTTTTCGTCATAGTATTCGTTGTTGAACAGTACCGCAGTTTTTTTGCCCGTCTTACGACCTTCATAAACAGCGCTGAGGATGCGGCCGTATCCTGAAGGTCTGTCATCGGCGTAACGGCGCTCAAACAAGACTCTGCAAACATCGCCCCGCATTGATTCAGACCGGAAATCGATGTCCCACCGGAACACGCTGCTGAGCTTCAGAGCCAATTCCACACCCTCCCCTGCATTCAGAACGGATTCGGTTAAATCGCCTATGACTGGAAACGACACGGACTCTTCTTTGAAGTCAAGGACTACTTCTTCCTTCCATGACTTGAGAAGTCCGTCCACCACTGCGCAGTGGAAGATTTCCGACGGCTCCAGTTCGATGGTGGCCTTCAAGAACAATCCGTCCTTGTCTAACGTAAAGCTGTAGCGCTTGCCGGGCTTAAAAGGGGCATTCGGGTCGAAGGGTTTCTTCAGATGGGCTTGTATGATCAATTGGAGGGACGACGCTACCTTGTCCACCACGAAGTCGTCCGACATATTTTCGTAGAGAAGCGACAGGAGCGTGTCTCCTGGGCTGGTGAGATCCGCAACCTCTTGACTACCGTTGTATCCAGCGGGCTGAGGTCCTTTCACGGATTCACGGTCTGGAGTGCACGTCTCTGGGGATTCCGAGGGAGATATCCGACTGCCTAAGCCTGTTGACAGGGGTATGTATGAGGAAAAGGCAAAGTCGAAATAAAATGCTGCCAATAGCGAGGCGGCACAGGCTACAAAACCAACAAAGATGAATGTGCGCTTTACAGCCCCTGTCGTAGAGCGCGTGTTATATCCACTTCGCGGCTTGTAACGTAGGTCCGCCCTCAATCCACACCTCGCTGGAGCTGAAATGTACTATGAATGAGCATATAAGTCAATTATTATAAACTCGATTATTAGCACTTTCCCACAAAAGGGCTTGACAGACCTACGATGGTTGCATACATATTGGATGACTGTGGAGATAGCCCACCCAGGGATATGATTCAACTCGATGACAGAATCCGACGGGACGGGGTTCAACGAATGAAGTCAAAGGCGTTGGGATACGACTCATCTACGCGATAACTTCAGATTAGCACGCCATCATCAACAATAGAATCCAGAAAAAGCAAACACATCAGGAGCCGTCATGGACGTTGCAGAACTAAAGGAGAAAAAGGTTAGTGAACTTATGTCTATAGCCCATACGCTGGCCGTAGACGGCGCAGGGAGCATGCGTAAGCAGGAATTGATTTTCGCCATTCTTCAGGCGCACCAACAGACAGAGAAAGAAGCTCCAATAACCGGAGAAGGGGTTCTCGAAACGCTGCCTGACGGATTCGGATTCCTGAGAGCCCCAGACTACAACTATCTTCCCGGGCCGGATGACATATACGTATCGCCCAGCCAGATAAGGCGCTTCAGCATGCGAACCGGCGACACCATTTCGGGATATATACGGCCGCCAAAGGATACTGAGCGCTATTTCGCCTTACTCAAAGTGGAACAGATAAACGGGGAGGACCCGGAGTCCAGTCGGGACAAGGTGCTTTTTGACAATCTTACCCCGCTCTATCCAGACGAGAGGCTCAAGCTGGAAATCGGCCCTACCCAGTATTCCATGAGAATCATGGACTTGCTTACACCAATCGGCAAAGGCCAGCGGGCTTTGATCGTGTCGCCGCCAAAGGCAGGCAAGACCGTGCTCCTCCAACAGATCGCCAACAGCCTGACAGTCAATCACCCAGACGTTTACCTCATCGTGCTGCTCATCGACGAACGGCCCGAAGAAGTAACGGATATGCAGCGTTCGGTTCACGGAGAGGTTATCTCATCGACGTTTGACGAACCTGCACAGCGGCATGTGCAAGTAGCCGATATGGTCATCGAGAAGGCGAAACGACTGGTAGAGCACAAAAGAGATGTCGTTATCCTGCTGGACAGCATCACAAGGCTTGCTCGCGCCCACAACACTGTTGTACCGCCAAGCGGCAAAATCTTGTCGGGCGGTGTGGATTCCAATGCATTGCACCGTCCTAAGCGCTTTTTCGGAGCAGCCAGAAATATCGAGGAAGGCGGAAGTCTCACAATTATTGCCACCGCTTTGATTGATACCGGCAGCAAGATGGACGAGGTGATCTACGAAGAATTCAAAGGCACGGGCAACATGGAGATTCATCTGGATCGTAGACTCCTCGAGAGGCGCATCTTTCCTTGCATCGATATTAATAGGTCAGGGACTCGTAAAGAAGAACTCCTGGTGTCTCAGCAGGATCTGCAGAGGATTTGGCTGCTTCGGAAGCTGCTTGCAGACATGAACTCCGTGGACGCAATGGAGTTTCTATTGGACAAGATCATGCAGACTGATTCTAATAAAGAATTCTTGGAGGTCATGAACCGATAGAATTGCGGACCTCTGCCAAAAACCATATATAGCCTGAACGGCATCCACAGACATATTTAAGCAAGAGGCGGGACGAGGCGCTTTCGGCGGCTGTGCGATTGCGATAGTTGATTTTTTGTATTATGATAAATGATTTAGTACATGACGGAGGCCGAATATGAAAAAAGGCATACACCCGGAATTCCAGGACAGTGTTTTTGTGTGCGCATGCGGGAACACCATACGAACCCGATCTCTAAAAAGCGAATACAAGCTCGAGATATGCTCGGCATGCCACCCATTTTTTACGGGAAAGCAAAAATTGGTTGACAGCGCTGGACGCGTTGAACGCTTTATGAAGAAATATGGCGATAAGCCCGTTTCCACAGGAAAGAAACCTGCAAAGGTGTTAAAGAAGGCCGTTGTGCCAGCGGAAAAGTCCCCTAAACCAAAAAAACCAGCAAAGACATCGAAGAAAGAGTCTGATTAGTATTTGTGCATTTATTGTAACCTCCGCGCCTGTTGCCGTATTCGATTCGGAGGGGTGCAGCGCGGCAGTGTTTGTGAAATGAGAGTGAGCTTTACCATTCATGTTTGTAAACAGTGAAAATGGAAACAGGTCGGAATTGATTAAAGTAGGGGGGCAGGCAGTCATCGAAGGGATTATGATGCGCGCCCCTAAGACCTTCACCGTGGTTGTAAGGAAGCCTGACGGACAGCTGTCTGTGAGAGAGGACCGTTGGTATTCGCCCATGGAGAGGTGGCCTATTCTGAAGAAGCCTTTCCTGCGGGGGTGTATTGTCCTTTATGAGGCCTTGTTCAACGGCATCCAGGCCCTGAGCTTCTCGGCTCAAGAAGCGGTGGGCGAAAAAGAGGAGAAGTTAGGCCCTTGGGCTCTGGCAGGCACAATCATATTTGCGCTAGGCGCAGCCCTTGTATTGTTTGTCGTAATACCCCACGTCGCTACGCTAGCCATGGGGCTTCTGTTTGGAAGAGAACTGACCGTAAATAGTATCTGGTTCCACGTCATCGACGGCGTAATTAAGGTCGCAATATTCGTAGGATACATATATGCCATTTCCTTGATGAAGGAAATTCGCAGAGTGTTCCAGTACCATGGGGCTGAGCACAAGTCCATCCACGCCTATGAACAGGGCGAAGAACTCACGGTGGAAAATGCCAAAAAATATCCGACCTTACATGCCCGCTGCGGAACTGCCTTTATCATGCTAGTGTTGTTAGTGAGCATTTTCCTATTCAGCCTAGTATTCCCCTTTTTCCCTCCGGATCTGTTTGGGAACAAAATCGTGACCAACTTGTTTTTCATTGTGGTCAAAATGTTCTTGCTATTACCCATAGCCGGACTTTCGTACGAGTTGATTAGGTTTGGGGAACGAGTGAAGAATCCCTTGCTTGATCTCACCCTCAAACCAGGCTTGCTGCTCCAAAGACTCACCACCAGGGAACCAAGCGATGATCAGATCGAGGTGGCATTAGTGGCCCTGAAGAGAACTCTGGAAAGAGAAAAGGGGTGGGCCTGATGACCTAATCGGCCGCAATAACAAACAATGCAGGTACTGTCGAAATTAGAAGAATTGAATCAACGGTATGAAGACCTTAATCAGGAGCTGGCAAGGCCGGAGGTGATGTCTGACCCTAGGAGACTCAAGAAACTTGCCCAGGAACAGGCAGAACTTTCTGATATCGTAAAGACTTACCGCGCCCTCACTATGGTCATGGGGGAGATCCGAGAACTCGAGATAATGCTCCAGGAAGAGGAAGACCATGAACTTGTATCGCTGGCGCGTGAGGATTTACCTCGGTTGAAGTCCAAGCAGGAACAGTTGGAGCAGATGCTCAATCTACTGCTCTTGCCCAAAGACCCTAACGATCGGAAAAACACGTTTCTGGAAATTAGAGCCGGTACGGGGGGCGAAGAGGCGTCGTTGTTTGCTGCTGACCTTTTTAGGGCTTATTGTAGGTATGCCGAGAGTCGGCGCTGGAACGTCGAGATGATGTCAACATCACTCAGCGCGACCGGGGGCTTTAAGGAGGTCATAGCTTTGGTCCATGGTCAGGGGGCTTTTTCAAGGCTCAAGTATGAACGAGGCGTCCATCGCGTCCAGAGGGTGCCCACCACGGAATCCCAGGGTAGGATCCACACATCCGCAGTAACAATAGCTGTCCTGCCTGAGGCGGACGAATTGGAAATAGAAATTGACCCAAAAGAACTGAAGATAGATGTTTATCGGTCATCAGGTCCTGGAGGGCAGAGCGTAAATACTACCGACTCGGCGGTGAGAGTGACGCACCTTCCGACAAATCTTGTCGTAACGTGCCAGGATGAAAAATCTCAGCACAAGAACAAGGCCAAGGCGTTAAAGATCCTCCAAGCCCGTTTGTTAGACCGCCTAGAACAACAGCAAAACACGGAAATCAGTAAAGAGCGCAAGAGTCAAGTAGGCACAGGAGACAGGTCTGAAAGGATACGCACCTACAACTTCCCCCAGAATCGTGTTACAGACCATCGGATCGGCCTTACCTTGTACAAACTAGATGTCATCATGGCAGGAAAATTGGACGAACTTATCGATCCGCTTGCCATGTATTTTCAGGCCGAAGCAATCAAAGAAAATCTAGAAAATTAGCCATTCCTAGCAGCTTATCAAGGGAATATTTTCACTGGTGTTCCGACTGTAACCAGGTCGTAAAGCTCCCCTGCATCACGAGGAAACATGTGGATGCAGCCGTAAGACTTTGTGAGGGCTCCGTCAACCAGGTGCTTGTCAGAATGGATGTGGATGCAATCACCGGTGAACCCCCTTGCCCGATCCTTCTCATTGGGATAGTTGATGCTCATAATGCAGGCTTCGTCGCCGCCATAGGAATCGCTCCACAACTTTTCCAGGGCCGGCCCGCTAGCAGCATCAACAAACTTGTTGTCCTTGCACCAGCTTCTGCCATCGACGATAGGATGACCCCTTGGAGAATGTCGGGAGGCCATCCAGGTAATCTCGTACTCGCCAATGGGCGTACGGTGATCTCCGCCGCGCCTCTTGTGAGTACCTCCTTTTCCGGTCTCTATTGGGTATTCCTTTGCCAGATGGGGCCCAACCCAAAGCTGGAGCACGTTGCGGGAGCAATGGATCACTATACGCAGCCGTTCGGGGGCCTGAGATAGATGCAAAGAATCTGAAGCCGGCGCATAGCTGTTAAGCAGCAAGAGCAGACACATGCCGACAGGGGGAATCAGACATCTTGAGACCGATCGTTCGCGCATCCAGAGCTCTCCACCCAGAGAGACTTTAGCCAAACGGCTAGGCCATTTGGTTCTACATAGTGTTTCTCAAAAGTTCTATCGGAATTGAAAACTGTTTGCCCCGACTGTCATGGCCGTCCAAGTGGCCTTGATCATGATGACCCTTTGCCTTATTCACGCTTTAAGCCATTGCCTTGTCATACCCGACATGACGGGGGCATTCAATAGCCCTGGATTGCCGTTTTAACTGGAATGACACATGAACTCACGCATGCATTTCGCATTTACTTTCTGGAACCGATATATCAGGCGATCGAACCAGGCGCAAGTAAGTAAAAAATAATGCGACCTATTCATTTATAGGCACTGGCTCTAAAAAGTTTTTAAGGATCTCTGTTGTGCTTTTCCAGTCCGGATCATGCCATAGAGATTTCCACGTCCCCTCCGGCTCCTTCCAATGCCGAAGTACAGGCCTGCGTCATCGCGAGCAAAGCAATATCGTCATTAATTGGGTAGAAGAGTATAATGCCACTTGTATGGATCCATGCTACGGAGTGGAGGCTCATGTCGTTGTGGCGGCCGAGCCTCTCATCCCGAAAAAAGCGTCGAGAACTGGTATATGTATAACGACAAGGAATGATGGGCGGTGTCACAGAGTAACAGGGAAAAGTATTCCAATAATTTTGGCGCTGAAAGTAACACTCTTCCAGTTCGTGGTTCGCCGCAGGCATTGCGCGTATGGTTCTGCACGCTGGCTGCGGCAGTATGTCTTTTCCTTATCCAATGCCCAGGGCCGACGGCCGCTGCGGAAAGAAACGCGTCATTGCTCTTGAACAAACAGGATGAATCCCAGGTTGATCGGGATGTCGCAGAGCTTGCGGCGGCTGCAATAGCAGAAAAACGTTTTCAGGATGCGGTGATTCTCTACACACAAGCGCTTCGCGGTGATCCAACAAGAATAGACTGCCTACTCGCGCGAGGAAAGGCTTTGGAAATGTGCAACCAGGCGGATAAGGCGCTCGATGATTATAAAAAGGCGCTTAAGGTTGACCCGGTCAATGCGCTAGCAATGGTTGCTTTGGCAGGGGGTCTCGAAATGAATCCTGGCGGGGAAGCACATGCGCTTATGCTCTACAAGAAGGCTTTGTCATTGACCGACGACGCCTCCTCTCGCCAGCACATAGCGTTTAGCATTGCCGTTTTGGAGCGCCGGATCCAGGACGAGAGTGCATCGGCTGTAGGCTGCTGGAATATAGGAAACCGACACCTAAAAATGGGAAAGTTGGATGAAGCGGAGGCATTTTTTTCCAAGGCCGTGGTGTTAAATCCTGAGTTCTACCAAGCTTACTACAGCAGAGCTCTGACGCGGTTGAAAAGAGACGACAGCCAGGGTGCCCTCTATGACCTTTCTTCAACAATCGCCCTGTGCCCTTCTTTAAGGGGCTGTCTGGTCGCTCGGGGACTGGTCTATGAATCGTTGGGCAAGCTTCCTGAAGCTATGGCCGATATGAAACGGGCAGCGAATGTAGATGCCAGAGATCCCGCGGCGCGCTATCATTTAGGACGGCTCCAGGAAAAAGAAGGTGCCTACGGAGAAGCCCTCTCTTCATACCTTGAAGCCATGCGTTGGCGGCCTAAGGCGGATTTGCGATACTCCATTAAACAGCGCATCGCCATTTTGGCTCGTTCGGTCAAACCGACTCCAAAATCGGACCCGCCCCCCCGACCCGCCCGTCCACTATGGTGAGTTCCCAGCACTGGGTTTAATACCTCTTCAAAGTGGAGGATGAATAGACAAAGGAAAGCCCCGGATAGGAGGATGAGGACCGGGGCTTCGCATGGGGAAAAGGTATGTTGAGCAGCGGGCTACGCCTCCCGCTGTCAGCAACTGCTTAAACCATGATTTCAAATAGTTGTCAAGCATTTTTCAAGTGATTTATTATATAAATGGATTAAGCCTTTTCACAGCCACACGATGTGCTAAGCCAGCACAAGCGCCCGTACTACATCCCCTTTGCCCAATATCCCCACCAGCCGCCCTGCATCCACCACAGGCAGAGTATAAAGCTTCTTGTCAGCCATAAGTCGTGCAGCTTCGGAAAGATCTGTGTTTGAAGTCACACATACTGCCGGTCTCGAATAGATATCCGATACAGTAGTGGCGGAGATTCTTTGGAAGTCCTTATGGAGACGCCAGGGATTTCCAACAGGAATTACTGAGTCCAGTATGAAAAACACCGTGGGGATATGGAGCGGTTTGTTTTGATTGACCAGGTCGGATTCACAGACGACTCCTAGGACGCTGTCATGCCTATCAACAACGGGAACGCCGTTGATGTTGTTTTTGGACAGGATTTCTGCGAGTTCCCGCAGAGTAGTTTCCGGGGTGACGGTGATCACCTCTTTTGTCATGAAGTCAGCGACTTTTGGCATATCCCCCTCCAGTTCTTGCGTTGTGTGAAATAGCTCCATCCGATGGGGGAAAGTTTTTCACGAGGCCTCCTCGAATGTGAGTTTATTTCCCAGCTGGGTCGCCTTAATGGTCTGGCCTGCCTGGAATCTTCCGGCGAGGATGTCCATCGCGAGAGGGTTCTCGATCAGTCTTTGGATAGCTCTTTTCAACGGCCGTGCGCCGTAAGCCGGGTCAAATCCCTCTGCTGCCAGGAGGTCCCGGGCGCTGGGATCAAGAATAAGATTCAGTTTGTTTTCCGCCAGACGTTTGTTTAGCCTAGCTATTTGAATGTCCACTATTTGCTTTATCTGCTCTCTCGTGAGGGCATGGAAGATAATAATATCGTCAAGTCTATTTAAGAACTCGGGTTTGAAATGATATCGCAGAGATTCCATAACTTTGATACGCATAGATTCTTCATCTCGGCCTGCGTATTCTCTGATTTCTGTGGATCCGATATTGGACGTCATGATGATGATGCAATTCTTGAAGTCAACGGTGCGACCTTTCCCATCCGTTAGCCTGCCGTCGTCGAGTATCTGCAAGAGAGCGTTGAACACCTCTGGATGGGCTTTCTCTATTTCGTCGAACAGGACCACGGAATAGGGCCGTCGTCTGACTGCCTCTGTGAGGTATCCTCCCTCCTCGTAGCCAACATAACCAGGGGGAGCGCCGATGAGCCGAGCCACGGAGTGTCGTTCCATGTATTCAGACATATCTACGCGTACCATAGCTTGCTCGTCGTCAAAGAGGAATTCTGCCAAAGCCCGGGCGAGTTCGGTCTTGCCCACGCCCGTGGGGCCCAGGAAAATGAATGAGCCTATAGGGCGATTGGGGTCTTGGAGTCCGGAGCGGGCTCTGCGCACCGCGTTTGCCACTGCCAAGACGGCCTCTTCTTGACCGATGACTCGAGCAGATATCCTTTCCTCCATTCTAACGAGCTTCTCGACATCGCTTTCGAGCATTTTGGAAACGGGGATGCCCGTCCACTTCGCCACGACCTCTGCCACATCTTCTGGGCCGACCTCTTCTTTCAATAGCCCGCCTTCACTCTGCAACGCCGCTAGTGCGGCATTCTTATCGTGAATGTCCTTTTCTAGGGCGATCAGGAGGCCGTATTTGAGTTCTGCTGCTCTGCTGAGGTCTCCTTCACGCTCTGCCTTAACCGCGTCCGTCTTGGCTCTTTCGTAGCGCTCCTTGAGTTCACGAATCGCGGTGATGATCTCTTTTTCTTGTCGCCATTTTGATTTGAGGCCTTCTGAGTCAGCCTGGAGGCGGGCAATTTCAGCCCTGACCTTTTCGAGTCTGGTCTGGCTGGCGTCATCCGATTCTTTTGCCAACGCCTGTTCTTCGATTTGGAGCTGAATGATGCGACGTTCGATCTCATCAATTTCGGTTGGCATCGAGTCTATTTCGATGCGCAAACGCGATGATGCTTCATCGATCAAGTCAATGGCCTTGTCGGGAAGGAATCGGTCGGTTATGTATCGATTGGATAGCGTCACCGCCGCTATGATGGCCGCGTCTTGAATGCGTACCCCATGGTGCAATTCATAGCGCTCTTTGAGCCCCCTCAATATGGAAATGGAGTCCTCCACCGACGGTTCAACCACGTAAATAGGCTGGAATCTGCGTTCGAAAGCAGCGTCTTTTTCTATGTACTTTCGGTATTCATTGACTGTGGTGGCCCCTACAGCCCTCAGTTCACCCCGGGCCAGAGGCGGCTTCAACATATTCGATGCATCCACGGCCCCTTCTGCCGACCCGGCCCCCACCAGCGTATGCATCTCGTCGATAAAAAGGATAATTTCACCAGACGCGGACGATATTTCTTTCAAGACAGCTTTGAGGCGGTCTTCAAACTCCCCCCGATACTTGGCACCCGCGATCAGTTGCCCTATGTCTAGCGCCATGACTCTTTTGCCCTTCAGCGTCTCAGGGACGTCTCCTGATACAATCCTGCTGGCCAATCCTTCTACGATTGCGGTCTTCCCCACGCCTGGATCGCCTATGAGTACTGGATTGTTCTTTGTTCGGCGTGAGAGGACCTGGATGATTCTTCGAATCTCGTCGTCTCTGCCGATAACCGGATCGAGTTTACCTTTGCGAGCGAGTTCCGTGAGGTCGCGGGTAAAACGCTTCAACGCCTGATATTTCTCTTCAGGAGACTGGTCTGTCACCCTTTGAGTTCCCCTGATCTCCGTCAGCGCCATGTAGATGCGGTCTTTGGTCACCCCTTTTGCCGACAGGATTCTCGCAGAGGCCGCGCCTTGCGCCTCGGCAAGTGCGATGAGCAGATGTTCCACCGAGACGTATTCGTCCTTGAGCTGTTCCATTTCACGAAATGAATTTTCCAGTGCCTGCCTTAACTGATTGGAAAAATACCGCTCCGCTCCAGCCCCGCTCTGTCGTGGAAGTCTTTCAATGGCCCGCAGTGTTTCACTGCGTATTCCATCGACGTCCGCGCCGAGTTTCTTGAGGATTTCTACACAAAGTCCTGTGTCGTCAGACAACAGGGCCAAGAGGAGATGTTCTGTATCTACTTGGGGGTTGCCTCTGCCGGCTGCTATATTCTGAGCCTCTTCTAGGGCTTCTTGTGATTTCAATGTAAGTTTGTCAGCACGCATCTTTCATTCCTTCCACGCATATTGAGGTTTTTTGGGACAAGCGAATGGAACACTTAGACATATCTGCCAGCGAGGGTCGGGGCTTTTTTCTTTTGAAGAAAGGGGTCGATGGTTGATGTCGCTTTCTTGAAAATAGTTTACCAAACAGGTAAACCACGAGCCCCCAACTGTCAACCGTTACCTTTCCTCATATATACCGCAAACGCCGCCACGCCCCCCCACGATGGCAAAAGATTTTGTTTCCGTCGCTCCCTTCCCGCCGCACCAGTGCAACTACTGAAAGGCCCGAGAGTCCTTCAATAGCGCTCTTCTGATCCTGAACATATCCTCGCCCATGATGCACCTTACGATATACGGAACGAAACGACTGCGATTGTGATGCAACATCCCAAAAATTTGTTTCCAATATTGACGCCTTGAACCGTAAAAAAGGCCCTGCCTTAATGACAATCGCACGAACCGCCGTAAGTCCCCTAGGATGTCGATAAGAGGGCGCCCATTCATCGCCGAATTTGCCTCGGCGTTGGGGCCTCCCACTGCAGCTCGTGTAGGCCGCATGGATAGGTAATATCTGTAAGTCCGAGCCAGAAACCTGGATGGCTCGTATAGATAATTCCATGTTTGAACGTATTCTTCGAGTATCTCCTCTTCTGGTCGGTGTGGTATGTAGTTTAATACGCCGCCTGTCGATTGACCGGAAGTCATGCCTTCGAGGAGCCGACCCTCATTCTTCAGGCGAGCCCACAACTTGGTATTAGGAAGAATATGCAGCGTATTTAGCATGACAACGGGAATCCCCGTTTCTTCCACAAAGGCGGATATTCTCTCGCCGGCTCCTTTCTTCTCGCCGTCAAATCCGATTATAAAGCTAGCCATGACGGACAATCCGTTTCGGTTCATGTTGTTCAATGAATCGATCAAGGGGTTCTGGACGTTCTGATTCTTATGGCTCGCTCTAAGAATGTCTTCATCCGGTGACTCGACTCCCACAAAAACGTGAGAGATGTTGGCTTCTGTCATTAAATCGATTAATTCGCGGTCCTGTCCGAGGTTCACGGAGGCTTGAACGACATAATTAAAGGGCTCTCCGCGTCTCTTCATCCATGGGGTCAAGAGTTCCAGCACCGCCGCGGCATGCTGTCTGTTGCCTACGAAATTGTCATCCGAGAAGAACACTTCTCGCCGCCATCCGAGTTGGTATAAGCGATCGAGTTCTTTTATGACCTGCTTAGGGGATTTACAACGCGGTTTACGACCGTAAAGGTTTGCAATATCGCAGAATTCACAATCGAAAGGACAGCCACGGGACGTCTGGACGGACATGACCAAATAGTCGTCCATATTCACAAGATCGAACCTTGGAACAGGGGAATCTGTTAAGGGCGGCCTACCTGCAGCTTCTATGACGCCACCCAGTTGACCATTCTGCAGCGCGGTCACCAGCTCCCCCATTACGTGTTCGGCTTCGCCTCGCACAAGTATGTCGCAGCCCGCTTCCTGTACCTCGTCTGGGACTGAAGATACATAAGGACCTCCTACCACGACGGTCTTGTTTCGTTTCTTGGCTTCTTTCACCAGGCGGATCATGCTTTGCTTTTGGACAATCATGCCGGTTAGCATGACCACGTCCGCCCAATCCCAATAGGATCCGTCAAGCTCGCGTGCGTCTAGGTCCAAGAGCCTTGTGTTCCATTCTTTGGGCAGCAGGGCTGCCACAGTCAGCAACCCAAGAGGAGGGACTACAGCTTTCCTTCCTGAAAATAGAGCCTGTTCGGAGAAACTCCAGAAAGTCCGAGGACTTTTCGGATTAATGAGCAAGACATTCACTTGACCATACCTGAGAATACAAGAATATATTTATCAAGTTACAAAATAATCATTATATTGTCTAGAAAGGCTCTATCGGCGATCTTTTTGAAATAGGAGATGGGTCTAAATAATCCCCATATATCAGCTCCATATCGGGACTCGAAAGTAAACGCGCATTCAACGGCTCCCCTGCTAGTTTGACGTAAGCTGAGATCGCTTCGTCTCCTGGCAATGGCAAGAACCACATCTACGTGTCATTCCGACCGAAGCGATGCAATCTCTTGATAAGTTTAGAGAATGGCTGTACGCTAATAAATCATAACAGTCGTCTTCATGCCTTGATCCAAGATCGAAATCCGTCTGCCGATATTGAAAAAAAATTCGTTTCTCAGTATGGTTAGATATTGCGCTAACAGCTTTCATAACGATGATTCCGATTCCAGCAGCTTTAAGCAGGTGACACTTGGAACATTCCCCACGAAAGCGGCCCGCGGCGCGCGACACAGGTAACAATTCCCGCGGCGGGGATTCGAGTCGCAGGATCCTTTTAGCTGACGACGATGCCGTCTCGCGGGAACTTTTAACAGACCTGCTTATCATGAGCGGGTTTGAGGTATCTTGTGCGGCCGATGGGGCTCAAGCCATCGATCTATTTTCCCGCATGAAGCCAGATGTGGTCGTAACCGATATTAGAATGCCCTTGAAGGACGGGCTAGAGGTTCTGCAGTCGGTGCGGGAGATCGACGACACAGTGCCTGTAGTCATCGTCACCGGCTATGGAGATCTGGATAGTGCCGTAAACGCCCTTCGTCGCGGCGCTCACGACTATATACTGAAGCCCATTAATGGTGAACTCTTAATCGATGCAGTCACCAAAGGAATCGAGCTCAGCCGCCTGAAACGCCTCGAACGAGACTACCGCCGCGTACTGGAGCAGCAGGTTCTGGAACGAACTCGGGAACTAGCTGAAACGAACGACTTCTTGTCAGGAATCCTAAATAGCTCGCGGGGAGTCTCCATAGTCCTGACCGACATAGACGGCATAATCAAGTTTTGGAACGTCGGAGCCCAGAACATTTACGGTTACAGCGCAGAAGAAATGTTGGGACAACATATCCTTGAACTTTTCCCCGATAGGGGCTATGGAGTCCAGACTCTGGCAACCATGCATCGCATGATCCAGGAAGAGGGAAAGACCATCCAGCAGCACGTGCGCAGGAGGTCTAAAGACGGACGAGAGCTCACCATAGTTAGCACTATGTCTCCAATGACTGAAGGCCAGGGGACAATCAGAGGAATTCTAAGCCTCGGTCAGGACGTAACAGAGCAGTTTCATCTCCATGAAGACCTCCGTCGATCCTATGAGAAGATCCGAAAGATTCAAGGGGCGTTCATTTTTGCGTTAGCTCACTTGGCTGAATCCAGGGACACGGAGACCGCGCTTCATCTAAAAAGAATTCGCGGCTACTGTAAATTGTTGTGCGAACAGCTTATTGCTGCCAGCTTGCATCGAGACATCTTGACAGACGATTTTGTCGAGAATCTTATGCACGCGGCTATCCTCCACGACATCGGCAAAGTGGGTCTCCCCGATGACATCCTTTTCAACGTGGAGAAATTTACCAAGCCTCAATTTGAAATAATGAAACAGCATACCATCATTGGGGGCGAGGCTCTAGAGCAGGCTGCCAGGGAGGCCGATGAACACACCGGCTACTTGACCTTGGGCAAAGAGGTAGCTTTTTATCACCACGAACACTGGGATGGAAAAGGCTACCCATTTGGACTGAAGTATGGGGACATTCCTCTGTCCGCCCGTATCGTTGCAGTGGCAGATGTGTACGACGCTCTCACCACACAGCGAAGATACAAAAATGCGTTTAGCCACCAGGAAGCATGCGAACTCATCATTCATGCGCGAGGGAAACAATTCGATCCGGCGGTGGTGAATGCATTCCTGAGGGTCGAAGAAGAGTTCCAGAAGATTCGGGAAGACTTTTCTCGATTTGTTGCCTAGGGGTTGAAGCGGCCCTAATACTTCTGGTGGATGAGTGAACGCTTCACTCTCTCAGAAACTGGGGGAGGCTGTTGAAGATACTTGTAGCTGATGACGATCCGGTGATTCGTACTCTTGTCGAGACCCATCTGAGGCGTTGGGGCCATGAAGTGGTGACGGCCGAAGATGGGGAAAAGGCTTGGGAAGAGCTTGCCACCGAAGATTCCCCAAAAATAGCGATACTTGACTGGATGATGCCTAAAAGAGATGGTTTGGATATTTGTACGGCCTTACGCGCCTGTGAAAAAGATTCGTACGTCTATATCGTTTTTTTGACTTCACGCAGTGCAAAAGAAGACGTGGTAAAAGGCCTCGAAGCCGGGGCGGACGACTACATCGTGAAGCCATTTGATTATAACGAATTGAGGACCCGCGTGAGAGTCGGGGCTCGTATCGTGAAGCTTCAAGACGAATTGCGGGCAGCGCTCAAGACGTCAGAATTCCAAGCGTCTCACGATTCACTGACAGGTCTTTTGAACCGCTCTGCAATCCTCGAAATCCTGGCCAAGGAGCTTTCTCGGGCAAGACGCACTAAGGCTCCGCTGAGCGTAATCATGGCAGATATAGACCACTTTAAACAAGTCAATGATGTTTTAGGTCATTTAGCTGGGGATCAGGTGCTCAAAAAAGTGGCACGCTTTATCAGCACGTCCATTCGAGAATACGACCACTGCGGACGATATGGAGGCGAGGAGTTCTTTGTGGTGATCCCGGGTTGCGATAGAAATTCGGCGCGGGATATAGCTGAAAGGTTGAAACACACCTTGTCGGAGCAAGATATTGTCATTGAGGACAGGGCGGTTCACGTCACGTTGAGTTTAGGACTTGCGGAATACAAAGAGGCGCAGGATATGGACTCCCTCATCAAAGCGGCTGATGAAGCTCTCTATCGCGCCAAAGAAAGGGGCCGAAATAGGGTTGAAGGATGATGTAGGGTTTCCCTCTGGCGACAGGACCGTCATCAATCTCGAGCTCCGTTTTGGACTACCATGCTGCCATTTATCGAGACAATTTTTATTGCGGGTGGTCTATTCGGGCTGTATCATACTTATACACTGAGAGGCTGAATAAAGAGCACTATGCCTGAAAAGCGTAAAATAAAGGCAAAGGAAATATTAGCTGACATCAAGGCCGGCATGACGGACAACGAGTTGGTGGTAAAGTATCACGTCTCTCAAAGTGCCTTGAAGAGCATTTTTCAGAAGCTTATAGATGCAGGGAGTCTCACACAAAGTCAACTGGAAGAGCGCATTCCACCAGATCGTATCAAAACATACGGCGAGAAACCTAGGAACCTTCATCGAAATTACGTGTTTGTGAAGCTGCCTATCTATGAATTGGAAAACCTTCTCCACGAAGGTCAAGTCGTTGATATTACTGAGGGTGGAATTCGGATAATTGGCATAGAGGCAAAGGTTGGGGAAAAGAAGGGATTCCTAATCCAGGCAGATTATTTCGCCGACGTATTTCCTTTTAGCTTTGAGGCAGAGTGTAAGTGGGCAACCAGGGAGAGGGACGGGCGATGGCGAGCTGGCTTCAAGATTCTGAGTATGTCTGAGAAGGGTCTCGAAGAGCTGCGTAAATTGATACGGATGCTGTCCCTAGGTTAGCCTGAAGTCCTTTTTTCTAAAGTCAACAAAGGTCTTTATAATTGGGAGGATACCTGAGGCGGGCGGTGTTGGTTATGGCTACATTTTCAGGTGTACTCCCAGGAGTTCCAGTGCTTTGTTCTATACGGTGATGGTAGTTTCGAGCACCGCTGCCACGTGGGCATGTGGAAGCGATCGAATAATATCAAAACTCTTGTTTGTAGCGTGGAACGTCTCCCCTTTCAAGACGCGCCTGAGCAAGTACGACTCATACACCTTGCCCTTGTAGAGCCGTTTTGTTACGGCTATATGTACAGGACCCTTTCTCGTCGGTATGGGAGAGCTATGCTTACAGTATTTCCCCCTCTCAAGACGAAATATGACTCTTTAGTGGCTACCCTATTTCGAAAGATAACACCCATCCCCCCGCCACCTCTCACTATTAACCAATCAATCACTAGGACTTCAGCCCAAGCGGTCACGAAAGACCTCGCAGCGATAGTCTCTGGTTTCGATAGAAACTTAGAGAGACACCATAAGATTTGAGAACGACTGTGAACGCGGTGGGCTGTGGAGCTAGACTTGATCAGGCATCCGGGCCAGCCATGTTGCATTCCCGGTTCCGAGGGCGTGTTACAATAGCATAAGCGCGGGTGTCTGCATCCTTAGTTGCCTTCGTGGACTGCTATAGGTGACTGCGCGTGATTGGGTGGCCGTCACGGCAGGGGGTCGTTTCGGTATTCTCCCCACTGAGGGACAACAAAGCGGTCTGTTGACTGCTGTTGGTCGTCGTCGGCTGCGGTATCGCCGCGAGGTTGTGCTTTAGCCGGGGGCAGGGGCTGCGCTCCTGTCCTCTTCTTTATCTTTTGCGGCGCCTCTTCGATGGGGATATCTTCACGGTTCGTCCTCTCCAATCCAATGCCTATCGCGCCGCGGGAAAACGGGATGAGCATCCATATCCGGTTGTCATCTCTTTTTCGGATAGGCACCAACCTCTGAGGGGCTTCCGGATAGCGGGGATCCTTGAGTATCAGACCTTTATTGGTGATTTCCCACTGCCCATCGGAAGGCTGAAAAAAGTTGACCATACGCATTGTGCCATCTTTGTTGAATTTCACGAAACCAGTCTTGCGAAACGGACGCAAAGTAGCCTTTTCTCGATCAGTGACGCCCCATTTGAAAAATTCGTCGGACGTCTGCCAAGTCCCCTGAATAAACTCAGCAGTAACTGGCTCAGCAATGCCTAACAAGGCTGAAGGCGACACTCCGGAGAGCCCGTCTTGGGGAACAATCCCTGAGAAGACCGGTATTAACGTAAGAAACAATATCTGTAATTCAAGCATCTTCCAATCGCCATTCTTGAAACTTATCACGAGATTGCTGCGCTTAGCTCGCAATGACCTATAGAGGGTTTTCTCGTGATTGCGAGGAGCCGGAGGCGACGTGGCAATCTCTAAGCCGCACCTCACAATTGAAAAGCATGAGACAAATCCGACAGCACTTCTGAGAACAGCTATATTACCAGCACATGGTGGGTATTGTCATCACGGACTTGATCTTGCATCCAGTGAATTCGTAACTGGATGCCCGATCACATCGGGCGAGAAAAGTCATGTTCTGAGGCACTGATTCCATAAGGCGCCGACATCCTAAGAGATGACTTGATCGGTCAATGCAGACCACGCAAAGGCAATTTTTGATTCCCACAGAACTTTAGATAAATACCATAGGCACCCAATTCCAGCTTCTGTTTTGGCCACGTCTATTGTAATTTCACCGTCCTCATGGTACAGCCTTGCAAGCTCTACAGCGAGGCACCCGCGTTTTTGAAAGACCGTTGGACCTATCCATAACGCATTTGTGAGAGACATGGATAACACGTGCACTTACCCCCGAGAATTTTTGGAGCAGACGGTATTCTGCCCCGGCGCGAACCTGGTTGAGAAACACGGTATAGAGAATCAGGACTTCCTTGATCTGGCTGATGTCATCCGAATTATAGAGCCGCTTAAGATTAAGGGGCTGGCCCAGGGCGCTGTATCGGGAATCTCCATAGACACCCGGAAACCCATTGGGGAGAATAGGATATTCTGGGCATTAAGGGGTCGTCATTTCAATGCGAACGACTTTGCGAGGATGGCCCTACAGCTCGGTGCCAAGGCTGCGGTGGTTGAGAGGGAAGACCTCCTGGCCGATGAATTGCCGTCCGGGGCTACAATGATATTGTGCAGGGACGCATTGCATGCCCTCCAGACGCTTGCCAGCCACTACAGATCGCTTTTCAAGATACCGGTCATAGGCATCACCGGCAGCAACGGCAAGACACTCGTCAAAGAGATGCTGGCGTCAATACTCTGTCAGGAGCGCCGCATATATCGATCACCTCTTTCGTATAACACCCAGGTGGGCGCTGCCCTGGCTCTATTGGGATTGAGACCGGAACACGAGATAGCGATCATTGAGGCAGGCATAAGCCTGCCCGGAGAGATGGATAGGCTTCAAGACATGATACGGCCGGACCACGGCATCCTCACAATCATCAGCAAGGCGCATATTGGAGGATTGGGCAGTCTTGAGAAAACCTTTGAGGAAAAACAGAAGCTTTTTGAAGAACTTGATGAAGATTCGTTTCTTGTACTAAATGCGGATGATCCTCTCAGTATGAAACTGCGGGAAAGGACCAGAGCTCAGACTTACACGTTTGGGCTATCGCGGTTGGCCGACATCCGGGCAGAAGACGTCCACGTCACTCCGGATAAGGGCCATACGTTCACCATGCGTTTATTCGGGGACGAGCTGGAAATCAAGCTGCCCGTGGCGGGATGGTTCAATGTGGTGAACGCCCTGGCGGCCTCGGCTGCAGCCCGACTCTCGGGGGCATCCTTGAGCGCCATTGCTGCTGGTTTGGAGGAGTTCCATCCCTCCCCCATGCGTCTGGAAATACATACCACGATAACAGGCATCACCCTAATAAACGATACATACAACTCGGACCCCGCCTCTATGAAAGGAGCCCTTGACGTCCTAGCAAAAGTTGGACAAGGCCGCCGGAAAATCGCCATTCTCAGTGAAATGCTAGATCTAGGGCTGCACAGTTCGGAAGAACACCGCGCAGTGGGAAAGGACGTGGTGCGCGCAGGCGTAGATCATCTGATCACCGTCGGGGATAATGCCACTCTCATTGGTCAGGCTGCGACCGCCGAGGGTATGTCCCTTAAGCGAATCACCGATACCAGAAGCTATAACGAAGCCGCTGCCGAACTCGAAAAGATCGTCAACAGAGGAGATGTTGTCCTTTTCAAAGGGTCTAGATGGTTCGGTTTGGAACGCATTGCCCGAGAACTCGTGGGATCAATAGGACCTACTCGGCTGATCGTTAATCTCGATGCCATCGCAGCAAACATCAAGATGATTCGCGGCATCGTGGGAGAGACCGTGGAAATCATGCCGGTGGTAAAAAGCTTTGGGTACGGCAATGATTCCATACGAACATCCCGAGTTGCGCTGGAGAATGGTGTTCATTATCTGGCCGTGGCATTTCCTGATGAAGGCGCCACCCTGCGCGAAAATCGAGTCGAATGCCCAATTCTTGTCTTCAACGTCCTCACCGAAGAGGTGGACAAGATCGTTCGCTATGGTCTGAGTTGTGTTGTACCCTCTCTGGAACTTGCAAAAGCTCTAGACGGCGTCGGTTCGCCAGATTGCAGGATCCCTGTTCATCTCAAGATAGACACAGGCATGGGGCGGTCCGGCGTGTGGGTGGACGAAGCTATGCCTTTCGTGCAAGTGGTTTCGAGATTGAAAAACCTTCATCTGGAAGGCATTATGACCCACTTTGCCTGTGCTGACGACCCAGACGAGGACAATTACACCCGTTCTCAGATAAAGACTTTTATTTCTCTTGTAGATCGGCTGAGAAAGCAAGGCATCAAGCCCCGTTTTGTTCACGCTGCGAACACTGCCGCAATCGTCAGATTCCCTGAAGCCCATTTCAATATGGTGCGGCCTGGGCTAGCCATTTACGGGATGTATCCATCGACGGCTGTACGCTCCCTAATACGTCTCGAGCAGGTGATAACCTTTATGACCAAGATTTCTCAGATCAAGGATTGCCCGCCTGGCCGGAGCATTTCGTACAACAGAAGGTTCGTGACCACTCGGCCGAGCCGCATAGCAACGCTCCACGTGGGCTATAACGACGGCTATCCGCGTTTTCAATCGAACGTAGGCGAGGTTCTCGTCCATGGAAAAAGGGCCAAGGTGGTGGGTACCGTATGCATGGATACGATTATGGTGGACGTAACCCATATACCGGAAGCCGCGGCAGGAGACGATGTGGTGCTCATCGGCAAACAAGGGGATGAAGAAATCTTGGCTGACGACATAGCTGCCAACGGCAACACCATCAATTATGAGATCGCGTGCAAAATATCGCCTCGCGTGACCAGGATCTTTGTTCAGAGCTGAAACCTTGGTCGAAGAAAGGATAAACAAACAGATATGGACGCTATGGAAGCCATATTTGCGAGACGGAGCATCAGAAAATACTTGCCAGACCCGGTGGAAGAGGGAACCGTGACGCAACTGCTGCGCGCTGCTATGAGTGCGCCTACGGCCACAGGCCAGGCCTATGATTTCATTGTGGCGCGAGATCGCAGTGTATTGAGCCGGATACGATCCTTTCATCCCCACGCCGAGATGCTGGCTCAAGCGCCATTGGGTATAGTCGTGTGCGGAGCCCCCGAGAGAGAAGCCCTGCCGGGCCGGTGGATCATGGACTGCTCGGCTGCCGCCGAGAATATCCTCTTGGCCGCGCACGCCATGAACTTCGGCGCGTGCTGGGTTGGTATATATCCAGTGCAGGAAAGGATGGAGGGGGTGAGAGAATTATTTGGCATCCCGTCTCGTGTCGTTCCCCTTTGTGTGGTTGCGGTTGGTCGCCCCGGGGAGAAAAAGAGCCCAGCCCAAAGATTCAAGCCAGAGTTCATTCATCGCGATAGATGGTGATGACGGACATTCGTACGGCGATGGCCTCCTGAAATATCTGAGTTGTATGATTATATGAACTGGGGTTGCCGTGCCCTGCAGGGTATCGCAGTGACAGAGGAGTGTTTTGAGTCATTGCGCGTGAAGCGCAGCAAGCTCGTAGTTACAGTGTTTCTGCCAAGTTGTGTCGCGATCGAAAACTGTTTGAGTTGATTGTTATAGGCGTTGAAGTGGCATCGAGTATGTTGGCTCTTTCTTTGCCGTATTCACGCTTAAGGTCATGCGGCTAGGGCTACGGATGAAGACGGTCCATGAGCCTAGGGAACGCTATGGTCTCCCGCACGTGATGGACGCCTGTAATCCACGCAAGGGCTCTCTCTATGCCGAGTCCGAAACCGGCGTGAGGGACGGAACCGTATCGCCTTAGGTCCAGGTACCACTGCAGGGGCGATGGATCCAGACCGTGCTGTTGTATCCGCTCTTCGAGCAGATCAAGGGAATCCTCTCGCTGGCCGCCACCTATGATTTCGCCATAACCCTCTGGAGCGAGGAGATCCACAGCAAGGGCTAATTTTGGATCCTTGGGATCGCGCTTCATATAGAAGGCTTTAACGTCGGCAGGATACCTGGTGACAAAGAGGGGCTTTTGAGACTTTTGGGACAACACGGCCTCTTCGTCAGCTCCAAAGTCATCTCCCCATTGAAAAGGCAGACCGTCCTGATTGAGCGTTTGGACAGCCTCGGAGTACGTAATTCGAGGGAATGGGCGCTCAATGTTCTCTAAGAGTGTCGCATCTCGTTCCAACAGCTTCAGTTCCTTCTTGCAGTTGGCTAGGACGTCCTCAACAATGCGGCATACCAAACCTTCGGCCAAATCCATGGTCTGTTCCAAATCCCAAAAGGCCATCTCCGGTTCGATCATCCAGAATTCTGTCAGATGTCGTCGAGTCTTGGATTTCTCCGCGCGGAACGTAGGTCCGAATACGTAGATCTTGCCCAAGGCCATTGCCGCAGCCTCGCCGTAGAGCTGCCCAGATTGGGTAAGGTATGCAGATCGGTCAAAATATTCCACCTCGAAGAGAGACGTAGTCCCTTCGCAGGCGGTGGGCGTGAGGATAGGCGCCTCGACAGAGACAAACCCTTGTTCGTCGAAGAAAGCACGGGCCGACCTCGTGAGAACGGATCGGATCCTCATCATGGCGACCTGCCGGGATGACCGTAGCCACAAATGTCGGTGGTCCATTAGGAACCCGATCCCGTGGTCTTTTTTTGAGATAGGATATGGCCGAGCTTCTGAAATAATTGTCATGTCGTGGGCTGCTACTTCATATCCTGAAGGGGAGCGAGGGTCTTTGTTCACCTGCCCGATCAAGATAACTGACGACTCGTACGGAACGCGGTCAGCGGCCTCGAATGCCTGATCCGGCACCTTGCCCGAAACAAAGACGCATTGAATTACGCCGGTCCCGTCCCTCAGATGGACAAACCTAATCTTTCCCGACGATCGTTTATTTGAGACCCATCCCCGCAGCTCGACGCGGCTCCCAACGTGCGCTGCAACGTGGTCTATTGCTACCCTGTCCATACAATCCTCCGAGCGTTTCTGCGCCATGCAGGCAGCCCCAATGTATCATTGCTCTACTCAGGGTCAAGACATCTGTTTTATGGGGACTGTGAGGTTGCATACCCGCGTCGCGTCTGGTAAGAGAAGGTGACATGAAATGGCCCCTGCTCGTTCCAAGCTCATACCATGATTCCCGCGTTTTGTATTGGGTGTTTGTGTTCATGCAGGTGGGCCTCCTGATCTTCGCGTTCTATGGCCGACCGGCAGCTCAGCAGCCTGCGGCTCCAAGCGACATTCCCCGCATTCTTACGGAAAAGGGCAAGAACCTCAGTGCGTTAAAGGCCGGGATGAACATAACCAGCACATACGACGGGGGAAAGTCTCGTCAGGATGTGACTGGTTTTCTTATATATCGCCGGCCCAGCGATTTTCGATTTCAAGGCCTCGCTCCGGGGGGCAACTCCCTGTTTGAGCTTGTCATGAAAGCTGGCAGGTTTGAACTCTACATTCCTTCTGAGGGCAAGATCACGAAAGGACCGAAGGACTGTTTTGCTAGGAAATTCCCCGATGTCGCTGACATAGAAGGGCTTATCCCCATGCTTTTGCTTCAATGGAAGGATGTGAGATTCGATAGGCTGCTCTCACGGGACCAGGAGAAAATAGTTATACGAGTGACGTCTCAGGGGCGCATCTGGGGAGCGACATTGGATCCGCAGACCCTTTTCTTGAAAAGGCTGGTTAGAATAACCCCATACGGCGAGGTGGACCTGTCGGCTAATTTCGGAGATTTTAAGGAAGGCGAATACGGGTGGCTCCCGAGACGATTCGAAGTCCAGTCCATTGTTGGAGGTTATCGTACGGCTGTACGGATAAGCAAGATAGAGATCAACCCTTATGTGGTCGAGAAGAACTTCCAACTGGAGCCAATGTTTTCCACGAAGATGGAGGAATGCCGCTGATCCCTGGCGCTGACGCTGCGTGTATCAAACACACTGAATCCACCTCGGCTGTGAAAAGAACACCTTGTATTGACAAGAACGCTTCAATGAATCTCCTAGTGTACAATGCCTTGCTCCACGCTGTGGCAGCCCCGGTTTTGCTGTTCTATTACGGTCCAAAGATACTTTTTCGGGGAAAATACAGAAAGTCGATCTATGGCAAATTCGGAATCCTTCCGGCTGACCTAGACGTAGAGAGATTGCCGAGACCAAGGATTTGGTTTCACGGAGTATCCGTTGGTGAGGTCAACGCCCTTCAACCGCTCGTTCGAGAGACGCTGAATCTGCTGCCGACCGCAAGCATAGTGGTTTCTACAGGTACGGAAACAGGTCAGGATACCGCCAAGCATATTATACCTGATGCCAAGACCATTTTCTTGCCGCTCGATTTCCCGGAATTTATACACAGGGTGGTGCAGAGGATAAACCCGGAAGTATTTGTGCTAATGGAGACTGAGTTATGGCCTAACCTGCTTTACTATCTCAAGAGGTATGGAGCGGAGATCGTGCTGGCCAATGGACGAATTTCCGACCGCTCCTATCCCCGCTACAGGTTGCTGCGAAAGTTTTTCTCCCAGGCTCTGGATCATATAGACATGTTCCTGATGGTTTCAGACCTCGACGCCCAGAGGATAGAGGCTATTGGCGCAGAAAAGGGACGGATTGTAGTGACGGGAAATACTAAATTTGACGCTGTCTATTGTGACATGAATGATTCGACGAGGGAACGCATTGCGAGGCTAATCAATGTAGGCCCACTTGCCAAGGTGTTCGTTGCCGGCAGTACGCATGCAGGTGAAGAAGAGGCCGTTTTAGAGGCTTATTCGGAGGTAGTGAAGGAGTTCGGGGACCTCGTGCTCGTGCTCGTCCCCCGTCATGTAGAGCGTTGCGACGAAGTCGTTTCGTTGATCGCCCATAAGGAGGGAATGGATGCGCCGTTTCTGCGTAGTATGGCAGATCGCGGCCAATGCAGGAAAAATGGCCAAATAGTGGTGTGGGATAGGACGGGTGAGCTTAAAGAAATCTATTCCGCGGCGTCTGTGGTCTTCGTGGGGGGCTCCCTAGTCTCCAAAGGGGGTCAGAATATCATCGAACCAGCTATTTGGGAGAAGGCGGTTATTTTTGGCCCGTCCATGGAAGATTTTCGGGATGCCCGAGACATCTTGTTGCGGTGTGGGTCAGGCATGGAAGTCAAAGACGCCAAGAGCATGGCAGAGGCGATTCGGCGCATTCTGGCGGACCCGGCCAAGCACGTACAAGCTGCGAGAGCGGCTCGGGAGGCGTTGCTGGGCAACCGAGGAAGCGCCCGGAGGGATGCTCAGATTATCGCTGATTGTATCAGGGGGAGAGAAAAGCGTTGACATCGCCTTTCCCAACCCGCACTACTTGTGGAACGTCATCGAGCAAACTTATGACGGATGAGGGCTCTGGGAGGAAGACGCCGCCATCCACCACCAGGTCAACTTGCCCCTTGTACATGGCTTCGATCTCTCTGGGATGGTCGAGGAGTTGATCATCTGGGAGTCTTACGGAAGAACTGAGAATCGGGTTTCCCAGCTCTTGCAACAAAGACTGGCAGATGCGGTTGTCCGGGATGCGAATTCCAACCTCGTTTCGTTTGGTCAGCACTATCCGTGGTACTAGTCTGGTCGCCTTAAGGACGAAGGTATAGGGGCCCGGGAGGTAGCGCTTCAAGATGCGGTAGCTGTTGTCGTCCACCTGGGCATAATGGGCGATTGTTTTGAGATCGGAAAATACGAATGAAAGATGGCGTTTGTTGTCGATTTTTTTTATTCGCCGCACCCGTTCGAGGGCTTTCTTGCTGTTAATGTCGCAGCCGAGCCCATATACGGTGTCGGTGGGGTACACAATTACTCCGTCGGAGCGGAGCACATCCGCTACCCTACTTACGAGGCGAGGTTGAGGATGCAGAGGATTTATTTCAAGTATCATTGCCGTATTCGGGATAGACGATTCTGCCGTCCAACAATATGTCAGGCCCCACGCGAAAAGACCGGACGTCTTCGAGCCTTGGCGCCTCTTCGAGCCTGCTGACGCCAAGGCCTTCTATGCCGGACGGGGCCGCTACGCCGCCTATAATGATGGGGGCATAGAAGAAGAGACAGCGATCAATTACTCGATCCTTTATTGCGGCCCACGCCAAGTTTGCGCCCCCCTCTATGAGAAGCGAGGTGACCCCTATACCGTAGAGGCGGTATAGAAGGTCCTTCAAGTCAACTCGATCCTTGCCTTTGGTCCGGAGCACCTTTACTCCGCGTCTCTCGAGTTCCTCGACTTTGTTTTTCGGTGGATTGCGCCGCGTTGCGATTATGACGCCGGCGTCCGATGAGGAGTTGAATAAACGGGCTTCAGGAGGAATTCTCAGGTTAGAGTCTGCGACGATTCGGAGGGGATCTCTGCCTTTGCCTTTTTTCAGTCGGGTGTTAAGCGATGGATTGTCGGCCAGGACGGTGCCGATCCCCACCATTATGGCTGACACCTTATCTCGAAGTCTGTGAACTTTTTGTCTAGACTGTCCCGAGGTTATCCACTGGGAATCACCGGTTCGAGTGGCAATCCGGCCGTCGAGACTCATGGCTAATTTCAGAAAGACAAATGGACGTCTCATGGTCACGTTGGTCACGTAAATCTCGTTGATCCGACGACACCGGTTCTCGGCTACGTGACCCCATACTTCGACGCCGTTAGATGTCAGCGTGTTGGCCCCTCCGCCACGCACTCCCGGGTTCGGGTCATCCATCCCGTAATATACTCTTTTAATACCGGCATCGAGGATGGCTTCTGTACACGGAGGAGTCCTGCCGTGATGGTTGCAGGGTTCCAAAGTGACAAAAAGCTCTGCTCCGCACGCATCCGACCCCGCCGCCCGGATAGCTTCCACCTCGGCATGGGGCTCGCCCGCTGCATGGTGATAGCCCTCCCCTACCACTCGGCCATCTTTTACAAGAACTGCGCCCACAGCAGGGTTGGGGGAGGTTCTGCCTAGGGCGCGACGGGCAAGCTTCAACGCCATGGACATGAAGCGCTCGGCTTCACGCGATACTGATTGTTGTCTGGGTTTCTTCCGGGACCCCTTCTCGGTTTCGCGCCTGCTCCCGGGCTTCTCTGAGTTCATATAATTCCTTTATTTCTCTTACGAATTCATCGATATCCCGGAATGAGCGATACACCGAAGCAAATCTTACGTAGGCAACATCATCCATCTGCTGGAGCGCTTCCATTACTTTTTCGCCAATATATGAGACGTTGATCTCCTTTTCTGACCGCTCCATCAACTCCTGCTCGATGGCGTCAGCAACAGCCTCAATTCGGTCAATACTGACGGGTCTCTTCTCACACGCCCGACGCATCCCCTCTATTATTTTTCGGCGATCGAATGTTTCCCTACGGCCGTCCTTTTTTATGACGTATGGCAGGATTTCTTCGATCCGCTCATAAGTGGTGAACCTTTTTTTGCAGTTCAGACACTGGCGGCGTCTTCTAATCACAGAGTTGTCCTTGCCGAGGCGGGAATCTATCACTCTATCGTCGATTGCACCGCAGGCAGGGCATTTCATGTCTCACCGCCTATTCCAGGATCCACATATCCGGCTCTTTACGTACATAATTATATCGAATCATAAAGAGATGCAAGCAAAATTAAGAATTTGCTTTTCAAAATCTTTGCATTGATGAAGGCAACGTATTATACCTGTTGTAAAGATGCTGTGATTATGAAAATTTCACGAACTGTTCAACATCTGGCCCTAACCACTGGTAACATAACCAAGGCCGATATCCTCCTCATCGGAGGAATTGTTGTCATCAGTCTCCTGATTTTGGCGGCTGCAAAATTTGCCTCGCCTACAGGTTCCGTTTTAGAGATCAGGGTGGGAGGCAAAGTGTACATAAAACAGGACCTCACCCGAGATGCAATCATAGAGGTGAAAGGCCCTCTCGGAACAACCGTTGTCCAAATTGCCGATCAACAGGCGCGCATTCTATCCTCGCCGTGCCGAGACAAAATCTGTGTGCACATGGGTCCCATCGAGGCTAGGGGCGGCGTTCTGATTTGCGTACCCAACGAGGTGTCGGCGCATATTGTAAGCGACAAAAAAGAAGGATTTGATGCGCTCACGCGATGAACGATAAGACTGTCAAATTAGCTCGCATTGGCATGCTCCTTGCCCTTGCAGTGGTCATTCACTCCGCCGAAGCCATGCTGCCAGTGACAGTGCTGTGGTTTAGATTTGGCTTTGCAAACATTATAGGGTTGGCGACGCTCTACTTATTTGGGTTTCGCTATGCCTTATTTGTCACGGTGGGGCGAGTGTTCCTTGGGGCCTTGCTTACCGGCCTTTTTGGCTCGCCTGCGTTTCTGTTCTCCTTTGCGGGCGGCCTAGTGTCAATCGCGGCAATGGGGTTGGTAAAAAAGGTGGGAGGGAAAGCTTTCTCACTAATAGGCGTCAGCATTATCGGAGCGGTTACGCACAACGCGGCTCAGCTTCTTGTCGCATACGCCATTATTATTCGCAACGACGCGGTTATTTTTCTTCTTCCTTTTATGCTGGCCTCGGCGTTGGGCACAGGTTTTGTGAACGGAGTTGCGGCTCGGTACCTCATCCGCCATTTCGAGCATGTGCAGTCATACTCGTCTGGTTAATACCCCATCAGTCCGCAGCATCTCGTGCAAACAGGCATGAGTCCTTTTTTTGAGATGCTTGTGCGAAATTTCTTATACAAGTCCGAATTCCACAGCTCGGTTATTGTGTGTTCTTTCACATTACCGACCACGTAATCATGGTAGTCTCTGCATGGGGACATGTCGCCGTTGGAGTTTATTTCCACTGCGCTATAAATAGATACGCACCGGTCGAACCCAAATCTGCAATCATGATCAGTATAATACGTCTGTAAGTCTTTCGGATTAACAAGGGGAGGCATAATCACCACGGAGGGACCGGAAAGTCTCGCAGCCTTCTCCTGAATTCTTTGCAACTGGTCGGCAAGAATTTTGTAGTCTGGAGGCCGCCAGCTCCCTATCCATCCAAAGTGCTTTTGCGGCGAAAAACCGAAGCGTTCCTGAAAATCCTTGGTATGCTTCGCAGCAGACTCCTCGTCGATCCACCAGGCCAGATAAAAGACGCAGACATCGGCCTTTTCGCCAAACACATCATAGACGTCAACGAGCCTATTGTAATTCACGTTGTTTATTGTGGTCAGTGTAGCTATGAGAGGGAGGCGCTGTTTTTTTTCAGCCCTCAATTCCTGTATGCGTTCGATGGCTGTCCAGATGGTCCGGAAATTGTTCACATCCGGCGTGGCTCCAGGGCGGCTTGCGTTGTGGGTTTTTTCATCAGGCCCATCGACTGATATCTGTACTACGAACATGGGAGCTTCAACAAGCCTCTCTGCGTGCTTGAGAAGACCTGTTCCGTTGGTGGCAATACTGGGGGCCATGCCGAGCTTTGCAGCCTCCTCGATGATCTCCACTGAACCTTTGTACAGCATGGGTTCCCCGCCCCAGAGATACACGGACGGCGTGTGTCCGTATTCATAGAGGTCGTGGAGAAGTTCTATATAACGTTGCGGCGACACTTCATTCCTCTTCAAGTCAGGGAGGCTGCATGACCTCAGGAATCCCCGGTCTCCCCATTGTCCGCATGTATGGCACCTTAGATTGCAAATGTCCGTGATGCGAATACTGCACTGTCTTATGCGATTGGCCACTCCGTCGATTTGCCGCGGGGAAAGGTTTCGCAGAAATTTATCCACCTGAATCATTGCCACATTCTTGGCATACTTCGGGTTTTCCAGCACCTTTGGCGCTGTCTTCAGGATTGTAGAAATTGGTATCCAGCTCTGGCTCATCCCTCAAATATCTCCATTTTCTTAGACCGCCTCCACCTGACAGGGAACATACCGGTGCAGCGGCGTGCCTGCCAATGGATCACGATGCGTGTTTTTCGTCAACCGATTAACGTTGGCCCCATATGTCACTCCTTGATGAGCGAGGCCGAAGCCGTGGGGAATTGTAACATGTCCCGGGCGGGCGAATTCGGTGATCTCAACCTCTATTTCAATATGCCCCGCGTCGGTGATGACGCGAACGAGCTGTCTGTCATGCAGGCCCCGTTCATGAGCGTCTTGCGGATGCATGGTTATGGTGCAAATCCTTGATCGATCCTTGTTCCATTTCGGATCTCTCATGATAGTATTGGCATTCTCATCAATGTGTCTTCCTGCCATAAGGATTAAAGGATATTTGGGATCGGCCTGGAGTGCAGCCTCTTCTCTCACGGCGTCAATGCCTTTAACCCACTCCTGCAACTCTGGGATAAACAGATTTATTTTCTTGTCTGAGGTTCGCACCTGGGCAAGAGGGTCTGCCTCGTCCACTTCACCTATCCAAAAGCCCTCTGGATGGTCCAAAATGGCTTGGAACACTTGTTCCCCTAAGGTTATGTCTTTTGGAAAACCGACGCGGGCTGCTTGCTCTCGAAACCCCTCGGGCGCGGTCTGAAGAATGCCCCATAGGGCTGCCAGATTAGACGATTCCAGGGCCTTCCCGAGGGTTTTCCCAAGGACAAAGGGGAGCATTTGTGCTGCTTTTGGGTCTGCCTGGGCGAACTGCATCAGCGCCAGTCCGAATTTAAGACGATCGCCCTGACCCGCCTCGTACAGATGGTTTGGTATCTCCGGCAGGAGTCCCATTCGGTCCGCGAGGGCAATAATGATTCGGCTTTCCTCCCAGGGCTCACCGAGTGCAGTTGCCACTGGCCTCCGCATCTGGAAGAAGATCTGGGGATAGTTCCAGGCAAAGAATGTTCCGTCCCATTTCTCATACGCGGATAGAGCAGGAAGGACGTAATGGGACAACCCGGCTGTCTCGGAGAATGCTACGTCGATCGTCACCAGCAGCTCGAGTTTATTGAAGGCCTGTTCATACATCGAGGTATCTGCATAGGATACCAGCGGATTGGAACCGCTGACAAGAACGGCGGCCAAAGCGGACTCATCAGATGATAGAATTTCCTCGGGCATCACATTGGGAGGAAACGTTCCCATGATGGCGGGAAAATTGGTTTTCAAGGTCCGCCATGTCTTGGGATCGCGTTCATCCGAATGGGCACCCAGGGGCATCAGATAGCCCGGAATGACATTGCCGCCTAGCGCCCCTATCCTTCCGCAAATTGCCAGCAGTACGGCCTGAAGGTAGGAACATGCGGTGCTGTGACGATTCATAAAGATGCCGAGATCAGGGTGCATTGAGGATTTACGCGTTGCAAATAAACGGCACACCTCGCGTACAGCGCCGTAATCTAGGTTGCAAATTCTGAGTGCCTCTTTAATGTCGAGATCCGCAAACAATGATTTGATGTCATCGAGGCCATTTGTGTGTGCGGCAATGTAATCTTTGTTTTCCCAGCCTTCAGTCAAGATAATTGCAATCATTGCTCTGGCCAATAGAGCGTCAGCCCCCGGACGAATTGGCAGGTGAATGTCGGCTCGGCGAGCAGTCTCTGACTTCCAAGGGTCAATGGACACGAGCAGGCGATGAGGGTCATCTGCAATGGCTTTGAGAACCCTTCGAGCCTGGGGAACTTGATGACTCATCCAGCCGTTCCATCCCCACGCTACCAACATGTCGGTTTCGCTCTCATCAGGGATGGTAATGAGATATTGCCGGCCCAGGAGTCTGCCTTGAACCCAAAACATGCCAGTCAGTTCCTGAGCCAATGGGCTGTAATGATAACGCGACCCGAGAGCCCTCAGAAGCCGCACACCGTAGGCAGCCTCAAAATGGCAACCTTGGCCCCCGCCTCCCATGTATGCTACCGACCTCGGCCCTTTTCGAGAAATGATGTCGCTCAGCCGCGTTGAAATCTCTCCAATGGCATCATCCCACGATATAGTCTGGAACGAATCCCCGATTCTCTTCAAAGGATGTGTTAGCCTGTCAGGGTTGTCTTGATAAAAAGCTATTTTGAGGCCCTTGCGGCAGCAGTAGCCCTGACTCCTGGGGTTGTCTTTGTCTGGCCGAACCTTCAGTATCTTGTTTCCGCTTGTCACTACCTCTAGCCCACAGTTTTGGGCGCAACAAATGCACGACGTCTTCCTCCATTTATCCATGGGTATTCCTCATGCTGTCATAGATGATTTACTTATCCGAAACAAACCTGCTGTCGGAACGCACATCATGGGCCTCGTTGAGCCTCGTGGTCAACCACCCGCAGACAGCCCCGTCTCTGTGATCAAAATAAGGCACGAACGGCTTGATGTCGATGAGGGGGGTTCCATCTACGACATCGACATCTTCGACGGAGAGATGACAGCCCTCGACGGCATCCAATCGCACGATGGATAGGCCTACTGGGTTGGGACGCCGCGGGGCTCTTGTGGCAAAAACCCCGCGCTCGGTATCGTCCAGAAAGGGTACTACATGAAGAGCGTATCCTCTTGAAAGGTGGAAATGGTAAATTAGAATAATATGCGAAAATCCTTCCAGGTCTTTCAGCCCTGCTTCAAATTCAGGTTTAAGCTCAATCGAGCCTTTCATTCCCCGGGCGCACAGAGATTGAATGGGCATGTCGGTCGGCTCGGCAAACGGAGAGTGTATTATCCCAATGGACTTATAGGTTATGACAGACATCAATCCTTCCCACTAGTCGCTGAGGCGCGTCATGGACTCATTCATTTCCACCATCCTTTAGCGGCAGGGGCGCACCATATCTACTCTTACAGAGTAGATGAGATGACGATGCGCTGAATCTCGTTGGTGCCTTCGTAAATCTGGGTAATCTTAGCATCCCTCATCATACGCTCGACGGGGTACTCGCTGCTATAACCGTACCCGCCGAGGATTTGCACGGCCTCGACTGTGGTCCACATGGCAACGTCCGAGCAATACGCCTTGGTCATGGATGAATGTCTAATCGTTTCCGGAGGCACTTTGGACAAATCTTTTGCCACTTTGTCGAGAAGGCTGCACGTTTTCCATAGAAGCATTCGTGCAGCCGTTACCCTCATGGCCATATCAGCAAGTTTGAAGGCTATTGCTTCGTGCTTGATGATGGGCTTTCCAAATGTGGTGCGCTCTTTGGCGTATTGGGTGGCGTATTCAAAAGCGCCGGCCGCTATTCCCAGCGCCTGGGCGCCCACTGAAGGTCTGCTGAAATCGAGGGTTTTCATCATAATGTGAAAACCTTGGCCTTCTTCGCCCAGCCTGTTCTCCACAGGAACTTCCACTTCTTCGAAGATAAGCTCCCTTGTGTCTGAGCACTTGATGCCTAGTTTACTCTCGGGCTTGCCTACCGAGAAGCCCGGCATGCCTTTTTCCATGATGAACACGGTGGCGCCTTTATAAGGTGGCACGTCTGGGTCTGTTACTGCGTAAACCGAGTATGTATCGGCCACGCCGCCGTTGGTGATCCACATTTTTGATCCATTGATTATGTACTTGTCGCCTTTTCTCACTGCTCGGGTTTTGAGGGCGGCAACATCTGACCCGCCCTTGGCTTCAGTGAGGCCGAAGGCGGCTACTTTTTCACCAGTTGAGAGTGGCTTCAAATATTTTTCTTTTTGTTCGTGGCTGCCAGCAAGGATGATTGGGAGGCTTCCAAGCTCTTGACAGGAGGGAATAAGGGCTACGGCTGCATCAAGCTTGGCCAGTTCTTCGACCACGATACAATGTGCCAGCATGCCAGCGGCCATGCCGTCGTACTCAGCAGGAAAATCTACTCCCATGAGCCCGTTTTCTTTCATGAGTTCGAGCATGTCGTACGGGTACTCGCCTTTCTTATCACGCTCTTCGGCACCCGGGGCTACCTTTTCTTTCGCCAATCGCTTCACCATGTCTTGAAGCATCTGTTCTTCTTCTGTAAGTTCAAACCGTTGTCCTGATTTCATTTAATCCTCCATAAGACACATATCGATTCAATTCTTTTGGTCCGCGGTGGCTGGCCGCGATGCCTGTCAGCTCTGATGCGTTTTAGTGAAGCCTGGGCCGCAGTTAGATCCCTGAAAGTTCCTAGTGGCTATGAGTAATCATAGAACCCTTTACCTGATTTCCGGCCCAAGTGACCGGCGCGAACCATCTTCCTCAGTAGAACGGGAGGACGATACTTCGAGTCGGCAAATTCACGATACAGGTGGTCTTGTACGCTCAACAAGGTGTCGAGTCCTACGAGATCAGCCAGAGCCAACGGGCCCATCGGGTGGTTGGCTCCAAGCTTCATGCCTTCGTCTATCTCAGCCGCTGTGGCCAATCCTTCTTGAAAGACGAAAATTGCCTCATTGATCATTGGGACAAGAATGCGATTTACGACAAAACCTGGCGCTTCCAGCACTTCGATTGGGGTCTTGCCCATTTTTTGGGAAAGCCCTTTTATAACGGCTACTGTCTGATCAGTTGTGGCATAGCCGCGGATTACTTCCACAAGCTTCATTACCGGAACGGGATTAAAAAAGTGCATGCCGATAAAGCGGTCTGTCCTTCTTGTCACTGAGGCCATTTCGGTTATGGACAGCCCAGAGGTATTAGTTGCAAAGATAGTGGCTCCTGGCGCGAGGTCGTCCATATCTTTGTATAGGTTTTTCTTGAGGTCCATGTTTTCGATGATTGCCTCGATGACAACGTCTGCGTCCGAAACAGCTTCTGATAACGATACGGTTCCTTTGATACGGTCTCTAATCGTCTGGGCCTCGGCAGATTGCATCTTTCCTTTGTCCACAAGCCGTTTGAGGTTCCTATCAATCGTTACGATACCCTTCTCCACGAATCGAGTCTCAACGTCCATAAGCGCAACCCAAAAACCGCTTTGCGCGGCAACCTGTGCAATGCCTGCCCCCATCAGACCAGCGCCGATCACTCCTATTTTTTGTATGTTCATGATAGAATGCGTCTCCTCTCGCTACCCTGAAATTGCTCCTTTTAGCGCCGCTCGAGGCCCCCCACCGGCCTAGCCAATGCTCACTTTGCCCTCTCGCTAGTAAGTCTGTCGCCTCATCAAGGCCGGGGTGCGCCTCAAGTGGTGGCTGCGTCTAGATGGCTGAGCCTAGGGATACGCGGCTGGTAAGGACTGAAATACTTCTCCTTTTTTGTCAGATTATCAGAGCCGCCGTCTTTGTTCAAGAAATTCTCTCTGGCCGCCGGGTTATTTTGCGCCGAGGCAATGGCTGTGCTATGATTACAATCTACTGCGATGAGCGCATATTAATACGCAAGAACAAGGAGGACCGGATGGCAAGAGTCGCTGTCATAGGCGTGGGACAAAGTGCTTTCGTGCGCTCCTACCCTGGTTCCATAAGAGAATTAGCTTTCGAGGCATACCGAGACGCTATGAAAGACGTTGGTCTAAAGGCCAGTCAAATAGAAGCCTCCGTCGTATGTTCGGCGCCCGAATACGACAAACAACGCACTCCAGCAGGCCTTATGGCCGAGTATCTCGGGTTGAATCCTCAGCCGACCTTCTATGTAGAAAGCGTTTGTTCATCTAGTTCCAGCGGCTTGCGGACTGCTTATGCACTGATTGCGTCCGGTTTGCATGACGTTGTGATGGTGCTGGGGTTCCAGAAAATGTCTGAAATATCCTCGGCTGAATCCCAGGAGCGTATGGGTCGCGGGGCGGATATTCAGTGGGAAGCCCCTTTCGGAACGATGATGCCGGCCTACTACGCCATGTATGCGAGAGGGTATTTTGAGAAATACGGGGCGGCAGAAGAAGACCTCGCCCTTATACGCCTTAAGTCCTCGACCTACGGTCAAATCAACGAAAAGGCGGTGTTCAGAAAGGCCCTGACACTGGACAAGATCATGGAGCCCAAGTACATAGCAACTCCTCTGAAGATGTTCGACTGTTGCGCCAATGCTGACGGGTCGTCATGCGTCATCCTAGCGGCTGAAGAAAAGGCCAGGGACCTCTGCCAAAAGCCGGTATGGATTAAAGGCTTAGGGATGGCCACCGCGCCCATTAACATGGCGGGGCGAGACACTTTTAGCGGGTTGCGATGCGCCCAGATTGCGGCGAAGAACGCCTATCAGATGGCGGGCATCGGCCCTAAAGACGTGGACGTAGCTGAGGTGCATGATTGCTTCACCATAGCCGAACTCATGGCCTATGAAGACCTCGGATTTGCAGAGCCCGGCCAAGGCAGAGAACTCATCAGAAACAAAGAGACGTATAAAGAAGGAAAGAGCCCGGTCAATGTGGATGGAGGCCTCCTATCCAAAGGGCATCCCATAGGCGCAACAGGCGGCTCACAGATCCGAACCATTGTGCTCCAGTTGCGCGGCGAAGCCGGCGACATGCAAGTTCCGAACCCCAGAATAGGCCTCGTACACAACATTGGCGGCGTCGGCATCTATGGCAATGTCAGCATTTTCTCAGCGGAATAGTCTGGCAATCGGCCTCGACAGATATGGGAGGATTCTATGGGATTTGAACAATTCGGTGTCGTGAGTTTTACCTCGACCACAAAGGCTGAGCAATTTGTCGATTTCTTGAAAAACAACGAGCTAAAGGGAACGGTTTGCAACGACTGCGGCGCCAAGTTTTTTCCGCCCCGCACAGACTGCAATGTTTGCCTTGGCCAAAACATGGATTGGTACACTATCTCGGGAAAAGGCACTCTCCTCAGTTTTACCAAGGCTATGTTTGCGCCGGCTGGCTTTGAAAAAGACGTTCCCTACCTATTGGGAGTTGCCCAATTTGACGATGGGACAAAAGTGTTCGGGAGACTTGACAAGTCTCTGGACGAGTCAATTATCAAACCCGGGGTTAAGGTGGTTGTGAAGGTTGTGCATCTTGACAACGATCGAGTCACCTACGAACTTACCTCTGGATAGAGACGAGTCATACCCCTTCTAAGAAATGCCTAACTGAACTGGCGTCCTGTGATCTGGATTGGAAAGAGACGTCCTGGACGCGCTAATTCTCACTAATATTAGCGCCGTCCTCCGCCACGGCGCTAGTATTTGTTTGTATGCCTGTAGCTTAAATTATACCGGTTCTCGAACGTAAACACGAATTCGGCAAGGGCTTCTATGCTCGATTGAGGCAAGCTGAGATTGCTTGCTCGCCTTTGGCTACTCGCAATGACAAGAAGGCCATCGAAGTTGTCATTGGAAGCGAAGCTATCTGATCATTAGCTTTGGCTGCGTGTATATTCTCTAGAACGGCCGTGAAATGGGGATTATAACTAGAGGTTTGATAATATTGGGGAATCGTCCACAGCCACGTCGTCGCGTGGGGTGTACGGACGAAAAGTCGTGTGTTTAGAGTCGAAATAAGTTGTTATCATTCCGATGGGACCGTTTCGCTGTTTACCAATAATGATTTCGGCTTCTCCCTTCTTAGGGTTGTCCTCGTTCTTGTTGTACACTTCATCTCGATAGATGAAAATAATGACGTCAGCGTCCTGCTCTATGGCTCCAGACTCACGGAGGTCGGCGAGCTGAGGCCTCTTGTTTGGGCGTTCTTCCACCTTGCGATTCAACTGAGACAGGGCAATCACCGGGACATTGATTTCCTTTGCGAGGGATTTAAGAGATCGAGATATCTCCGAGATTTCCTTCTCCCGCGAGTCAGCCTTTGTCGATGATTTCATAAGTTGGAGGTAGTCCACTATCACGAGGCCAAGATTTTTTTCTTTCTTTAGCCGTCTGGCCTTTGCTCGGATCTCGAGGCTGTTTATGGACGGCGTATCATCTATATAAAGAGGGGCGTCGGAAATGCTGCCCACGGCCAAGGTTAATCGGCCCCAGTCCTGTTCAGTGAGAAAGCCTGTGCGCAGGTTTCTCAGGTTCACCTTGGCCCTAGAACATAGGATTCGCAGAGCCAACTGTTCCTTGCTCATTTCCAGAGAAAATATCGCGGTGGGGATCCCTTCCTCGATGGCAGAATTCATGGCGACGTTGAGAGCGAAGGACGTCTTGCCCATAGATGGTCGGCCAGCGATAATGATGAGGTCCGACGGCTGGAAGCCCGCTGTCAGCAAATCAAGGTCCTTGAATCCTGACGAGACGCCCGTGACATTTTGTTTGCGCTCGTAGAGGTGTTCAATGGTCTCGAAGCTCGTCTTCATCAGGTCCTGTATATGGACGAAGCCGGCTTTAATCCTGGACTCTCCGATTCGGAACATGACCTGTTCGGCTTCGTCCAGGAAATCATCTATGTTTTGGTGGTCTTCGTAGCAGCGGGTGGATATTTCCGTCGCGGCCGAAATCATCTGGCGCAGGATGGATTTTTCCTTCACCACCTGTGTGTAATGCAGGATGTTGGCTGCACTGGGCACTGCGTCGATGAGTTCGGTAAGGAAGGCAACGCCTCCCACTGCTTCGAGGCGTCCCTGGGCCTTGAGGGCGGCTGTGAGCGTAATCCAATCAACAGGCTCATTCCTGTTGAAAAGGTCTATCATGGTCTCGAAGACGTAGCGGTGCCCTTCTCGATAGAAGTCCCCGTGACTCAGAATAGAAAGGACCTTTGGCAGGGCGTCGTTGTCAATGAGCAACCCCCCCAGTATCGCTCGCTCGCCTTCGAGGAACTGAGGAGGAAGCTTGATCTTGCCTGCGGTATCAGGGGACATCCTTGGAGGATTCCTCGGGAACAACCTTGATGGTTATCTTTGCTGAAACTTCGGGATGGAGCCTCACAGAAGCGGCGTATTCCCCGAGACGTTTGATGGGCTCTGACAGCGTAACACGTTTCTTGTCTATCTCGAATCCTTGGGCTGTCAAGGCGGCAGCTACATCTGCGGTGGTGACTGATCCAAAAAGTCGCGCGTCTTGATCCCTGGACTTTCTAAAAAACTCGAGGGTAAGGGAGGAAATACGCTCGGCTTGTTGGTCCGCTACGGTTTTTGCCTTGGCGAGCTTTTTGAGTCGAGATTCGATCAGCGTCTTATAGTAATTCTGGTTCTGGGGTGTTGCAAGGCACGCAAGCTTCTTAGGGAGGAGGTAGTTGCGAGCATACCCGTCCTTCACTTTCACGGCCTGCCCCACCGTTCCCAGATTATCTATATGTTCCAGTAGAATCACATTCATAATCTTTACTCCAGCATGGATAACTATCTCTTGGGCACAGTAAACGGCAGTAGTGCTATGTTCCGAGCTCTCTTAATGGCCGTGGTTAGCTCACGCTGATGCTTGGCGCAATTGCCGGATATACGCCTAGGAATGATCTTGCCCCGTTCCGTGATGAAGGCCCTTAGGACGGTAGGTTCCTTATAGTCCATTCTCAAAGAGGAATCGGCGCAGAAACGGCATACCTTGCTTCTAGGAAACGATCTTCTCTTCTGTGTTCTTGCGACAGTCATAAGGACTCCTTGATTGCATGCGATATGTTCATGGCTGTGGTGGTTGCGTCAGACCTGTTAAGCGTTCTGTTCCATGCCATGTTCAAGAGGATCAGCAGATACCTGTGGATTCTCGGACGCTGTCTCAGCCGGCGCATCCTGGGTCGAAGCGTCTTGTTGGGCCTCAGACTGTTGCGATCCTTCGTCCGAAAGATGCGGTGCTTGCTCTTCTCTTTGGCCCGCTTCGGACTTTTCGGCCTCTGACCGGAATGCCCCTAGATCGACCTCATCTTCCACTTTTACACTCAGGAATTTCATCACCTCTTCCGTGATTTTGAACTGCCGCTCCAATTCTGCTATGAGCGCGGGCAACCCCACGAAATCTAGCAGCAAATATCTGCCCCTGTCCCGTTTCTTGACTGGATAGGCCAGCTTCTTGGCGCCCCAGTCTTCGATCTTGATGATCTCACCGCCGCTTGTTTTAATGATGCCGGTGAATTTTTCCGTGAACCCCTGAATGTCCTCATCAGGAACTTCCGGATCTAATATGATGACAGATTCGTATCGTCGCATTCGATCTCCTTTCGGATGTTAAGCCCTTTCGGGCAAGGAGTGTAATATGTCAATATATCAATGGGAGAAATCTATTGCAAGACAAAATTTCCTAAGACAAACGGCCCTTGTACTCAGACAAATCATCACCGTTTCCAATACTGCCCGCAATCCCGGCACCTCCAAACCCTTTCGCGAATGAAAAAGAATAGGATTCCCACTCCAAGAAATATCGACCCGAGGTAATAGGCGGCAGGCAGTGCGAATCGTACAAACCAAGGGAAATGAGAAAAATTCGTGGCGTATCCGTAGAAGATCATCAGTGAGGTCCCGAGCAGCAGAAGTGCTATTCCAGACGGTATGGAGAGTATCGCGCGGCTGGATTTTGAAACGGTTCCTGTGCAGTAGGGACAGACGCCGCTGGCGGAAAAAGGAAAGCTTCCAGGCATGGACGGCATCTTATCTCTTTCCATCGCAGGCGCGGATTTCTGAGTTTGCGATATAGCAGTATCAGCCACTAACTTTGTAAACCTTGTTGACTGATCTCGGTCGGCGCCCCTTTCCGGCCTAGGGCCTGACCTTTCCTTGGCAAAAAGACCG
>Ga0172369_10000359_pt1 | contig 69019 bp, 46 predicted proteins | sample LakKiv25m_FD_114539 | JGI IMG/M metagenome (GOLD analysis project Ga0172369, IMG submission 114539) | Freshwater microbial communities from Kabuno Bay, South-Kivu, Congo - kab_022012_11.25m | ecosystem: Environmental > Aquatic > Freshwater > Lake | place: Democratic Republic of the Congo... | reverse complement strand
TGCGACAGTTTGAGCATGAATACAATCGCACGCCGCACAGCAGCCTTAAATACAAGACGCCCTTAGAAGTGTTCAGAGCCAAGCAAGCTGCTGGCTCTATATGTGGTGTCGCTTAACATCTAATCCGTCATCAAGTTTATAAATCGCGGAAGCGTCCCTTTCCTATCGGGTTCTCTTATGCGCATTGCCATGCCGGGGTGGGAGTTCCCCCCGTTCATTTCAGGCGGGCTCGGGGTGCATTGCTTCGAGCTTACGCGCGCTCTCTGCGCCAAGGGCGTGGAGATAGATTTTTTCATGCCGGTGAGCGGCAAGCAAATCGAGCCGCCGTGCGCGGGGCTTCGCATAATCGAGGTGGCGAAAGCCGAGCTTCAGCCGTACATGTCATTCTCGAAATCCGGGCAGCGCGCAAACTACGGGGGCAACCTAATCGCGGCAGTGAATGAGTATTGGAAGTGCTGCGAGGAAAAGGTGTCGCTTTGCGCCAAGGAGAAAAAATACGACCTCCTGCACGCGCACGACTGGCTGACCTCGCGCCCGGGCGCGACTCTGAAAAAGCCGCTCGGAATCCCGCTTGTCCAGACTTTCCACTCCACGGAATTCGACAGGACTTCCTCGCCATGGGACTACGTGCTTGAAGTGGAGCGCGCAGCCGCGCAGAACGCCGACCTCATCATCGCGGTGAGCAACCGCACGCGCGAGCAGGTCTGCCGGCTCGGCGCGGAACAGGGGAAAATCCGCGTGGTCTATAACGGCGTGGACAGCAGGCGGTTTGCCGAATCGCAGCCAAGCCAGGCGGCAATTGGCGGCTTCAAGGGCGGCAAGAAGGTGGTGCTTTTCCTCGGACGGCTCACGGAGCAGAAGGGGCCCGTGCAGTTCCTGCACGCCGCAAAGCAGGTGCTCTCCGTCGAGCCGAACACGCTATTCGTAATCGCGGGGAAAGGCGAGCTTCTTCCGCTTCTTATCAACATGAGCATGTCAATGGGAATTTCCCAAAACGTGAAGTTCCTCGGCTTCGTGCCTGAAGAGGAGCAGCGGAAAATCTACAAGGTCGCGGACGTTTACGTCATGCCCTCCACGTCCGAGCCGTTCGGCATAACCGCGCTTGAGGCAATGGCGTCCGGCGTGCCGGTGATAATTTCGAAAACATCCGGCGTTGCGGAGGTGGCGAAATCCGCGATAAGGGTGGATTTCTGGGACATAAACATGATGGCGCAGAAAATCGTCGCCGTCCTCCGCCACGCGCCCCTCTCGCGCACCATGTCGCGCCTCTCAGCCCGCGAGGCGGCGGAGTGCAACTGGAAAAAGACCGCGGACGCCACGCTGCGCGTTTATGAGGAGGCGGTTGCAAGGTTCAATTCCGATTCCAAGAGATAACTAAATATACAGGTCGACTCAGAATAAACAGTCGGGATTCGCATGGACGTCTGCATTTACTTTCAGGTGCACCAGCCGCTCCGGCTTTCGCAGTATTCCATTTTCGAAAGCCCCATGGCGGGCGAGCGCGGGGAATACGCGCACAAGGGCAGCCGCTACTTCGATGATTCGCTCAACCGGCAGATAATGGAAAAGGTGGCGAAGAAGTGCTACCTTCCCACGAACGCGCTCATGCTCGAGCTTCTTGAAAAGCACCCCGAATTCCGCGTGAGCTATTCCTTGACAGGGGTGTTCATGGAGCAGTGCGAACAGTTCTGTCCCGAAGTCCTCGATTCCTTCTCCGCGCTTGCGAAAACCGGCAGGGTGGAATTCCTCTCGGAAACCTACTACCATTCGCTCTCCTATCTCTTCGCGGACAAGGACGAGTTCATCGCGCAAATCGAATTGCACTCCAAGGCAATTTCAAAATTCGCCACGCCCTCGAAAGTCTTCAGGAACACCGAAGCCATGTTCTCAAACGACATCGCCTACCTCGTGGAGCGGCTGGGCTACGAAGGAATTCTTGCCGAGGGGCTTGAGCATTTGCTCGGCTGGCGCTCGCCGAACTACCTCTACACCGTGAAGGGCTGCGAAAAAATCAAGGCGCTGCTGCGCAATTTCAAGCTCTCGGATGACATCGGATACCGCTTCTCCGCGAAATGGTGGAGTGAATACCCGCTCACCGCAGACAAATACGCGAACTGGCTTTCCAGTCTGCAGGGCGACTGCGTGAATATTTTCATGGACTATGAAACCTTCGGCGAGCACCACTGGGTGGATACGGGGATATTCGATTTCCTCCGACACCTTCCGGCAGAGGCGAGCAGGCACGGCAATCTTCGCTTCTCCACCCCGTCCGAACTTGTGGGGCGCATTCCCGCGCGCGACGACATTGACGCGCCGCAGATAACCTCGTGGGCGGACATGGAGCGCGATACTTCGGCGTGGCTCGGGAATGAAATGCAGACCTCGGCATTTTCCATGCTCGAGTCCATGGGCGCGGTGGTGAAGGAAAAGAAGGACCCCGAACTCATACGCACGTGGCGGATGCTTGGCAACTCCGACCATCTATACTACATGTGCACAAAGTCGCTCTCAGACCAGGACGTGCACAACTACTTCTCGCCCTATGACTCGCCCTTTGACGCCTACATAAACTACATGAACATATTGCAGGACTTCAAGGCAAAGGTTGAGAAGGCGTAGCAATTCGTTGGCTTGAACTGGTTCTTGTCAAGACATCCCGCGAGGTCGTTTTCGGAAAACAAGTGCCCCATCGTCGCAAACGCAACGTTTTTATAATTATCCCACCATAGGATAATCCTTGGAGTGGATAATATGAAATTCTATGACAGGGAGAAGGAGATTGGGGTGTTGGAAGCAGCGGTAAAACAGCCAAAATCAGCAATGATAGTGGTGAGCGGAAGGCGAAGGGTCGGTAAAAGCAGGCTGGTTGATGAATTTTTGAAGAAACACAAGGGAGTTAAAGCGCTGGTCGTTCCAAAAGAGGAAAAACAAGTGGCATCTGACTTTGCTGAAGCATACTCTTCCGCCAAACGCCCCTCCCCATCTCTAATGAAAAAAGGGCAGAAGCCAAATTTTGATACGGTAAAGGAAGCGCTCGAATATTTTTTCACCAGTTCCGACGAACGAATATTATACATTGACGAATTCCCGAATTTTCTCGATGTAAAGGAAACAATCCCTTACGAGCTGCAAGTTTTATGGGAAAATTACAAGGACAAGACGGATAAAATACTGATTTTTTCTGGTTCGTACGTAAGCATGATGGACAAAATATTCACGCGCCAAAAAGCGCCACTTTTCAACAGAGCCGCGTTTAAAATCATACTCCAACCGCTCGCTCCCGCGGTGGTGTGGAAAATGCAAGAAGACATCGGAATGCGTTCTTCTGTGCAAAAAATAACAAATTACTGCATTTTTGGCGGAATTCCCTATTATTATGAAGTGCTGGAACGTTACGGCGTTAAAAATAATGTTCAGGAATTATTTTTTGATATCGGGCAATTGAGGGAAGAAGGTCAAGACATACTGCGGCAGGAGTTTGGTTCGGCATATAAGAAATATTTCTCCATACTCGAAGCCATAGGTTCTGGTTTGGTTTCTGGGGGCGAGGTAGCTCAAAAATTAGGGATAGCGCAAACCACGCTCTCAAAATACGTGCAATCGCTCCAAAACGACTTCAAGCTCATAGAGCGAAGGGTGCCGTTCGACCAAAATCCATCTCGAAGCAAAAAGGGAGCATATGCCATCAGGGATAACATGCTGGCATTTTGGTTCACCAGCGTTTATGGAAAATTGCAGCCCCCGAACGAAGAGGAGTTAAACCAATTCGTAAGCAGGCGTTTTGAAAACCTATGTTCCCATTGCCTTTGCAGCCGCCTTATAAAAAATGGGGAGCGCATTTCAAAATCAGGAAGATGGTGGGGGTCGGTTGAAATCGCGGAAGGCGCATACGAACAACGTGAAATAGACTTGATCATTGAAACGGACAAAGCGGTTTATTTGGGCGAATGCAAGTGGTCTAATCATAAGATAGGGGAAAAAGAACTGCGCCATCTGCAGGAATCTGCCAAAGGGCTAAACGTAAAAAAACCAATAATCTGGGCGCTGTTCTCAAAATCCGGTTTTAGCATCGGGGAAGAAAAGAACATTCTGCTGTTTGATGCCGACCGACTGACAAATGGCTGAACTAAACTTGCCCATCCGCGTCTAACATCGTTTCAGCCCAAAACCTTCGGCTGCTGCTGGGTTATGCAGTGCACTCCGCCGTATCCGTACACAAGGTCGCGGCTGAAGATTGGCACGATTTCGCGCCCTGAAAAGCAGGTTTCCACTATTTCCCGCGCGACTTCATCGTTCTTGTCATTGAATACTGGGAGAAGCACGACTTTGTTGCCGACGTAAAAGTTCGCAAACGACGCCGGCAGCCGCCTGTTTTCCGCGCTGTCAATGAGCGGCGAGGGCATGGGCAGTTCCTGCAGCTCCCATTCATTCGCCTCGCAAGCGGCTTCAAGGATTGTCCTGTTCTCAAAAAGTGCGCGAGAATTCGCATCCCCCTCTCCGCTTTCCTGTGCAAGCAGCGCCACTCCGTCCGGCGCGAAGCGGCAGAAATCGTCAATATGCCCGTCAGTGTCATCCCCCTCTATTCCTTGCTTGAGCCAAATCACCTGTTCGCAGCCGAGGTTTTCCTTCAATTTATCCTCTATCTCCTGCTTCATCAATTTCGGATTTCTGTTTTTGTTCAGCAGGCACTGCTCGGTTGTGAGCACCGCGCCATTCCCATTCACGTCAATCGAGCCGCCCTCCATCACAATATTCGGGCGGAACACTCTCGCGCCCGACACTCGCGCAATTTCCGCGCCGGCTTCATTGTCAAAAAGCAAGTCGTCGTATTTTTCGCCCCATGCATTGAACTCCCATTTCACAGCGCCCAGCTGTTTCCTGTCGCGCGAAAGCAAAAACGAGGGAGCGTAGTCCCTTGCCCAAACATCCGCGGATTTTATCCTGGCAAATTCCAAATTTGAAAAGTTCGCGCCGGACTTCGAGAGTTTCCCCTCAACCTCGCGCTCGTGCTTCTCATCATCCACAAGCACGCGCACCTTCTCGCCATCCGAGAGCGCGGCGATTATCTGGCAGTATGCCTCTTCCACCCCCTTGATTGTGTCGTCGGGAAAGGTGAGCGGATTTTTCGGCCAGGAAAGCCAGGTCGCCTCGTGCGCTTCCCACTCGGCTGGCATGACAAAACCCTGCGAAGCAGGCGTTTTGTCAGGGGAAGGTATTTTTTCCATAAGAAGCATCTCGTTTTGCTGCGGGGAGTTACGCCATCGGACCCATGAATTTATTGCCGTTGAAGTGGATGAGGTGCCCCGGCTCCTCCGCAATCCAGACTTCAGTTTCCCATGCAATGTTAGATGCGTGTCGCCGAAATTCTTTTTTCTCGGCGAAGGCGGTTACGAAGATGAGCCCGAATTTCCTGTTTTGGAACAGCGCGCGCAATTCCATTTCCCTCTTAGGGGAGACTGGACCGTGCGAAGTCACTGCTTCGACCAAAAAGAGCCATTTTCTTTTCTTGTCTTGAAGGATTATATCTGGCAGCTTGCCGTGGTCGGTCAGCTTCAAATCCAGTTTTTGCACTTCCTTCCAAACCGACTTGTCGAATTTTTTTGCGGCATCTCCAATGTAGATTACTTCGGCGCCCTTTGCGAATCTAGGAATGAACTGTTCGATGAACAATTTTTGCAAAGCATTGTGCTTTCCGGGCGAAAGGGAAATTTCCTGACCTTCTGGAAGGATGACTGCCACGCTTCCGGCGCCCGCGAGTTTCCGGTATTTTTCCTGCAAGCTCCCGAATTTTGTTCGGAATTTTCGTATTGCTCCCGAGAATTTAGCCGTGCCATAAAACCGAATGCATTCTGCGCATTCTTCTGTCAGCCGGTAATGCGTGCGGGGGCTGTTGGTTGGAAGCCCCGGTTCGTCAGGGTTCCTATCGACAACTCTTGCTTGCTCAAGCTGGTGAAGCACCTGCCGCCTTATAGTTTCCCTTGTGTTCTCAGCATATTTTCTTTTCCACTCGTTCTTCATGGCGATTATTACGTCATGCACTCTCAGCGTTCTTGGTTCGGCGTTTTTCCATTTATTTTTTGGAAACATTCCCGCCAAAACAAGCAATGTCAGGGATGATATCTCATTTTGCTGAGCGGCAGGCAGCCCAAGAACCCCCAAAATTTCCTTTCCTTCCTCAATAGTTGCCATTTCTACACCCTTCTAAACGTGTTTTGACAGCAAGATTTTCCCGTCTGGAAAAGGCAATCCCCTGAGCTCAGCAGCATTTACTTGCGTTGTGCCGGAGGTTGCGCGCATGTACTGATCAACCATGTCAGAATTAAGATAGTTTGCCATCGCCAGCGCGAGCTTCTGCCCATTTTCACCACGGAATCCTCTGATGATGTTGAGGTGGTTCTCCACCCCCACCAAACGCCCCATGCTGCCTTTTGGAACGTAACATGCAATTACGCGATGGAGGTCCTCTTTGGCGGAAAAGCGCCGGACTAACAGCATGTTCCCCCCTTCAAGAAGCAGTTTTCTGCTTTCCGGGCAGCATTCCAAAAATTGGGGGGTTCCATTTTTCTTCCCGGGCCAATCCAACATTCCTGGCTTTACATGGTTTATCCGTATCAAGGGCGCTTCATTGCCGCTGCCGCTTCTTCCGTTTTTCAGGAATTTTGCAGCCCTGAAAGCCACAACTGGACCGGTGGACACAGTAAGACCGAAATCTCCAAGAAGTTGTCGGTGCAATTCCATTTCCCGTAGCGCTCCGACTTGGTGAATGCTCTCAGGAATTCTGATGCCATTTCCAATGCCTTTCGGACAGAGGGTTTTCCAAGGAATGCTGAAGGATATCCCTTCTGATAAGTCGGAGATACCGGTGGAAACAGAGATATGGACATCTGGACGCTTAGGTTCGCCGTTGCGGCTTATCTGGAAAATCACCGTTTCCTGAAGAACCTTGTCTCCATTAAAGACATCTCCTCTGGCATGGAATGCATGCACTTTTTCCAAATCCGCCATGCTCAGAACATCAATCCGTATCTGTGAAAAATAGCTGCCGGAAAGCCAGCTTCTCGGAGTAATTGCGACCATCCTGCCGCCGTCTTTGAGAAGCTTGGCGCCCAAGGCGATGAAAAGACCGTATATGTTGGGCTGTCCATACACAAGCCGACCGGCAAGCTTTGCCTCCGGGCTGTCCTTGCGTAACTTGTAGTAGGGCGGGTTCATTATTACAAAATCATATTTATTTTCCAAATTCCTGCCACGGTGCCACATAGTCTTCAAAAAATCCGTATTTCTTACAAGATAGGTGATTCTTGGTCGTTTGCCGAATTTCTTCGCTAATGACGATAAGGTTTCTTCGGTTTTTGCCGCAAAATGCCCATCTATTTCAAACGCGTCAATATGGATTGATTCAACACTACCTACACCTGCCAGTTCTTCAACAAGCGCTTTTGACAGGACTCCTTCTCCTGAACCCGGGTCAAGAACCTTTACCTGCCCCTTAGCTTGCGCAAATACCATCGTTCCCATTAGTTTAGCCACGGCAGATGGGGTGAAGAACTGCCCAAAATCCTGTTTGTTGGTTTTCTCTGGAATAACTCTGCACGAGTCTCTCTCGTCAGTCTTGTTGGTGATGTTGAAAGGCAGTCCCACATCAAAAAGATTGGTTTGCATCCTAATAAACCCCATCTTACAATCGCAGGATTATTTTTAAATTTAAGGAGACGTCCGTGCCGGTGGAGCCGTTGCTCCACTGCCCGGAAAATTTCTGCGGAAATTTCCCGTGCCGGTGCTTCTGCGCCTATTTTTTCGTCAGTAAGCCATACATTTCCGGACGCCTGTTGCGGAAAAAGCCCCAGCCCTCGGCAACTTCCCTGCCGTGCTGCAAATCAATCTCAACAACGAGCACTTCCTCTTTTTTGCCAGCGCGCGCGAGGGTTTTCCCAAATGCGTCGCAGGCAAAAGAGCCGCCCCAGAAGTCCATTTTCCCCTCTGCGCCGGCACGATTCACCGCGGCAACGGGGATGCAGTTTGAAATCGCGTGCCCGCGCATGACGTTCTCCCACGCCGCCTGCCAGTCGCCTTCCGCCTGCTCAATTCCCTTCACCGTGCCGATTGCCGTCGGGTAGAAAATTACCTGCGCGCCGGCGAGCGCGGCTGCGCGCGCCGCTTCTGGGAACCACTGGTCATAGCAGATGAGCACACTGATTTTACAGAACGGCGTGTCAAATACCCGAAAGCCCGTGTCTCCCTTCTCAAAATAGTCCTGCTCGAAATAAAATTCGTCGTGCGGTATGTGCGTTTTCCTGTAAGTGCCAATGAGCTTTCCATCCACTCCGAATACTGTGGATGTATTGTAGAGGCGCGAGCCGGCTTTTTCGTAAATCGAGCCGCCGACCAGAACGACTTCGTTCTCCCTTGCGCACTCCGAGAGGATTTGCGTGGTCTCGCCCGGAATCGGCTCAGCCCATTCCAAGTGCAAGTTTCCCTTCTTTTTCTGGTGCGCAAAATAAGGCGAGTTGAAAAGTTCCGGCAGGCACACTATTTTCGCGCCCTTTTTCGCGGCTTCTGAAACAAGCGAGCCCGCAAGCGCGAGGTTTTCGGATTTGTCGCCGGCCATTTCCATCTGCAAAAGACCGAGTTTCAATTTGCCTGCCTGCATTTTTCCCCTCCAAGCACGTTTATGTCCCCAGATATGATTATAATTGTCTTGCCCGAATCCAACTCCATGGGAGGCGCAAGTGGAACGGCTGTCCATGGCATGAGCAAGCAAAAAGTCCTTGCCACAATGCAGATGCTGCGCACGGACGAGAACCTCGGCGGGGCGATACTGGTCGCGCTCGGCGCGTTCGCGCTCTTTTTGTCATTCCCGTTCTACCCGATATACGTCGCGCTGCTGCTCGCCGCGCTTTGCGGGGCAATCGCGTACAAACAGCCGCCCTTCGGGACCGTGGCAAGCATGTTTCTCGCCATGCCCGCCGTGGCATACCAATCCCCGGTTCTCGCGTGGGGATTTGCGATGGCGCTCGCGCTCACGCTTTTCGAGTGCTGGGAGTTCTGGAGCACGATTTCATTCCTCCAGCTTGCCATACTCACGCCGTTCATTCCCGCGCCGTTCTCGTTTTTCTCGGGCTTTCTCTTCCTCGCGCTTGCTATAGCGGCAATGAGGTTCGGAAGCAAGCACAGCTTCGCAGTGTCGCTTCCCGCGATCTTCATCGTCCTGTTGTTTGCGACACTCTGGCTGACGCAGACTTCGTCGTTCATAACAATCTCGAAAAGCATGGATTCGCTCTACGGTCCCGCGCTCGAGCCGCTCCAGAACAACATCAAACCCGCAGCCGAACTCGTCGAGATTGTGCCTGCGGCGGGGATGGCGATGGGCTCGCTCTTTTCCATGGACAACATCCGCGTTGTTTCCCCCGCGCTTGAAAAAGTCGGCAACAACATCATCACTCTCATCGCCCACGACTCGGCGATCGTGCAGCTCGCAGCATGGGCTGCCGCGCTTTTCGTGTGCGCCCTTCTTCCCGCGAAGTTCGAGCACCGCTACAAGCAGACGATTTCCTCGCTCGCGCTCTTCATAATCCCGATTACGGGCATGCTCACTGCGCCGGCGTTCAACAACCCGTTTGACTTTGCGGCATTCCTCTACTGCGGGCTCTCTGTCGCGGCAATCGCGGCGTTCGAGCACAACGGAATAACAATCACCCGCGAGAAGGCGGTGCAGAGGACCGAGCGGCAGAAGTCGTTCGGGAAATTCGGGCTGCAGGATTTGGGCGGCTCGGACGGCGTTTCCTCGCTTGACGACGTTGGCGGCTATGAGGACGTGAAGCTCGAGCTTCGCGAGGCGATTGTGGCTCCCATAAAGCAGAAGGAGCTGACTTACACTTACGGAATAAAGCCGCCGACGGGAATGCTGCTCTTCGGTCCGCCCGGAACGGGTAAGACGCTTCTCATGAAGGCGCTTGCCAAGGAGCTCGACGTGGGCTTCTATTACGTGAAATGTTCCGACCTTCTCTCGGAGTGGTATGGCGAATCGGAAAAGAACGTCGCGGAAGTGTTCAAAATCGCCCGCGCGAAAGCCCCGTGCGTGCTTTTCTTCGACGAAATAGACTCAATCGGCAAGAAGCGCGACGCCTACACCTCGGACGACGTCGCCCCGCGCATAATGAGCGTGCTTCTCGAGGAGCTGGACGGCTTCAAGGACGCCAAGAAAACCGTCATCACAATCGGCGCGACCAACATGCCCGACCAACTCGACCCCGCTCTCATGCGCCCCGGAAGGTTCGACAAGGTAATTTACATGCCGCTTCCCGACGCGAAGGCGAGGGAGTCCATCTTCAAGGTGCATCTCAGGAAACTTCCCTGCGAGCCGGGGCTGGATTTCGCGCAGCTTGCCAAGATGACCGAGCGCTTCTCTGGCGCGGACATCAAGAACATTTGCACCGAGGCGAGTCGGCTCGCAGCGCGCGAGGCGGTTGCCGGCGGCGTTGTGGTGAACGTTTCGATGAAGCATCTCACCTCGACAATCAAGAAGCTCAAGCCCAGCGTGTCGCTTGACGCGCTTGAAACCTACAGCAAATTCCGCATGGACTACGAGCGCAGGAGCGAGGCGGTGGAAAAGGCGCCTGACGCAAAGGGCGTGCGCTGGGAGGACGTTGCCGGGCTCGCGGACGTGAAGCAGGTTCTTCTCGAATCAATCGAAATCCCGCTGTTGCACGAGGATTTGATGACCGACGTCGGGGTGAAGCCGAGCAAGGGGCTGCTTCTCTTCGGTCCGCCCGGATGCGGAAAGACAATGATTGTCAAGGCGGCGGCGAACGAACTGAAGGCGAACTTCCTGACGATTTCCGGCTCGGAGCTCATGCGCGGAAAGGACAGGAGCCCTGCCGCGTTCGTCAAGGAGACCTTCAACCGCGCCCGCGAGAGCGCGCCAGCGCTTGTCTTCATTGATGAAATAGAGGCGCTCGCGCCCAGCCGCGACGAATACCGCGGAGGCATACTCACCGAGCTATTGCAGGAAATGGACGGCGTAAAAGAGCTGAAGAACGTCATGATAATCGGCGCGACGAACAAACCCTTCGCGCTCGACTCAGCCATCCTCCGCCCTGGCAGGTTCGACAAAATCATCTACATCCCGCCGCCCGACGCGCCGGCGAGAGTGCAGCTCTTCGCGCAGCAGCTTGCGAAATTCCTCAAGGGGCTTGACTTGAACAAGCTCGCGGCTGCAACAGAGGGATTCACGGGCGCGGACATCTCGTCAATCTGCCAAGAGGTGAAGATGCAGGTGGTGCGCGAGCGGCTCAAGGGAAGGCAGCCGACCATGAACAACGATTCTGTCATCAAGGTCGCGTCCTCGCGCCGCCCGTCTGTGACGCAGAAGGACTTAAGCGAGTATTTCAAATTCATGCAAGAATATGGAGAGCGGAAGTAATTTTTTCTGTTGAATGCGGGGTGAACCCTCAGGGGAAGCGAATGTCGTGTTTGTGTCCCCGGGGAATGCAAGAATACGGGAAGAAAAAGTAATAGGAAAAAGCGGGTAGCGGGATTTTTAAGCCCTCGATGGTGGATATTTTCATGAAAATGGAAGATATCAAGAGAAAGGCGCTGCCTATCCTTAGAAAGCACCATGCAATCCGCGCAGGGGTGTTCGGCTCTGCGGCAGCAGGCGGCATGAAACGGGGAAGCGACGTCGACATTCTGGTTGAGATACGGCAAAAAATAAGTCTGCTTGATTTCATCGGGATTGAACAGGAGCTCGAAGCCGCTCTCGGAAAGAAAGTTGATTTAGTGGAATACCAATCAGTGCATCCTCTTCTGAAAAAACACATTCTTGGAGGGGAGGTTCGGATATTGTGAAAGACGCTAAAATCTTCCTCCAACACATTCTGGAAAGCATCCGGCATATCGAGGAATTTTCAGAAGGGGGATGACGTTCGAGGATTTTGAAGAGGACAAATTGAGGCAGAACGCCATCATACGCAAGCTTGAAATCATCGGAGAGGCGGCGAAGAACTTGCCGCCAGACTTCAAGAAGAAGCACGGCGAAGTGTCCTGGCAGCAGATGGCGGGCATGCGGGACAAGCTGATTCATCACTACTTTGGACTTAATCTGAAGCGCGTATGGGCGGTGCTCGAGAAGGATTTGCCGGAGTTGAAGGTAAAAATCCAACGGCTTCTCTGAAGCTTCGAAGTTTGCGTTCCATCTATGGATTCGTGGATTTCAGAGAGTTGCGCCTTTCCATTCGCCATCTCTTCCATCCGCTAATCTGCTATCTACTATATATCTAATAGAATAATCAGCTTGGGGGTTGGATATCTGGCGCATAGCCAACAACATTGGTCAATCAGCTTTGGCTTTGTAAGTTGGGGAAGGCAAACCAGCAAGCAATCCGGCAAGCGGGCGGGCGCGGCTTCCAAAATGGCGCAGGAAAGCAAAATTACGCGTGCGTTTCCCTTTTTTACAACCAAAGTTCGTCAGTTCTGTGTTGTGTGTAACGGGGCTTGACGAAGTTATATTTTTTTTTATAAACTTTTTTTTAAAGAACTGGACAAACTTTATAAAGATAGCTAATGACATCAATCCCGCCTTCGATGAAGGGCGCCTGACCCGCGCCATGAGGGGAAAAAAGGTACGAAGAAAGAACATGAGAGAGAAACATACAGGGCAAAAAGAAAATGTCGTCGATAAATTTTGTACCTTGCCCTGAAAGACGACATGAAAAAAACACGAAGAAAGTTGAGGTGAAGAAATGAAAGGAATAAACGTGAGGAAAATAGCGGCCTTTGCAGGCGCAGCTGTCCTCGGTTTGTCCGCTGTGGCCGTCGCCGACGTGGTGTACGGAAGCACGCAGCTGGTAGACCAGGGCGGGCAGCCGACGGTCAAGATATACGTCGGCAGCAAGGCGGCAGTCTCCGACGGTGTCGCAGCAGCGAACATCGCAGCGAAGATTGCGAACGAAGCCTACAAGAGCTCCACCCTTACCGCACAGGTGAGCGGAACGCCCACTTGCACAGTCGGCACGGGCACGAGCGGCGCAGGCACCTGCTCGATTGTTGAGAGCAGCAAGAAGGTAACGCTTTCAGTAACGGTTCCTGGAACTGTCGCTGGCGCGCACACCTTCAAGACTCTCATCACAGACACAATCGACAAGACGCTTGAGAACCGCAACAACTCGAGGTCGGAGGACAACTACACTGCGAGTCTGATTGATTCAGACACTTCCGGCTCAATAACCTCTCCATTGAGGGCAGTTGAACAAAACACTGCGAGGGCGAAGAACCTCTACCGCATCGGCGCAGGCCAGTTCACTGGTTTTGCGGACAACAACATGGTTGACGACCAGGCAACCGGCGTGACCTACACGCAGGAGCAGGCGTTTTGGGTTGGCAGCAAGCTAGACGGTGTGGCGTACGACCCTTCGGCGCTCTACAAGGACGTCATAGTCAACAAGTACCGCGCAGTTGTTTACAGCACCAAGTTCTCCGGAAACGACTACGGTATTCCGGTCTGCACTGGCGACCTCAACAGCACCGGCGAGGGCGCGAACAACTGGGCATCTTGTGAAACCGACTCGAACTCGAGGACTGACAGGCACCGCCTGAAGATGAAGTTCATGGGCTCAGACTGGATAATCAGCGAAATGAACGACCCGTCACTCACTGACGCGAACGCAGTCACCGCTGTCGCAGGAGGCCAGATAAAGCTCGCCAAGGAGGCAAAGTACGGCATCATCAATGTCGGACAGTCCCTTGACGCAGGAACCTTCAAGGTTCGCCTGTCGGACATATCGGTTGCAGTCGGTTCAACAAACATCCACCCTGCAATCCTTGACGTCCTCGACGCGAACGACCAGGTCGTCGGCCAGATTCAGGTCAATCCGGGCAGCACCTACACCTTTACGCAGTCTGGAACGTCCAGCAGCGTGAAAGTGCACGTGTACAAGACAGCGCCTGGATTTACGCTGAGCGCAAAATGGGCTGAGATGGCTATCTACAACGATGAGATAACCCTCAAGAACGACCAGAGGTACAACCTCGTTTCCTCGTCCGACACGGACAAGGACTTCAAGGTGTCCCTTATGTGGAAGAACCGCGACTTCACGGGCGCTGCCGGAGGCAACAGCTCGGCTGCGGACTCGCTCCGCGAGGTTGTCGTCTACAACATTGACGGCCTTGACACAAAGAACAAGGCAGGCGACATCGTGTCCTTCCTCAAGGCGTCACCGGTCTACAAGCTCACGTACAACGGGCTTGACCTTGTCTCTGATGACTACCAGCAGCTGACGTTCTCGGCTCTCTCGCCTGACACTTACCGTGTTGCGGCGACGTCGGGTGACCAAGCTTGCGGTGCATCGAGCTCTGTTGACGCTTCGTACGGAAGCGCGAAGTGGATACAGATCTCTACTGGTGGAAACCAGTATCTCGGAGGAAGCAGCACGAACCTCATTTCGGGAGGCGCGATGGTTGACAAGGTGTGGTTTGACCCGATTGGTCTTGTCACCCCGTCAGCAGCCGTCAACTCTTCGCAGACGCTTGCGAACACCACGAATACGCTGGCAGCCGGTTACTACTTTACGACCGCGACCGGCACATTCACGCTGGCAGCAACCAACTCGTCTAACCTGACTACAGGAACAATCCTGGATACGACCCACTACAAGCTGGGTGGGGCGACAGCAGTTGGTGATGAGTTGATTTGGGGAACTGTTCCGGCTGCAAGTCTTGCCTACAATGGTGTCAACGGCACTTATTCGCAGGTTGCGGCTAACAACAGCAACACGTGGCATCCCAAACTCTTCTGGAAGCTGTCCGGTCGTGACTGCTACAACTGGAACGACGTGACATACCAATCTGGCGCAACCAGCATTGCGTATACCGCCGACTCGCAGGCAATCCGCTTCGACAAGGCGGGAGACAACACTGCGGCGCTCGGAGGAATAGCGTTCACCAGAACTGTGAATGCTATTGGCGATGGAACGCTCGGCAACACCTTCCAGGGAGCAATCGTTGTGAAGGAAGATGCCGGCTACTATGGCCTGACGAGCAACAACCCGGTCTACACCGCGGTTCCGTTCATAGCGAACGGCTCGTCCAGTACAAGCGGCACCAACGCGTTCAGGTTCAAGGCGTCGGACTCGACGACCCAGAATGCGTACTACCTGCCGCTGGCTGGAAACGCCAGTTTGGTTACAACGGACCCGACGGTCGTGACTGAGCGCGGCTCGAAGATAGAGTCTGTCGGCACGAGCGACTTCTCCATGAAGGTGGCGAAGAAGCTTGGGCAGGCGAGCTTTACTTTCGCCAACGCCGACTCGTCCTCGAGCACGACCAACGCGGAAGACTACACCATGAAGGTTGGTGAAAGCAAGGTCTTCGGCGGCGTGACGGTGCTTGTGAAGGCAATTGACGCAACAGCGGGCTCCTGCTCGGTCCTCGGACCAGGCGGCGCGCCAGCGTGCACAGTTGACAGCACAAGTCTCAACGCAGTCGTGATGCCCAACAATGCGGCATCAGTCGTGGTGACCGAACCCTACGCCCTCTCTACCAGTCTTGTCGGCATGGACACGGACGGCCAGAGCGCGAATGTCGCCATCCTCGTTGGAGGCCCAATGGTCAACACCATGACCGCTGAGGCGCTCAAGGATGCGGCAGTCGACCTCCAGACCGACGGTGTTGTTGTCAAGGAAATTGGCAAGAGGATTGTAGTGGCGGGCTACACTGCAGCAGACACGCTCAAGGCGGCGGACCTGTTCGTCAAGGGCGTCCAGAGGCAGTAAGTTCGGCATAAGCTCGGGGACTAATCATCCCCGAACCCCCTTTTTTATTTTAAATCCGGCGCGGCTCTGCAAGGAGCCGCGTTTGGCGTTTTTTATTGTATTGTAAATTTGATAATCGACATTGGCTTGCAGCCAATGTCTGATACTTTTTGCCGCGGCAAAAAGTACATTTACAATGCCGAAAAATTTCTGCGGAAATTTCTCGTCTCTCCCCCGCGCAAGCAGAGAATGACGGGACGCCAAAATCGTAAGCGCTTAAAATTCTTCTGGCAACCCCGTAAAACAGCAGCTGCAAAGAGGACACCCCCTCTAATCTGCAGAAAATTCCGTTTCAGCAAAATAATGTCCTCCGTCGTGCGGAAAAAGGTGTTTTCTCAAAAAATAGTGGAAGGATATGGAATTAACGTCGGAGAATACGCCGTAGAAATGCGATTTTACGCCACAGGAAAATCTTAAGCGCTTACCCAAAATCTGCAACCTATATAAATAATGGGCGGCAGAATTCCATCCTGCAAGGCGATTATTAGCCGGTTTTGCGGGGGTAGTATTGATGAGGTTCAACGTGCTGTTTGCCGCGCTTGTCGTGGCGCTGTCGTTCTGTTTTGCTGCGGAGTTCTCGGTCACACCTTATCTTTATGCAACCGAAAAAACCGCAACGGTGGATTTTGCGACATTCTCCATCAACAACTCAAGCACGGCAAAACTCGTGTCGGTCAACGGGGATAGCGTGATGCTCGTCATTGACGGCAAGCTCGTCACGGACAAGAACACAATCACGAGTGCGATAACCGAATACTACACAAAGAATTTCTACCCGTCAAACGCCGAGCTGACCGAACTTCAGGGCTATGCCGATTCGTTCAACAAGAGCAGGAACGCGCAGACAAGATACGGACCCGCGGAAAAGACCTGCTATGAAGGAGGGACGTTCCTTTCCTACCACCCCTGCCATGACATGACCTCGTGCATGGCGACTGCATCGCTTGTCTGCACAATCTCCGGCGCGGAAGGATGCACCGCCGACTTTCTCGCAACGCACATACTCTCCTATTCGCTCGGCGTGGACAAGCTCAACAATGCCTATGCGAAATTCCAGACGGGCTTTTCCGGCTTCGGGCCGACCACGGTTTCAGTTTCGCTTGACCAGATGAATTCCGCCTTCGACGAAATGAAATCCGCGGCGGACGAACTTTCCAAGAGCAAGCTCATTGCGCCGGAAACGTATTACTGTGGCGACTGCATGGGCAGGTGCCCTGAGCCGCGCTACGATTACTCCTCGCTTGCTGCGGGCAAGGCAAAAATCACCGCGCTTCGCGCGAAAGCCGCTCCGTTCGCCAACCTGAACGAGGTTGTCGAGGAAGTCGCGCTCTCTACCGTTGACAGGATTGCATTCAAGGAAGGCGAGGAAAAGGCGACGGTGTTCGTCCCGCGATTCGATTCCGCAAGGGCGAAATTCGGCGGGCTCAAGGCGCAGGCGGTTCTCGCAAAGGCGCTCGTGTCCGACTCCAACTTCGTCTCGGTTGCGGACGACTTCATCTCGCGCGAGGACAAGCTCGAGCAGAACGTTGACAAGCGCAAGTTCGACGGCTTCGACGCGCTCCTTATGGGATACGAATCCGCGGGCAATTCGCTTGCCGCGATGATAAACAATTCCACGCGCGCGTATTACCTCACGGTGGATGCACAGGACCACGCGGGCGACCTGCTTTTGCAAGCGATGTGGAAGGCGGAAGGCAAGGACCAGAAGCTCCTCAACGGCTACAATTCGCTCGCAGGCAGGAAAATCGCGCTCGACGGGAAATTCGTCCCGCCCATGACGAACTCCGAATACGCGGCGCTTGCGAAGAACTACAGCACGCTTTCGTTCGACAGCCAGCAGTTCATTCACTCGTCCGGCGCGCCGACGGATTCCATTTTCGTCGCCAGCAACAACATCGAGCGGACCTCGGTTGATGGGGCGATGACGCTCGCGGCGAACTTCGTGCCAATCTCGTTCTCCACCCGCCAGAGCATGGCAAGGTACATCCCGCCCGTAGTCCTCGGCGTGATTGACCTCTCGCTCCTCGCGCTGGTGCTCACGGCTTTCATCGCCGTATTCTACCGCTTCCAGGGCGCGTTCAAGAGCAAGCTCGCGATATCCGGCTGGGCGCTGACCGCAGTGGCATTCGTGATGGTGCTGGTCATCGGCTCGGTCGGGTTCTACGGCATCGTGCTTTCCTCCGAGCAATTCACCAGCTTCACCGAGTTCTTCAGTTCGGTGCGGTCTGCGGACAAGGTGGCGGTCGTGGTGCGGGAAACGGGCGCCTCGAACGACGCGATAAACAACATGCGCGCGTGCGCCGACCAGATTCAATCGCAGGTCTCGCTTCTGGGCAAGAGCACGAACAAATACTACATAAGCGGAACAAGCTGCCGCCAGTTCATCTCGAAGCCGGCGAACAATTCCGCGGGTTTCTACTATGAGGAAACCGCCGGGCTCTCGTCCGACAAGTGCCTCAACGGGATGCCCGACGTTCCGGTGTTCGACCTGAGATATGCGCTGGAGAACAAGCCGCCTGCATTCACCACCGTCGTCGTCAAGCAGGCGATATTCACGGGCAACGAGGCGTATTATGCCAAGAAGCCCATGTGCGACGCGGCAAACGTGCTTGGCTAAGGGAGGGAAAGGACATGGCAAAAACAAATCCAACCAACGCAGGCAGGCCGTTCCTCTCCGAGCGCGGAAAGGTCCTGCTCTTCGCAGCCCTCACGCTCGTCGCGCTGCTGCTCGCGGCTTACATAATTTTCTTCCCTCTCCTGCAGGACAAGGCGGCGGACGGCAGTGAATTCTACACGCGGCTCCAATCCGCGGACAAGGTCGGCATACTCTACGACGTTCGCGGGGCGCAGGGCGAGCAGGCGTCGGCAATCTACCAGTGCGGCGTTGACATGATTGGCAAGGGAAGATTCGCGGGCAAATCGCTCGAAATAATCGCCTGCGAGGACAATGGCTGCCTCAGCATTGCAACGGACGTGAACGGCACAAACAACCTCACATTTGGCGAGGCGAAATCGAAAATGTCGTCCATGCCCTACATCTCAATCTCCCCCGGCGCGCCCTCGTACAAATTCTTCGAGCGGCACATGGAGATATCCATCGGCGAAAACGTAACGGGCAACTCGACCTGCGACATTTCGGCAAGCGAGGGTTGAAATGGATTCACAAACCAAAGTCGCGCTCGCAACGAAGCCGCCAATCACGGAAATCGTGACACGCGACGAGCTTCTCCAGTTGTTCGAGGGCAAGAGCCATCCGACGCACTACATCGGCTTTGAAATTTCTGGCAAGGTGCATCTTGGCAGCGGGCTTCTCACCGCGCTTCTCCTCAAGGATTTCATGGCTGCAGGAATAAAGCCGACAATCTTCCTTGCGGACTACCACGCGTGGCTGAATGGCAAGCTGGGCGGCGACTTGGAAAAAATACAGTCGGTGGCAAAGGGATATTTCAAGTCGGCATTCATTTCGCTCGGGCTGACCGAGGACAAGGTCAATTACGTTCTTGCGTCCGAAATGTACGAAAAGCAGGGCAAGGATTACTGGAAGGACGTGCTTTCCATCTCGAAAGCCACCACCATGCAGAGGATGCTGCGCTGCACGACGATAATGGGCAGGAGCCAGAAGGACGCGCTCGACTGCGCTTCCGTTCTTTACCCAGCAATGCAGGTCGCGGACATATCCGCGCTCGGCGTTGACATCGCGCACGCGGGCATGGACCAGAGGAAAGTGCACATGCTCGCGCGCGAAATCGCGGAAAAGCGCGGCGCGAAAAAACCAATCGCAATCCACCACAAGCTTCTCATGGGGCTGCAAGGTCCGCAGAGGATGGGCATAGAGCAATTGGAAAAGGACGACGTGGAAATCTCCTCGAAAATGAGCAAGAGCAAGCCCGACTCGTGCATTTTTATTCACGACTCCGAACAGGAAATTTCGCGCAAGCTGAAAGGCGCGTACTGTCCGGAGAAAACAGCAGAGGGCAACCCCGTGATGGAGATGTGCGAGCACTTCATCTTCAGGGATGAAAAATCGGCGCTTAAGGTGACAAGACCGGCAAAATTCGGAGGGGATGTGGAGTTCGCCTCCTACCTCGAATTGCAGTCCTCCTACGCAGAAGGCAAGCTGCATCCGATGGACCTCAAGAGCGCAACCGCAGCCGCGCTTGCAAAAATGCTTGAGCCCTCGCGCAAATACTTCGCCGCACGCCCCGAGCTTCTTGAGCAGATGGCATAAATTGTTGGTGAGAATATGTGCGCCCAGAACAGCGTCATTATCATTTTTGCACTGGCTCTTCTGCTCACGGGTTGCACCCAGACGACCTATATCGGCTATTTGGAAAAGGACTACCCTGTTGGGTCGCAAATGCAGGAAAAGCTGCAGTTGATATCAAAGGAGGAATGCCTGTTCGGCGCCAGCCCGTTCATTGTCAAGTCAGAGGATGCCTCAATTTGCAGCGGGCTTGAGAAAGGGCAGTATTACTTGGTTCAGGGGAAAGTTTCATCTTACATGTCTGCAACGTCAGGTATGACTCTTCTTGTCGAGACTGTCGAGACCGCGTTTCATAAAGACGGGGAAAAAACGAACATTCGCATTTCCGTGCCTGTTGTGAAGCTTAAGGCGCCCCGGCGCCTGGATTACAAGGAAGTATTGTTCAAGTCCATCGTGTGGGAAGAAGACGTTGGGCAGCTAGTGCAGATGGCGTGCAGCAACAAATCTGAAGAATCTGAAATGGAAGTGGTGGTTGATGGCAAGTACGAGTCAACTAGCGTCTGGCATCCTGTTTCGGATGATTTTGGCATGAACGCCACCGTGGGAAAAGCCATATTCGGATATTACGATTTGGAATTCAGGAATGGTTCAACTAGGAGGGAATGGGGCATGATGCTGGAAATCTCTGGGATCCCGGGCGAATCCTTGCTTTTTTCTGACATTATCGCGCTGACCGGAGGGGCTTGGCATAATTGCGCCAAACTTTCTGATGCAGGGGCAGTCAGTTACTATTTCTGCGATGCATACGATGGGTTGGAATATGCCGATTTCAAACGCATTGACATCACGTATCATGGCGAAGGGGATGTTGTCTGCAATGGCGCGGATGACATACGGCATTAGGCGGCAGGCCGGATAGCCACGTTTAAATCTCTTTCATTCGAATGGGCTACGGGAGAAAATGGCAAAGGGCAAGGCAAAATCCTCAAATGTAGCATTCGTATTCGCCTTCCTATTCTTATCCCTGTCCGTGCTGCCCTCCGCGCTTTTTTCCACATCTTTCTCCTCTACACAGTGTCCAGTGGCAGAGCGCGACATTTTCCTAGCGGCGGTAACAGGCGAGAATTCGGGCGGCATTTTCCAGCTTCACGTCGAAACAAAGCCCGGAAGCGGGGATACGTACGCCTCGGTGAACCCGAGAATCGGCTACTCCACGCAGGAGTCCGAGGACACGGCAGTCGGCTACGCGCTTGCGGCATCCGGCATCCCAAAAGAGAGCTGCGACGTTCTTTTCAAGATGAACGGGGATTTCTCGGGCAGCGGGGTTGACGGTCCCTCTGCAGGCGGGGCAATGGCTGTAGCCGTGCGCGCCGCGCTCCTCAACAAATCCATCAGGCAGGACGTGGTGATGACGGGAACGATTTCCCCCGAGGGAAAAGTGGGCGCGGTCGGCGGCATAATCGAGAAAGGCGTGGGCGCGGCTGACGCGGGCGCAAGATATTTCATAGTTCCAAAGCTCGCCGTGCACGAGGCGGTGCTTCTCTCCTCGCTTTCGCGCACCAAGAATTTCCATTTCATCGAGGTGGAGAACGTCTCGCGCGCCGAAGAAGCGCTCTTTTCGGATTACGATGCGAATTTCACCTCGGAATTCAAGCCGGAAAGCACGCCCGCTCCGCCCTCGCTTCCGCAGGTGAGGATGGACGCCGACCTCGGCAGGTTCTCGCTCATTTCGAAAAAAGTGGTGGACGGACTCGACAGGAAAGTCTGGCAGGCATACTCCGACGGTGCGGAAACGCCCGAAACCTCGAGCCTGCACTCGTATTTCTCAAAGGAGGTCTCGAAATACTATTCGCTGCTCCCGCTCGGCTACGTATTCACCGCCGCGAATTCCGCGTTCCTCCTCTCGATTGACGTGGAATACGCGAAAATTGGCGATGCGGAAATAGACCTGAACGGGAGCATCCAGGACGTTTCATCCTGTCTTTCATCTCTTCCGCGCGCGCAGATGACGAAACAGAACGCGCATTGGGCAATCGGCTCGGACCTGCGGCGCATCTGGGCGAAGGCGCGCCTGAACCAGACGCTCGAAGCGAGAGAGGAGCAGGGCGGCTATGCCACGCTCCGCGACCTGCTCTTCGCCGAAAGCTGGTGCGGAATTTCGCGCGAACTCAACTCGCAGGCGTCCGAAATCGGCGGGCAGGCAATCAACGAGTCCTCGCTCGCGCATCTCGCCTCAAAGGAGCTTCTACTGGCAGAGGATGAATTCACCTCCTCGAAGAAAATAGACTACGATGCTCTGTGGCATTTGCAGAACGCCGAGGAGGCGAACAGCAGCGGCGACTTCGGCGCGGCGATTTACGAATCCGCATACGCGCGCACCATGCAGTCGCTTGCTTCCGAAAACGTGGAGAACGTAACGGAAGCCGCCGCGCGGCTCGCTGGCGAGGAGCGGACTTCGCTTTGGGGCAAAATATATTCCGGGCACGGAACCTATCTGTTCCACGAGGCGCAACAGGGCGGCTTTCCCCCCAACGACGCTTACAAAATACTCCGCTACGCGCAGGAGCTTGACAGGGTTTCATCGGATATAGACGTCACGCTCGCAAGCCCTCCGCAGCCGTCGGATTCCAGCGCAGCCCTTCAGCAGAACGCGACAGCGAAGCAAAATTCTTCCGACGCAAACAAGTGCACAGGGTGCGCAACTTTCCCAACGAGCGAGCTGTTCGCAATCGGGCTTTCGCTCTGCCTGATTGCGGTCTCGCTTTTCGCAATTTACAGGATTTCACGAAAAATGAAACGGGGGTAATTCCATGAAAAATCTGCAGGAAAAACTCAACGAATTCTCCAAGGAATACGCGGGCGTGGAAAAGGTCGCGCTCTCCTATTCCGGCGGGCTTGACTCGGTGGTTGTGGGCACGCTTCTCTCCGAAGCCGGATTCAAGGTCGTGCCAATCTCCGTGGATATCGGGCAGCAATCCGACTTTTCGCGCATTGCAAAAAACGCGCGGCAACTGTTCGGCTCCTGCGCCGTGGTTGATGCGAAAGGGGCGATGGCTGACGCGATTTTCCGCGCGCTGAAGGCGAATTTCGGGGAGGACAACAGGATGAACAGCGGCGGGCTGACGCGCCCCGTCCTCGCGCACGCGCTCTCGTCCGCCGCGCTGAAGGCGGGCTGCCAGGCGGTGGCGCACGGCTCCTCCGGCGTTGGCAATGACCACATAATAACTGAAAACTCGCTGCGCGTGCTCGCGCCTGAGCTTCTCATCATGGCGCCCGTGCGGGACCTTGACCTGAAGCGCGACTTCTCAATCGAGTTCGCAAAAAAGAGGCGGCTTCCCACGAACATCGTGCGCGCCGGAAAATTCTCGGCGGATGAATCCTTCTGGGGCAGGATGATACGCCAGGGGATATCCGTGGATTCCGCAAGCCCGCTCCCGCAGGATGCGTACAAGCTGACGGTCTCGCCAAAAGACGCGCCCGCCTCGCCGCAGGAAATAACTTTGGAATTTGAGATGGGCGAGCCGGTTGCCCTGCGAATCGGCTCCAAAAAAATAACCGGCAAGATGAAAATCCTCTCTTCGCTGAATGAAATCGGGGGAAAGCACGGCGTTGGCAGGGGCGAGGCGTTCGAGGACAAGATTGTCGGGCTGAAGGTGCGCGAGGTGTTCGAGTGCCCCGGGGTGAAAATCCTCCTTGTTGCGCACAGCGCGCTTGATGAGGCCACCCTTACCTCGCGCGAGCTTGCGGCAAAGCGCATGATTGACGGAATATGGGCCGGGCTGGTGCGGGAGGGCGGCTGGCACACGCGCCTGCGCCGCTCGCTTGACGCATTCATAGACGAAACCGAGCGCGTTGTGGATGGCGAGGTAACGCTCGAACTTTACAAGGGGAGCGTGGCAATCAAGGGCAGGAAAAGCCAGCACGCGCTTTACGACACGCGCCTGTCAGCGCGCGACTCCAAAGGGGTGTTCTTGCAGAAGGAGGCAAGGCATGTTGCCAAGCTTCACGGATTGCAGGACTTGATGGCGTACATGGTGGGAAGGAATTAGCCGCCCCCTGTGGGTGCAAAAGTTCAGTCAAGGCGTGCGCCGCCCAAAACCCTTTAAAATACCTTTATACAGAATCAGCAACAGGGCAAACTTTCATGGGCTTAATCAAAATTGGAAATCGACGGGAACCGATAGGCATATAAATACAATTTAACATCTAATACCACAGATAAAAAGATTCGTGTCTAGCAACCATAATCGGGGTGTAAACATGGCTGACATTGAAAATTGGGTCAAGGAAATCCAGATTCACATAATCGCGGGCTGCTCCGATGGCAGGGATATTTCCGCGGCTTTCAACACTGCAAAAGACAAGGTTATCGAGACAAATAAATCCAACGGCGTCTTGATAGACATGCCAAGAATCAGCGTGCCGGGCGTATTCGCCACGCACGAAGTGATAAGCGAAATCAAGGGCATTATATTCGGTATGGAAAAGAAATATTTCGGCTACAGGCAAGCCGGAACCCAGGTGGAATATTTTGTCCACATGATGGCGCATGGAAACGCCGTGCTGAAAGCAGGACACACGCACGAACAGTTCAGCTACCACGACATTGAGATAAAACCTGCATCGTTCAACTGCGGAATGATGAACGCCCAGCCGCTTGCCCTTGAATTTGAGGGACTGCTTCTCTCTGAAAAACCCACTCTTGTTTATGGGAGGCGGCACGCCCCGTTAAAATTCCACATCAAATCCGAAGCATATATTGAACGTTTCATGCAGCAGGTTCACGGAGTTGATGGAACCATCGCCGGCAATTGGATAAAAAGCATAGTCAACCTGGCGACCCATCCGTACGAGCAGAAGAAACTCCTGAGGGATGCGCTGGATAGGGACTCAGCAATACGCCAACACGGCATCCATATAACCGCCGGAGTTCAGAATTATGCGACCAACAATTATTTCCGCGTGGATGGAAACACGCATCTGCTTACTATTCTTGACGATATCTACACCATGGTTGCCAACATGTCCCATAACGAGGAGCATGAAAAAAGGACGGGCAAACAGGCGCCAAAAATAATCCTTTTCCACAACGGCAGCATAATCAACGCGCGGGCAAGGGCAATCGAAGCATATTCCGGCGGGCAGACAGGCTACAACGGCGGCGATGTGTTTGCAATAGGCGGCTCAAATGCGAGCGACCCAACGCGCGATTTCGGTCCATACAAGACAATCGGTTTCTACTACGCGCTTCACCCTGACCATCTGAACCTCGCGGATAACTTGGTGGTTTGTGGCAAAACAAAGGAGGAAACTCGAATGATGGCTGCACGGCTGAGAAATTCCCCGCTGGTGAATTTCATGGTTAGGCAGTTCGGTGCAAAAATCACGGAATTGCCTCTGGCAGATATTGTTGATAGACGCCAATCTTTCCCGCACGCGAGACCATCCGTTGTCCCCGCTGCAACTACGCCTGTTGCGCAAGCCACCGTTGCCGTGCGAGCCGGACAAAAATAAAAAATAGGAAAACGTACGCGTCCATCCGGAACACAAAGCGCGTGCCTGCGAAAATCAGCATCGGCGGGCTACTTCTTCTTGGAAATTATCTGCCCCGCCTTCAGGATTCCAAGCACGATTTCGTAAGGCGCGGGGGGATTGCCGAGCACCTTGACATCCACAGGAACAACCTCGTCAATTCGCCCGCTCTTGTAAACGCCCGGCGCGCCTGAGAGCGGCCCGCCCGTGCAAGCTCCGTCTCCTGCGGCAACCACCGCCTTTGGCGAGGGCATTGCCGCGTAGGTTTTCTCCAACGCGAGTTTCATGTTGACGGTAACCGGACCTGTTGCAAGAAGAACGTCCGCGTGCCTTGGCGAGGCGGCAAAATGGATTCCGAACCGTTCGCAATCCACCTGCGGCGAGCCGGTGAGCCCCTCCTCGATTTCCACGTCGTTCGATGAGCCGCAGTCCGCCATGCGCACCGTGATGGAGCGTGAAAATGGCGACAGGGAGCGTTTTTTCAAGAGCGCGCATATCTCCCTGATTGTCGCGGACTCGGACGACGGGGTTATGGCGTCGCCTTTCGAGCCGCGGAACAATATATGGAATTCGTTCATAAACACACCGTTCGCATTCCTGTTCTATCTTCATCCCAAGTTTCTATCCCTAAAGGTCCGCCCCCGCATAGGACAGATTGAAGCTTTTGTTTATCAGCGGGAAATCCGCCACGATGTTTCCGAGCACTGCCCGCTCAAGCGCCCTCCAGTTGCGGAACGACGCCGTCCTGACGGAGAGATGCCCGATTGTGCCGTTTTTCCCGGCTTTCAGCATCATCGTGCAGGCGCCTCTCGGCGCTTCGCACATCCCGAAGCAAATCACGCCCTCCTTCGCATTCGGAAAGGCATCCGCGCAAACCGGACCAGATGGCATGCGCGCGATTTCTTCGCGGATGAGCCGAGCAGATTCCTTTATCTCGTTCATTTTCACCGTGAATCTGGCAAGCGCGTCCCCGTCCTTCCCGACGGATTCATTCACTGCCGCGTGCCAGTATGCGCCGTATGGGAAATGTTTCCGCGAATCGCAGCTTATTCCGCTTGCACGAGCTCCGGGTCCCACGAGTCCGAGTTCGGCGGCGGTTCCCATTCTCACTATTCCCGCGGAAAACGCCCTGTCGAGGAAAGTGGATGAGGAAAGCGTGAGCCGTTCGATTTCCAGAAGAGAATGCGTGAAGAATTCAATTCCCGAGCGAAGCTCGTTTATCTTCTCGCGGGGAACGTCCCGCTCGATTCCGCCGATTGCGATTACTCCACGCAGGAATCTGCTCCCGAAGCATTTCTCGTTCAGCCGCATCATGCGCTCGCGCAGCGCGAGGAACTGGGATGCCGATGCGGAAAAGCCAACGTCCGTTGCAATTCCGCCCAGGTCGGCAAGGTGGCTATAAATCCTTTCCTCCTCCAGAAGCAGCAGCCGGATTGATTCCGCCCTTTGCGGGATTTTGACTCCGGTCAGCGCCTCTGCCGCCCGCGCAAATGCGACGGAGTTCGCGGCGGATTCATCGCCGGATATCTGCTCGATGATTGGGAAAACTTCCTTGATTTTCTTTCCAGCGACAAACTCCTCGATTCCGCGGTGCATGTATGAAAGCCGCGCCTCCATCCTGTTTATGCCCTCGCCGCTTACAAAGAACCTGAAATGCCCCGGTTCGATTATTCCCGCGTGCACGGGTCCCACCGCGATTTCAAATTCCCCGTCCGTTCCGGCGCCCTTGAAAACATAAATGCCAGCCGTGCCGCCTCCCTTTGCCGGCTTGGCGTGTTTTTCCATCCGGTTCTTCCTGTCAATTTGCGCGTTCTCCGGATGCGCCACTATCGGGCGGACATCCGTCAATCCTCCGAAAACCGCGCCGCTCATCTCGCGCATTTTCCTCTCGTCCCAAAGCGCGGCGGGGATTTTTTCCGAAATTGCGTGGAATGCCTTTCCATGCGTCCATGCCACGGCAAGCCCGCCGATTTTGGCAACGCGGAAAACGTAGGCAACCGCCCATTCGGAGCCGCGCCCGTAAGGATAGGCGAAAGCGGAATCAAATACTCCTCCCTTGCCCGCGATTGCAACGCACGCGGACGGCATTTGCGCGGAAGGCACGGCTATCCACATCGTTCCGTCGCGCCCGTTCACCTCGCGGCAATACCAGAGCGTCTCCGCCAGTTCTCGCATGAAATTTTTCGATGTCATCATTTCAACTACCCCTTAAAAGAACGGAAATGGCGGGATTTATCAGCCCGATGAGCGTCTGCGGCATCAAAAGACCGGCTGTGATTCCGAGCAGGAAAAGCCCGAATATGGCAGCTTTCATCAGGAAATCCGGCTCGAAGTTGCGGAGCTTGTTCGAAGCGAACGGTCCAAACGCCATGTGCGAGGATTTCAGCAGGAACGAGCCGAACGCCACGGTCGTGAAAATCACGAGCAGGGCGGCAATCGCGTAATTCCCTGCCGCAAGCGCGGCTGCGAGAAGGATAATCTCGGAAATGAACGTCCCGAACGGGATGCTGCCTGTGATGCCGACGTTCACCAGCACGAACATGGAGCCGAACATCGGCATTTTCTGGGCGATTCCCGTGATTTTCGAAATTTCCTTGGTGCCATAAAGCAAGCTCACCATGCCGCCCATGAAGAATGCGAGCGGCTTGATGATTGAATGCGAAACCACATGGAAGAGCGCCGCGAGCATTCCGAGCGGTCCGCCGATTCCGATGCCGAGGCAGATTATCCCCATGTTCTCGACGCTGGAATACGCGAGAAGCCGCTTGTAGTTTTCCTGCGAAAACAGCCGAAGCGAAGCGAGCGCAAGGGACACCAGCCCGAAAAAGACAAACAGCGAGGATATGAACGCCAACGCATCCGGGTTCTGCGCGGCAATCGGATAAAGCCGGAGAATGGAGTAAAGCGCGGCGTTCAAAAGCACTCCCGACAGAAGCGCGCTGACCGGCGTCGGCGCCTGGCTGTGCGCGTCCGGAAGCCACACGTGGAGCGGCACAAGCCCGACCTTGGTTCCGTACCCCACGAAGATGAACGCAAACGCTATCTTCAGGTAAAGCGGATTTATTTTTTGCGCGTTCGCAAGCGCGTTCTCCCACGCAAAGCTTTCCTGCACCCCCGCCTGCTGCATCCCGTAAGCCAGAATCATCAGCCCAACGAGGGCGATGGTGATGCCGAGCGAGCAGATTATGAAATATTTCCATGCCGCCTCGATGGACTTGCGGTTGTCGTAGAAGCTGATGAGGAAAACAGAAGTGAGCGTGGTGGTTTCAAGCGCAGCCCACGTGGTCAGGAGGTCGGACGCCATGGTGACCAGCAGCATGGATGCGAGGAAGAACAGCATGAACGAGTAATACGCGCCCATGCGCTTTTCCTCGAAAACCCGCTCCCTGACTTCCTCCTGCATGTAGCTTCTGGAATAGGCGAACACGAAAAGCGCGACCATGCTCGTAACTCCCGTGAATAAGAGGCCGAGCGCATCAACGCGTATCATCCCGAAAAGCCCGGTAATCGGATTTTGCGAAATGTCGCCGGCAGAGAGCGCGGCTGCGAGGAGCGCGGCTGACGAGAGGAACGCTCCGGCTAATGCAATGGCTTCCGCGTGGCGGGGGCGAAGCTGGGGCAGCAGGCACAACAGGGCGGCTGCGACGGGAATCAACACCACCAGTTCAATCATTCGCCTCACCTTTCCTCCCGCAGCTGCTCAAGATTGGCGGTGTACGGGCTTTCCGCCATGGCGCTAATCTTGAACATGAGCACCAGCGCAACCGCGACCAGCGTCAGCGTGTCGAACAGCGCAATTATCTCCCCGATAATCGGGACCTGCACCGCGAGCGCGGTCGGCAGGAGCACCAGTCCGTTTTCCAGAATCAGGAAACCCATGAGTTGCAGCATGACGTGCGACTTGGTGGCGATTATCAGGCAGCCAATCAGGATTATCGAGAATGCCGCCGGCAGCATCTGGTTGTGGATGCCCAGTATGGGCGCAATGGCGTATGAGAGCATCATCAATACCCCGCACAGCACGAACGAGCCGGAAATGCCGACAGGCGAGCCCATGAACACCGGGTCGGTGTTGAGCGTGTCCTTGGATTCGCTCCTGAGTCCGTCAAACGCCTTCAGCAGAAGCAGGGGCACGACTATCAACTTGAAGACGATGGTTGAGCCGAGGCGCCACATGGCGTCCGCGCTCGCATCACCATCCATGATGACGAGCGCAAGAATCAGCGCAAGCGCGGCGCTTTGCAATATGAAAATCTCCAGCCGCCTCTTGAATGTCGCGCTGAATATGAAATAGATTGCCGTGACAAGCATCAGGAATGAGAGGAACACGGGCAGACTTCCGCTCTGCACGCCGTCGGATACCCTGATTAGGAATGCGAGCAGCGAGAGCACGAGCGAAAAGATGAGCAGCTTTGAAATCTTGAACAATCGCAGTTTCGGGGTGACGCTCTCGATTGCCGCGGTTATGAGCGCGAGCGCGGCTATGGTTGCGCAAAACGCAGCGGCAAGGAAAATCGGGTTGCCGGTGGAAATCAAAAGATGCGTGGGCAGAAGCAGGGTGGCGAAAAAGCCGAAGAACGCCACGATTTTCGCGGCGTTCGCCCATTCAATCAGGGCGAGCATCGGACCGGAGTTGTCGAGTATCATCGCTTCATGCACCATGGTCAATTCCAAGTGCGTTGCAGGGTTGTCGAAAGGCAGCCGTCCGGTTTCCGCGAGGATGGCGATGAAAATCGCGATTGCAGCAAGCCAAAGCTCGGGCGCGACGATTGCGGAAAGATAGCCGTTTGGCGAGCTGGCAAGAGCCACAAGCGGCACGCTGCCGCCAAACGTCGCGAAGAAAATGATTGCGCCGAACAGCACCGGCTCGATGAGCGCGGCGAAAAGCATCTCACGGCTCGCGCCTATCCCGCCGAACGCGCTGCCGGTGTCAAGCGCGGAAAGCGCGGTCATGAAGCGCCCTATCGCGAAAAGATAAACGAACACAATCAGCGTGGAAGGCAGCACGCTTCCCGCGAACATTATGGGCAGGATTCCGACCGCGATTGCGACTGACGCGAACGTTGCAATTGGCGCGGCAAGGAAAACCCAGGAGGAGGTTTCGCTCACCACCATGCCCTTCAGGAAAAGCTTCGCCAAATCAATATACGGCTGGTAAATGGGCGCGCCGGTCCTGCTCTGGAAAGTCGCCTTGACCTTGCGCATTATTCCTATCACTAAGGGCGCGATTGCGAAGACAAACGCCGCTTGAAGCGCGGGGTAGATGATTCCGCCGAGGTCGTATTCCATATTCAATCCCATTGTTTTTTGCGCGTAGCTTCATCCTATCCCATTATCGCATAGGTGATTATCAGTACCAGCGTTATCAGCAGGTAGAGGAGGTAGTGCAGCATTTTTCCGGTTTGCAGCTTCCTCGACCACGGCGACACGCGGAGGAACAGGTTTTTCAGCGGATTGTAGATGAGCCATTCGAACAGGCGATGCCCGCTTGCGTCCGAGCGCCCGAGCGGGCTGACGAGGAAATCGAACGCGCGCATTATCGGCATGGTGAATCCCTTTGCCGAATACTGCATCTTCGCGTCGTATTTTTGTATGCCGCAGTCCCAGGTCGGGCCGATTTCCACCTTTTCGTGGAACCTGCCTGCGAGGAATCTTAAGAACAGCCAAATCACGGCGCAGATTGCCGCGAACACGATGAAAATGCCAAACGTCGGGAGCGTGCCGACCGCGCCGGTTATTTCCGTCGCCCCTGCCATGTTCATCTGCGAAAGAATCGGGATGGTCGCCAGTGCAACCACGCCGGGGAATATTCCCGCGAATATGCATGCGGCTGCCAGCACCGCCATTCCTGCGAGCATGGACCTTGGAACTTCAACGGCATTCTCCGCGTGATTGCTTCTCGGCGCGCCGAGGAACGTGATTCCGAATGCCTTGGCAAACGCGGCAACCGCGAACGCCGATGTCAGCGCAAGGAACAGCATCGCGCCCGCCGAGGCGAACGAAACCGTGCTCGTGCTTCCGATTCCGCCAAGCAATGCGATGAACGTCAGCCATTCGCTCACAAAGCCGTTCAGCGGGGGCAATGCTGCGATGGATGCCGCGCCTATGAAGAACAGAACTGCGGTGGCAGGCATGTTTTTCACCAGCCCGCCAAGCTCGTCTATGTTGCGCGTGTGGGTGGAATGGATTACCGCGCCCGCGCCTGAGAACAGCAAACTCTTGAAAAGCGCGTGATTGAGCGTGTGGAACAGTGCTGCGAAAAGCGCGATTGCCGCAACCCCCGCCATGCCAACCGATGAGAACATGGCTGCCGCGCCCATGCCGAGAAGGATGATGCCGATGTTCTCGATGCTGTGATATGCGAGAAGGATTTTCAGGTCGTGCTCCATGAGCGAATAAAGGACGCCCATGACCGCCGAAATCGCGCCCAATCCGAGGAGCAGCATTCCCCACCAGAGAGGAACGGGCGAGCTGCCCGCAGCAAGAAATACGAAAATCACCCGAACCATGCCGTAAATCGCAGTCTTGAGCATCACTCCCGACATCAGCGCGGAAATGTTGCTTGGCGCCTGCGGGTGCGCGATTGGGAGCCATACATGGAAGGGCATCATGCCCGCCTTTACCCCGAAGCCGATGAGCGCGAGGATGAAAACAATGTCCATGACCGGCGCGGCATACGAAGCTTTGGCGAATGCGCTGAAGTCCATCGAGCCGCCCGCTCCGCCTGCGAGGATGAGGAACATGAGGATAAGGCACGCCGTTCCGATGTGCGTCATCAGCAAATATACGAAGCCGGCATCCTTGGAGTTTTCCTCCCTGTGCTCGAACGAAACAAGATAATAGGATGAAAGCGCCATCAGCTCCCAGAACACGAGGAACGCCGCCGCGTTTTGCGCGGTTGCGACCATTGCCATCGACAGCAGGAAAAGGTTGAAGAGGAAAACGAATTTCTGCATCCCGTATTTCTTGTGCTCGTATTCCTCCATGTATGAAAACGAATAAATCGAAATCGAGGCGCCGACAAGGCCGATCAGAACCGCGAAAAATCCTGAGAGCGCGTCAATTCCAAAGCCGATGGCGCCGATTTGCGTGTCGGATGCCAGCACAATCGGGTCAATATTCGTTCCAAAAAGCGCGAACACGCCCGCCGCGAAAAGCGCGACGCAGGCAAGCAATGCAAATCCAATCCCGACGTTCCGGCACGTGCGCGAGTTTTGCCTGAAAATCGCGGCGGTCGCCATGCCCAAGACGAACAGCGCAGCCGATGCCCAGAAAAGCAGGGCGGGCGCGCCGCCGGAAATGCTCATCAGGTAATTCAGCATAATCATCCCTTTATCTGTTCAGGCGTTCTCAGGCGGCATGAGCTTATAGCCCAGTCTGGCTTCACAGCATTTTGGTGCCTTTCTTGGTGCCTTCCTACTCCACTGCCCTATGACATGGTCGCCGTTATGTGGATTCAACTTGTTGATACTCTGATATCTTCAACCGGAGTGAATGCTATTCTCTTGCAATATTGATTAATATAGTTTTCGCTGGCGTGGGCTTTGGAGGAAAAGTCGCCAAAAGCCAGTTTTGAAGATAAAGTCGGCAACTTGAAGGAAAAGTAGCAATCTGACTGTTGTCCATAAAAGGATTGAGTTTGGCATAAATCAATATGGCTGAATTTGATGTTAAAGCTCACACCTTCCAATCAGCTAAATTCAGAAGTGTTGTAAATGAAGCACTGGCTTTTTTTGAAGCAACACCAGAGATGATATTTCCACCAGCCAAAAAATTCAATGGAGTGGGGGTATATGGCATTTATTACAGAGGTAAATTTACAGAATACGCCCCAATATCAAAAATCAATGCCAGCTTAGGAAAACTGCCAATATATGTTGGAAAGGCTGTTCCTGAAGGTTGGCGGCAAAGCAGAAAAATAGCTGTAGGGGATATTAGTCTTCTCAGGCGTCTTAACGAACACTCTCGTAGCATTTCACAGGCTAAAAATCTACAATTATCTGATTTTACTACCCGTTTCATGGTTCTTAATGGAGTGGAAAGCGACCTGATTAGCACAGTGGAAGCAGGGCTTATAAGAAAATATCATCCTCTGTGGAATTCAGTAATCGATGGATTTGGAAACCACGACCCCGGCAAAGGCAGATATGAACAGGCAATATCTGAATGGGATATTTTACATCCGGGAAGGGATTGGACTAAAAATTTGCATAATACGGCGTCAAGTATTCCAGTAATTACACAGAAGATAAAAGATGCCCTTCGGAGTTTATAGAGATTCAATCTCTACAACCGCTTCATACAGATTTGTCTTGACTTTGTTTTCACCGATTCTTACTGCTGACTGTGTTATGCTGTCTCCTATTCTTTTCTCTCGTAGAATGTGGATTTTGGTAACTTTAAGTCCGTTAAGCTTGGCTATCTCACCAAAAAACACGTCGGTTGGGACTGGCACTCCTTGGATGATGTTATTTCCTATTACGACCAAAGCGCAGCCGTCTTTCTTGAGGCAGTGTTTGATTCCGTGAGAAAACCTATTGCAGTCGTTCAAATAGGTCGTAACATAATTAGCCCAGCCCGCCCCGCCATAACTCCCGCCATCGTGATTAGTTTTTCTTATTGCAGCTATGCAATCTTCAATCGCCCCGCTGTCTGTTCTGAAATCCAAGGCTATCGGCTTTTCTTGCCTTACTGTCTGCCAATATTTTCCAAAATTGCTCGTTTCCAATTTCTTCAACTCATCCGAACCCAAGATGAGATTGAGCCAATAAAGCTGAGGTCTTGTGTTCCTGATGTAATGGTAATTATTGAGGTATGGAGGCGATGTTATGATTAAATCAACACTGCCTTTCTTGATGTATTCAGAGTAGTTAAAGAAAGAATCCACTATGATTTTTGCCTCTCCAAATTTCTTTTTTTTAGCGGCTTTTTTTGAATAATGTATATCTGCCAGCATTTCTTCCAGCTTTTCTTCAATAGCCCCAACCACGTCATAATCTTCTATCCTTTTCTTGCCTGCGGCCTCGCGTGTTCCAAGGCTGGGTTCATACGAATAATTCGAGTATTTTACAAGCGTCGCTCCGAAAGCCGCCTTGAAAAGTTCTTGGACATCTAAGCTATCTATTGATTCGATAAAGCTCTTTACAACGAGAACTTTTCTTAGGACACTAGGGCTGTAAAACTCTATTTTCGTCCTGAACTTTAATGGAGCTTGCCCCTCTGATTCCTTAGATTCTATATGAATTGAGTAATACTCCTTGAAGCGAGCAATTTCTGCCTTTATCTTCTCATAATCAAAGAGGTGTGCGCGAGTCTTTACTTTGGAAGCCAAGGCTGCGTATGGATTAATCTCAAAACCAACTGCGTTATGCCCGTGATATATTGCTGAAAGAAGAGTAGTGCCTACTCCGCAGAATGGGTCTAGTATCAGTCCTTTCCGCTTGCCCATTCTTGTTTTTATGGCGCTATCTACAAAATCCTTTGAAAAACCAGCAATCCAAGGAACCCAACGGTGGATTGGGAGAGTTTTGTTTTTTGCAAAGTTTGGGTCGGAAAAACCAGAGTTATTATCTTGGGTCATTTATTCACCACGCTCTTCTGTCTGAATTTTCTTGTGCGTGGTCTGTTCCAGTATGGGCTTTTGCACTTGGGGCACACCTTTGGGGCTTCATTCTCCCTCGGTTTCCATCTATGACCGCAACGCAGACAGCCAAGTTCATCTAAAAATTCGTGTCCGCATTTCGGGCAAATTGCCATATGGCTCATACTACACCGCCTTTTTTAAAACCCCTATACTCGTCGTAATATATTCCTCTATTTATATCCCAAAATAATACACTAAAAGTATATAAAGCTATCTCATAGTTTATATTACGATAGGTATATATACTTATAGATGTATAATTAACTAAGAAGTGTTTAGAATGGAAACAGAAACGATGGGAAGATATACGGACATAAGGCAGCTTAGGGGCAGGGGCATAGCAAAGACAAAGCAGATAGTCTAGGAAAAGAACGCTAAAAGCCGTAAAAACCTTTCTACCTGTAAAGTCGCCCATCTGCCGTTAAGTCGGCTCAAATATTTACAACAACCACGGGTGCGCGAAAGCCGCTGGCGCGCTTTTCCTTTCCTCCTGTGGCACCGACCCGGCGACCGCACCACCTATAATATAGTATAATATACCTGTGCCATTATACTAAACGTCGTGGGAAGAGAATGAGATTGCCGGCAAGTGGTAGGATGACCGACAAGTGAAAATGACAGGTGAATAACCGTAGATGAAAGGTGAGCCGATGGAACATGGCACCGCGCAAGAGGAAAGCAGCCCCAAACCCGCGCCGCGCAACATCAAAAGAATCGAGCTTCACATTGTAGTCGGCTGCGCGGACGCGAGGGACATTTCCGCGGCATTCTATTCCGCGCTCAACGAACAGCGCGAGGAGGAATTGAAGAACGGGACGCTTATTGATTTCCAGAGGATGTCCGTTGCCGGCACTTTCGTCACCTATGGCATAATAGACGAGATAAAGGCGCACATACAGGACAAGATGCGCGAATATTTCGAATACTACAAGGCGGGGCTCCCGATAGACATCTTCGTGCACCTGACTGCGCACGGGAACGTGATGCTGAAACAAGGGCGTTTGCATTCCACCCGAAGCTACCATGACATCGAGGTGCTGGACGCGCCTTTCAACTGCGGAATGATTCACGGGCAGGAAGTCGCGCTCGAGATGGAGAGCATGCTTCTGGACAGGCGGGCGGTGCTCGAATACGGGCTGCGGGGCAAGCGCCACTCAATCCGCATTGAAACTGAGGAAGACGTGGAAACGCTGATGCGCCGCGCCTACGGGCACAACGGGACAATCGCCGGCAACTGGGTGAAGAGCATCGTGAACATCTGCACGCACGCATACGAGCAGAAAAAAGTGCTGCGCCAGTCGCTCGATTCCGACCCGACTTTCGAGAACCTGAAAATAGTGCTTACTGCCGGAGTGAAAAACTACCACACGAATGAATACTACCGCGTGGACGGCAACACGCACCTGAACACTTTCCTTGACCTCGTGTATGACAAAGTCAGGAAAAACGGGCGCGTTCAGGACGACTCCCACACGCAGAAACAGAACCCGTCGCTCGGTATGTTCCACCACTCAGCCATACAGCAGGCGCGCGCGCTCGGCGTGAAATATTTTCTGGGCATGGACAAATACAACGTCGGGCAGGTGTTCGCAATCGGCAGCATGAACGTGCCGGATTATTTCAAGAGCTTCGGACCCTACAAGAACGCGGGCTTTTTCTACGGAGTGAAGCATCTGGGGCTTCGGACCTGGATTGTGATGGGGCGCGACTTGGAGGAAGCCAAGAAGATGCAGGAGCGCATACTCAACGACCCGCTCATGAGCTATTTTGTGAAGGAATTCGAAGTCAAGCTTCTGGTAATGGACAAAGACGGCAAGCGCCTCAATCCTGCCTGACAGGTCGGCATTTTAAATCGTCCTTATAGTAGATAATCGGCTGGAATTTTTTGGATTAATGCGGGAAGTTTTTGAAAGGAGAGGTTTTTGGATTGGCAACAAAAGAAACAGCGGACAAGACAAAGGAAAAATACGCGCTGAAAAAGCAGCTGGCTCGCCTGCGCGAGCTCAAGGGCAGTGGAACCGAGCTGATTTCCGTCTATATTCCCGCGAACCAGCCAGTGCATGAAATGTCCAACAAGCTCCGCGAGGAGGCGGGGCAGGCGACCAACATCAAGAGCAAAAGCACGCGCAAGAACGTAGGCGACGCGCTCGAGCGAATAATCCATCATCTGAAAACCTATGGCAATACCGCGCCAGCATCGGGAGTCGCGATATTCTGCGGCAACGTTTCTGACAATCCCGCGAAGACCGACATCGAGCTTTTCACGGTTTATCCATCCGAGCCGATTTCAGTCCAGCTTTACCGCTGCGACTCGCGCTTTTTCCTCGAGCCACTCGAGCGCACGCTTCTCACGAACGACTCATACGGGATAGTAGTCATGGACGGCAGGGAATGCACGCTTGCCGAACTCAAGGGAACGAACACGAGGATTTTGTCGAGGATACGCTCAATGGCGCACGCGAAAATCCGGAAAGGCGGCCAGTGCCTTGCGCCGGACACGCTGGTGCAAACTTCGGAAGGCGCAATAGTGCCGGTTTCCGAATTTGTCGCAGGGGGGAAGATAAAAGGCGCAGACCTCTCAGAATTTACAATAGGTGACTGGAATTGCAGCGATAAATTCATTACAAAGGCAAGGAAAGCGTTCAGGATTGTCTGCCATGCGCCGAAGATGGAAATAACTGCCACTGCGTGGCATAGATTTTTCACAATCGGCGAAAGCGGGGTAAGGGAAATCTATGCAAAGGATTTGAAGATTGGCGACCGGGTTCTTGTTGCCAAGCGGATAAACCACGCCGGTGAAGATGTAAAGATTGAATATTCTCCTGAAATGAAAATAACTCTCGATGAAGGCGAATATGCAGCCCTGCGCTTCCGCAGAAGCGAGCTTGGCTGGCCGCAGGAATTGGTTGCAAAAAAACTCGGCATCTCGCAGATGGCAGTCTGCAGGATGGAGCGCGGCGAGATTCCCCTTTCAGCGGAAAAAATCAGGCGGCTTTACGGAATTTACGGATTGAATCTCGACGAGAAGAAATTCGCGGAGCCGGCGCTTAAGCTTCCAGCATTTTATGCTCCGCAGCTTGCCTATCTTCTTGGGGCAATCGCCGGAGATGGCACCCTTGACGGAAACCGGATAATAATTTATGAGAGCTATCCTGAATTGGTTGAAAAATATTCCAAAATGGTCAAGGACGTCTTGGGCGTCGAAGCTGTTTGCAGGGAAGTTGACAAAACTGGGCAGAAAGGCAGTTTTGCGAAGAAGAGTTATTTTGAGCTGCGAATCTATAGCAAGGAATTCGCGGATTTTGTGGCGAAGGAAGTCCCACAAATCATTTCATGCTCCGAAGAGAGGAGTATGCCGGTGCAAATACAAAAATCTAAACTTGCAGTGCAGGCAGCATTCCTTTCCGGGTTATTTGACTCGGAGGGCTGCATCCACGGGAAGCGCGCTGAAATTGCCATGCGCTCAGAGAAGATGATGCGCCAAGTGCAGGCGGTTCTTTTGCGCCTTGGAATCCGCGCATCCTGTGGGCGGAAGCCGGTTGCCGGAAACCCACAGTGGTTCGTCAGCATATCAGACCTAAGTTCTCTTCGCATTTTTGCCTCTGAAATCGGCTTTTCCAGACGAGACAAGAAAATCGCGCTTGCAAAAGCCGCAGGTCGAAACGCTAAGATGCAGTTCGTCGAGCAGGTTCCGGTTGATGGAAGGGAAGTTTTCCTGTTTGCGCGGCAGCTTGGTTTGAAAACAAGCGACTTTCACGCGGCAAGCGGTTTCTTCAGGAACGTAAAGCCGCTTGGCAGGGATGCATTCCTGAAAAACATAGCTGGCGTTCTGCTTGCCCGTGCAGCGAAGACGGGGCAGGAGGAAATTGCTGAAAGAATGCTTGCCAAATGGCTGAGCGGAGATATCGGGATTGCAAGGGTGGCGGAAAAAATACCTGTCGAGGGCGAACGGGAGTACATAGACCTGACCGTGCCAAACGCGTTCAATTTCGTGGCAAACGGTTTCATCGTCCACAACAGCGCCCGCCGTTTCGAGCGGCTCATCGAGGAATCAATAGAATACTACTACAAGCACGTCGGCGAGCACATGGACAGGTATTTTGTCAATACCGTGAAAGGCGTGATTGTCGGCGGGCCCGGTCCTGCAAAGGAGAATTTCGTGAAGATGGCTCCGTTCAACTACCAGATAAAAGTACTGGGAGTTGTGGACACGGGCTACACGGACGAATACGGCATCCGCGAGGTGCTGGCGAAATCCGGCGACATAATCTCCGAGCAGGCGGCTGTGAAGGAGCGCATCATAGTGGAGCGTTTCATCAAGGCGGTCGTGGCAGGCGGGCTTGCGACTTACGGCGAGGCGGAAGTCCGCCGCGCGCTTGAAACAAAGCAGGCGGAAACGCTTCTCATCTCCGAGGACTTGCCCTACAAGCGCGCGAAGCTCGTGGACACCACGACGGGCGGGGAGCAGTTCGTGACGAGCAAAAGCCCGTTCGACCTCGAGGAGAAGATAAAATCAATCGGCGGCACGGTGAAAGTGATGGAGGAGATTCCGCTCGTGGACGATTTGATTGACCTTGCCGAGAAGCAGGGGATTGAAGTGGTGGTCATCTCGTCTGAAACCGCGGAGGGCGCGCAGTTCCTCGGAAGCTTTTATGGGATTGGGGCGTTCTTACGGTACAAATAGTTCTACAGGATTCACGCCTGCGAAGCAGGCGGAGAGACAGGAGGCGCAAGCCTCCTGGATTGGGGCGTTTCTGAGATACCGCTGATTATTTCTTCCCGAGCTTATACGGCGAGGTCAGCCCCGTAAAAATCGCCATTGCCTCAATGCGCTTCTCAAAGCCCTCTTCCATCCTCGCGCCGTAAATCACGTTCGCGTCTGGGTCCACGCTCTGGGTGAGAAGCTCGCCAGCGCGCGTGGCGTCGCCGAGCGTGAGGTCGCTTCCGCCAGTGAGATGCAGCAGCACTCCTCTCGCGCCATCAACGTCAATGTCAAGCAGGCGGTTCTTGAGGATTACTTTCGGCAGCTCCTCCACGCGGTCAAAGCCCGAGGTTTCGCCCACGGAAATCATCGAGATTCCGCCGTTCTCCATTATCGCCTTCAAGTCCATGAAGTCAAGGTTCAGAAGCGACGGCTCAAGAATGGTTTTTGAAATTCCGCGGATTGCCTTTGCCATTATTTCGTCGAGAATTTCAAAAGACTTTTCAATGGGCAGGTTGCCTGCGTATGGCACGAGCCGGTTGTTGTCAATGAGAACAATGGTGTCCGCGACTTCCTTGAGCCGTGCGATTCCCTGCTTCGCCTTGTTCAGCCGCGCCTTTTCAATCGCGAACGGGTAGGTGCAGAACGCCACCACAATCGCGCCGCTGTCCTTCGCAATTTGCGCGACCACCGGAGATGCGCCCGTTCCCGTGCCGCCGCCCATTCCGCACGTGATGAATACCATGTCCTTGTTCTCAAGCGCGAGGGAAATGGTTTTTTTCGAGGCGTATGCCGCCTTTTCCGCGATTTCGGGCGAGCCGCCCGCGCCGAGCCCGCGCGTGACTTTCTGCCCCATGAGCAATTTCTTCGCGCCATCGGCAACAAGATTCAGGTGCTTTCTGTCGGTGTTGAGGGCTATGAGGTCTGCGCTCCCGATGCCCATCCGAAGCAGCCGGTTTATTGTGTTGCAGCCCGCGCCGCCAACCCCGCAGACCGCGACAGTCGGCACTCCGTCATCATTCACGTTCCCACCATGGGAAAAAAGGAAGTCAAACTATTTTAAACCGGAGCATCCGGACGGGCGGCGTGCCTTTTTTCCAGCCGTTTCCTCCTCGTGTGCACATACTTATGATTTCTTCCCCTCCGCATTCTGCTTGGGTAGAATCGTTTTTTTCCCGCTCGAAGACCGTGCGCGGTCCGCTTCCCACGCCATTGCCAGATAATACGCCCAGCCAAGGACGATGAGCAAGGTAAAGGCGAACGCGCGGGTCGTCATGTCGTTGCTTGTGATTATGAAGTATCCGCAGGCGGCGACTCCGAGCAGGATGAGCCATCGGACAGGGGCGAGTATCAGCATTCCATCTCCGAAGCGGGTGCGCAGGCAACATATATAAGCAGTTTATTCCAGAAAACCAGTTGGCAGGATAGGCGGGGAGGTTAGGGGCCTCCCATTCCGCAAACCCCCTTTGGCGGCGCCGAAAGTCCCGGCTGTCTTCGAAAGGGCAGCAAGGTCCGCGCTTTAAGCGTCGATGCCTTGCCTTGCCGGACAGTCCATCGTGCCAATCGGGTCAGGCCGGAAGGAGCAGCCCTACGCATTCTGTACTGTGCTGGCAAGTTCCAAGGCGGAGCAGCGGCGCGACAAACCTCGTTGTTTTTCCGCTGGCTATCGGGAAATTCCTGCCACAACTGTTTCTCAGCCACCATTTTCCTTTCTTCGCTGCGGAAATTCAGCCATAAATAAGTGCGGTGGCAATCGCCAGAAGCACGAATGGAAGCAAAACAGTGAGCGCAGCCCTGAACTGCGAGAATTCATGCACCTTTTGCAGCACCCGGCAGCAGCTATACAGCGAATACAGCCCGAAGATTAGCGCGATTGCCGTGACTGCTCCGGCGAGCATCGGGATTTCCCCAAAAAGCCCGAATGGCATGGCAAGCAGGGCGCTGCCGCACATCACAAGCGCCACGGTGTGCGTCTGCGAGGTGAAACTCCCCCTGCCCCCGAGGATTTTCGCAAAGACAAAATATATTCCAGACGTGATGAAGCCCTGAACGACGTAGAGCGCGGTGATTGCAGCGACATCAATCGCAGCCCGAAGCGGAAGCGGAACGTTGCTTTCCAAAAACGAGCCGCCGAACGGGAGTGAAATGATTCCAGAAAGCACTCCGACGATTCCGGTCATGAACCCGACGATTGCAAGGTTGGCTGCCGCTGATTTCAGCGAAGCAGCGTTCAATTCAGTTTCCAGCATTTCCAACGGGTGGAAATACGCGGAAATCCAAGTTCCGAAGCTTTTGAACTGGAAAATCGAGTATGCCTTAAGCGCAAGCTTTTCAACTCCATCCAGCATTCCGCCATTTCCGCTCTTGGCAATGGTTTTCGGAGCGGGCGTATTTTTTGCGGGGAGTTTCGTTTTTTTGTCCATCAAAAGACCAACCGGCTACTTCGGGAATTTCTCAGCGTAACACTTCGCGCAGAAGCTGTGCATGAAGCCCGCCTTGTCAATCTGCTGCTTCTGGTTGGCGCGCGTGAGTTCAGTCTTGCAAACTTCGCATGAGAGATAGTTGTTGTACATTTTGACACCTGCCATTTCTGCCCTTCACTTTTTCAGGCACAGCTTGCAATTCTCCACAAAGTAATATAAGCCTGATTTTGCCCTAAAAAGCCGCGCGTTTCCCTCTATCTTATTGAGGGGGAGGAAAGCAAAACCAGCTGGGGTCGCATAACCCGGTATTGCGGCAGGTTGCTAACCTGTTGGGGGGAAACCCCCGTACGAGTTCAAATCTCGTCCCCGGCACTTCGTGCCGTTGGTTTCGAGCTGCTGCTCGACCAATTCGGCGACGCATCGCCGAATGGTCCACTTGTCCTGCGGGACAAGTTAGAAATCGCGACAACTGTTCCTACAGTTGTCGCTCGCCCCCGGCATCTGTTTCTTCCTGTTTTTTCCTCTCTGAAAATATCCTAATAGTTTATAAATATCGGCAGATTTGCAAATGCATGGCGTGCGGGGAGGGCAAGGCAGGCGACCTATTGCCAAATGAGAAACGGCGGGAATCCTACGAACCCCTATTTCCCATATCCATTTCCAGTGGTTGATTGCCGATGGCGTGGTATGACAACATCTACGTATGGACCGGATTCGCTGTGCTCACAGCTTCCGCATTCATCGGATTGGCATACATGCTCTCCAAAATGTTCGACCTTCCCATGCTCGAGGCGTGGGTGAAAATCGAGCTCAACGAGCTTGCGGCAGGGATGATAATCGCCGTGTTCTGCATCGCGCTCGTGGCAACCGCCGACGGGGCGGCGAGATTCCTTTCCGGCTCGGATGCCGCCAACATAGTTGATTCTGCAAGGTCGGATTTCCTAATGGGCAAGCTCTACGCCGACGGGCAGACAATTTACCTCAAGCTCGTGAGCGCGTATTTCGAGCTTGCGAAAGTCACGTCTTATTCATATTCAGCCGGACTTACGTATGGAATGGTGAGCGCGGGCTATTCTTCATCTCCCGCCGCCGGCTTATCGCCATTGCAATCGGAGCTAGGGCAGGGGATAGATGCCGTTTCTAACTTCATGCTTCTCGCGGCTTCGCAGTCCGCTTTCCTCCTGTTCTTCGGCAATGCGGCGGTAATCATGCTCCCGCTCGGAATTTTCCTGCGCTCGTTCTCGCTCACGAGAAAACTCGGCGCGCTCGTGCTTGCCGCGGTAATCGCCACCTCGGTAATCTATCCCGCGAGCGTGCTTCTTGCCGGCGAAATATATGGCGGATTCCGGAGCGGGCTGCAGGACACCGCGCAGAAAATCCATGTTACCGAGGCGCCCGACCCGCCGCTTGTGGGCGTGGTGTGCAGCGACATCATGAAGGTCTTTGTCTCAAGCCCCTTGCCGTTGGTGGGAGGCGAGCTCGGGTGGTTCCTTTCATTCTGCCTGACAATCGGCTGGATACCCGGTTTGCAATTCTTCTGCTCGCAGGGTTGGTACGTGATTCTCGAAACGGTGTTCTTCACCGTGAACTCGCTCTTCCCGATAATCACCTACCCGCTGGTGCTGGGCATGGTGGTGGCGTTTGAATCGAGCAACGGGTGGCCATCAGCCCTGAGCGGCTATTACGCCCCGCTTTACAATTTCGGCATGCCTGCGGTCGCGGAGTATTCCGTGCTGTCGCTGGTTTCGTTTTTGATACCTGTAATAATCACGGTGTCGCTTTTGAAGAACCTGACAATAATGTTCGGCGGCGAGCCCCAGCTTTACGGGCTCTCCAAACTGGTGTGATGGTGCGTTGATGAAATTGCAAATACTGGCGCTGCTCGCCATTGCGGCGTTCACCGGGCTGGCATACGCCGATGCCTGTGCGTCCCAGCCGGGCTCCTATCGGGAAGTCTGCGGCATACAAAGCTTCACGGACTGCGGAGATGCGGCATCGTTCATAGCCATCGCGTTCATCCTCGTCTCGCTCTCAATCGCGCTCGCCTACATGTACGCGAAATTCCGGCAGGATGCGGCTGCGGAAGTGTGGGCAAAGGACGAGGCATTCAACCTCTTAATCTCCGTTCTCATGTTCGTCGGGCTGATAGGCGCGTTCTCCGCCTCCTGCTCGTTTTCCGAATCCTATGCAGGCAAGAATCCGTTCGACGCGTCAGTGCAATACATAGACCGGCTGGTGCAGTCAAACGGGGTGAGCGTGCTTTCGCAGCTCTCGCAAGACAGCATCGCCAACCAGCTCGATGCGACGGCGTTCTTCTTCCTGAGCATGGCGCCATTCTCCGGAACCGGCGTTGCACAATACGCGAATCTCAAAGCCCGCTCGGCGAACAAGGAATTCCTGATAGACCTCTACCTTCCCATCCTCGCAAGCCTCGAGGCGCAAAAATACCTCCTGCAGGCAATCCAGTGGATAGGCGCGTCCATCCTCCTCCCGTTCGCGTTCGTGATGCGGCTCATCCCGCCCACGCGCGACTTCGGCAACACGCTGATTGCGGTTTTCTTCGCGATGTACATAGTCGTTCCCCTGCTTTATTCGATGAGCGGAAGCACTTTCGAAAAAATAGTGGCGAGCCCGCGCTGCGAATACGCGGGCTGCACGGTGCACAATTTCTTCTCCCTCGGAATAGAGAGCGGCGGGCGGGGCAACCCCGGCGCGGACGGGCGCAGCATGGAGAACGCAACGCTCTACAAAATCGGCTCCACCATTCCGCAGGCGGTTTTCATCCCGAATATCGTGTTGATTGTGGCGATAACGTGCGCCATGGCGGTTTCAAAAGCCCTGCGGGCAATAGCTGTATGACGGTGCAACAATGAAATTCCAAACCTCGCATTCATCCAAGTCCAAGGATTCAGGCGTCCTACTTCCACTTCCACGTTTCATCCCATTCGCGTTCCTTTTCCTCGCGCTTGCCTGCGGAATGCTTTCCGCCTGCTCTGCCTACGGACAGGCGTGCGGCGCGGGCTGCTGCGGGGGGCTGGTGTGCGACGCGAACGGCAAATGCAACCAGCCGGCGGCAGTCTGCGACAACATGCCATCAAGCTGGCAGAGCCCGCCGCCGCCATCGCAAGCCGCAGGCCCCACTGTCGGAAGCCCGCTTGAGAGCGTGCAGGCGCAGGCAGAGGGGGGGAATGGCGCGGCAGTGGGCGCAGCGTCTGGCGTCTATCGCGTGGGCTGGTTCTCGGACTGGAACATCCTTGGCATAATAGGGGTGATGATTTCCATCCTCATCATTGCGTTCGCCGCCATGATTGGGCACGCATTCAACCTCTCAGAAGTCAAGGCATTCGCATCAAGCGAAATGATGCAGGCGGTGATTTCCATCCTTCTTATCGCCGGGCTGCTCGCGCTCGTGCAGTTCTTCAACATCGTGGCGCTCGAGGCGGTGGATATCATGGACATGCCGGTAAATTGCGCCGGCTCAAGCGCGCCCTGCTACCTCACGGTCGCCATCGAATACCTGAACAACGTGCAGGGCGTCGCCGACCAGTACTCGCAGAACAGCCTCAAAGAATCGTTCGACAGGATGGCGACGGCAATGACGGGAATGAACACGCAGGCAAACGTCTGGTGGATGGCATTTGCGGGAGTGAATACGCGCATCAACGCGGGCGAGTCCATAGAGGCGGAGCGCGCAGGCGCGATGTTCGAGGCGACAAGCAAGCTCATGGTCTCGCTCTACGCGCAGAAATATTTCCTTGAAGTGGTCTCGTTCGGAATCGCGCCAGTGCTGCTGCTTCTCGGCATAATCCTGCGCACGTTCTTCTTCACGCGCAAGCTCGGCGGGCTGCTTCTTGCCATAGCAATCGCGCTTTTCATAGTCTATCCGCTCGCCTTCTCGTTCGCATGGCTCACTCTCAACGTTACCGTCTATGGCGACAGGACAATCGCGTCCATAGACCCATCCTGCCCGTCGGAGTGCACGGCAAAATACCCCGTGGCTTTCTACGCAAGCGAAGGCAAGCTAATCCAGTTCGAATCAACTCAGGACATCGTGCGCGCAGGAATCACGCAGGAGAACTGGGCGAACGGCGGGCCAGACACAAACAATGACGGAACGAATGACTACCAGGGGCTTGTCGCCTGCAGGTCGCTTGCAGGAGTTGGAATAGACGCCGCGCCAAGCTGCGCCGGCTGCCCCGATTATTGCCGCGAGGTTCCATTCCCGGTCGGCATGCCCGGCTGCAACATATCCGTGTGCGCGAACTGCAACGCCGGCTGCAAGCTCATGAGGCAGAGGTCTGATTGCGCTGCCGTCTGCGGGCAGTCGCAGTGCAGTCCGGAGTGCCTGACCACCCAGCCGGTGGAGAACAAATGCTATTATGCGGCGGACAGCGCGGTTGTGCAGGCGGACCTTTCCGTCAGCTGCGCAGGATGCGACACCTGCCCCAACTGGTGCAAGATTGTCTCGTTCAACAGCGCAACCGGGAAATACGAGCCCGTGAACAAGGGCGAAGCGCCGTGCCAGATTGCGGCGTGCATTCCAACCGGAACAACGCTCAACGGAATTGCCGGCACGTGCCCGCTCAAATGCCTCTACGTTTCAGGCATAGTCGGGAACGACAACAACTGCAATACTCTTTGCACGGACCAGCAATCCGGCTCGGTCTGCCCGAACTACTGCCGCATCAAGGACCTCTCAACGCTCGGCGATTACGATACGGGCGGCAATCCGCTCATACCGCTCTGCACCGGAGACGCGCCAAACGAATTCGGGGCGGCGTGCAGTGTATGCCCTGACGTGTGCAAGATTAGCGTGCTGCCCGAAGGGACGGAAGCTGGAGCGGTGAACAACCTTTCCAATTGCGCGCCCTATCCAAAGAAGGACGATTCCGCGCAAAACTGCCTTTCCTGCCCGCTCTACTGCCGCTTCACCACGTTTGTGAATTATACCGGCTTTTCCAACCTCGCAACCGAGTATCTCGGGCTTACCACTCCTGCAATGTGCGCGCAGAACGCGCTTCTTGGACTGAATTGCACAAGCCCGTCCGCGTGCGACGGAAGCTGCAAGGGCGCGCAAACCTCGCAGCTCTGCCTGCAATACGATGTCGGCGCAGCACAGCCAAAATTCTGCAACATGTGCCCTGATGAAACGCGCGGCATGATGCTGCAGCAGGTGGGCGGAGCCGGACCGCGGCAAGTTCGTTCAGCGCCAGTCGCTCCCTCATTTTCTGCCGACGTGGCGACAAGCTGCGCCACCGCCAACTGCGCCCCGTCCTGCAAGCCAACCCGCATTTTTGAAATTCCGAATGAGGATGCGAATGCAGCGTGCAAGAATTACGTTGGAGGTGCGAACCACAGCGACTGCCAGGCCTGTCCGGTTGCCTGCAGGGTTTCACTCAGCAACAACAACTGGCTTGATGCCGCCTGCAGCAACACTTATTTCTGCTCGGACGCCGATTGTACTGCTGCCTGCAAGGCGAGTGCTGCTGCGCCGCCGCAGCCGCCAACGTTCTGCCTCGGCTACCAAGGCAACGGTCCGGTGCAATGGAACCAGCTCGGCTGCTATGATGCGAACGGAAACAAGCAGAATTACGATTCCGAAGAAACGTGCCTCGCAGCAAATGCCAATTACTATTGGGGCTTCCCAGTCAACCTCTTCTCCTGCCTCGGCGCGCCAACAAATCCACAATCTCCGGCGTGCAATACTTATGCCGACTTCGAGTCGTGCTCCGCAACCCCGGGGTGCGCATGGGACCTTCCATGGAGCTTAAATGTCCCGATAGCTAACCGCGCAGCCTCATATGACAATTCTACAAACTGCCAGCAATGCCCGGAGAACTGCAGGGTACGCTATGCGGACGGCTCGGCGTACGAGGGCGCGTGCGGAATGGCGGACGAGAATTCCACCCGATACGTTGATTGCTCCCTTGCCTCCTGCGGCATGTCCTGCCGCTCGTTAGTCACCACCCCTGCGCCGCCGGCAGAGCTTCCGAGCGTGTGCCTCGCGCCTGCGATTTCCACCAAGCCGTGCGCGTCATGCCCTGCCTTCTGCAGGCGCTCAAACGCATCAAGCCCGCCGGGGAACGTGCCCTATTGCGATTCGTCGTTCTGCGGCGCGGACGCATGCATTGACTCGTGCCGCCTGCCCGAGCCGCCGAAGAAGGCGTGCGAAGGGTGCGTGGAATGCATAAGCGACTGCCTCTACACTCCGCCAACGAGGACGGACTGCTCGGATGTCTGCACAAACGAGGCGCTCGCAGGGCCAATCAACGTCGGTCCGCAGGATTTCGTGAAGAACCTGCCCGGAGCTTCAGGCAGGGCGGACGTGAAGGGCGTTGGCTTGCTGATGCTGCCCGCGCTCGTGCTCCCGTTGTTCTGCATAGTGATTGTGATATCGTTCATCCGCGTGCTCTCGCCCATACTCGGCGGCGACATCGAGATACCGGGAATCGGAAGGATAATATGAGGGTGAAGTGGGAAATTTTCCTCGCATTGGCGTTTGTGCTTTTGTTTTCCCAGCTTGCGCAGGCAGCAGGCGGGTGCGAGCCATTGGGAAGCAGAAATTGCGGCTATCACGCAAATAATGGGCAAATCCTCGTCTGCTGCACCTATGACGACGGCGCAGGAGGTTTAATTGAGCCTGCCTGCGACCGCGGCACATGCGTTCTTAACAGGGACGCCTGCGGGTTGGCAAATGAATATTGCGAAATAAACGGCGTGTGGAATTCCTGCTGCGTGGGCTACGCCTGCAATGCACAGAACAGCAGATGTGCGGTGGCACCCGACTTGACGGTATTCATATTGGACATAAATCCCGAACTGGTTTCGGGCGAGCAGGCAACTCTTCAGGTGCTTGTGGACAACCAGGGGAACGCAGGAGCAACGGGCGTGGTGGTTGGCGCGCAGGCAAGCGACGAGGCAGTGGGAGTTTCGCCCGCGCGAGTCGAGGTCGGAAACATTGAAGCAAGAGGTCAGCAGGAAATTTCCTTCACATTCACTTGTCCTGATGTGGGGGCAAGGACGACTTACACGCTCACAATAACCGCAGACCCTGACAACGCCGTGCTTGAAGGCGACACGGCAGGCGCGGGCAACGAGGGCAACAACATTGAAACAACCACGCTCACATGCACTCCGAATAATATGCCGAACCTCGCCCTGCAAAACCCTGCGGCAATTCCGCCGAGAAGCGAGGGCGGGCAGGTAAGCGTGAATGTGCGCGTTTCTGAAATCGGCGGAAGGTCCGGTTCGGAAGCCACTACCATTGTCGCAACTCCGGTAAGCGCGCAGGCGGGCGCTCCCGCAATAGCGGCGCAAACGCAGCAGCTTGGCGCGCTTGCGGCTGGCGGGCAAGCGGACGTGTCGTTCGAGTTCGCCTGCCCGAACCTCGCTCCGGGAAGCGGGGATGTTTCCTATTCCGTGCGCATGGAGGCGAATCCGGCGCCGCACGCGGTTGCGGAGACGAATTACGCCGACAATTCCGCTTCCGTGGAAATGAAGTGCCTCGCGCCACCGCCGCCCCCGCCGCCCCCGCAGCAAGGCGCGATGTCGTGGCTCATGCTTTCCGGCGTGGCAATACTCTTCGCGCTCTCGCTCGTAATCCTCGCATACATGGCGACGTACATTTTCAACATGCCGCAAATCCGCGGAATGCTCAAGGACGAACTTTTGCAGGTCATGGTGAGCGGCGCGATGCTGCTCATCCTCGCAGGCGTGGCAATCGAGGTTGACAATTACATGGTTTCAATAATGCTCGCGTCCGGGGCAACGGGCGTGAACGGCATTGCGGGGGCGATGGGCGCGGCGAACAGCGTGCTTTCGGACAACATCGGCATAGCAAGCGGAATTTACGACGACGCGAAAAACACGGCGGTGAATATCGGCAAGGAGGGCTCGAAAAGCATCTATTGCACCTTCCTCGGCGTGGGCTTCTCGCTGAACAACTGCGGGCAGCTCAACGCATTCCGTGGAAGCATGACCACCGCCGGTTTCGTGGCATCCACCGCGCTCTCCGACCTCTACGCCGAGCAGGCGCTCCTCTCGCTCGCGCAGGCAATGGCATTCACCTTCTTCATACCCGTCGGGCTTTTCTTCCGCTGCTTCAAGTTCAGCAGGATGGCGGGCGGCGCGCTCATAGCAATCGGATTCGGTTTCTACACGGTGTTTCCCGTGGTGACAGTGGCGACGGACAAGCTTCTGAACGGGGACACAATGCGTTACGCGCCCGCGCTGGTCCACAATCCGGATTATGATGAACATTGGCCAAAAATCATGGAATTGCGGGGAATCAGGCGCTATATTCCCAACGGAGCCGCTTCCGCCATTCCTGAAGTGCCCGACTGCGACCCGAGGGAAACAGACAACAACCTGGCGCGGAAAACAGTGGTCAATTTCGCAGAGAAGCTGTCAAGCGGAATAGTGGCGGAGAACGTCACGTACAACCTCATGGTGCGCGTGATTTTCTCCTCGATATTCGCGCTCATGGTAACGCTCGTGTTCATCCGCTCGTTCGCGAAGATGATTGGAAGCGACATAGACGTTTCGTCGCTGGCAAGGATTGCATGACGGAATCAGAAAGTGCAAGAAGCGCAAGAAACCAAACCGCGCGTTCGCGCATCCTTCCGGCAGCCAGGCATTCAATTTTCCTGCAGATATTCGCAGCAACGCTGCTTTTCGCAATCCCGCTTGCGCAGGCGGCGGATGCCGAGCCGCTTCCGGTATGCGGCGGCGCGGCTTTCAACGACGTGCTTTTGCTCTGCGGCATGGCAGGGGTTGGCATGGCTGCGCTTCTCGCAATAGTTTACATGGCAGGCGAGGCGATGCAAAACGCGCGCATGCTCACGTGGGCGAAGAGCGAGGTGTGGGAGCTGTTCTTCTCGCTTTTCGTGGCGGCAATCATTCTGTTCTCGCTTGCGGCGTTCTGCAACATGCAGGTGGGCGAAGCAGGGACGCTCTCGTCTTCGCTTCCGAGGATTTACCAAGGCAACGAGGGGAAAAACCTCTACGACGGCTCGCTGATGTATCTTGAGAATCTTGCCGGTTTCGGCTTGCGGAACATCGCGCAGCTGCGCTCCAACCTCGGCGCATACGAAATCCGCACTTCCTTCCAAAGATACAATTGCGACGCGCTCTGCTTCATCACGATGACAAGCTACACCGAGGCGACCTATTCTGGCGAGAGCATCGATCTCGCGGTAACGAACAACCTGCTCGGCGTGGCGACCGTTTCCTACCTCTCGGCGCTGTTCCAGTATTTCACTCTCCAATACATTGTCAGCGGGCTGTTCGTGGCGTTCCTTCCGCTGGCAATCGTTCTGCGCTCAATTCCGTTCATGCGGAATTTCGGCGGCGCGCTCGTCGGAATAATAATCGCGCTTTACGTCATGTATCCGCTCGCGCAGATTTCCTCCGCGATTGTCGCGCCCTATCTTGCAAAGGGACTGGGCTCGGCGACGATTTACAATTTCGACGAATCCGGCTGCGCGGGCGTGGATGTCTTTGTCGAGCCGTCCGGGCATAACGCAATATCCTGCGACGCGCCGATGTATTCCGAGCGCGACATCGGTGGAAGAGGTATTTTTGAGGACCTTCCGGAAGCAACGCCCATCCAGGACAGCATAAAAATAAACGCGCTGATGTTTTTGGCGGCAGTCTTCCTGCCCGCGCTGTATTTCATAGTGTTGGCTGCGCTCGCGCGCGACATTTCCGGCGTGCTCGGCGACGAGGCGGACGTTTCGCGCCTCGGTCAAATGATTTGACGCGCACGAATGTCGAGATAAGCAGTTTGTTCGTGATTCGACCATAAGGTGCGACGAACCCCGCCTTGGCGGGGCATGCCCTTTTGGTATGGACTGCGCGAACCTACATGGTTTACGTCAGGGGCATGGTCGCGCCTTATGACGAACTTTTCCGAGTTTTCGAGCGAGTTTTTGCCTACTTCTCCGACGTGATAGATACCCTTAAAAATTAGCTGAATGTATAAGATTGTGTGGTTAAACCCCTTCGAGGGGGCAAAAATGCGACAAGGAATGACAAAAAAGCACATTGAAACTGCTCGTAGGTTAGAACCCCTGTTAAACCAGACCGGACGAAGAAGGGGGCAGTCTGAAAAGATGCTGTTTTTGAGAGAGCAGGAAAGGAAACAGACCACTACTCAGCGGGATGCAAAACCGTCTGTGAAAAAAGTGCCCGGAAGGGAAACGCCGTGCGTTGTTCCGCTGGAATTGCTTGCTGCAAAGAAAAATAGCGGACGCGGCATTCTTACTCAGCTTAATAGGTCTATTGGAAGAGCAGTCACAACAGTGTTGATAGCAGGCTCGGCTCTTATCTATGGACTGATTGGGGCAGTGAATACGGCGCGGGGGCAGGACAGGGCGAATGCTGCGGAAGTTACTCCAGCACCAACTCCGAAGACTTGGGGCGGGTTGAAAGCGAGCATGCTGCCAAAAGCCGCAGGCGTGCCAGTTGTGAAGGGAACGCCAAATTATGACGTTAGCTATGAGAATGGAGTGGTGACGTTCAAGAATTGGAATGGGAAAGAAGATTTAACTTATTGGATGAACAGAGATAAAGATCCACTTATCCAGAAAATGGCGAAAACCCCGCTCCGTCTTTTGTGGCATGCTGATGTTAATGGCGCAGGAAAAGGCGTTTATCTCATATTTGATGGTGGGATTATTTTCCTTGCGCCTCCTCCCATAGGATCAGGGAGGATTGTCAAAAAAATGGATATTCTCATAACTAATAATGAAAAACTATTTACTCACGATGGAGGAATTATAGTTAGCAGCAAGGGAAAAATTATTGCTTCTACACCTAGTAGTTTGTTGATTGTGTCCAATTACGGAGAAAATGGTAGCATAGATCTGAATTATAAAAAAGTCTTCGGAAATGATGCTCAAGATCTGGTTCATCCAATGTTCAATCAAAGTGATGACGAACATATCGTGTTACGAGATCCATCTATAAAAAACGGTGCAGGAGAAAGAATGAAAATAACAATTAATTTGACTACTTATGAAATAGACGTGGCAAGAGACGGCGATGCTGCAACATTAGTTGGGAGTCGGTAATGATGTTTTTGGGAGCGTTTGAGGCACAAACTATCAGTAGACAAGATGTTAATCTTAGGCAAATTCCGTTAAGTGGTGGCGCGACAGAAATAGATAATACTAAATTTAAGATAAATACGAATAACACAATCACTGCAACCACCAAAGAAGGCAAAACCGAAACATTCGAAAATAACCAAAAAGGACTTGATCAGCTTAAATCCTTCATCGGCGAGGACGTATTTCGCCAATTCAATAGCTGGGTTCGCGAAACTTACGATAAGCGGATGAAAGATGCAATTGCAAGCGAAATCATCCAGATTAAGCCGAAGAATTACGGACCGGCTGTGACGAGGATGGTGGCGGGCAATTTGGAAGAAGAACGCACGAACAGGAAGAAAACTGCCGAAAAGATATCTGCGGCGAAGCAGTTATTCGCAGAGGCAGGCGCGAACAAGACCGAAAATCTTGACAAGAAAGACGCATGATTGGTCTTTACGAGCTGGACAAGGCGGACGCGATTGTGGCGCGCTAAAGGTCTGTCGCCTGTATGAAGCCCGCCTGCGGAACGAACGATTTGGAAACGACGTAGCTCTCTTTCAAGCCAAGCTCGGAAGCGAGCCGCGAAAGGCGCGAGCTGTCGCTTGGCGTGCCAGTTTCCTTGATTTCAAGCGCCACGCTCTCCTTTTGCAGAATGAAATCTATTTCTGGCCCGCTGCGCCGCTGGTAGTATTTCACCCCTCCCACCGGGGCAAGCGCGAGAAAAGCGGCGTTCTCAAGCACCGCGCCGGATGAAACCTGCGCGAAGCGGTTCAATATTCCGCAGTCGCAGGCGTAAACCTTTTTGGCGCCGGAAACCTCCCTGTCGGGGCTTCTGGAGAACGGCGGCACAAGATGAAAAAAATAGGTTGCCTCAAGGAATGCGAGATATGAGTAGATGCGCTCGCGGCCGATGCCTGTTTCAGATGATATTTTGCTTATCCCGAGCTTTGAGCCCGCCCGCTGCAAGAGAAGCAGTATGAAGTCCTGCAGCTGCCTGCCGTCTCGGAAGTCTGCAAGGCCCTTCACGTCTTTTTCAAAATAAGAGGTGAAAATGTCGTCAAGCGCGGCTTCTTTGTCCGCTAAGCTTTCTGCAAGCGCTACGCGCGGAAAGCCGCCATGCCGGAGGTATTCCTCATAAAGTGGCATCTCGCGGGCATGCGCAACTTCGTTTTTCGCCCTCATTTTATCTGCAAACTTGCCCATAGATTCCTTTTTTCTTCCGCAAAACCATAAGTATTCTTCAAAGTCCAACGGGTAAAGCTCGAAGACCGTTTTTCTCCCCGCAAGGCTTTCTGGGAAGAGCCCCTTGAGATAGAATGAGGATGAGCCGGTGGCAAAAAACTGCACATCATAGTGGTCAAAAAGATACTTCAGCGCCTTGATGCATTCCGGCGCAGACTGCACTTCGTCGAGAAATATATATGCTTTTTTTGCCTGCGTCAAGCCATAGCGCCGAAGATTCTCCCAGATGCTGTCATAGTCCTTTTCATCAAAAGCCCTTCGGACAACGGGGTTTTCCATATCCAGAAAAGCCTTGTTTCCGGAATCTATGCCGTCGTAAATCATGCGCATGAGCGTTGTCTTGCCGACTTGGCGCATGCCAGTAAGCACCACAATCGTCTTTTTTCCGACTTGGGCGCGGAGGGCAGGCAGAAGTTTCCTTGGAAAGGGCATTTGCTCACCTATAGCAAACCACGAAAGTAATTTGACACAGTCATCTATGCTTTCAGTCGTGGTTTGCTAGGTAGCAGAGCCGCAGTACTTTCAGGCTCTGCTATAAATTGTTATTGGCAAAAGATTTATATATTAACCGACAAAATTCATCCATTTTTGATGGGTTATAACCTACAAAATATAATTTGCCTCCAGACAATCTGGTTGAGAAAGACGTTTGGCAGAAGCTTGTGCTGCAAAAGCTGTATTCGGGCGCGAAGAAAGAGGACTCGGAAAACCCGAAGGCATAAGCGCGGACTGTTTTTACAAAAAAATACTGTGGCGTGCGCTGGAACAAATTCCATTCATCTGCCATTTTGCGTTGGGCATACCTTCGCGCGCTATTCTTTCAACGCCTTTTTGAGCGCGGACTCAAGCGCGGGAAGGTCGCCATCCACCGCTTTCCAGACGATTTCGTAATCAACGCCTGCATAGCCATGGATGAGCCGGTCTCGCATTCCGGCTATGGCTGGCCATGGCGCGGACGCAGTCCTCGCCTTGAATTCCTTTGAAAGTTTTTTGGAAGCCTCGCCGATGACCTCCAGTTTCCTGACGACGGCATCCTTAAGCATCTCATCTGCCAAAAAACCCTTCTTATCCTTGCCGCAGCAGTATTTCTTCACGCTGGCTATCGCATCAAGGATATGCAGCACGTATGGCTCATCGCATTTCATATCGCCACCAGGTCTTTTTTGATGTAGGGCATCATATATGGCGAGATTGAACGCAAGGTCAGCAGGTCTATTTTCCTGCGCACGCATCTGGAAATCTCCTGCTCCAGCCCAATCAAATCAAGAAGGGAAAACTTGCCTTTTGGCGGGACTATTGCCACGTCTATGTCGTTGAATTTCCGTCCTCCCCTTGCAAAGCTGCCGAAGAGGTATGCCTTCTTCACGCCGTTCCGCTGAAGCACGGCGCGGATTTTTCCTATCGTTTTTTCCCTGTCCATAATGGTTATTTGCCCGCCGCCGCTTAAAAGATTAACTGGAAAACGCGGAGAAAGCCGCCGCGCTGCTCGCGCCGGACAAGAGCGGGGGAGAAGGCAACGCGAAATCCTCGAAGACAGAAGACAAGGACGGACAGGCGTAGGAGTGCGCTGCGCTTGACAGGATGCGCGAAATCCGACGACAACGAAAAAGCGTAGGTGCGCGGCGGTTGGATGGCGGCAAACCATCGGCGGCTATTTGTATAGCATCCGAAATATTGGCTATTTGCGTTATGCCCCTCACAGCAGTGTTAATTTTCGGCTGCTGCGCGCTGATGCCAGTGGGGTATGGATATGACGAACCATACTCATCTTCTTGGCAACAGCGCGAACCCGCGCAATCGAGTGCGCAGCCAATCAAAGAGCAAACGACAGCCCCTCCAGCACAATTCAATCAAACACAGATTCAGACCCAGATAGTGAGAGTGGGCGCTGGGAACCAAAGCGCCAGCATAGCCACTGAATTTGAAAGATGCGGATCCATGGATTATTCCTACCAAAGAGAATCTTGTTTTGCAATGGTGGCGCTGGAATACGAATCTCCGGCTGCGTGCGACAGAGTGGGTGGATCGAGTTGCTACCAGCAGCTGGCAATCAAATACAATAAAATAGGATATTGCCGGCTTGGAGGCATGGATTATGATTGCATTAACAATAGGTGAGCTTCCTAATCCAACTTAGTCAAAAAGCATTATAAACCTAACTTGGATTAATCAAGCAATGTATTTTGATATTGCCCCGAAAAGCCGCGAAGAGGACTTCTTTAACTACGAGTTCCAGCGCAAAGCGCTTCTTGATGCCATCAAACGCAAAGAGAAAATAGTATCGGTGGAAGGGGTGCGTAGGGTTGGAAAGACGAGCCTGATGAACCTTGCCTTTTGCAGTCTGAAAAAGGATGCCTGCGCATGGATTGATGGAAGGATACTGAAGAACCCTGTTCCGGAACTCCAGCAAATAATCAGCTCCGTGGTGGAGAAAAAGCGAGCTAATATATTCGGCAGGATAGAAGGAATCGGTTTCAATGCGCTGGGGGTTGGCATAGATGTGCGCACGAAGCCGTCTGCCGTCGGATTTGAAAAGGCACTCAAGAATTCCAGTCATTTTTATGCATTCATTGATGAAGCGCAGAGGACGGATGCAACAGGGCTCGCCAATTTCATCTCCTATTGTTATGATCGCTGCCCGAACATCACTTTCATAGTTTCTGGAAGTGAGATTGGTGTATTGCAGGATGTCCTAGGGACGGATGACCCTGAACACGCATTATACGGAAGGAACATCTGCCATGTGCAGATGGATAAGCTTGACAAGAGCAAATCCATTGATTTTTTGACAAGGGGCTTTTCAGAGCTTGGAACAGCTATTGACGAAGAGGAGATAGCAGATGCCATAAATGAGCTTGACGGTCTGATAGGGTGGCTTACAATGTTCGGCTATAACCGTGCAGTCTCAAAAAAGCCAAATGCCTTGAAAGAGACTGTCGCAACTGCAGTTCAAATCTCCGCTTCGGAGCTTTCTCATTTCCTCTCAAGCAGGAAAGAACCTGCATTATACCGTGCGATAATAAAAAAAGCAGACGGGATTTCTTGGTCAGAGTTGAAAGCCAAAGTTGAGAAAGAAACCGGCAGGGAACTAAACTCCAACTCATTTTCCGAAGCCTTGGCACGACTGCAAGCGCATTCTTTCATAGATAAAAAAGACGACAAATACTCTCTTTGCGACCCGATTTTCTTGAAAGCCGTTTTCAGCGTGTAGCTACCGTTCCCAATTCTTCAACGGACAGCATGGGGCTCCCGCTCGCACGAAGAATTCTCAAAGATGTCCAAAACGTCAGCTCCTATGCACGAGAAGACACTGGCTTCAAATGTGAAGATTACTGAGACTGAGCGCACTCGCTGCATTTCGCGCTGCGCGAGCTTGACAGCACTGTGGCGAGCGCGAAATCCTCGAAAACAGAAGACAAGGACTGACAGGCATAGGGGTGCGCGAAGACGTGATTGATTCGGCGCGAAGAAAGAGGACTCGGAAAACCCGGAGGCATAAGCGCGCGAACGAACGCTGCCAAAAGCCAATCATCAGCCGTTTTTACGGATATAACAAGCATTATAAATCTCAGCGGAGTCCCTATTTCATGTCGTGTGGCGAGGGAGCGCAAGCATCATCTAGCGCGATTTTTCCGTCGAGAACGGGCAATGCAGGCAGGATAGGCAATGCAAGGAGCAATCCATATTCCCGTGCGCTCGCCTTCGCGCTTGCGCTTTTCCTAATCATCAATCTCGCCTTTGCCGAAACCGACTTCAATGCCTACCGCGACAAGTTCGGGGACATTTTCAACAACAAGCTTGGCAACTGGCAGGTCTACGCCGGCTTGGCGCTCGCAATCTGCTTCCTTTTCAACCTGCTCCTTTTCATGGCGGCAAAGGCGCTGCAGTCTGAACATTTGAAGAAATACGCTCTGTCGGAATTCATGCAGGTAACGGCAAGCGCGCTTCTCATCGCGTTCGCGGTGCAGCTTCTCTTCACTCTTTCCACAGGGAGCGGAATGGATTTCATGGGCGAGGTTATCGGAAAGGAGAGTGTTGTTTTCTGCGGAGCCCCCGGCGTCCAGAACGGGGTTTTCCAGCTTTGGACGGATTATCCGGATTACGGCTCGGGACCGCTCGGCGCGTTCCGCTGCAAGCTGCAGGAAAAAATAATCGCGCTTGATGACGCATATTCCCATGTATACACAAACAACATGGACACTGAGCGCTTCAGCAGCACGTGCATGATAATGTTCGGCATTCCGGTCTATTGCGGCGACTGGGACTTGGCAATCCACAAAAAGATGGAGGAGTCCCATCTGATGGCAACGAAGATAGTCTCCCTCCTCGTCCCGCTCCACGCGCTCTACGCGCTTGCAACTTATATTGAGAACAACATGCTGGCGGTGTTCCTGCCAGTCGGGCTCGTGCTGCGCATCTTCCCGCTGACAAGGGGGGTGGGCGGGCTTTTCATAGCAATCGCAATCGGGCTGTTTTTCGTCTGGCCGACCTTCTTTGTCCTGACCGACTCCACGTTCGTCAAGGCGGACGCGGCTGCCGACCCGAACGCCGCGCGGAGCGAAGGGACGTGCTTCACGGGCTTCAAGGGAACCTCGGTAATGGTGCAGAACCTGCTTTCGCAGACCACCAACACATGGTCTAACGATTCGCTTGCCATTGACAACGCGGCGCAGCTCGTGTTCCAGCTCACGATTTCAATAATGTTCTACCCGTTCATCGCGCTCGTGATTGCGCTCGTATTCATACGCGCCATGACTCCGCTTCTCGGCGGCGACATGGGCGAATTCATGAAGATGGTGGGGCGGCTCGGATGAGCTTGGTTGATTTTATGGATGCAAGAAAACGGATGCTGGCGGCTTTCCTCGCGGTTTGCCTATTCTTATTTTCATTCGTGTTTCTCTCCGGCTGCGCAAGCTCGAGCAAATACGTTCCGTGCTGCAAGCGGGATGGAATCTACGACACTGCCGCGGTTCCCGAAGCCATTCTCGGTTCTCCGGTCTGCACGCTGGCTGACGGCAACAGGTATGGGGCATGCGATGCGGCTTCGGTTTCCGATGGCACGGTGAAGTGCATGCCGGACGCGGCGCAGTGCAATAAGCCGGTCACGGAATGCACCAAGACAATCGGCTGCGTGTGGGACGGCGGGGCGAGTGCCTGCCGCGTCACGCGCTGCGGGGATTTTGCGGACAACGAATCGTGCCTCTCGGCGTTATGCTCGTGGAGCGCGGTTTCCGGCACATGCACGGGCGCAAACGCCTACGTCGCCATGCCAATCTGCGTGGATGCAAATCCGAAGTCGTGCGTGAATGACAAATGCTCGGTCATGCTCTGCGGCTACGAAAAATACGCCCCCGCCCCGCCAATCGCCTCGTCGGATTGGACACAGGCGAACCAGAAGGGCACGCAGCCAGCGCCGGCATCCACTTCCGACGCAATAAATCTCCTCGGGACGAGCTGCGTTTTCAAAAAAATGAACGACAAGACATACAACGCGGTTGCGAACTCGCGCGGCGCGCTCTGGGCGAACGCCTTCCGCTTCGGCGTCGGGAGCAGCTTTCTCCAGTTCGAGCAGGCGCGGTTCTTTTTCCCTCTCTCGGACAGGTTCTGCACGGGCGTGGTTACTCCCAATTTGCGCGACAGGTTCGTGGTCTACAATAACGCGTCGGCGACTTGGTGCGCGCAGGTCGCAGGATTTTTTGAATGCACTGAGAACGGTCTGAATTTCACGGATGCGGATTCGTGCGAGGGATATTGCAAGGACAGCAACAACTGCGTTTGGCGGCAGAACCAGCCGCCACACTATTCCTGCCGGGAAAGCGGCATGGTGTATGGGGGAGAATCTCAGTGTAAAGACGGATGCGGCATCGTGGAAAATCCCAAGGCATGCCCGCTTGACAGGATGGACTATCCTTTCCTCGAAGCAGATAATGGTTACAAAATGGACCCGTCAGGCGGTTGGAAGCTCGACTATTCCGGTTATGAAACCGCGCTTGGGCAGCAATACGGTGTGGGCGGCAACACGCTGAAAGACTACGAGTGCGAGAGCGGCGCGGACTGCATGAGCGGCTTCTGCGACACAACCTACCATTCGCGCGGATTGTGCGTGGATGCCACCGACCCGACCGGAGTAAGTAGGATTGACTGCGGCTGCCAGGCGCGCAAGACCGAAAACGGCATGGCGCTGAACTGCTCGGACGCATTCTACGATTCAGGCACTCAATATTACATACTTCGCTCGGTTATCAAGAATAATCTGAATTGTGTCCAGACACACGACAGCCCTGGAAGGTCAACGGGCACTGTTTTTTCTGACGGAACATTCTGGCCATGGTCAAATGGCGGTTATTCCCCTGGTGACATCGGAGATAAACAATGCGCCCAGAAGAGCAACGAAGTTGAACAGATAACGGACGGCATAATGTTTAGTCAGGGGAGCGGGGGGAATCTCGGCAATGTAGGCAGTCTAGAGAAGCAGACTTACCGTTTTTATGTGCGAACAACGGATGTGAACGGGAACTCCGTCAGCGAGCCACCGAAAATTTTTGAGAACTGCGAGATACCTGTGACTGCCAAGCCCCAGCTTTATAGCGCTTATGGGCACACTGCGCCCGAAGGCGATAAGGCGGGCTCACGGGAAATGAGCCAGGTATTGTTCCATTATAGGCATGAGAAAGGCGGCTGCTGTGATTGGGGGTATTCCAACTCATGGATGGACGGTCTTGTGCCTGGCGGCGCGGACGTGGATGAAGACAGCGGAAGTTTCGGGACAGGCAGCGCACAGTCATTGTACTGTACAATATGCAGCAACAGGAACGATCATTATTCGGGAGAAGTAGTGAGAACTGACAGCTATTGGGTCTACGAGCTTTCCTTCGACGGCAACAGCGACAGGGTGGGCAAGTGCAAGCTCATAAACAACGGAAAGCAGGTCCCGTTCATAGATGCCAAGAGCATCGGCTGGTGCGAGGGATGCACTTATTCCACGCTCGCTTCGCAGACAGTAACGGACGCCGATTATTCGGGCAAAGCCACTGCGAAAAAAATTGACGAGCGCATGCCTCTTTACATGCAGGCGAACGTCATGCCTGTTCTTGACGTGGGCGCGATGGGGCTGTCTGAGCATTACGAGGACAATATGGTCTGCAATCTGTACAAAAGGAAGTGCAAATGGACGGATTGTTCTGGGTTGTTCAATCTGAATTGTCATTGGAGATGCAGGCCGGTATGCGCTGGCTGGGTAAATGAGCCGCTCCAATGGACCGAATACAACGGCGTTTCACTTTGCAACAACAACAAGGGCGCCGCGCTCTACGTGGTTTCCGACCTTTCGCCTGCAAGCGGCATAGCCGACCGCGCAATTCCAAGTTCTGGGAGCAACAAGGGGGTTGCTAATGCAGTCAACGTATCTGCGGATAAGGAGACCGAGTTTGTCAGCTACCTCGGGGCGGCTAACGCCGCGCTTGACGACAACGGGCATACGCTTTACCTGAACGGCTACGCAGCCGCGATTTGGAAGGCGCAGATGCTCAAGAATTCCTGTGAAAACCAGCCGCTGACCGCGATTCTGCTCAACGGCTATTCCAACTGGGAAACCACGAATGACGTTGCACGGATGAATTCACTCATAGGCAACGCGGCAGAGCCGGGCATCCTCTACAGGTTCTTCTTCAACAAAACCATGCCTGCGTTCGGGGAGACGCCCTTGCCGCTCCGCGTGCAAAACGCGCAGCCGGACCATTACCCTGACAGCATAGACCTGCTTGCGCAGGAATGGTATCCAACCTGCAATGTGCCGAGAATAGCCCGGCAAGTTGGCGGCGGGGAGCCGGAGCCAATCAATGCGACAAAGTTCGAGTTCGAGTCGCGGCTCGCGTTCAGCCGCTCGCTGCTCTCGAATTTCAGCAAGCCCTCGATAATCACGAAATTCCATTTCCCGGAAGGAAGCAGATGCAACCAGCAGGAATTCATGGAATACGTCTTCAAGCACAAGGGAGACATGGTGGATGCCGGAATAATGGGGCTGATTTATGACAACTGGGACACGGCTGGAGTTGAGGGTGGGCAATTCCTCGAAAACCCGGAAACGGGCAGCAGGGAGAACACGCCGTTCTGCGCGGTGCAGAACGGTTCCAAGCTCGTGATGGGGCTTTCCACGCTCACCTACGGGCAAAAAATAATCGCCGAGAACAGGTCGTGCGCCTGCCAGCCGTGCGACGCGACCGCATATTCGATGGGAATATGCGACGTGCAGCTTGTGCAGACGCTTGAATCCAAAGGGGCGTATGGCGCTTCGGATGTTCCATATCTCACGTGCAATGACGGGCATCCCTGCCAGATGCCGGTTGACCCTAATACAGGAAACGAATTCACGAACTATTCGCGCTACTTCTGCCCCTCGCTGTGCGCGGATTCATCCAAGTGCGATTCGTGCGCCAACATGGCGGGCGCCAGTCTTTCCTGCAGGATTGAAACGGTCTATGCAGACTACAAGACCACAAAGAGCTATTCCGACCTGAATGACAATTACTGGAACCTGCTCTCCGCCCTGCCTGCCGAGGACAAATGCTGCCTGCAGAAGGATTCGGGCGGAGAAACGATAACTTACACCTATATGAAGAAACAGAGCGTGACGCAACGAAGCGAAATGCTGCAATACCCGCGCAAGGGCGAGGTTGGCATAGATTGCGGCAGGGCGCCTGACACGTCATTCCTATCATATTGCGGGATAGAGATACCTATAAACGACGAGGCAACAACATGCTTCAGGGTCGGATAAAAAACAAACAAGCATTCGCCGCGCTGTTCGCGCTGTCTTTAGCCGTGCTCTTCCCAGCGCTGTCTTTCGCGGTCGACAGCAACCCGTTCTGTCCTGCAAACCCATCGCCCTCGTTCATGGACGTGCTTCTCGAGCCGCCAGTCGGAGCCGGCTCAACTGTTTCGGTTTTCCTCTACAACATAACGGGCAACGATTACGTGAAGACTGCGGTTCCGGGCGGGCTAATAATAAACGTTGACCAGTCCGACAAGTCGAATCCGCACCTGTGCTACGGCGTGACTAACGAAAACGGAGTATCCAGCTTCACATACGACAGCGAAGCGGACGGCTGCGTGGATTACTGGTTCATCTTCTGCCCGCTCACGGATGCAGTCAATCCGGGCGCTGCAAGGCAGACCTGCCTGAACGGCACGAAAATGCCCCAAGCGCTCATCAACAGCAATATGCCCTCGTGTGGAAGCGTGGCGGACATGGACGCGAGCACTTCGCGCTATCTGCCCTCCATTAATCAATTCTACCAGTGCAACCAAAAGCCCTCGACATACGCAGGGCTTTGCTGGCCGCTCATGCTCATCTTAGGGCTGCTTCTCGGCGCGAGTTTCCTTGCAGGCAAAAATCCGTTCATGGCATTCGACTTCTCAGCCCCGCGCATGAACCGAGGCAGGCAGTATGCCATGCGAAACCAGAATAGGTCGTTCGACATCACGAGCGCGTTGATGATTGGCGCGGACAAGGCGGGTGCGACTGCAACAGGGGGGAAAAAAACGAATCTAGTCACAGGCGCATTATCCAATCTGCTGGAAAAAGGCGTTGGGAAGCTTGAGGCGATTGCCGAATCGAAAATGGACGTGAAAGGACTTGAGAGCAGGGGCACTTCGGGCAGCGGCAGCAGCACGGGCACGGGGCAGGTGGCCCGGATTGAAACTGCCGCCAAGGTCTCCAAGAAAGAGGAATTTAACAAGCAATCGCAAATCGGGCAGAACGATGCGGTTTCAAAGCAAATGTCGGCATTCATGACTTCTCCCGACTTGAAGGTGCTTTTCGGCAAGGAGGGCGTTCCGGCGGTTTTCAAGGCGATTTACCACAAGTGGGCTACGCTTGGCGACAACATAAAAAATGCGAAATTTGAGAGAGGGAGCTTTGCCGCGGATTTGTTCAAGGAGAGGAGTGACAGGTTCGGGGGCTATGATTTTAGCAGTCCCAAGGCGGCATGGGCTGCCCAGAAAAAGGCATGGGGCAACTACTTGCACGTTTGGAGCATGGTGTTCAGCCGCCTCGGCAAGGCAGGGGAAAACAAATGGAATGCGGTTGTCGGCATACTCCGCGATATGCTCGTTTGGAACAAGGATAAGGAGGAGCAGGGCCTCAAGGGTGCGGCGAAGGAAACGGGCGCCCTGTTTGCCCGGATGCTTATCGGCGTGGTGAAACTTTATTCCATGGCGCAGGACTTTAACAACGACATCAAGGCATACAAGGGCGTGGCAAAGGGGCTTGGCATATCCAGCATGAGCAACAAGGAAGCGAACACGGGCATCCGCGCGTTTGATGCACTGGACAACCTCCGGTCCGGAATATACGTATTCGGAAGGGAAATGTCTGTTGGCGAACTGGCGAATATGCTCAACGCAGACCCGCGCGCGTATGGCGGGCCTCTTAGCATGCTGCAGCCGTCCGCGCAATATCTTCGCGACAAGGCAGAGCGGGATTCGCTCGGCCCGGTCAAAATCGCGCTGAATGGAATAACCATCGGCGGAGAATACACCCTCACTTCTGGCATGCGGCTGTTTGACATGGGCGGAAACGAGATAATCGGCAAGAACAAGGAAGATGCGCTCGACGGCATGTTCGGCAAATCGCTATGGCGTGAGAAGTCCTACGAATATTTGGGGGCGCTTGCCGCAAGCACAAAAAATAACCTCTCGGTCGAGCCCGTCTTTCTCACGGTTGATGCAAATGGGGTTGCAAGAAAGGCAACGGAGAACGAATATGCGCGCGCGGTCATGAGGATGGCGAATGCCGAAACCCTCAGCGGCAGGATGGCGCTGCACTTAATGGATATCCAGCACGGGCTGGGATACATGGCCAGCGAAGGGCACAAGCGGGCTGTGCTGTTCTACGAGATAATCGGGAGAGCCGAGGATTATGACAAAGGCAAGGCGAAGCTCGTGGCGCTTCTCGATTCACTGAAGGAAAATCACGAATTGACCTCTGACCAGACGACGATGCTCGGTCGCATCAACGAAGTCTATAGGGACGAGAATGCAGCAGCACTCCTCGGGATACTTGGCGGGCGGTCACTGCCAGACCGCATTGCTGAGCAAGTGCTTGGAGTTGGGTCCATTCTGCATGCCTTTGATATGACGTTCAACGAGTCGGACTTTAGGAAAATGCTCAATGCCACCGGGCAGGGATACCGCAACGCCCTGATTTTCAGGGATGCGTTCGGCGGGGACGTTTCCGAAGGCAGGCAGGCGATGGCCGCCATAATCGAGAAGCTCGGCAAGGGAGTCGAGTTCTCCTCGCTTTCTTCAGAGGAGAGAGCGGCAGTCGGCAAAATCACCTCCAGCACGGACAAAATGGAAATCGCGCAGGCGCTGCATGCGCTTTCCAAGTCTGTTGATGAATCCTCGATGCGTGCGTTGGAAAACCCACAGGTAGACCTTCACTCAATTTATTCGTCAAGCCAAGACCGGCTGAAATTCCTAGGAAGCAGTCTGCAAATCCTCAAGTCGGGCAGACTCGATGCAGATGACCGCGTCGAGCTCATGCGCAACGAGGACGCATATCTTCTGAACATTCATGCTGAGGAGCAGAAGCAGGCGGCATTGCGGGATTTCATAGACAGCAAGTTCGGGATGATGGGCGCAATCCGCCGCCAATTCGAGCTTGACAAGGAAAGAAACGAGCAGGAACTTGGCAAGGTCGAGAGGGACTTGGCTGATTATGAAAGGAAAATCGGTGATGCTACTGGGAGGATGACTAGCATCGAGGCAAGCATAGCGCATCCGCCGTCAGGCGCAGACAGCGGCTACGTGCCGCAGCAGGAAATCCAGCTGACGGCGGTAAAGGAGGAGCTTGCCCGGCTTGGAGATGAAAAAACAACGCTGGAAATGAACCGCGACATGCTTCGAACCGCGGCCAGCGCCACCCCTGACCAAGCCAAGGAATTCCTCGCAGCCACGGACTTTTTCCTGCAGTGCCGCAAGGCAAGGTATGATGAGCTTGACGCGCAGACGAAGTGGGTGAATGCCGCGTGGGCTTCCGGCACGGACATGACGAAAATATCCGCGAGCATCGCCGCATCTCAAAACTGGCATGCCGGCTCGGGCGCTGGGCTTTCAGACGGTGAAATTTATATTCAAATCAAGGACAGCATGGACAGGGCGTTTAAAGCGGCGAAGCTGCTCAATACTGCGGCCGATTCTCTTCAAATCGCCAATGGATTGGTTTCATTCAAGCAGCAGCTCTCGGAGCGCGGCTTGCTCGAGACAGAGCAGCTGCCGGACGAATCTCTCGAAAAGATTTTCAAGGAGAGCGCGAGATTGCAGGACCTCACAGCAGCGGCGATGGGCGGAGATTCGGGCGCGGAGTCCAAGCTCCAACTTGAGAACGCCCTCTTCAAGGAAAAGTATTCGCCCGCAATTGTTTCTCTGCAGAGGGAGGATGTTGCCGGCGCAGTCAAGTCCCTTTCAGCCGCGGAAGATTTCGCGCGCCAAGTCAGGGCAAGCCAAAACCCCGAGCTTGAAATCTCGCTGCACAAACTTGAGCGCCTAACTGATGTGATGTCGAGCACGTCTTACGAAGGCAGCCCTGTTCTCGAAAACAGGGAGAAAATCCGCGTTTGGGAAGAGAACGTCGACAATGCGAAGAACTATCTGGAAGAGGTTCGAAGCAAAGTACTGGCAGGGACGATTGACATTAATGCGACACTGGCGCAGCTCAATGGCGTCGAGCCCCCGCTGTCATCTGAAAATATTTTGAAAAAGATTATTGATGGGCAGACTCCTGATTCCAAGAGGGGCATAAACGACATATTGGAGGAATATGAAAACAAGGCGTTCCGCTCCTCCCTGGAAGGAGTGGACATCGCGCTTCAAAATTCTCTTCGCCAATACCGCGAGGAGCAGGGAATACTCGCCGCCGCTTACCTGAACGACGTTTATGCGGACATGCTCAACCAGGCGCGCGGCGCGACGGAGAGCCACATTTCAAGCTTCCTTACAAGCCCGTGGAACGTGCTGCCGGGCTTTGAGCAGGGCGGGATTGAAGTGATGAACCTGCATGCGATTGAAAATCAGCCCAAGCCCGCCGTGCCTAAAACCCCCGATCCGATAAAGCCGGATGTCGGGCCTACGCCTGCCAAGCAGCCGGAAATCGAGCCGCAAAAACCGCTCTACATATTCCTCCCGCTCACCGGAGAGGGCAGCCAGGCAACAGCCGCATACAAGCCCGAAGCTCCGCCTACCAACCAATGGGAAACGAAGAAGGACCTCGACATTGACCGACAGATGGACGTGATCAACGCAACCGTTGAGATGCTTCGGAGCCGCCAAATCATCATGCTGCAGGAGGACGAGGACAGGATACGCAATGCCGTCCACATTGATCGCGACACCGGGCAGGTTTACATTGACCAGGCGGCAGGGCTTGACGAGAACGTGGTAAAGTCCATGAAGCTCATGTCCCAGCTTTCAGCGACAAGGACATCCGGCCTGATGGACAAGGCGTTGGGGCAGTTTTCCAAGCAGCACGGCATGGATGACCCACAGATGACAACCGAGCAGCGGGCGCAGGTATTCGTGGAGAACGCGCACGACCTCGTGGATGCCATGGCTAACATAAAAGTCAAGCGCTACACCGGCGACGAGGGAGTCTATCTGAGCAAAAAGGACAAGCAGTGGCTGCACAACTACATAGACGGTTCGCTTGGCACAACCACTTACAAGAAGAAGTGAGCTTCGTTGAGAGTGCGACTTCCCTGTTTCCTGCTTGCGCTAAGGGTGTCAAATTTTCAAGAGAGCATTTGCTTTGCGCGCATGGCTTTCGCTGGGAATAAAATCAGAAATCATTTCTTGTTGTATTGGAATTTCTACAATTCCAATGCAGACAAATTTTTGCGAAAATTTGTCTCTAATCTTTACTCACCCGGCTCGCGCTAAGAAGAATAAAAAATCGCGTCTGATTCTTGCTCACGCTGAGAGAATCAAAAATCACACAGTAGTAAAGAGAGCAACTGATATCAAAGAATGTTCAGACATATTACATAACGGCTTTAGTAGTGGCAGGCTGAATGCCTCGCGTTGGCTAAGCACTTACACCCCCACCCTATCAAAGTTATCTGCTATAACCGCCTACACCGACTAGTTTTGAGATTGACTTCGACCTTAGATGCTTTCAGGTCTTATTCAATAACGCGTAGCTGCCCGGCGATGCTTTACACAACCGGTAGACCAGAGGCGTCGGACCCAAGTTCCTCTCGTACTCATGGGTACTTGCTCTCAATCGGTGACACTCCTAGGAGATACTACCGAACTGTCTCGCGACGTTCTGAACCCAGCTCATGTAGGTCTTTAATGGATGAACAACCCAACCTTTGGG
>Ga0172369_10000358_pt1 | contig 69061 bp, 64 predicted proteins | sample LakKiv25m_FD_114539 | JGI IMG/M metagenome (GOLD analysis project Ga0172369, IMG submission 114539) | Freshwater microbial communities from Kabuno Bay, South-Kivu, Congo - kab_022012_11.25m | ecosystem: Environmental > Aquatic > Freshwater > Lake | place: Democratic Republic of the Congo... | reverse complement strand
CGTATATCTGCAGGTACCCTCATACCTTCGGATAAAACAATAATGTCGCCCGGTACTATTAAAGAGGCGTCAATAACTACTCGTTCTGATTCTCGAATTACTGTCGCTGTTTGAGCCACAAATTTCTTTAGAGCGTCTATCGCTTTATCAGCTTTATATTCTTGGAAAAAACCTATCGTGCTATTCGCTATAACGACTAACAGAATTATCAATGCGTCTTTTGGTGAGCCAAGAAGTAGCGACAATCCAGATGCAGCTATCAGTACAATGGCCAACAGATCAGTAAAATGAATGAGATATCTGACGATGTATGGAACATGGTTTTGTTTTCGCAATATGTTCTTACCATATTTTTTTTGCCTTGATAACACTTCCTTACCAGAAAGACCCCTGTCGGTGGTACCAAGATCGTTCATAACATTTTTAATATCATTATATATGTTTGAAACCATGCATATATCTTATGTTAAAAACATCTTTTTATGAATAGGTGGTATCGATACTACTAGTGAATACTTAGGACTTTATACTTAAACATTTTGCCTTTAGGTGATTTTACCAAAACAGTTGAATGTTCTTTTTTACCTAAAAGTTGCCTACCTAGGGGGCTTTCTTCGGAAATTTTCTGCATCGACGGATTGGCTTCAATCGAGTTGACAAGGGTGTATTCGATTGTTTTATGTCCTGATTGTAGACTAACAGTTGACCCAACCTCGATATCTTTGTGCCATTTGTTTTTTTCTACTACGTCCGCATGCTGCAGAATATCTAGTATTTTTGACGCCTCTATCTCATTTAGTTCAAGTAAATTCGACATATTATTTGATGATATATTTTCCGCTCGTTCTTTAGTGTCCATTTTCATTAAACGTTTGCACATCGAGATTTTTTCTTTTTGTAGTCGATTGAGTTGTTGTTTTAGGTTGTCTAGTCCTTTTTTTGTTAAATATAGCTGTTTGTTTGAGGGAAAATGTTTGATGTTTTTGTAATTCATACTATTTCCTCCATCATAAATTGTTAATACTTACTTAGTGTATATTTGATATGTTCGTTTTGATGTAATATATCTTACGTTTCGTTAATTGTTTTTTAACGTTGTCGGTGTTACAATTATTAACGGCACACCATATATAGTAACAGTAGTAAGGAATGATATGCGCGAAAAACGTTCATTTTATCGAAATAATCATGTTGTGAAATATAAAAAGGGTGAAACTATTTTTTTTCAATATGAAACTCCTAGACATCTGTATTGTATTAAAAGCGGAATAGTCGAAGAAACGAATTTGACCCATAATGGAAACTGCCAGTCTATATCATTTGACATCGTTGGAGACATTATTCCTAAATGTTGGGCTTATTCTAGAACAAGCCAGACGCTGTTTGACTACACAGCGTTTACTGACTGCGAATTATATGTGATTAGAAAAGAATCTTTTATACATGAACTTTCAGAGAATATAGATTTTGCTACTAAAATGTTGAATCGATCGGTAAGGTCTCGAATCGGAGCCAGTCTACATATTGACGTACTCGGAAAACCAACCTCCGAAATGAAAATGTTGTATACAATACGGTTTTTTTGTCTCCTTTATGGAACGATTCCAGAAAATAATTCAGTTAAGATTCAAATTAAACTTACACATCAAGATATTGCCGAGTTTACCGGACTAACCAGAGAGACAACCAGCATAGAGTTAGGAAAATTAAAAAAGTCGAAAGTTATATCATGTAAACAAAAATATTATACGGTTGATACGTTCAGGCTGAACGAACGAATCGAGGATGAATATAACCCAGGGGTCACGCATAATATATTACATCTTGATAATCATTTAATAAATAGATAAGTTAATCCCGTAAATATGTATGATTTCTGTTTATTACTTTTCGCTTAGTCTTACGGCAAGCGCAACACGTGGATCATGTTCATCCGAAATTAGTACTAATTTAACGATCAAATAAAAAAGACTGTCCCTGGACGGTCTTTTTTATTTGGTACGCGAGAGAGGACTTGAACCTCCACGCCTTACGGCACTAGCTCCTAAGGCTAGCGTGTCTACCAATTCCACCACTCGCGCATATGTATATGTATTGTGCAAGATTCAACCATCTGCGACACTGTTTCACACGCTGCGTGTCTACGGTTATCTATTTTTGGCCACCACTCAAACATATGTATATGTATTGTGCAAGATGCAACCATCTGCGACACTGTTTCACACGCTGCGTGTCTACGGTTATCTATTTTTGGCCACCACTCAAACATATCTTTGCAATGAATTGTTTTAGTGACTTGAACTATTGTATCAAAAAATCATCCCTTATAACAAGTTTATAATCATTTTTTTAAATGCGTTAATTACCATTTACCGTTTACTACCTACCAACAACCAAGCTGCTTGTGTTATCATAAATATAGTAATGGTTGAGGGGATAAATTTAATATGAATAAAATTTCACAGTATCTAAATGAACATCTTTTAGGTGAAGTTGATAGTAGCGAATCGTCTCGTCAAGGTTTTTCGCGGGATGGCAGTATACTTAGCATTACCCCAGAACTTATCGTTCACCCCAGAGTTACGAACGACATTCGTAAGGTTGCCAGATTTTGTTGGCAGTTGGCAGAAAAAGGACACGTTTTACCCATCACTGTTCGAGGTGGCGGATCTGACAAAACCGGTGCCGCCATTGGTAAAGGCGTCATTGTAAACACAGTCGCTCATTTGAATAAAATCATATTTATTAGTCTGAAAAACAAAGACCAATTTGTTCACGTCCAACCCGGCGTGATTTTCGATTCATTAAATTACGCCTTAAAATCACACGGGTTGTTTGTTCCAACCTATCCGACATCTTCGTCATACAGTACTGTGGGTGGAGCTGTAGCTAATAATTCGGGTGGAACCCTGTCTGGTCGGTACGGATCAACTGGTGACTACGTAAAACGTCTGGAAGTAGTTTTAGCGAACGGCGATTTAATCGAAACAAGCCGCATTAGTCGAAATGAACTAAACAAGAAAAAAGGGTTGCAAACCTTTGAAGGTGAAATATACCGAAAAATCGACGGAATAATTGACGATAACCAGCAAACTATCAATGATAAATTAGCCAGTAATGCCCCAGATAACACTGGTTATTCTGGTATTGCAAAGGTAAAAAATCGTGACGGTTCGTTTGACTTAACTCCTTTGATCATCGGCAGTCAAGGCACTTTGGGAATGATATCAGAAATTGTTTTGAAAACTGATTTTTACAGTAGCGGCGATGAATCAGTAATCGTTGCGACCTTTGACAGCGCCGAAACAGCACGCGATGCAGCTGATTTAATGGTTGCCACGCAACCATCCAATATTGAAATAATAGACGGCAAATTGTTCGACGTCGCGCATGGTCTAGGTAAAAAATACCCATTTTCGCAACAATATTCCAACAAAAAAGTCGGCACCGTTATGTATATGAGCTTTGATGATTCGGGTGATCATGCACGAAATCGCAAAATGAAACAATCGTTGAAGGTATTGTCTAAACTAGAAACAACTATATATTCCAGTGTAAATTATTCAGAAGAAGAGTTACACATAATTCATGAGGTCGGTTCATTATTACTGCAATCTACCGGAAAAGGAGAATCCAGACCGTCAATTATTGACGGAGTATCAATTCCTTCCAACAGACGCGAGGAATTTATCGCAGCTGTTGAAGAACTTGCCAACAGACACCATATTGAATTACCACTGCATATTCGGTGGCTAGACGGAATTGTACTGACTCGTCCTGTATTGAATTTACACGTCGTTAGCGATAAACAAAAAACATTTAAATTAATAGCAGAGTATATGGAATTGGTCGTAAAGTACGGCGGCAGCATGGCAGTAAGTTCAGGTGAGGGTCGCCTGCGTGCAACTGCAGCCTACGCTCAACTGGATGACGACGAGTTAGATATTTTTACTCAGATTCGATCGGTATTCGACCCATACGGCACTATGAATCCAGACGTAAAACAAAAATCTGACATAAAAACATTAGTGGCATGCCTGGATCCTAACTATACCTTAGCAGATTTTGCACAATATTCGCCTTCCGAATAGAACTCACAGGTCCTACGGTCCAGTTTACTTTCAAAATTGTTTTATTGATTGCAATAAAACAATTTTAGGGTTGCCACCCCGAACGTCACCCGTTATTCTAGTACTGGTACATGCGCGAGTGGCGGAATGGTAGACGCGCTAGATTCAGGTTCTAGTGCCAGCAATGGCGTGGAGGTTCAAGTCCTCTCTCGCGTACCAAATTAAATAACACAGCCATCTGGTTGTGTTATTTAATTTATTAGCGTCGAAGAGGGCTTTAATTTTCACCCAGGGGCGTGGAGGCGAAAACTGCCAGTGGCAGTTTGAGGGAAACCTTTCAGATTATTAGCTGTGCTAATAGTCTGAAAGTTTTGGGGTCGCGAGACGTGACCAAGTCCTCTCTCGCGTACCATTCGATGCGCTGCGCTTGTTCTTTGTTCGATCTTGAACCTCACGATCGAAAGATGGCAGGCCGGAAAGTAAAAATTACCATGAGTTTATCGAAGAGCCCTGCGTAATAAATAGTATGCCAATAAACATAGACATTTTCTATTACGTTTGTGCTAGAATTAGCCAGACATTAATTAATAGTGAGCGATTTATAAGTACATAGTTATGAACAGATTTACAAAATCACGTAACGCCGGGTCATCACTTATTGAACTATTGGTAGTGATAGTCGTTATTAGTATTTTAGCAGCCATAACCACAATCTTTTACAATGGCATAACCCAAAAAGCAATTGTAGCGACCATTAAATCAGATTTATCCAACGCATCTCACAAACTAAGTGTATATCGACTTGATAACGATTCATACCCTACAACTAATAATTGTGAGGTTGCTGAGACACCACCGAATATTTGCCTTACCCCAAGTGCAGGCACAGTATACACCTACACCCCAGCCGTAGGTGACAACCCCCAGGGTTTCACCCTAGTCTCCACACATACAGCCAGCGGGATAGCCTACAGTATAACGGAGAGTAACATAATAACGGTGTATGTCCCTAGTGTGCCTATCACTTGTCCGACCGGTTTTATAGTGGTTCCGGGCAGCGCCATTTATGGAACATCAGATTTTTGTATCATGAAGTACGAAGCAAAATCAGTTCTTGTTGACGGAGTCTATGTCGCAACCAGCCAGGCTGCTTTGACACCTTGGGTCTTTATCTCCCAAACTCTTGCAAAAACGAAATCCGCAGCAGCCTGCACAGGCTGCCACCTTGTTACAGAAGCCGAATGGTTGACGGTTGCACGGGATGTTCTTAGTGTAGGCGCCAATTGGAGCGGCGGGTCTGTCGGCAATGGTTATATCTATAGCGGACACAGCGACTCGGTACCGTATAACATATTAGCCGCTAGTACTGACGATGATGGTTATTTCGGGACTAGCAACACCGCCCCATCAAATCAACGTCGGACACTAACACTGTCTAACGGAGAAGTTATTTGGGATCTTGCTGGGAATGTTTGGGAATGGACACAAGGACAAATTACCGGTGGACAACCAGGCATAATTGGTCAAGGCTACCCTGCTTATCCATATTTTCGAGAATGGATAAATTTAACTGCCAACCTAAATGTTATTTCACCAAATCCATTTCCATTTACGACCGGGCTACAAGGTGCCGAAACCTGGAGCAGTAGCAACGGCGTCGGAATGATTTCTAGCAGTGCCAACGAGACGGCCCTACACGTATTTGCTCGTGGTGGTGCCTTTCCTTATTCGACACCTAGTTCTGGCGTAATGGCACTTGACCTACGAAATACTCCAACAGCGATGTATGGAGGTTATGGTTTTCGCGCAGCGAAGTAGTCGCATATTATTGTTCAATAAAATAGCGACCTACCGGCCGCTATTTTTTTCGGTAAAATGCCAGCGCCGCAATTCCGTAACTACGATTGTCCACCACAACAACTCCATAAACGGGCGGCAACTCACCTTTACCTGGGTATGATAATACCATAAGCCCATTTGGTTTTAATATACTAACTAGGTCTGAAACTGTGGATAACTGAAGGTTGTTATAGGGTGGATCGGCAAAAATAATATCGTAGAATTTATTACAACTTTTATCTATCCACGTTCGAATACCAATTTGCACTGCGGTGGTTTGTTCACCAACACCAAGCGATTCTATGTTTTCAGTTAATATTCGATATGCAACGCGATCGCGCTCGATAAACGTGCAATGTTTTGCGCCACGACTTATCGATTCTAATCCCAATGAACCGGTGCCAGCAAAAGTATCCAAAACCTCTGCGTTCTGTAGTTCATCGTGAATGATATTAAAAAGCGATCCGCGAACCCTAGAACTCATCGGATGAGTCAAACGACCATCAGGCGCCCGAATTAACCGCCCACCTAAAATACCAGAAATAATTCGTAAGTTCATTGTTCAACTCTGTTTTGCGCTCAATACTGCTTGACTCCAGGCAAGAGTAACCATTTTTATCATCTCTGGAACAAGAATTAACGTTGTCTGTTTTGCCAGTCGACTAGTCCAACCGTTTTCACCTAATTCTTCATACATTTTTAGTGAATCAATTTTTTGTAACGATTTTTTATATAATTGTTCAAATCCTTGTTTTTCAAGTCGTGTAATATCTCGTGCGATTATTGTTGACTCTTTGAAGTTATCTGATGCAATCGCAGAGGCTACGCCAAACTCGAACATACCATGTGTAGTAAATACACCCCGAATTCCCCAATATTCCCAATTTTTTAATATAGTATCACGTATGTTCACACCTCTGATTAGGTTCTTGTCTTTGATGGAATTACGCTCATCGTGCGGTTTCCCCCACAATTCAGCAATTTTATCGCCTAGCGGATAATGATGTGCGGGTGTTAGGCCGTCAACAATAACATGGGACAACCACGCAGCCTCGAACGCAGCCTTAACGTCGTTTCTATCTTTCAGGGCTATCGTTAAATTATGTATTCGGTCGTTAATTTCAACAATCAACCCCCCGTCGTTGGGGTTGTTTGGAGAAATAAAATGCCAAGGTTGGTCCGCCGATGGGCTCTTTCGCTTCAGTCCGTCAGGACCGTTACTTCCCTCGAAATGGAGTATCTCTTTTATAGTAGGAAAATAAGTATTTTTAGGTAAGCGCTTTTTAATATGACGCCTCGCAACGCGATCGATTTTTTGATGAACGCCAACGATTTTTCCTGAACCACGTCGAATGGTTGTTCCTGAGTACATATATTTGACTTTTAGCTTATCGCTTATTATGGTTTTAACTAATTTAACGTTGTTAGACGCTGGTAATATTTTACTTGTGCGGCTAATTGTTTATATTGTAACAGATTTAACTGCGACTCGATAAAAAACTTTACTTGTTTTTGGGCTTGACTGATTAGTTTTGTGTCCGTCAATGTAGCTATTCGTAAGTTTAAAGCTCCGTGCTGAGCCTTGCCATATATTTCACCTGGACCACGCAAGCGTAAGTCTACTTCCGCCAGATAAAAGCCGTCGTTGCTTTTTTCGAGTTCACGCAATCGTTCGGTTGGTTTAGAACTGGTACTAGTAACCAGGTAGCAATAACTTTGTTGGACATCGCGCCCCACCCTGCCACGAAGTTGATGTAGCTGGGATAAACCAAACCTGTCGGCATTTTCGATTAGTATCACCGTCGCATTCGGAACATCTACGCCCACCTCTACCACGGTGGTAGTGACCAGTATGTCTAGTTTACCAGAGCTAAACTGTAACATTACATCGTTTTTTTCTGTCGATTTAAGTTTGCCGTGAAGCAATCCGATACGACGATGTTTGAATATTGAATTTTGAAGTTTCTTGTATTCAGCCTGAACACTTTTGATTTCGTTTTCAGGGTTATCCTCAATAAGACTACAAACGACATACGCCTGACGACCAGCGGATAGTTCTGCATCAATAGCAGTATAAAGGCCGTCTCGACTATTAGGCGACCAAATCTTGGTTATTATCGGTTTACGTCCAACCGGTAGTTCATTCAAAATACTGATATCCAACTCGCCGTAAACAGTTAGCGCCAGGCTGCGAGGTATCGGTGTAGCCGTCATAGCAAGCATATGGGGCATATGCACTGACTTTTTTAGTAGTTGTTGACGCTGATCAACACCAAAACGATGCTGTTCGTCGATGACAACAAAACCAAGTTTATGAAATTTAACCGTTTCCTGAATAAGTGCATGAGTCCCTATAACCACGTCGACGGACCCCGTCAATATTTGTTTCAACAAGGTCTTGCGGACTACACCTTTAACGCTTCCTGTTAACAGTCCAACATTCACTCCTAGAGGCTGCAACAGCCTGCTAAGAGTCTGTGCGTGTTGGTTAGCTAATAATTCCGTAGGCGCCATAAATGCCGTCTGATAGCCAAAATAAGAGACTTGGCAGGCTACCAAACCAGCTACGACTGTTTTACCTGACCCTACGTCACCTTGCAACATCCTATTCATAGGCGTTTTTCGATCTAGATCTTGAATTATCTCCCAGGCTGCAACTCGTTGGGCGGTAGTAAGTTTAAATGGTAATTGATTTACATAATTTGCCACTACCGACAACTCAAAAGGTATGTGCCAACTTGTTAATTTTGCGTTTTCCTGACGATTGAACTGACTTGCCAGCAATAACTGAAACACTTCTTCAAAAGCCAGTCGTTGACGAGCTTTTTCTACATCCTCAATTTTTTGTGGGAAGTGCATTGTCAAAAGCGCTTCAGATCTAGACACCATCTTCCCGCTGCGTACTATGGCTGCCGGCAATGTTTCAGGCAACATTGTAATCAGAGGCTTCAACTCTGACAGTATCTTGCGGACTAATGTTGACTTTAGACCCCTGATAGATCTGTATATTGGTAAAATTCTGTCCGTTTGTACCGGCATATCACTGACCTTCTCGGCACTTGGGTTTGTTAGTTGATATCTGTTATAGCTAAACTCAAATTCACCAGAAAAATAAAATTCTTGACCTGAACCACCTGTCTGTCTGGCAGAACATGTAGGTTTTAATTGCGTTTCGCGATACGGTTGATTAAACCAAACGGCCTGCAACTTGCCACTTTTGTCGGCTAATGTGGCAGTGGTTATACGCAAACCACGGCGAACAGAGTAAGTCGTTATTTTTTCGCAATGAGCTTTGATAGTAACCTTACCGGGCTTAATGCCAGAAATTGGTGTAATATGTGAAAAATCTTCGTATTTACATGGTAAAAAATCAATCAATTCGCCCACCGTACTAATGCCAGCCATCGCAAATTGTTCCGTAGTCCTATCGCCCACACCTTTAACCTTCGTCAACAACGAATCAAGATTCATGTATATAGTGTATCAAGCCAGAGCGACATCACCCAAAATTTTTTCGATAACACGATCTGTTTCCCGCCAATCGTTCACCTTCACCGTATCAACTCCCATTTCTTTAACAGAATAGTCGTTGCCACCCTTTTGCAATTCATCACCAATAAATAATATGTCGTTTTTACTAATATTCATCTCTTTCATTAGCACTTTTAGTGCGTAAGCCTTGTCGACTCCAATCATAGTAACGTCAATCGAGGTAGTACCTCCGACACGAACCTCTAGGTCGGGTAAGCGTGGTGCAACCAAGTTGCGTAAACGAAGCTTTTTTTTACCCGTTGGATCCCACTTGTATTTTATTTCTGGCGGGGCCTGTTGTCCAAGGGCTGAAAATGTTATTTCCGAATCTCGATCTTCTATAATTTCACCATACGTATCTTCTTCCCATAAACCTAACTTTTTTGCACCTATTTCAAGTTCCGTAAAGACTCGGGATTTTTGTTTTTCGGTAAGCGAGTCGCTATATTGTAAATCCCAAACAGAAGTAGATTCATTGTACTTATAATATCTTGTGCCACAAGTCGGCATTAGATGTAATCTGGTTAGCTGCGAACCTGTTGCTTTTAACCTATCGACTACCTGCAACTTGAACTGCTTAAATGCGCCACCAGATATAATACAAACATGGTATTTATCCAATAATTTAACGAGCAACTCAGCCGTATAATCTGATACTGGCAATTTGCTAACCGCCAGAGTGCTGTCCAAATCAAACGCTATCACCTTTTTATTCATATAATACACACTCCACGATTAACGTACCAAAACAAAACTGTTTTTACCCTTTTTTATTAAAGAGGTAGTATTAACGATTTGATCATCTGTGATTTTTTTTGAATTAACAGATATAGCTCCGTTATCAATTAATCGTCTGGCGTCACCATTACTACTGGCTAGATTTGTTTCAACCAGTACATCGACAATCGTTTTACCATGTGGCGCAACTGGGATTTCCTGCGCAAGTAGGTTTAAGTCCTCGTCTTGCAAAGTAACAAAATCAGCACCTCCGAATAAAACGTTTGTAACCCGTTCGACACTTTCAGTCCGTTGTTGACCGTGGACTAGCATTGTAGTTTCGTGGGCTAATGTTTTTTGAGCAGCCCTTCCAGTGGGATCTTCAACAACCTGTTTGGTTAAATTTTCAATAGTGTCACGATCTAATAGTGTAAATATCTTAAGATAGTCGGATACACCTTCGTCGTCACAGTTTAACCAATACTGATAAAATGCATATACGCTAGTCTTTTTTGCATCTAACCATATCGTGCCATCTTCAGACTTGCCAAATTTAGCACCCGTGGACTTGTTCATTATCAGGGGCATTGAATATACATGAGCCTCACTAGATTCCAATCGACGAATCAGGTCAACACCGGCAACACAATTTCCCCATTGATCAGCCCCGCACAACTGAAGTGTAACACCGTGATTGCGAAACAGATAAACAAAATCGTAACCTTGAATTAGCGAGTAACTGAATTCTGCGTAACTAATACCGTTGCCGTCGCTCCCTAGTCGCGCTTGGACAAACTCACGACTTAGCATTTGACTCATAGGAACCCGCGTACCGATGTCTCGTAGAAAATCAAGGTAGTTTATGTCCTTGAACCAGTCGTAATTATCGACAAGTGTGAACTTATCACTTGCAAGAACTTGTGAATACTGCGTTGCAATGCCGGCTTTATTTTTTTCTACTTCATCGACAGTCTTTATTTCGCGTGTTTTATCTTTTCCGTCTGGATCGCCGCCAACCAACCCAGTTGCACCCCCTACCAATAAGAATGCTTTGTGACCATGGTCAACAAAATGGCGAACCATCATCATTGACGCGAAATTACCAATTTGCATACTGTCAGCGCTGGGATCAACTCCAAAATAAAATGATATAGGGTCACCGTCTAATACTGAAACGTCGTCATAGGTAGTTTGATTAACGAAACCTCGCCAGGACAGTTCTTCTGAAAGCTTCACATTGTCTCCTATATTTTATATATGGTATTATCTGTTAGTATATCAAAGTTCTATTGAGATTGCATGTTTTTTTGCGGCTGGAAATATCTGTGGCATATGTAAACTAGGTGCTATAATAGATACAATAATGAATATGGGAAATATATAACGTGGCTAGAAACCTAGCTAGAAAACGACCGAAATCACGCAAACTTAGTTTGTATTCTAATTTGTCACACGCCAGGAAAACTAAAAAGGATACAGAGGCTAGAAAACACGCTCAATATTTAGCATCACTTCCCAAACACCCCGTTAAACGGTTGTTGTTTAGACTTCGTCCAAAACATCTAGTAGAATACTGGTTTAGCAAACAAGGTGCAATAATGGCGCTAAAGATCTCAGGTGTTACACTGATGGTATTCTGTCTATTGATCGGTGGGTTGTTTATTTACTTTCGAAAAGACCTTGACGCAATACGCCCCGGCGAATTGTCTAAACGTATTCAAACTACCACGACAACATACTATGATCGCAATGGCCAAGAGTTATGGGTGGACAAGGGTGACGGTGACTATAAATTAGTTGTTGAAGAGAAGGATTTAAACCAAAATATAAAAAACGCAACGGTTGCCATTGAGGACCGAGATTATTATAAACACGGTGGTATTAGCATAACAGGACTTGTTAGAGCATTCTTTAACAATATGGGCGGCGGCAGTACCCAAGGCGGGTCTACCCTGACCCAACAATTAGTCAAACAAGTGTTCTTTGCCGATCAAGCTCAATCTCGAGGGCTAAGCGGAATACCACGAAAACTAAAAGAGATAATTTTATCAATCGAGGTTGAACGAATGTACAATAAAGCTCAGATTCTTAGACTTTATCTCAATGAATCACCTTACGGTGGTCGACGAAACGGTGTTGAGTCTGCATCGCAGACATACTTTGGTAAACATGCCAAAAATCTAACGATCGCCGAATCAGCACTGTTGGCCGCGATTCCCCAAAACCCTTCTGTCTACAACCCATATAACATAACTGGCCACAAAGCCTTGATAGAGCGCCAACACACGGTTTTAGACAATATGAAAGACCAGGGATATATCACTAAAAAACAAGTTGCCGAAGCAAAAAAGTACCCAATACTTGATAACATTATCCCCGAAGCAGACCAGTATAAAAACATTCGTGCACCTCATTTCGTACAAATGGTACGCACAGAATTAGAAAAAAGCTTGGGCAAGGCTACAGTTGGAATGGGTGGTTTAAAAGTGATAACAACTCTTGACCTACGTATCCAAACCAAACTTGAAGAAGCGATGAACGATATGTTTAATTCCTACGTTCCAGCGTACAACGGTTTTAGTAACGGCGCTGCTACAGTTGAAGATACAAAAACTGGTCAGATCGTCGCGCTGATGGGGAGCCGTGATTTTAATATGCCAGGATACGGTCAAGATAATGCAGCGACCGCATATCTTCAACCCGGTTCATCTATAAAACCCCTTGTTTATACTAAATTGTTCCAAAAAAAGCCCGTAGGTCAAGCTAATTATGGAAGTGGCAGCATCCTAAGAGACGAAAATATTAACTCAATCTATGGAGCACCGGTTTTTAACGCTGACCGCAGGTTTCTCGGGAACGTCACTATACGACGATCGCTAGCAACATCAAGAAACATTCCAGCCATAAAGGCAATGTATATATCAGGCGTTAAATCAACATTAGATGAAATACACGCCATGGGGGCAACAAGTTACTGCACGCAAGGAGACGAGGTAAACGTTGGTCTTGCAGCGGCAATTGGCGGATGTGGTTTAAAACAGATTGACCTAGTCAACGCCTATTCAAGTATTGCCAGACAGGGAATGTATAAACCGCAATCGGTCGTGTTAGAGGTAAAAAATTATTCTGGTGAAGTTTTAAAAAAATGGACAGACACTGCAGGGGTACAAATCGTAGATCCTCAGTCTGCCTACATAGTTAGTGATATGCTATCTGACGATAACGCCCGTTCGCCACTGTCCGGATATCACGCTCTTGGTATGGATATCCCTGGAGTTAAAACTGCAACAAAAACCGGAACATCTGATAAGGGTGGGAACGCTAAAGACATATGGATGTTTAGCTATAGTCCAGCGTTAACCATGGGGGTCTGGCTGGGAAACTCGGATGCTTCAATCCTTATTAATGGCACATCGTCAATACCGGGTGTAATTATCGCAAAAGTTATCGAATACGCCCACAAAGATATATATGCCGCAGAAGGTTTATGGAAATCGGGCGATTGGTATATTAGACCGGCAGGTATTCAGGTTGTTGGCAACGAGCTATATCCATCTTGGTGGAATAAAACGCAGGGTCAAACCAATGAAAAAATGGTTTTTGATCGGGTATCTAAAAAGAAAGCCACCGATCTAACCCCCGCTGGTGCGCGAATTGAACTATACGTCACGAAAATGATTGACCCTGTGACAAAGAGACCGGTATATATTGCGCCCGACGGATACGATTCCACCAAAGACGATGATGCACATAAAAGTTCAGACGTATTACCAGCTGTTTCGATAACACAAACCAAAACATCACCAAATGTTTACACGATTACCGCAACCATTACTCCTGGTACATTTTCAATCACCAGCGCCACTATTGAAGTAGGTGGAACCGTAGTAAAAAGGTTAGCAGGATCAGGAACATATTCATATACCGTCAAATCAACCGACACAACGGAAAAATCACTCAGCGCAAGCGTGATAGACAGCGGTTTCTATACCAACAAAAGCACTGGACCAAACATTCCCGCCTTTGATGTCCCTGAACCGCCCACACCATAAATTAACATGATTGCGTTATTGATTATTGACCAGGTTAATTACATCTTGTTCTTTTCGAGACGACTTGTTTGGGTATTTCTCGTCTGCGGTAGCAGGATATGATGACCGACGACTATTTCGGCCGTCTCGGTACTTACCGTGTCGAGAATTGTCGTTGTTGACCTTTGTATTAGATTGAGTCTTGACGTGCGAGTCTTGTTTTGGTGTGGGTCCAACTTTGTGATTTTCGGTTAATTTAGCAAACATCATCTTGCCAGCAGCTGTCTGAAGACTTCTGATAAATTCAATTTCTACGGTTTTACCAATTAGACCATTGGCATGCTCAACCACTACCATGGTCCCGTCGGTTAAATGTCCGACCGCTTGATGGGAGTCGTTACCCTTTAGGGTTAACTCTAGGAACATTTTTTCACCAGGTAGATAGGCCATTCGTAAACTCATCGCCAGATCATTGACGTTAAGAACTTTTATTTCTTCGACCAATGCAACTTTATTTAAATTGTAATCGATTGTACATATCGAACCATGGTATTTTTTTGCAAGACTTAGTAAACGTTCGTCGACGCCTTCTTCAGCCCGACTACCGTCTTGAAATATCTCTACTTTGACGGACGGCATACTTTGCAGATCCGCCACAACGTCCAAACCGTGACGAGCCCGTGAACGTTTCTCGCTATCTGCATTATCCGCTAAAAATTGTAATTCTCCAATAACACTTCGTGGAATACTTAGGATTCCATCAATAAAGCCTGACCGAGCAACCGCGATAATACGTCCATCGATCAAGACTGACGTATCGACAAATATCGGCTTTATTTCTTTTTTATGTAACAGTCTTTTTGTATTTACTGTTACCAAATATGTTGTTTCTGCTACTATAATGCTAAGAAGCGCAATTGTTATTATCTCCATTGTTATTTCTCCTTTATCCTCCAAAACGTTAGTGACGGGGTATTATTTTTTTTGTAAATAGTCGATGAGCGCTGTGCGCAAATCTCCGACACCTTTAATAAATGAATTCTTCGCTGCACTTTTTGGTGCTATTGCCTGTTTAAAGCCAAGTTTTTTCGCCTCTTCTACCCTTTTGTCTGTTGCTTGTGCCGACCTAATCTCACCACCCAGTCCTACCTCACCAAATACAACAATTCCATCGTCTATCCTGCGGCCAGCAGATGCGCTGGCAATAGCCATACACACGGCCAAATCGGCCGCCTGATCATTTATTTTTAATCCACCCACGACATTAATGTAAATGTCTTTTTCTGCCAGATTGAGTTTTGTGCGACGCTCCAAAACGGCAATCAATAAATTTAGCCTGTTTAAATCAAATCCACTGGCAGTACGTTTTGGATAGCCAAAACTGGTGTGACTAACCAGCGCTTGAATTTCTACTAATAGTGGTCGCGTTCCTTCCATTGTTGCCAAAACGACCGACCCGTCAGTATTATTCCTTTCCGCAAGTAGTGCCGCAGACGGGTTTTGAACTAACTGCAGCCCATCTTCGCGCATTTCAAATATAGCGGTGTGATTTGTCGACCCAAAACGATTTTTTGAAGCCCGAACAATTTTAAACCCACCATATCTATCACCATCAAATTGAACCACTACATCTACTAGGTGTTCTAATATTTTTGGCCCCGCAACACTTCCCTCTTTGGTAACATGACCCACGAATACTACGGCTGTTCCGGATTGTTTCGATGCTTTAATTATGACATTACTGCTGTTAGTTATTTGACTGACCGTGCCAGGCGCCGATGTTATCTCATCAAGCGTCAATGTTTGGATAGAGTCAATGACGACTAATTTATATTCTTTTGAACGAATTGTAGCTGCGATATCTTCTGCGCTTGTACTAGATGCAAAACTTAATTTTTCACTTTTTTCGGCCCCTAGTCTTTCGGCTCGCAGTTTTACCTGTCCAGATGATTCTTCACCGCTAGAATATAGTACGGGTACCGAATGAGCGATGTACGCTGATATCTGTAAAAGTAGTGTGCTCTTCCCGATACCTGGCTGTCCGGCTATTAGTATAACGCTCCCCGGCATAATGCCACCACCAAAAACATCATTTAAATCAGCTAGTCCGCTGGAAAAACGATTTGCGCTTTCTTTACTTGAAATAGATTGCATCGTCTGCACTTTTAATATTCGGCCTGAATTACTGCTTCGTGCAACAACTGACTTACCGGTGAACACGCTAACTTGCTCTACAAACGTATTCCATTCATCACAGTTATCACACTTACCGACCCACTTCGGATAACTTGCGCCACAATTCTGACAAACAAACTGAGTTTTTGATTTAACCATTACTTTGTATTATACGCTACATCGACGGAGCTGGTGAAAGAGTGCTATCGATACTGTTATAGAGTTGTTTAGATTCTGTCGCAAGTAAATTATATTCTTTTAACATTGCTTCGTATGTTGCTATGTCGGTACTTATTGATTCACGCATCGCACTTAGTTCGGTCGAACGAGCAACAAGTATTGATCTTTCGTTATTAAATTGCCATTGTGATGTAAAATCGCCGTTCGTTGCTCTTGTGTTAAATGACGAAATGTCACTTGACAACTGATGGGCGCTTGTGTTGTATTGCTCTGACTTGGCAGTTACGCTTGCCTTCAGTTCATCCATCTGTGCAGACAAGGTGTCTGCGTGACTTTTAAGGCTTTTGAAAACACTGCTGTAGTTAGCGTTTAGCTTCACAACTTTTTGACGGTCCGAGAAATACTTGTCGTAATGCGCCTCAAGGGCAGAGCTAAGTACGGAAATTTCAGTTCCAATGATTGAATGTAATTCGTTATCACGTTGGCCCGGTTCGGTTCTTGCATAAAAAGCCATTATATCTGAAAAGTCCTTTTCGTGTACAAGTTTGGAATATTCTGCCTCAATTAATTGGTCTGTTGCAGTTTTATCCTCTTCACTCATACGGTCATAAATTGCATGCATTGTTTCGTGCATTGCAGTGACTTCACGAATTCCGTCCAGTTTCTTGTTGCTTACATCATATACGTATATCTGAGAATTACTATAACACCCCAGTATGGCGGTTGTTACCTCTAAACGATCACAAGCGTTATTAAATGCAGCCGAATCATTGGACGAGTAAAGTTTAGGTTTGCTGGCAAAAAATATAAACTTACCGTTGTCGTTCAAACCAGAACGATCCGCCAAGGCGACCACTTCACCGGTGGGTTTAAACTGCCACACGGTTAGCTGATCGATAACATATTGCCGATTTATAATTAATATCGAAACAACAACTATTAAAACAAGACAGGTAACAATACTTATGACAATCCCTGTAATTTTTTTAGGTTTCTGTTGCAACGTTGATTTTAACCTTTCCTTTAATTGCCTGGGCGGTCAACACGCTGCCTTTTTCATACGCGCCAGATAAAATACCGTCAGCAACTTGATGCTCTATATCATCTTGAATTACTCGTCGCAATGGTCGAGCGCCGGACTTTTCATTATAACCCTTGCTAATCAACAGCTTTTTTGCGGTTGGATTAATAACTAGATGTATACCCTTTGGAATCAATCTCTGTTGAAGCTCGTCCACTAAATTATCGAAAATTTTGCTGATTTGTTTTCGAGTCAAAGCCCTAAAAGTAATAATACTATCAAATCTGTTAATAAGTTCTGGTCGCATTATTTTGCCCAGGGTTGACTCGGCAACTTCTGTATTCTCAGCGTGAATTTCGTCAAGCTTTTTTTCGTCGTCCTTAGAGGCGACCCTGAACCCAAGACTTGATTCTTTTATCATACGCTCGGCGCCAAGATTGCTGGTCAGGATAACTATCGCATTACTAAAGTTTACTTTGCGACCTTTGGTATCGGTCAATGAGCCCTCGTCAAGAATCTGTAAAAGTAAATTAAAAATGCTGGAATGAGCTTTTTCGATCTCATCAAAAAGAACTACACTATAAGGTTGACGCCTAATTTTATCTGTTAGTTTGCCACCATCGTCGTAACCTATATAACCTGCCGGTGCCCCTATCAGTCGGCTGGCATTGTGTCGTTCGCTAAATTCACTCATGTCGATTTTGATAAGCGAGTCCTCACTGCCAAATACTTCGCGAGCTAAAACTTTGGCAAGTTCCGTCTTACCGACCCCTGTGGGACCCATGAATACAAATGAACCAATTGGCCGATTACTGCTTGCAACACCACTGCGACTGCGTCTTATGGCATTTGATACTTTTTCTATAGCCTCACGTTGACCAATTACATACTTTCCCAAATGTTTTTCCAAATTTCGAAGTAGTTTAGCTTCTGACCTTTTAACTCGACGAACCGGAATACCGGTCATTGTTGCAATAGAATATGCAATATCGTCATTCGTAAGCACTGTTGGTGTTTTTGTTTTGGATGTTCTTCGGGTTTCATCTAGTTTTGATGTCATTTGACTAATCCTAGTTTTATATAACGCAGCTCTTTCGTAATCTTCTGACGATACCGCTTCATCCATTTTCTCGTTCAAATTTTTAATCTGTTTTGTGAAGTCGCGAATCTTTGATGGTTTTTGACCTGATCGAACCCTTACATTTGCTGCAGCCTCATCGATTACGTCAATTACCTTGTCGGGCATAAATCTTTCATTAACGTAACGATTGACCATATATACAGTATCTTCAATCAATTCGTCGCTCATACTGACTCCGTGGTGTTTTTCGTACGCACGTCGTAACCCCTTCAGGATCATAACGGATTCTTTTAGACTTGGTTCGGGCACCACAATAACCTGCAGGCGCCTTTCCAGTGCACTGTCCTTTTCGATATATTTACGATATTCGTCAGAGGTCGTTGCACCAATAAGTCTGATTTCGCCGCGTGCGAGAGCTGGTTTTAAAATATTGGCGGCATCAATCGATCCTTCAGCTGCCCCAGCGCCCACCAACAGGTGAAGTTCGTCGATAAATACAATGACATTATTTTGTTTTTTTAGTTCATCAATCACTTTTTTCAAACGTTCTTCAAACTCGCCACGATATTTTGTTCCTGCAATCATACCGGCTAAGTCAATCTGAATAACACGCTTATCCAGAAGATAATCTGGCACGTCTTCTCGGGCAATACGTTGGGCTAAACCTTCAACAATTGCTGTTTTGCCAACCCCGGGTTCACCAATTAAGACAGGGTTATTTTTGGTTCTGCGACTAAGAATCGTGATTATACGCTCTTCTTGACGCTCACGACCAATCACTGGATCTAATTTTCCAGACCTCGCCAAAGACGTTAAATCGGTCCCAAATAATCCAAGTGAGCCCTTCTGTTTTGCTTGTCGTTTGTCTATGTATGCCGGTACAACGATATAATTTTCATCCGTATCGTCCTGTCGTTGGTCAAAAAACTCTTCAAGCCCTGAAAACAATTCCGATATACTAATACCCATATCTTTTAACAACAACAAGGCCCTTGAATTCTTTTGATTTAATATACTATACAAAATATGTTCTGTACCCAGTTGATCCTGATTATATTCCTGAGCGATGCCCCAACTCATTTTTAACGTTAGTTTGGCTGTTTCACTAAATCCTTTAGCCTCGGTGCCGACCGTAACTGTTATTGGAGTGGCGTTTAGAGCTGCTTGGACTCGATTTAATGTTACGCCCAAATCTGCTAGTACTTTTGCGCCGACCGACGATCCTTGCGCTAGGATACCCAGCAATAAGTGTTCAGTTGCTATATATGAACTACCGTAACTTTGAGCAATAATATTAGCGTGATGCAAACTTGTTCGTGCATTATCCGTCAGATGCGATACCAACTCTGCAAAATCATCTACCATATAACTATTATAACCTATTTATATGGGTTGAGGGTAACTTACTACTTGGTAGATTCATTCACGGCATCAAGTAGACTATCCTCGATATTTTTACGACGGACCGGTGTGACTGGCTTCTCTGCAACAACCGTTTGCAAAATATCGATTTCATAGCCGGTCAAACGACTAGCTAACCGGACGTTTTGACCAGCTCGACCAATTGCTATAGACTGCTGGTCCTCATTTACGTAAACTGTTGCTCGTTTTGATTTTTCTTCAATTACTACCTTTGAGACGTCCGCTGGACTTAAAGCGTTTTTAATAAACTGTTCGTTGTTTTCATCATATGCGATGATATCAATCTTTTCTTGATCACCTATTTCATTCATAACCGCCTGCACTCTGGTACCATGCCCCCCAACAAAAGTTCCGATTGGGTCGACGCCCGGCGACGTACTAGCTACTGCGATCTTGGTGCGTCGCCCAGATTCACGAGCGATGGCCTTAACTTCGACAGCGCCGGTTTCTATTTCAGGTACTTCCTGACGAAATAGATATTCAACGAACTGTTCGTTACCACGACTTAGGATTAACTGGGGGCCATGGTTGTCGCGTTCGATATTTTTTATAAATACCTTAATACGATTTCCGACCGTATAAAATTCATCTTGTATTTGTTCGCTTTGTGGAATAATACCACTAGCCTTTCCAAGGTCCACTCTTACGAAACGAGGTTCAACACGCTGCACGGTACCGTTCACTACTGTACCTATCTTATCTTCATACTCTTCCAGGACTACTTCACGTTCCGCTTCACGTAATCGCTGCAGAACAACTTGTTTAGCGGTTTGAGCAGCTACTCGACCAAACGATGTCACTTCAAATTTATCCTCAATAATATCACCAATCGCAACATTTTTTTTGATTTTTTTGGCGTCTGACAAGCTAATCTCTACCGCATCCGACACAACCTCGTCTACGACTTCGCGAGCCACAAACACATTAGCAGTGCCATCGTTAATATTTAACTCACTACGAACCTCTTGGTCGCGCTCTCCGTTGTCACGACGCCAGGCGGCTGCAATGGCTTGCTCTATGACCGATAGAACCGTTTCTTCTGGAAGGTTTTTTTCCTCGGCTATTGTATGAACTGCTAGCACAAGTTGCTTTACGTTTATTTCTTCCATCGATAATTTCTCCTTAATATATTATTAATAATCATATGACATTTATTAAAAAATCGACCTGTCGGCCGATATGTGCAATGTACGCTACCTATAGTACTCTTTTTTTATGGACTTGGCAACAATTGATCGGGACATTTATCTAAAATATTTTCCATGGCTGCGTGTTCAGCGTTTGTTACCCACAGATGATATTTTTGCTTTACAGCTATCTGCCTTGCGACATATTGGCATCTGAATAATTTATTTGGCGGTAGCCAGGTTGCAGCGTCACCATCACTCTTTTGTAAATTAGAATCTCCGTCAACCGCCAATAGTTCTAGTGGATCATTTGCAAGTTTGATTCGTTGTTGGTGTGTTAATTGTTGTGCTCCTTTTTGCCACGCGTCGGACAAAGCAACAACGTGGTCAATCTGAACTGCACTACTTGTACCACTGCCACGTATAAAAATGATGGTTTTCCCAGTATACGGATCATTTAATGAGCCTCTAGTAACATTACATTTTTTATCGACTACAACATCAACAAGATCTCGATTCAATATCACGTTTCGCATGTCACAACCTTTAAGTAGGGCCCAACTTACTCCAAACATCTCTCGACTATAATTAGTTTTAGGAGCACGACCTTTTACGTCAAGACCCCCTAATTCTTTCAAGGCCAAACTGGTCAGCGTCTTTGAAAAACTTGTTTTTGGCTGATTAGTCGGTTTTTCTTGATTCAGAGTATTGGTCATAATAATATATGAAAAAACTATAAGGCATAGCAACATCACAACGACACGTCGAGATTTATATATATTTATCACTTCACTATTATGCATGACTTTCTAGGTGCTACAATGGACTATAAGTTAAATTAATTAATAAAGATTTATAAGGCTCGTGATTTAATATGGTTAAAAAGAGTTCTGGTTTCGATAAAACACTGCGCCCACAAGACGATTTTTTTGGCTATGTAAACAATATCTGGATTAGAAACAACCCTATCCCTCCAAACGAAAGTGTATGGGGAACGTTTTATGTATTACGAGATAAATCAGCAACAGCCATAAAAACAATTGTAGATCAAATTTCCGTTACAACCGACAACTTATTGACACATGACCAACAACTGATAAAACTATACTTCGGAACTGCTTTTTCGTGCTCTGATTACAAAAAGAGTCATTTGAAAACTATTGATGATGAACTTGATAAGATTAAAAAAATAAAAAACAATTCCGATCTTTCATTTTACCTTGGTCGTTGTCACCGGCTTGATCTGTCACCCTTTTGGATGCCTTATGTTGCAATTGATGATAAAAATAGCCAAATCAAAGTACTTCGTCTACACCAAGCTGGTTTAAGTCTACCAAACCGAGATTATTACCTTGACAATACGTCCAGAATGAAAGGTGTCCGTAAGAAATATTTCTTATATATTAAATCAGTTAATGGCTTCATGCCACAACATGTGTTGAAAAATCTAGATGTTATTATCAATATGGAATCGAAACTTGCACGAATTTCCTGGACTGACGTTAAGTTGCGGAATGTAGAGAAAAACTATACCAGATTCACGATTACGGAGTTAAAATCAAAATTTCAATTATTTGACTGGACTGAGTATTTTAAAGGGTTGGGATGGAAAAATCCCAGTGACAATATTGTCATAAATCAACCGACTTTTATTGATGAAGTGATGCATATTATTAATACATCATCATTGGATGAAATCAAACAATATATCTCGTGGCAAGTACTTAACAGGTTATTCTGTTGGATAGACGAGTCATCGTCAAAAATATACTTCGACTTCTATGAAAAAACTATTAATGGTAAAAAAGAGATTAATCCTCTTTGGAAGCGAGCTATACTGCAAGCCGACAATCTAGTAATCGGCGAAAAACTAGGCCAGGAATACTCGAAACAGTACTTTCCAGACTCATCAAAACAAGCCGTCCTTGATATCGTGGAAGATGTTAGATCGGCCTACCATAAACGAATAGACAAGGTTGCATGGATGAGGCCCGACACAAAGAAGCGAGCCCACAGAAAACTCGACAATATTAAAGTCCTAATTGGATATCCCTCGATTTGGCAAAACCTTGAGAAGCTAACATTTTGCGACGATAATCACCTTCACAATATTATGTCTGCCCACAGTTTTGAATCCGACGTATTAACGTCAAAAATTGGGAAAAAACCACCTCGTGAAGAATGGGAGATGAATGCCCATACAGTAAACGCCTACCACGACCCAAACCAACTTGTGATATGTTTTCCAGCTGCAATACTTCAACCACCTTTTTACGATCCCGACGCCAGCTATGCTACCAACCTTGGAGGGATAGGGGCAGTTATTGGACATGAGTTTACACACGGTTTTGACGACCAAGGCTCTGAGTTTGATGAATTTGGTAACGTAACCCAATGGCAAACAACGGCCGAGAAAAAGCTGTTTAAGCAACGTGCGAAATACATTATTCGACAAGCTAATTCATTTGAGGTCTTGCCGAAAATCTTTTTAAAAGGCGAGCTAGTATTAGGAGAGACTATAGCCGATATTGGCGGACTAGAGCTAGCTGTTGAAGCTTTGTATGCCAGATCAACCTCACAAAACAAAAATAAATTATTACGTGAATTGTTTGAAAACGCAGCAATTGTTGAACGTGGCGCCCAACGCGAAGAAAGTCTTGTTCGCCTAGCCAAGATTGACCCACACCCACCATCAATTTTCAGAGTAAACTGTGTTATGCCACACATTAATGCTTTTTACAAAGCCTATAACGTCACACCAGGCGATAAGTTGTATTTACCTCCCGATAAACGCGTTAAAATTTGGTAGCATGCTTTTATTGACACCTTAAATCTTTACAAAGTCGTCAACTGTCGGTGGTTGACCGCTTAGTGATATTGCTGACATCCGTAGGTTTACGTCATTGATTTTATTTGATAACACATACAATTTAACAGCGAATTTCATCTGTCGAATTTTTCTAGGTGTTATTGCGCCTAATCCGCCACCTTGGTCGGGTTTTTTTCGATACTTTACTTCGGTAAAATATATGGTGTCCGACTTACTCGACACAATATCTATTTCACAAAACTTGGTTTTCCAGTTCCTGTTAAGTATTTTGTGTCCTTTCTTTTTCAAATACTTGGCTGCAACGTCTTCTGCGCTATCACCAATTTGTTTAGTTGTCACATCGTTAACAGTTGTTACAGAAACGTCCGGTGGAGTTTGTGAAGTAAAATATTTTTTGAGTGGCGCAAACGACAGTCGATGGAGTTTTGTAACGCCCAGCTTGTTAATGGCGACCTGATGTGCCGCCGTGCCGTAACCAACGTTATTATTAAATTTATAACCACGGTGTGCTTTGTCTTGTTGTGTCATATACCGATCTCGTGCAACTTTTGCCACGATTGACGCTGCCGATACGCACGGTATCAGCAAATCGGCCTTTTTCATCGTTTTAACAATATTTTCTTTGGCTGTTCCAGTTAAAAAATTGACGTTCCCATCAATAATAATTTCGTGGTATGGCACGTTTATCTGTTCGACGGCATGTCTGGTGGCAAGTTTTAAAGCCTCTGATAATCCAATCTCATCAATTTCATTCGAATCGACCCATCCCAAGCCTATACTTTTGGCTTTTTTTCGAATTTCGAAATCTAATGATTCTCGTCGCTTTTTTGTTAGTTTTTTACTGTCAGTTAGTCCATCGATAACCATACCACCAAGCACTACAGCCCCAACCACCAACGGTCCCGCCCACGATCCTCGCCCAACCTCGTCAATACCCAATATCATACACCTATAGTAGTTGGTAGATTGTAAATGGTAAAGAGTATAAAATAAACGACAATTTTACGTACCATTTACAATATACTATGTACTATCTACTAATTTTCGGCGTGTCTAGCTTCAACTTCAGCCTGCAAGGCTTCTAGTTTAGCCTGTTCAGCTGCTTTTTCTGATGCTTTTGCCTCGGCGTCTAGTTTGGCTTGTTCTTTTAGTCGAACTTCTTCAGCCTCGGCAGCTTCATCGCGAATGTCGTTTACGCCTTCACGATCAAAATTCTGGTTCTTCAGACGAGCACTTTTACCGCTGCGTTTGCGAATATATGACAGAAAGTTACGGCGAACCTTGGCGCGACGAACAATTTCTATTTTTTCAACTAATGGGCTGTGGACGAAGAAACCTTTCTCAACACCAACACCGCTGGCAATTTTTCGAACAGTGATTCGAGACGTGTGTGACTTCGGTCTGTCTGTACGAATTACAACTCCTTCGAAAATTTGAATACGCTCTTTCGACCCTTCTTTAATCTTTTGGTGAACACGAACAGTATCACCGCTACGGACGTCAACTACGTTTGATTTTTTTTGGGCTTCATTGACCTTGTTGATAAGTTCAAAACTCATTACTATACTCACTTTTACGTTTATTTATACAATCTAAATAACTATAACACAATGTTTTGAATCTTTAAAGAAACAAAGTGTACTATATTACCCTATTAATTTCGTCTAGCGTTGTTTCACCTCGGAGTACAGCCAAAACGCCGTTTTCAAGCAAAGTTACCATGCCTGATTTTCTGGCAACCCGTTCAACTACTTCGGTGTGAACATCTGCCTCATCGCCACGCAAAAACCTCTGTATGGCCTCACCGACGACCATTTGCTCCATAATAACAATTCTGCCACTGTAACCAAACGGGGACGACTCACTGGCTACGGGACGCCACAATTTAAATGTATCAAGGTTGGGTTTTTCGATACGGTCCGGCAAATCCTTCAATGTATCCTGAATCCATTTTTTAGTAGCATTGTCAGGTTCATATTCTTCTTTTGTAGCGTCGTCTAGTCGACGAACAAGTCGCTGAGCGATAACCAACCGAATTGACGAGCTGAAAATAGGGTTTACTCCAATCATGTCAATCATACGGCTAAACGCCGATGCCGTTGAATTTGCATGAAAACTTGATAAAACCAAATGGCCGGTAATTGATGCTTGAATGGCAGTTTTGGCCGTGTCAACATCGCGAATCTCTCCAATCATCACAACGTCGGGATCAAGTCGCAAGATTGCACGCAAACCATCGGCGAAACTGTGGCCGCTCGTAGTGTCGATTGGTATTTGTGATATTCCCGGAATACCATACTCTACTGGGTCTTCAAGGGTAATAATCTTGCGACCAGTTGTATTTAGGGCGTTGATGATACTGTATAAAGCAGTAGATTTTCCACTTCCGGTCGGCCCCACCATTAATACCATACCTCTTGGGTGACTGATTATCTCGTTAATCTCGGCCCGTTCAGTCGCGCCAATGCTTAACCTATCCAGATTCAACATCGATTCATCAAAATTAAAAAGTCGAAGCACAGCGTCTTGTCCATACATTGTTGGTACAGTTTCGACACGGATATTTAATAAGTGCGTCGTACCGTCGTGTTGTATTTCTTTTTGCATATGTCCAGACTGAGGTTCAGTTGCAGCTGTCGAAATATTAACCTGTGACGCCAATGAGCTTAGAATAACTTTGTATAGGTCATTATCCAGGTCAGCCACTGGATGTAAGACACCGTCAATTCTCATTCGAATACGCATATTCGTACGCTGATTCTCGATATGAATATCGCTTGCGCCCAATCGATCGGCTTGGTTAATCAAATAATCAAAAATTTCATCGCTACCCACAGAATTAAGGGTTTTGCTAACTTCTGAAAGCGTACTGCTATCACCTTCTTGGGCAATTTTAATATCGTCATGAACTACTTGGATTGCTGGATCATATCGACCCATCAGTTGGCCGTAACCGCTGTTACTAATCAACGAAAACTTGGCGTAACGTCCAATGTCGGTATATTTTTTAGCAAGATCGTTGATAAATGATTGTGGAGTTTGAGTGGTAATGCCAAACTGCCAGGTTAAACTTTCATCACCAGCGGCAATCGGTACAAGACGATTTTGGTGCATTATACTTATATCCAATACGTTATCAACTAGTGGAAGTGTAGCCTCGATGGGTCTTGTGTCAAGGTATGAAATACCAAGTATAGCCGCACGCTGTGCAGTTGTCTGTTCGTCTTGGTCGCGACGACCTTGTTGTATCTTGTCTTCATCCATCTCAATAACTATAGCAAATTGCTTGTGGTTTTTATAGAGCATATTAGGGAATGGGGAATAGGAATTGGGAAATAGGAAAATCAATCGATAGCTACATTTTTTTACTATTGGTTTCAACCCATTTCCCATCTACCAACCCCCAGCCCCGACCTTTGATGCTACAATAACATCAATGCCCGAGATTATCGTTATCGCTCATAATATCCGCTCAACTCATAATATCGGATCTATTTTTCGAACCTGCGATTGTTTTGGGGTATCAAAAATTATTATCAGTGGCTATAGCCCATATCCAAAATTAGAGAGCGACACTAGACTACCACACCTGGTAGAAAAGTTAACGAACCAAATTCATAAAACCGCCTTGGGTGCCGAAACGATGGTCCCATCTGAATACCAAAACCAACCTGACATAGGTTCATTAAAAAAACAAGGCTACGCCATTGTCGGCCTTGAACAAGATGAACGCAGTATACCAATAAATACGTACTTGATCCCTGACAAAATAGCTTTGGTAATAGGCGAAGAAGTTAGCGGTATAAACAGTGATTTACGCAGCCAATGTGACGATCTGATAGAAATTTTAATGTCTGGACACAAAGAGTCGTTTAACGTTAGTGTTGCGACTGGAATTGCTTTATACGCACTTACACTTTAGTTATTTGAAAACAACATTGTCTTGACCAAGAATGTTAACTAGTTCCGCGGTTAGTTCGTCACTTGCATTCACCTGAAATGGCAACTTGATGGCTGATTTTTTTTCGGTCCCTAATACCAAAACTATGTCTTTATCGCCACGAAAATCACTACAGACTTTTTTTAATAAAAATAGCGCGTTGTGGTCGTCTGGGTCATTAATGTGAACGTACATTTTTTTGGCTTGTTCAGTCTTTTTGGTCTCTGTCGTTGTTGACTGAACTCTTTCGACTTTTGGTGTCGAGATTGAATCTGTCATCTTTTTTCCAACGGATTTATATTCGACCAATTCTTGATCACTAATAAAGCTTACTTCGTCGGCAATAATTTTTGTATCTTTTCCCACGCTTCCGTCGCGATCGCGTCCGTTTATTTTGCCAATAACTCGAACTACGGCGTCTCGTATCAGTTGATGTCCAATTTTTTCATACAAATTTGGAAATACGATCATTTCAGCTTCACCTGTTTTATCTTCAATTCCTACAAATGCCATTTTTGCACCGTTTTTTGTGACAATGGTGCGAACTGTTGAAATTAAACCGCCAACAGTTGCAGTTTTTCCGTCGTAATCTGCAGTAATTTGTGAAAGTGGTATGGTTTGTTCTTCGAAATAATTATCAAAGTTATCCAAGGGATGTGAGCTTATGTATAACCCCATTAATTCTCGTTCCCACGCCAGACGCTCTCGATCTGAATGCTTGATCGGTGATGGTTGTATCGACATCGTGGAGTGTATTTGCGAAGCGTCATCTGAACCACTAAATAAATCTGTTTGGCCATTTGTTGCTTCTTTTTGTAGCTTGCTTGCAAACGCTTGAATAGATTCAAGATTAAATAGCAAATCCGAGCGATCGCCAAGGCTGTCAAAACCACCCGACTTAATAAGCGACTCCCAGGCTTTTTTGTTAAAACGAGTGGTATTAACGCGTTTTGCAAAATCTTCAATGCTTTTAAATTTTCCGTCCTTATCCCTTGTACGCAATATTTCCTCAACTGCACCCAATCCCACACCTTTAACTGCAGCCATACCAAATCGTATTTCATTGTTTCCAGGTACGATCGCAAATTCAACAAACCCCTCGTTTACATCAGGCGGCAAAACTGTTATGCCCATATGTTTGCATTCGTTAATTTCAATCGCCAATCGATCAATATCATTTTGATCACTAGTCATAAGTGCGGCCATAAAAGCTGCGGGATGATGCGATTTCAAATACGCCGTCCAGTATGCAATCAAGCCATAACATGCAGCGTGTGACTTATTGAAACAATAGTTTGCAAACTCTTCTAATTGTTGCCAAAACTTTTCGGCCAAATCGGGATCTGCGCCACTGTGTTTGACAGCGCCCGATACGAAATCGTCGTGCACTTTTCGCATTAAGTCGATCTTTTTTTTACCAACAGCTTTTCGAAGAGTATCGGCTTGGCCACCAGTAAAACCAGCAAAATCTTTTGAAATTTGCATAAATTGTTCTTGATAGACCAGTATCCCGTACGTCTGTGCCAAAGCGCTTTCAAATTTTGGGTGCATAAATGATATTTTTTCTTTGCCATGTTTTCTTTTGATAAAACTATTGATGAATTGTATTGGGCCAGGCCTGTACAGCGCCACCATAGCCACAATATCGTCAAACTGCGTTGGTTTAAGTTCACGCAAATACCTTTTCATGCCAGCGGACTCGAACTGAAACACGCCAGTCGTATTACCATTGCGTAGTAATTCGTATGTTGTTTTATCATCTAACGGTAGACTGTCCAGATCGATATTTTTGTTGTAAACCTTTTTGATTATTCGCAAAGTATTATTTATCGTGGTAAGATTCGATAAACCTAAAAAGTCCATCTTTAGAAGTCCTAACTCTTCGACCGGACCCATCGGATATTGAGTTGCGATTACGCCTTTTTGCGCCATTTCAAGTGGAACAAATTCAACAATATCATTAGGTGCAATTACAACACCCGCAGCATGAACCCCGTGGGACCGAATGGTTCCTTCTAGCCTGATGGCAAAATCAAATACTTTTTTTGCAACCGGATTAGATTCGTATTCATGTTTCAGATCTAGGTCTTTTTTAACACTAATTTTTAGCGGTATATGCTTCCCCTGAACGGGTGGTGGAATCATTTTAGAAAATCTATCAGCCTCGGCATAAGGCACTTCCAGTACCCTTGCAACATCCCTAACAGCTGCTCTGGCGGCCATCGTCCCAAATGTTACTATATTGGCTACACGATCTGCTCCATATTTTTTTGCACAATATTCGATTACCTCGTCACGTCGTGTATCTTGAATATCAATGTCAACATCCGGCATACTGATACGATCAGGGTTCAAAAAACGTTCAAAAAGTAAATCAAATTGCAAGGGGTCTATATCTGTGATACGCAATGCATATGAGAGTATTGACCCGGCCGCGCTGCCGCGACCAGGGCCAAAAATAATTCCTCGATCCTTACCCCAATTTATAAAATCTTGAACTATTAAAAAATATCCGTTAAACCCCATCCCCTCAACAACGCCCAGTTCATACAAGGCTCGCTGCAACATTGCATCTGGTATTAGCTTTTTTGCATCAGATACACTTAAATTGGTAGTTTTACTGCGCTCAACACCGCCATATCGCCACGCCAATCCACGATAAACTAATTTTTCCAGATACGATTTTTCAGTTTCACCATCTGGTGTTGAAAATCTAGGAATCAGGATTCCACCGAGAGTTAGCTCTACATTACAACGATCGGCTATTAGTTTTGTATTCAAAATCGCCTCTGAATTGTCTTTTCCCCACTTGTCAATAATCTCACTGGGATCAGTTACATGTAGGTCAAACTGTTTCAAGCTCATACGTTTTTCGTCACTTAAAAATGCACCGGTCCCAACGCAAAGCAAAATTTCGTGCGCATCTTGATCATCGTGAACCAAGTAGTGCCCGTCGTTGCTAATTACCAGTGGTATATCCAGCTCTTTAGACAGTTTTTGTAAATAATTATTAATTTTGACTTGAGTATCCCAAGTATGGTTTTGCATCTCGAGATAATATCGATCGCCAAAAACTGATTTATACCAAACAGCGATGTGTTTTGCAGCTTGGTAGTTGTCATTTCTTAGATTATCGCCAATCTCGCCACTCGAACAACCCGATAAAACAATTAGACCCTCGCTATACTTTTCCAACAATTCATGGTCTATTCGCGGTTTATAATACATACCTTCCAAATTTGCTAATGTGTTAAGTTTCATTAAGTTTTGGTAACCTTGGTTATTCATAGCCAGCAAAGTCAGATGAAATCGAGCCTTGTCCTTGGTTGGGTCGCGATCGTGCCTCGACCGAGAGGCGACATAGGACTCCATACCGATAATAGGTTTTATACCTGCATCAAGTGCAGCTTTATAAAATTCGACTATTCCTGACATGGTGCCGTGGTCGGTTATGGCCACTGCGTTCATGCCTAATTCTTTTACTTTTCCAATTAAATCAGGTATTTTTGTCAAACCATCAAGAAGACTATGGTGTGTGTGATTATGTAAATGTACATAATCTGATGGCTTTAATTTTACCCCCATATATAACCTCTAGTATAACTAAAATATAACGGTTTTGTCTGTAGTAAAAACAACTTAACTACTTGACGTGCTTCATAGCGTCAATAATATGGCGAATATATTCGCCGACGTATGGAAAACCTACAAATTGGCCCAAAAACCATACCATCAAGGCTACAACGACGGTACCACCAAGTATTGTCCCAAAACCAAAAAAAATACCACGAGTAAAATTCATCCAATACACTTGACGACGACATCGATGAAAATCGTAAAATAAATCTTCAATAAGTGCGTGCCTGGCGCCATGTTCGTTATTATTTTTTATAGTTTCTGAAATTTTCTTAATCATATGGTTTTTATTTTACTATTATTTAGGTTCCTATTCGTTTTCACGAAAACCTCTTTTTGCACCCTCAACGGCACGTTCTGTGCGACGTCGTAGGTCATCGGCATTGTTTTTCACATCCTCCACGGTAGATTTCGCCTTGTCCTTTACGTCGCTGGCTAGATCGTTAGCTTCGGCTTTTGCGGTTTTTATTTTGTCAGCTACATCTGCCGCAACTGCTGCTTTTTTGACCTTGAGGTCGGCACGAGTTTCTTTACCGCTTTTGGGTGCTGTTAATAATCCTGTAATAACGCCTGCTATTGCTCCAAAAAATGCTCCTAAAGCAAACTTACTTTTTGACATAGTTATTTTCCTCCTTTATTTTTCAAAATTTTATTAATAAACTTAGTAATCATCTTGGCGATAAAAATTGGTGAAACTACTTTTGTTACACCGGAAACAACTGATTCTAGGTTTTCTACCGTACGTTCGGCAGATTTTGTAACTTTACGAATTTGTCGCGTCAATACAATAAGATATATCACCAGTGCAATACCCAGCACCAAAAAGAAAGCTAGCGCAATGGAAAGAATGATGACAAGGATTTCGGTTGCTGAACTCATATCAATATAATAACACCGTTTATATCGATTGGGCAAATGATCACACTAATTTTGAGGGGTGTTTTATTAGTCTTTAAACCGTTTCTTGATTAGGTCTTGGACCAAACCTGGGTTTGCTTTTCCGCCAGATACTCTCATTACCTGACCAACCAAAAATCCAATCACCCTTTCGTTACCTTTGCGCAAATCAGCCACCGCCTTTTCGAACGATACGTCTGATAGTACTTTATCGATAATTGCCATGATTTCGTCCATGTCGCTAACTTGAATTAGGTTTTTTTCGGTTGCAATTGCACGAGCGCTATCTGGTCGGTGCATCATTTCGAAAAGCACGTCTTTTGCCGCCGTAGAACTGAGCTCTTTTTCTTCAACCATTTGTGATAATTCGATAAATTGTTCGTCTGAGATTGGTATTGTCTTATCTGCAAACCCAATATCACCAGATTGCTCGTCAATAGCCATCAGAAGCCAAATTCCTACTCGTCGCGCAACCGATTCATCACTTTTTTTTAATATTCGTTGCAGAAGTTGCGCCGTTGAACGGGATGAAATAAGTGCATTGATAACTGTGCTATCAAGACCCAGACCCTTCCATGACTCTCGGTAAAAGGGTGGTAATGGCGGCATTGTTGATTGGATAGTCTGAATTTCGTTATCAGTTAGAATAATAGGTGGAATATCGGCATCAGGCATATATCTGTAGTCCTGTGAGTCTTCTTTGTTTCGTTGCGTTGTGGTTGTTTGTTTTGCGTCATCCCATCCCCTAGTTTCCTGAACGATTTTTTCGCCATTTTCTAACAACTCCACCTGACGACGAAACTCAAATTCCGCCGCTCGTTCGACGCTTTTAAACGAATTTAAATTTTTCACCTCCGAACGCACGCCCAGTTCGGAAGACCCTTTGGGGGCAGCTGAAATATTTACATCAAATCTCATGTTTCCGTGGTACAAATCACCTCGCGTAACTCCGGCATATGTCATCAGATTATACAGTTCAGTTGCGTAGGCTTTTGCCTGAATTGCTGAATGAATATCGGGCTCTGATACGATTTCTATTAGTGGTGTACCGGCACGATTTAAATCTACTAGGCTAAAATTTTCATGATGAGATAATTTTCCTGCATCCTCTTCTAGATGGGCGTGATTTATCCGAACATCTATCGACCCGCCATTTTCTAAGGGCACATTAACAGTACCAGGTCCAATAATTGGCTGATACATTTGGGTCGTTTGGTAGCCTTTAGGAAGATCAGGGTAAAAATAATGTTTTCGATCAAATCGGCTAATTTGTGCAATCGGGCTGTTGAGGGCCTTTCCCGCCATAATCGCCAGATCAACCGCCTTGCGATTCAATACCGGCAACATACCTGGCAGTCCGTAATCGATTGGGCTTACTACGCTGTTGGGTGACTTGTCGCGCTCATCATTATCAGCACCGCTGAATAATTTCGTTTTTGTTGCCAACTGAACGTGGCACTCAATACCGACTGTCATGTCGTATTTTGCCAATGTCTCTTCGCTAATCATTTTTATATCGCACCCAGGTCCTTTAGCGCTCTTCTAAAACTTCCTAGAGCGCGACAAGCATCATCATATGTCACATGTACATCAGATTCGTGCGCTATTCTATTTCGTAGTTTATGCGCCTGCCAAATGCCGTTTCGGTCACTGTACAGCGATACGGAGTTTTTCATTCGCTCACCCATTGTTTTACCCTTTATACCGCACCCCCTTAATGCTTGATCAACCAGCTTATCGGCATTTAATACCGATAGATGATAACTTGATGGGTCGTCTTTTTTTAATTGGTGCTCAATTATCAAACATTTTGCCCTAAAATGTTCGACATCAAGTTTTTTGCTACCTTTTTTTGACGCACATATAAAAGCAAACATAACGGCGCCTATAACTAGTACTGCGGACAAGAAAAAGATTAAAGATAATTCCATAGGTTATTTATCCTCCATTGATCGCCCTAGTGCCAATAAATTTGCGTCACTATTTTTAGGCCCCATTAATTGTACGCCAATCGGCAAACCGTCACTGCTAAATCCTGCGGGCACATTAACAGCAGGCAGTCCAGCAAGGGATGCTGGCACAGTCATAATATCACAAAGATACATTTTGATTGGGTCTGCGGTATTTTCACCTAATTTAAAGGCTGGAGTCGGTGATGTTGGGCCTATCAACACATCATAACTTGCAAATAGTTTATCAAATTCGCGAATAAGTAACGTCCGGGCTTTCTGTGCCTGCAGATAATACGCGTCAAAAAACCCACTTGAAAGCACATAAGTACCTATCATAATTCTCCGCTTGTTTTCGATTACAAAACCTTCATCACGCGACCGACCATACAACTCTGCTAGTGATTTTACTTTATCCGAACGATTTCCATATCTAACCCCATCATATCTGGCCAGATTGCTGCTTATTTCGGCCGAGACGATGATATAGTAAATTGCTAGTGTATATTCTGCCATAGGTAAATCCACCTCTTCGACAACATGCCCTTTTGCGAGCAACTTCTCTACGTACTCATTAATTCGCGATTTTACTTCCGGATCAACATCGTCGGACATAAAGTCCCGAATTAAGCCAATTTTTTGATTTGGTTTTGCCACTTGTTGTATTTGAAAATAATCTGGTAGTGTCGTCATGTCTTTTTCGTCTTTTCCAGATATGATGTCCATAACAAGTTCAGCGTCTACGACATTAGTAGTCAACGATCCAATAGTGTCGGTACTGTTAGCCATTGCCACCACGCCAAAGCGACTGACCGCACCATATGTCGGCTTTACACCAACCACACCGTTAAAACTTGCCGGTTGACGAATTGATCCGCCGGTATCACTGCCAAGTGCAAATGGTACGATATCTAATGCCACAACTGCTGCCGAGCCGCCGCTGCTGCCACCAGCAACCCTGGTTGTATCAATAGCATTCAACGTTGGTCCATATGCCGAGTTTTCAGTGCTACCGCCGTTTGCAAATGCGTCTAAATTGGCTTTGCCAATACATATAGCGCCTTCAGCCTCAAGTTTTTCAACCGCTGTTGCTTGCAGTGGTGCGCTGAAATTTTCAAGCATCTTGCTGGCAGCTGTCGTTGGTGCGCCAAATGCCAAAAAGTTGTCCTTAACAACAAACGGCACACCGGCAAATTTGCCGGTAATTTTACCGAGGTCAACTTCGTCGGCGCGATTCAAGGCTCGTTCTTCGGTTAAATTCAGCAGTGCATGATATTGCTGGTTATCGTTTGCGAGTTTGATAGAATTTTCAACAACTTTTCTGGCAGAACTAGCTTTAATCTGAGACATGATATCTGAAATAGTCATATTTTATAATACCTTTGGCACCTTCACCTGAAAATCAACAACTTCGGGGGCTCGCGCTAATAATTCTTCGCGAGTGACGCCATAGTTAATCTCTTTATCGTCACGGCATACGTTTTTTAAACCAGTTACTTGATAGGTTGGTTCAACCCCGCTTGTATCTAATTTACTCAGCTGGTCGACATAATCTAATATATTACCGATATCTGTTTGCAGACCGTCAATTTCGTCATTAGTTAGTCGTAAATTAGAAAGCTGTGCTAAATGTAGCACATCATCACGAGATATTTGTGTCATGTATTTATTATAACGTAAAATTCAACAAGTTTGTACTAACGTCTGGCGTCAATAAATGTATGGGCGTGTCCTGAAGCTCCGGCTCGACCAGTTCGGCCAATTCGATGAATATAGTCATCGTATGTTTGTGGAGTATCAAAATTAATAACGTGTGAAACGTTTGGAATATCCAGACCACGCGCTGCTACATCTGTTGCAACCATAACTCGTACTCGTCCGTCTTTGAACTGTTTCAATGCACGTTGGCGTTGGGATTGGTTTTTATTGCCGTGAATCGCGATTGATGTAATACCGCAGTTATCAAGGTGGTCGCTCAGGCGCTGCACGCCAAATTTTGTTTCTCCAAAGACTAATACTTTGTCATACTTGCTGTTGTCGCGTAACATGTCGGTTAGCAGTTCAATCTTGTGCGACTTGTCCCTGACTTCAATTACATCCTGTTCAACATGATCGTTGGTTTCGCATGTACGAACCGATACCGTAACCGGATTTTTTGAAAAATTATTAATAATTGCTGAAATCTCAGGGGTAATTGTCGCGCTAAAAAGTAGTGTTTGACGATTGGACGGAGTTTCACCAACAATCGCACGAATATCTGGTAAAAAACCCATGTCTAGCATCATATCGGCTTCATCAAGAACCAAAGTTGTAATGTCATTTAGTCTGACAAATTTGCGATTCATCAAATCTTTCAAACGTCCGGGTGTGCCAATAATAAAGTGCGGACGACGCTTTAAATTACGAATTTGACGATCAGCCGAAACGCCTCCGACAACTAGCGCCGAATATAGGTTTAGACCTTGTGCGAATGTGCGAAATTCTTCGTCAATTTGCTGTGCAAGTTCCCTGGTAGGGGCAATAATCAATACACTTGGACGCAGCGACACGTTGGTCATGTGCTCAATAATCGGCAGCAAAAATGCTGCCGTCTTGCCGGTACCTGTATTGGCAATTCCGATAACGTCTTTTCCTTCTAGGATATGTGGTATAGCCTGGTCCTGGATTGACGTCGTAATTTCGTAACCCTTTTTTGAGATATTGCGCCTTAATTGACTACCGAAGGGAAAATCAGAAAATTTGTTAGACGATTCATACTGAACCTCGTCAACCTTTGAGATCGCACTGTTGATAAACTTACTGGGGTTAATATATTTTTTTGCAGGACCACGGCTTCTGCTGCGACTTCGTCCTCGATTAAATGTATAGGGGCGGGCGTAGTTCGTACGTCCACTGCCACGTTGTTGATATGCCATTTTTAATAGCCTTTCGGTAATTTTAGTAATTTGCAATTTCGTAAAAACAAGAGATTAATTCGGTGATAGCACCTGTACAATATATGTACCAATGTCACGGGTGCGCTCGTCTTTGAAACAGGCCCTAGCATTTCATCGAATGCAGTATGGTAATAATAGCATACAAAATGTAATTTTACAATCACGATAAGCAAATGTGTTTTTCATATTATGTAATAAAATCTCCTTTTAGAAGGACGGACCTTCTAAACGAAGGGTTTGTGTTGTAATATGTAATTATCAGTTTATAGTTTGTTCTTAATCTCAACGATTTGGTCGCGGATTTCGGCTGCTTGTTCAAATTCTAGGTTTGCGCTGGCCAGTTCCATTTGGCCAGTTAAATCTCGTATAAGTCCAGGATATTCGTCACGAGGTATCTTTTTAAGATTAAGTTTATGTGAATCATCGGCTTTTTTATGAATTATTCCACGCAGCCCCTCGCCAACATGTTTCACGATACCTTCTGGCGTAATGCCGTGTTTTTTATTGAAGGCCAACTGAATGTTGCGTCGACGATCCATCTCGACTATAGCCCGTTTCATCGAGTCTGTAACATTGTCGGCGTACATGAATACCTTGCCATTAATATGCCGGGCAGCGCGACCGCTGGTTTGAATTAACGCCCCAGCACTGCGCAGGAAACCTTCTTTATCAGCGTCTATAATTGCCACCATACTGACTTCGGGTAAATCCAAACCTTCACGTAACAAATTGATACCAACTAGTACATCGTATACACCGTTACGCAAATCTTGTAGAATATCACCCCGTTCCAACGTATCAACATCGCTGTGAATATAGGCAGTTTTAATATCCATTTCCTGTAGATATATCGATAAGTCTTCGGCCATACGTTTAGTTAACGTTGTTACCAGCACGCGTTGTTTATTGGTAACTCTATCGCGAATTTCGGCGATCAAATCATCAATCTGACCTTTGGACGGACGAATTTCGATCAGCGGTTCGACCAACCCAGTCGGACGAATAATCTGTTCGGCTGGTTTAGGACTGTGAGATAATTCATATTCACTTGGAGTTGCCGAGATATATATTGCCTGATTAATATGTTGATTAAATTCTGCATATGTTAGCGGACGGTTATCAAGGGCTGACGGCAAACGAAAACCATATTCAACCAATACTTCTTTGCGTGCCCTATCACCGTTATACATTCCGCGAACCTGTGGCAAGGTCATATGACTTTCATCAACCAGTAACAAAAAATCGTCATCAAAATAGTCCATCAACGTTGCCGGCTGTTCACCAGGTTCACGGTTTGTTAGATATCGACTATAATTTTCAATACCTTTTACAAAACCGGTTTCTTCTAACATTTCAATGTCGTACTTAGTACGCTGAGACAGACGCTGAGCCTCCAGCAGTTTACCGTGTTTTTCAAACCATTCCAACCTGTCGGCAAACTCTTTTTTAATTCCTTCAACGGCACGGAGTAGTTTTTCTTTGGGTGTTACATAATGACTACTAGGAAAAATAGAAACTTCATTTGGTTCTGCCAGGATTTCACCTGTTAAAGGGTCAATCCTAGTTAATCGTTCAATAACATCGTTATAAAATTCGATTCTGTAGGCGACATCACTACCCGCTGGAAAAACGTCAACCGTATCGCCCCTTACTCTGAATGTACCTCGATGAAAATCAATATCATTACGATGATATTGAATATCGGTCAGTAATCGAACAAATTTGTCTTGCAAACGGCGTTCGCCCTTTTTTACCGTAATTGACATATCGGCATAATCATCTGGTGAACCAATACCATAAATACAGCTGACACTGGCTACGATGATAGTATCGCGACGAGTTAACAGCGCCGTTGTTGCGGCATGGCGCAATCGGTCAATTTCATCATTAATTTTACTGTCTTTTTCGATATAGGTATCACTGCTTGAAATATAGGCTTCGGGTTGATAATAATCAAAGTAACTTACGAAATAATGCACCTCGTTTGATGGAAAATACGCCTTGAATTCGCTATATAGTTGCGCCGCCAGAGTTTTATTGTGAGCCAACACTAATGTCGGCACGTTGCGATTGGCAATAATATTTGCCATTGTAAATGTTTTACCACTACCGGTTACGCCTAAAAGCGTTTGTTCTTTTTCGCCCGACTCTAACCCCGCAATTAATTGCGCAATTGCAGTCGGTTGGTCCCCGGTTGGCTTATAGTCACTACTAAGACGAAATTTTTGACTCATCTAGACTATTATAAACCAGTTTACACTATTAACTTAGAGACGGTGGACTTTTACTTTTTCTCTATTGTTATTATCGTATCGTGGATCATAGCTCTGTCCCTATGCTGAATCTCCACGCCGTTATCCGAGCATGTGCTTTGCGGACTAGCGTAATAATAGTAGTACCCGTCTATGTGACTTATCTTGTCACCGATATATGTCTCCCACCCCATTGGTGTCACAGATCTACTAACCCGACCAATATGACCCTGCTGTCCCGCACTTATAATACAACTTTCGCCTAGGGCCTCTACTTGTTGCGTAGAGAAATAATAGGTATCGTTGTTTTTTAAAAAAGTCCTAATCGAATAGGTAATTTCATTATTCCCCAAATCAGATGGAAGTTTGAACTTGACGCCCCAATTATCCAACACTAAATAACCTTTTAAGGATGAGGTGGTAGTGCTGGGAGTTTTTACACTATCCGTTTTCGAAGTACCGGGTTTTGGTTGTATAAAGTTCTGCCAGAATATAAGACCTAATGCTCCAAGCAGCGCCACAACTAGTACTATGATAATAATGAAATGCACATTACCTGATTGATATTTGTTTTTGTTCATAAAATTTCCTTTAATTAATATACCGATAGCATAAGTTTATCATATCGACTAAACAACCGTAAGTATTTTCAATAAATAGACTAGTTAGCCCCAGCCTTCATCTCGGCGAGCAATATTTATATTTGTATCGGTGCCGTTATGTTTAAAATCGGCATATTTGATGTCTAAGGCTTTAATGACCTTGTTAACTAAACGAACTGGATTGGTTTCATAAATAATATCTTTGATATCCATCTTGGTGCTTTCAATATTTTTAAGTATTGTCGGAATATAATCAGCCAAGCCACCACTTCCCAGCAGAACACCGATGACCTTGTGGCTTTCTATTGCTGTTATAAATTCATGTAAACTACCCATTCGTCCGCCAACTGTAATAACTGCGTCACTGCTGCGGACTAAGTGAACGTTGCGACCAACATATTCCATTCCAGTAAAGTTGATGTAATCAAATTCAACCGTCGGTAATTTATAAACAGTCACATGTTCGCGAAAAGAACTAGCGGGCGAAAAACCAACCGAAACACCGGCACGATCCTTAACACTAAACGCCCCTTGCGCTGCGAACCACGGTAAGCCAACCGTCGCACCAGTCGTTAACGTCTTGCCAGCAACCGCAATCGCTTTACCTAGGTCGTAGGCCAGTTGATGTGATGCCTGAACTGTTTTGCCAGAGGCGGCACCCGACACGCAAATTTGATACCTCACCTTACGGCCTCCTTGTGTATGAATTTTGAATTATATTGATTTGGATAAACATAAGCGTTATTATAACACGTATCTGGGTTAGGCGATAACCCAAAAGCAGAGGCTGTTTCAAGAATGGTCATTTCATCGGTTCGTGCATGATTGACGTATCGTCCAACAATTTCACCTCGTAAACTTCGTTGACCATGACTATCGGTTCGTTGTTCGAATGGTAGTTCGTGGTGTGAGTTTTCGATAATATCGATTAGATTTAACGACACCACCTTGCCATCGACAATATATAAAACATAGTCGCAATCAATCAACAGAGACTCACCGTCACTTGTTTTAATAAACGAAATCAGGGAGTTGTATAGCTCGGGGCCAGTAGTGTCTTTCGTATCAAGTCCCATAAGTCTTATAACATCATGGGCTTTTTCTAGAATATCGGCGATTAAACGCGTATCAACACCGCTGTTGCCGGATGATTTTTCAAGTTTTTCTAAACCTACTGATAATAGCGGCTTATTGATATCCAGTACTGATTGTAGATAATGTGTCATAGTTAATTCCCTCTAAACTAGAAAGGTTTCTCGCTAAGTGGCATTGCATGCAAAACTGCGCCTTTATGTAATATGCCCACTTTGGCACCAATTTTTGTTACAACTGACGTAGAATTAGCGCTGGCAAAAACCAATGAATCCTTCAGTGATTTTCCCGCCACCCAGTGACTTAGAAAACCAGACCCAAAAGCATCACCTGCACCCGTTCGGTCAATAACCTTGACATCTTCGTACATTCCGGCACGAACAATAGTTTTACCGTTACTGGCAACCACACCATTCGGTCCATCGCAAACAACAGCCATCGGCACATAGTGTAACAATCGTCGAACCAGCTCTTCCAAATTTTCACCTTCGACAATCATCTGGGCCTCTTCTTTGTTCACCAACAATACCTCGACATCTTCCAGTAAGGCTTTTAACTTTTGTGCGTGGGCTAATTCATCCTTGCCGGGATTAAAAAAAACTTTTATATTTAGTTTTTTCGATTGGCTGAATATGCTGTCCAGAACTTCCATATTTCCTGCCATACTGGTTACGTATATCCAATCGGCTTTAGAGTCATCAAGGTCAAAGTTTTTAATATCATAATGCGTAGATGCCCCTCTATAAGTTAAAATCGTTCGTTCTCCGCTGGGCGCAAGTAGTAAAACCGAATAACCTGTATGGTATTTATCGGAATAGCTGGCGTATGTAGTATCAACCCCTTCTTTGTCCATATCATCCAAAACCGCATTACCAGCGGGATCGTGCGCAATGGTTCCCATAAATTCCGCTTCAAGACCCTGTCTGGCAAAAGTAACTGCAGAATTAGTAGCGCCACCACCTGTACTAAAATCAATATTGTTGACATCATTTTTTGACCCTAGTTCAATCTGTACAAACATTTCGTCTGCAGATTTGTCTGATACGGGCTTCAATTCAGGACTATGACTTAAAAAGACATCTTGAACAGCTGCCCCAATTGATAATATTTTTACCACTAGACTATCGCCTTACCCGCGCTATTAAATGCGCTTATTTTTTCCTCGACCACCACCTGAACCGTGTTTTCTACAGCTGGCATTAGTTTTACTACCGCTACCTGGTCTGGATTTTTATCCAACTCTTCATCCAACGTTTTTCGAAAAGCAAATCGCAGGTCGGTGTTTACGTTAATTTTACTAACGCCAATTTTAACCGCGCTTTCAAAATATTGTAACGGGGTGTCACTTCCACCGTGCAAGCTAATGTACTTATCCTGGTCCAGCGCATCGTGAATTCTTTGTAGTAGGTCTAAATCTAAAATCTTTGGGGCTGGGTATTTACCATGCAGATTTCCAATTGCAGCCGCGAACGTGTCAATTCCAGTAGCGGCTATAAACGCCCGGGCGCCTTCTGGAGTGCTGAATGTTTTTTTAATTTCTTCGTAATCTATAGCTTCCTTAAATACATCTGACGAGCCACCAAAGTAGTGTGGTTCACCTTCAACAATTGCACCAGTATATTTTGCGTATTCAACAACTTCTTTCGTACCCTGAATTATCTCTTCATCGGTAGCATTGTGATTACCCTGGCTAATATCTATATGGATAAATTCGTAACCCGCATCGATTGCTTTTTTACAGTCGTCAACGGTTGGACTGTGGTCAAGGTTAATGTACATTTCAATGCCGTATTCCTGTTTGTAGTTATCAACCATATCACGGACATTATGAAGCCCCATGGATTCAACTTCATTCTTACTTAATTCGACCATAACTGGTGAATTAAGTTTCTGGGCTGCTTTTGCGATGGCTATTAAAGTTTCTTGATTATCAATATTAAAAGCGCCGACCGCAAATTTTTGATCCACCGATCTTTGCATTAATTGTCTGGCTTTGGAATTGTTGTCACGAATTTGTTCAAGTGATAATGCCATGTTGTTTCTCCTTAGATTTTAGTTTTGATTTTGAGTTTTTTAAAACATTTAATTCTAGGCGTTAGTTACGATGATATTGTGGCGTATTATTTACAAAGTCCTGAACCTTTCGAGCTATATGTTTACCCGAAATTTCGAAATGATCAAAAAGTTCTTCTGTTTCACCGCTTTCGCCAAATCTATCCTGCATACCAATACGATGTATCGGTGTAGGCAACTGATCGCCCAAAACTTCAGCCACGGCTCCACCAAAACCAGCGGCAATCTGAGCTTCTTCGGCAGTTACGACCCGTCCTGTTCGACGTGCGCTATCGATAATCGTTTCTGTATCAAGCGGTTTAACGGTTGGAACATGTACCACTTCGGCGTTAATACCTTGTTGCGCTAAAATATTTGCGGCTACCAACAACTGGTATGTCATTGTGCCGGTACCCATAAGGCTAACGTCAGCACCATCACGGACTACATAGGCTTTTCCGATTTCAAAAGGTGACTGATCGGTGCTGATTATAGGCGTTTTTTCTCGCGCTAGGCGTAAATAGCAGGGTTTACCGTTTTCAGCAATTAACTTGGTAGCTTTTTCCGCCTCTAGACTGTCACCTGGTACGATAATTATCATATTCGGGAGAACCCGCATAAGTGCGATGTCCTCCAGCATTTGGTGTGTAGCGCCGTCCGGACCGTCGCTGATACCGGCATGAGATCCAATTATTTTTACCGGTTGATCGTTTAAGGCGATTGTTGTTCGAATTTGTTCCCAATTGCGCCCAGGGTTAAAAGCCGCAAAACTACTGGCAAAGGGAATCTTGCCGGCCAGGGCCAAGCCGCTGGAAACGGCTGCCAGATTTTGTTCGGCTATTCCCGTTTCTATGAATCGATCAGGAAATGTATCGCGAAACGAACCTTCCTGAGTGCTATCAGTCAAATCAGCCGAAAGAGCGACAATTTTATCATTTATCTCGCCCGCTACCCTTAGACCCCTGCCAAACCCTACGCGAATAGGTTCTTGTGTAATATCATCATTGAAAAGGTTTGGGTTCAACTGATATTGATTCATAATTCAGCTTCCTTTGACAAATCAATATCATCCAATACACCCAATTCCTGCAAGGCGCGCGCTGCTTGTTCGGTATTCGGCGAAATACCATGCCATTTGTAGTCGTATTCCATAAAATCAACACCTTTGCCTGCAATCGTATAAGCAATGATCATACTGGGGCGATTTGTAATCGCTTTTGACATATTTACGGCATCAATAATGCTTTGAATATTGTGTCCATCGATCTCTATCACATGCCAGCCGAACGACTCCCATTTAACATGCAGGTCTTCCAAGGGCATAACACTTTCTGTGCTGCCGTCAATCTGAATATTATTCCTGTCAATAAAAGCTATTAGTTGAGATAGTTTATATTTACCAGCAAACATAGCCGCTTCCCAAACGTTGCCTTCGTCTAGTTCGCCGTCTCCCATTATGGTATAGACGAAGCGGTGTTTGTTATTATCAAGATATTGCAATGAATAAGCATACCCCGCCGCCTGAGACAATCCGCTGCCTAATGGACCACTGGTGGTCTCGAGGCCTGGCAGTATCACTCTTTCGGGATGCCCCTGAAGTCGACTGCCAAGTTTACGTAGTGTCGTTAATTCACTTTTGTCAAAAAAACCAGCCTCGGCCATAGCGGCATACTGAATCGGGACCGTATGGCCGTTGCTTAGTGAAAAAATATCTCTTTCTTCCCAATTGGGGTTTTTAGGATCAACCTTAAGAATGTCAAAATACAGTGCCGCCATAATATCGGCCAAATCCAATGATCCTGCGGTATGACCACTTCCGGCAGACTCTAACATACAAATAACTTCTTTTCGCAAGTCATTAGCTTTTTTTTGAAGTTCAGATATCGTTAGCTGTCCACCCATCTGATTTAAATTATCCCTTGTTTATTTATTTCTTGTATCATTGTAGCATAAACACTAGAGGGATCGTCGGCGTTTGCTAGTGCACCACCAACGTTTAGTACATCCACTCCACCTTGCGTTAACGTAAATGCGTTATCAACACTTATTCCGCCATCCCAGCCAATCTCGACCCTGGGATTAATCCCTTTAATCAACCTAACTTTTTCAAGTTGCATTAAACTTGCTGTGCCACCGTAATGCCCCAGGTCGCCTGAAAAAACTAAAACGTGGTCGACGACTCTGATTATGTCCGCCACCGTTTCTGGAACAGTTGATTTCAACAACGCCAAACCTGTTTTGATACCATATTTTTTTATCTTATCGATTATTGGAACTAGATATACGTCAGTCTCGGCATGAAAAATAATTAGGTGGGGCTTTAGTGAAATCAATTTATCAACATAGTCGGCTGGATGTACCACCATAGCGTGAATATCGACAATCCATTCGGCGGGCCACCACAACTGTTCTGGCCCAACTAAAAACACTGGGGCGAATTCTCCATCGCTAATATCAACCTGTACACGTTGAGCAAAGGGTTGATATTTTCCGACAACCGCCTTGTACTGTTCTTCGGTCTCTACGGTTATACAGGGGGCAATTATGCTCATTTTTACAACTCGTCGATCTGTGCGTTTCTACGTTTAAACCGAACCGCACCTGCGAACGGGGTATTAAGCCATGTTTCAACAATACCCTCCCAGGCATGATCGTCGTTTTCCAATATACGAGACGGCAAGCATAATATATTGCTGTCGTTATCATTGCGTGTCATCTTTGCTTCAAAAGCATCCCAAATGACACTCGCACGAATTCCATGGAAACGATTAGCCGCCATAGCCATCCCCTGTCCACCACCACAAAGTAGTATTCCACGAGGGTCATTGTCCTCACTGCCAATTATCTTTAGCGCCGCAGCTTGTGCAAATTCTGGAAAATCATCATTTGGATCAAGTGTTGGGTCGCCAACGTCTTCAACTTCATAACCGTGTTTTGCAAGATATGCAAAAACTTTTTCTTTTAAACGAAAACCCATGTGGTCACTGCCAAGGAATATCTTCATACTACAAAGTATAAGCGCTATAGGGTGAATTATGCAAGCTTATTAAAGCCTGAATGGGCGTATAATTAACCTATGAAGAAAAGTGTGTTGATGGATCATGCAAAGTTACACTACGTCAAGGACCAACTTCAAAAACTTGACCAGGCTGTTGATTTTGCATCAGCCGCCCACTCAGGCCAAAAACGCAAAAGTGGCGAACCTTATATTATTCATCCAATTATTACAGCAGACACGCTTATCTCATGGGGTACAGATATCGACAGTGTTATAGCTGGCGTATTACATGACACGATCGAAGACACCGAAACAACCCTCGATCAGATTAATGATAGATTTGGGCACACTATTGCCACGTTAGTTGACGGAGTTACTAAAGTATCACAGGCCAGTTCGGGTATGAAAAACTATGATACCTATTTGCCGAAAACTAAAGATAACTTGTCTAAATTGTTAATTGCTGTCGGTCAAGATGTCCGAGTAATTATTATCAAGCTAGCCGATCGATTACACAATCTGTCCACTCTACGATATTTATCACCTGAAAAGCAGGTCAAAGTTGCTCGTGAATCGTTGGAAATTTTTGGACCCATGGCCGATAAATTGGGCATGGGTCTTGTCCGCATGCAAATTGAAGAATTAGCGTTTAGCTACCTAAACCCGGTTGAATTCAAAAAAACAAAAAATCTTATGCGTAAATACCTTGGCAAAAGCACACGTAAACTGGGGAAAATACGTACCGAAGTCGAAATCGCACTCAAGAAAAATGGCATCAAAGCCGAGATCGACGGACGCGTTAAAAGTATTTACAGTCTGTATCGTAAATTAGCAAAAGTCGACGGAAATATGGATGACATTTACGATCTGATGGCCTTGCGGATTGTTGTTGATAGAAAAGAAGATTGCTATTTAATACTTGGAATCCTGCACGGCTTATATAAACCAATGGTAAGTCGCATAAAAGACTACATATCATCCCCCAAACCAAACGGTTATCAAAGTTTACACACCACTGTTATTACTCCAAATGAACAGATAGTTGAATTTCAAATACGAACATATAAAATGCATGAGTTCGCCGAACGGGGCTTAGCCGCCAGTTTTCATTATCACGACCAGAAACTATCAAAAGGCTATATAGAAAAACGAGGAAGTTCCAGTTTACCTGATGACCTGAAGTGGATATCCCAAATACAAGAAATTTCAAACAAACTAAAAGACGGGGAAGAAATATCCAAACAACAGTTGAATATAGATTTGTTCGGTAACAGGATCTTCGTACATTCTCCCAAGGGTGATATTTATGATCTGCCCGAGGGTGCCTTGCCGCTTGACTTTGCATACTCAGTTCACAGCGACATCGCAAAACATGCCTATAGTTTTCGAGTTAATGGAAAAATTCACCCTTTCGATAAACCCCTTAAAAACGGAGACATTGTAGAAGTTGTCACCAAAAAGTCGGCCCAACCAAACCAAGCGTGGCGACAAATAGTCATAACAACTCATGCTCGAAACAGACTCCAGAGCCAGTTGCGACGATCTGGTGTCATTGAAATGATTAATAATGCTGCTAATATAGTACGAGGAAAGAAGAATTAGATAAATATATGAATATATTGGTTGCTGTTTCAAAAATACACGACGGTAACATGTTAAACCGCGAAGATACGTTCGACAGAGACGTTATCGCCAATAGATCGTCATTCTTGGCAAAAAACGGTATAGACATCAATCAAACAACCAAGGTTTACGTCGTCTACGAAGGTGATAACTACCGTCGATATTGTGAAGTTTCCGAACAACAAAATGGAAGTGGAATGACTAGTGAAAATTCCACACCCTCTGACGCATTGGTCACCCGCTCACTTAATCACGCATTATTTCTACCAATAGCAGATTGTGTTGGGGCGGTAATTTTTGACTCGACCAAACAAGTATTAATGGTGTCACATCTGGGCCGACACAGCCTTGAACAGAACGGAGCATATGAATCAATAAAGTTTCTTACCGATAACTACGGCTGCAATCCAGCTGAATTATTGATTTGGTTGTCGCCCGCACCAGGACCTGACGTATACCCCATGTTCGCCTTTAACAACAGGTCGATAAAAAGTGTTGTTTTCCAGCAACTACGAACAGCGGGCATAGTTGATAAGAACATAACTGATAATTCTGCCGACACAAGCAAAGATGCAGAATACTATTCTCATAGCGAGTTTTTAAAAGGTAACAGAACCGAAGATGGACGTTACGCAGTTGTGGCTATGATGAAAAGCTAAGTCGCAGAATTACCATTTTGAATATTCCAACGCTCAAACGATTCACGAATTACCGTTTTTGCTTCGTTTTCCCCGAACCAGCCGTTGACTACAGTTTCACCGAGACCTTCTTCGTCTTTATAATGGTTGAAGTGGTATGATATTTGGTCCATTTTTTGCTGCGACAATACAACAGCGGTCAACCCCGACTCATCGTTATGACAATCAGCAACCGGAGCGACAATTACCTTATCGTCAACCTCTCCCTCGTCGGTAAATTTCATAAGTCCCACAACCTTGGCTTTTATTGTTGTGCCGGTTGGTATGATGGTTGTAGAAATAATTAACACATCTAGTTCACCGCCATCTCCACTGATAGTTTGTGGAATAAAACCATAATTTGCCGGCTCGGGAAAGCTTGCTGGCTCGGTGCGATCAAGTCTCATCGTTTTGGTTGTGTGATCCCACTCTATCTTATTGATGCTGCCGAATGGTATTTCAACAACTACGTTTACAACACCGCTATCAATATCGCCAGGTGTTAATGTTTGATTATAATCCGTCATTTCCATTGTCTTATTTATCATTCTTGATCATGTAGATATTCACGTATGCCAAGTGCGGCAGATGCGCCCTCACCGACCGCACTTGCGATTTGCATAGTCGCTCCACTACGCACATCACCACTAACAAAAATTCCAGGAATATTTGTTTGGAGTTTGTTGTCGGACTTTATAAACCCTAGCTCATCAAGTTCAATACCGCTGCCAGCCAAAAAATCCGTGTTTGGCTTTAAGCCAACAAAAACAAAAACACCGTCTGTCGCAATAACTTCATGTCTTCCACTGCCGGTTACCCTGACTGATGATACGTGATCATCAATTGCAATAATTTCTTCAGGCACTGTTTCCAAGTGAACCGTGATTTTCCCATTATCGATATAATTCTGGAGTTTTCGTTGCAGTACATCACTAGCTTTAATAGAACTTCGCACCAATAGGTCGATATGACTAGCAAAACTGGTCAAAAAAATCGATTCCTGAATAGCCGAATTTCCGCCCCCCACCACAACTAGTTTTTTGTCTTTATAGAAAGCTCCGTCACAGGTTGCGCAATAGTGAACTCCCCTGCCGTAATATTCCGCCTCGCCGGGAACACCAATCTTGTTGTACGAACTTCCTGTTGCTATTAGTAACGCTCTGGATCTAATTTCAATCCCGTCTACCGTGACAACTTTTTCGCCACTCTCATCCCGAACAGCTGTAACGTCACCAGATTTAATGTTTGCTCCGAAACGCTTGGCTTGTTTTTCCAATTGACCAGCCAATGCATAGCCCTCAATCCCGTCAGGAAAGCCAGGGTAGTTATCTATTTTGTCAGTAATAGCCGCCAGACCTCCGACAACTACTTTCTCGTACAGTACAGTACCAATACCTTCCCTGGTCGTATATACCGCTGCTGATAATGCACTCGGTCCAGCCCCGACCATGATCACGTCTTGAATTTTATCGCTCATATTTTACCCTCCCTACTGTCAGAATTTTATTGTGCGCCAGTCGATTGTGATTGATAATATTGCAGTAATTCTTCTGGCATTGGAATCTCCTTCACGTTTGGAATAATCATGATTATAAACTTAAGCGGAGTATCGGCCGGAATGTCAGCACTTCTTGCTGTTTTACCATACGCCTTGTCGGATGGAATAGTTAATTCCCTAACGCCACCAAATTTCATACCAATCACTCCTTCGTTCCAGCCTTTTATTAAATTCCCACCTTGTATTGGAGCGCTTAGTGAGCCATCTTTTATCGATTGGTCGAAAACGACACCTTTAGGGTTCCAGCCAATGTAGTATGCGCTATATGGTGTACTAGATTTAATTTCTACACCGTCGCCTATTTTCAGATCAGTTTTTACAAGCTCTTTAACGTCAGCTGCGCTGAATGTTGTTGGGATAATCGCATACCGACTGAATTCTAAATAATATTTATCGGACAATTCTTTCGACTGATTGTCGGTTTTTATTTGATAATCTGACTGCATTTTCTTTAATCTTGCTTGATCGGTTGATTGGTTTTGGTTGCCGAGTATCATCGCTAAAAAGGAACCAAGCGTTCCTATCGTCAACACAATAGCTATAACCCAAATTCCAATTTGTTGCGATCGTGGTGTCGCCATACTTTCTTATTCCCTTTTTATCACTTGTTTCTATTATAGCAAACAAATCTTTCAAGCTCCACAGCACTACCCGCAGAATTCGATTGTCTATTTAGATGATAGTTGCGTTTGTTTTTTCGACTACAGTATCCGACATTGACTTTACTACACCGGCAACCTCGTTACCAGTTAGAGTGTGGTCGTTTGCCGTTAGTTTCACTCGAATTGTTATGTTTTTCGTTTTACCCTCATTGGGCTGATAAATATCGACGGGCGTAATGTCCACCGTTAATTCTGACAATTTTGTCGCTTCATTTGTTGCCTCAATAACCTGGCTGAACGTAATGTTGCTATTAACTTGAAAACAAACGTCTCGTTCGGATGAAGGAAAGCGACTGAGCGACTTGTAACTTGACTTTAAGTTTTTAAACAATTCGAATAAATCAAGTGAGTTAATTTCAAAACCCGCAACATTTTCTGGTAGTTTAAAACCTTTTGCGACTAGTTTTTTATATTCGCCTACAACCCCAATTATACCGCCTGACGACTTCTCGACGACTTTTGCGCTACGTCGATACTCGAACGGTTGAAATGTATGGACACTAGAATCTTTTTCCACTGATTCGTAAGCCAATTTAACGCCAAGCGATTCGCATAAGTAATCAAGTATTCTTTTTGCTTGATAGAATGGCGCTCCAGGCACAGAGTTTTTATTAGCTACAACCAGTGAGACCATTTCAGATTCGATCGGAACATTTTCATCATTTAATCCATCTGACCTAGAGTGTGTTTTGTTTATTTCAAATATAGCAAAATTGTCATAGCCTTGTTTAATATTCGGGTGTACCAAATCAAGTAGGCTCGGTGTTAACGTTTGCCGGTAATACTGAAGGTCGGGACTGATAGAATTTACTATTCGATATGAATTGTTGATATCTTGCCCGGCTTTTTTGAGAATATTTCCGTGAATGAAGCTATAAGATAAAATTTCATTTGCACCAGCACGAGCTAGTAATTTTCGAATGTTGCCACGAAAAACATCAAAATCATTAGGTGCTACAGCTGTGAAGTCGCGACTGGGTAGTGTCGGAACAATATTGTCAAAACCATTTATCCGCCCGACTTCCTCCATTATGTCTTCGATAATATGAATGTCGCCCCTCCAGTACGGTACAGTCACCGATATATTATCAGAACCATTCTGGATAACATTAAACTCAATATTTGTTAGTGTGTTAATAATATCAGTATTGCTGTAGTTGCTGCCAAGAATTGAATTTATAGTACCTACAGAAAATTCAACCTTAATATCCTTTTGTTTTATCGGGAACGCTTCTTTCATCTTACTGACGCATTTTGCCCCGGACCACTCGTGCATCAGTCGAACAGCCTCAAATAATACCGGTGCATTTAACAACGCCGGTTGACCCTTGGTATATCTAGTAATGGCTTCACTGAAGATGCCATGACGCATTTGTGTTGCGCGTAGATTGTATAAATCGAATGTAGCACTTTCAATAATAATTTTTTTTGTGTTTACATCAATTTCAGTATTTGCACCGCCCATTGCTCCAGCCAAAGCAATCGCTGTTTTTCCGGCTGAAATCACAATATCTTCGGTTGAAAGTGTTATTGTTCGTCCATCAAGCAGTTCCAATTCTTCGTTTTCTCTTGCCGCACGTACATGAATGTCTGGTTTACCGCCACCGATTTGCACCAATTTGTCATAATCAAACGCATGCAATGGTTGTCCAGTCAACATCATTAAGTAATTTGTTACGTCGACAATAGCATTGACTGGTCGCACCCCAGTCCTGGAAAGGTATGTTTGAATTATAGTTGGTGATTTTTTACTTCCATCCGCACCCGACATGACGATTGCTGTATATCTTGATGATAGTTTCGGATTATCGATTGAAACGTCTAATTCAATTTCGTCCGCCTGGACTTTAGTAAAATCTGGTGATGTATTCAATAACCATTCTGGTGTATGAAATTCGTTGCCAATAATAGCCGAGACTTCCCTGGCAATACCGATTGCACTAAAACAGTCGGGTCGATGTGTTAAGGATTTATTTTCAATATCAAACAAAAAATCGTTCAGTTCATATGCCTGGGCAAACGATGTACCCTCAGATACGTCTTTGTCGACTTCTAAAATGCCTTCGTGTTCGTCATATAAATCTAACTCGCGAGGGCTTGCAATCATTCCGTTACTGATTACGCCTTGTAACTTTTTAGCTTCTAACACTAACGGTTTGTAGCCGTCAAATGTATTTGGCACGGTAACGCCTGGCCTTAGCCAAACAACCATTTGGTCTTTGGCTACGTTGGGCGCACCACAAACAACCTGAATATACCCATTCGCGTCACGATCGCAATCTGATACGCCGCCATCGTCAATTTTAAGTACAATCAAGTGGTCAGAACCATCCAAACCACTAGCTTCGACGACCCTAACAACCAATACGTCTTTGTATTTAGCGCCCAGATCGATAACTTTTTCGATTTCAACCAAACGAGCCCCAATTAATGTCGCCAATTCATCAACCGGCATATCAATATCGATAAATTTCTTCAGCCAATTTAGTGAAACGATCATACAAATTTCCTCAGAAACTGTAGTTTACCCGATTCAAAATAGCGGATATCTTCGATGCCATACTTTAACATCACCAAACGTTCAATTCCACCACCCCAAGCAAATCCTCGGTATTTAGTAGGGTCAATATCTGCCGCCTTTAACACATTAGGGTGGATCATTCCGCATCCCAGCATTTCAAGCCACTCACCTGGTTTTCCGCCCAGCGCCACTGGTCGCTCAATCGCAAACTCTAAGCCCGGTTCGACAAACGGAAAGTAACTTGGCTGAGTTTTTATTTTCAAACTCTGATTATAGTAAGCTTCAAAAAAACTACGTAAAGTACCGACCATTTGTCCGGCTGTTGCTGTTTCGCTAACAAATACTCCTTCGCATTGATAAAAGGTATGTTCATGGGTTGCGTCAACATCTTCGTTTCGGAAACAGCGACCAATTGCAATGACACCAATTTGTCCACTGGTCTCAAGTTTGGTTTTTCCTTCTTTAAGAATTCTATTTTGCATGGTGCTAGTATGAGCTGGGGATATATATCCTTCTTCGGTCCTGAACGTATCATACCCGTCACGCGCCGGATGATTGTCTGGAAAATTCAAACTTTCGAACATGTGAAAATCATCATCAATCTGCCTGGACTCAATTGATTCGAACCCCATTCGTGCGAATATATTGACTACATTCTCAAGCTCGTGCGTAAGTGGATGTTCTGACCCGAATTCAGTGGGTAGTAGACTCAACGGTTTCGTATTAACATCCCATGGTGCCGTAACGTCGATCGGTTCAACGTTTGCGTTTTCAAGTTCTAACTCCTTTGCGTTAACCGCTGATTCAAGTAAAATCTTTAATCCATTTATTTGTTTACCAAAAGCGCCTCGATCCTCGACTGGCAGAGTTTTTATTTGACCGTACAACTGTTTCAAATCGGAATCTTTTAGTATATCGCGAGGTACGTCACTTGAGGCTATCTGTGACAAAAGTTTGTTTTTTATTTCTTCAGTATTTTGCATAAATATCTATCTAATCTTATCTTGCCATACTAAGCACCGTCAACCATATAATAATTCCGACGGTTAGTACAAATATCACTACCCACACCCAGGCCAAACTTGACGTTTTTTTGGTACCCTGAATATATTGTGAATCCGTAACGCCATCTGGTCTGTCGGCCATTTTAGAATTTTCTTTTGCTCGACGCTGCAGTTCTGCCGCTAAGTCTTGTTGCAATTTAGAACGATTATCGTCTTGTCTAATAAATAGTGCCATACCAACAGTATTATACCCGACTTCCGTTCAATCGTCATCAAAAGGAATTGGTTTTTAGAGATAATCAAACTTGTGTTTGTTTCGTTCGCGTTGTGATATACTATATTTATATTTCACTTAAGGAGGGAAGAATTTTATGGCAACCAAAAAAGCCATTTCGTCGACCAAAAAATCGGCATCAAAAAAGTCCAAATCAACAGCCTTCGAGGCAAATACATCTATGGCGGCTGTATCTGATTCGGTCAAAAAAGTACTTAGCGATATGCCAATCATTGGTGCATTAGTTGCTGAGTTTATAGGATCATTCATACTAACTGCTGCGTTCATTCAAATGCAGGCCAGCCCACTGTTTGTTGCATTTGCATTAATCGGTGTAGTACTTATGGTTGGCGGTGTATCAGGTGCCCACCTTAACCCTGCCGTGACCGTAGGTTCTTGGGTGACCCGAAAAATAAACTGGCTATACGCACTGGGATACATTGTAGTTCAGCTACTGGGTGCAACTGTTGCGTACCTTGTTTTAAATACATTTTTACATGCAAACGATCCAACCTCAGCTCAGCAATCCGCAGCTGCCGCTCCGGCGCTGTTTCATGCCGCTGACATCGTAAAGGGTAAAGAGTGGTACTTGTTCTTTGTTGAACTCCTGGGAACAACTGTCCTTGGTCTTGGCGTAGCGTCAGCCCTAAGGGCAAAGCGCAACAAACTTGTATCAGCATTTTCAGCAGGTTTTGCAATATTAATAGCATTGTATCTTGCTCTTACGCTAAACTCAGCACTTCTGCAGTCATCGACCGTGCAGGGTGTTACCTATACGTTCCTAAACCCAGCAATTGCATTTGCTGCAAATGGTTTGTCGTGGAACCCGTGGCCAATAACTATATATATCGTAGCGCCAGTTCTAGGTGGAATCATTGGATTCGTACTCCAGGACTTTTTGTACAGTCAAAGTGAAGACTGTGAATGTAGCAACTGCAAGTAACAGACGATAACAAGATAACAAGATACAATCATTAAATCCCCGCCATGCCAGCGGGGATTTTGTTACCTATTCGTCACCCTTCGGTTTGTCCAACGACAGCGGGTCAATACCTGACTCCGACCCAGCAATCTTTACGACATCTTTATCGACTTTACCAAGTTCTTTGTGCGCATCGTTATAATGGCCAACTGTTTGACTCAACGACCTGCCAAGCTTTTGCATAAACTCATCAAACCTTCCGATATGCTGGCCCAATTTACCAACACGAATCTGAATATCTTTTGCCTGCTCTTCAATCTGCAAGCTACGAAGACCCTGTAAAACTGTTTGCAGATACGCCATAAAACTGGTTGGGCTGACGATGATAACCTTTTTATCACGAAAAGCATATTCGATTAAGTCGCGCGCACTTGATCCGGTTCCAACATCTCCGATTAACAGATCGTAGTACAACGATTCGCTAGGGATAAACATGAACGCAAAATCCATTGTGTTTTCGCCAGGGCGGATATATTTACCCGTTTCGTCAATACGGTTTTTCAAATCAGTTCTAACTCGGGCTAATAGTTTTTCTCGTTCGGGTTTCTTTTCCTCACCAACCATCCGATTATAATTTTCAAGACTAAATTTACTATCAATTGGTAAAATCTGACCCCTGTCAAGAAAAACAACTGCATCAACAACTTCACCATCGTTAAACTTATACTGCATTTGATAATTTTTTGAAGGAAGAATGTTGTCTAATACCGACTCAAGGTAGTATTCACCGAAAACACCCCGTTGTTTTGGGTTTTGTAATACGTTTTGCAGTGTTTTTAATTCGTCAGCAACGTCGATTACTCGCTTGTTAGTTTCATCCAGTTTTGCCAGTCTTTGGGTAACGTCAGTCACCAGTTTTGCGCTTTCGCTTAACTGTTTCTGCATTGATGTTTGCATGGTCATATTATTGTGTTCGAGTTTATCGCCAACAGTTTGTTGTAAAATATTTATTCCTCTACTCAATTCAGTTATGTCACTTTTTAGTAATTCAACTGCGCCAGAGCTTTTTAGGTCTTTTATTCGTTGGGTCAACATATACAGCGCTACACCAAGGCCGACAATAACCATCCCTAATACAATAATAAACATTACTTGATCCATACCGATTTATTATAACACTACAGGGTTATGGTTAAGCGCACGATGGCCACTATTACTATAATTGCGACCAAAACTGGCAGAATTCGTTTGTATCGGGTTATCCAACAGAATAACAATAACGACAGAACGTATAATAATATATCCCACGAAACCACTTCGAACCACTCCAGTCCATTCGTCAACCGAACCAACCCCCATAGTGATACGGCCGAGGCCAAAGCAACCAGCAGCGGTCGAGCCATGCGAAAGTTCAACATGATTACCGTGCAAATTGTTGCGACTAAGATAGTTGATATATTTCCGGCAACATTAATTTTTCCGATATAGTTCAAAATAAAAATCGTAAACCCCCAATAAGATATACCTGATACAACTCCGACTAACAATATCCTCCAGTAAGGAAAAAGGACACTGATCTGCTCTGAATCTACAACACTGTCAACAACTTTTGCCACTCAAAACCTCCATATATATTTATTATACATCTTTGTTGCGCTACTGACAAAACTAGCGTGAGGTTCTATTATCTATGGTTTCTCGTATTTAGATACCACAGCGATCCAACAAGGGCAATCACAACACCGCCCAGTACATCGATTGGCGTATGAACTAGCGCCATTACCCGACCTACGCCAACAATGATAACCAATAGGGTTAAAATCCAGGTAATTAGTTTTTGTTTTGTTTCAAACCAAACCGCACACGTTATTACAGATGCTAATAGTATATGATCTGACGGAAAACCGGGGTTATGCAAGAAGGATGCACCAGCGGTTTTACCTAATAATTCGAAAGGGCGTAAATTAGAAGGCTGATATATCGTACCGATTAGTTTTGCAAACAAATACGCTGTCAGCCCAGCCACTAAAATCCTCGAATAGGCCGATATTCGTTGACCTTTTGGAATTTTATAAACCAACATATAACAGCCGACTAATATAATGGGTATCATTGCTCCGTCTGCGGCAACGCTAATAATAAAGTCTTGGTTCATATGTCTAGATTAACACAAACGATAACACATGATACAATTGCATTAATGAATATTTTTTACGACGCCAGATGGACAAGAATTGATTTTCATGACGGGATTAGTCGTTATGGTGCAGGGATAATTCAAGGATTCAAAGATTGTAAAATTCCTATCACGTTATTGATAAAAGACAAAAGGCAACTAAAAATGTTACCGAACGATGTTCCCTATATCTTGGTTAATGACCCGCTGTCATTCAAAGAACTTTTTATTGCACGTAAACTTAACAAACTAGGTGCGGATGCGGTTATTAGCCCATTTCAGATTATTGGAACATGGGGCAGAAAATATAAACTAATCGTAACCCTGCACGATACGATATATTATCTTCACCCACAAGCTCCAACCAATATGGCGCTTCCTCAAAGAATAGCCTGGCGCCTGTTCCATATGGCAAAGTGGCCACAAAGAATGTTATTAAATAATGCCGATAAAGTTGCTACGGTTAGTAATTATTCAAAGAACAACATTCAAAAACTGGGGCTTACCGATCGAGAAATATGTGTTATTTATAACGCCCCAAGCTTAAAAGAGTCACAGTTACACCGCAGTAAAGAAAAAACGAACGACATACTATACATGGGGTCTTTTATGCCATATAAAAACGTCGAGGTCCTTATTGAAGGCATGGCCAATCTGCCAACAAATTTCACTTTGCACCTACTCAGTAAGATACTAGACGACAGAAAATACGAGCTAAAAAAATTAATAAAACCTGGTACGAAAATTATTTTTCATAACGGCATTAGTGATGACGAATACATTAAACTACTTCAGGGGGCATTTTGTTTAGCGTCTGCATCAAAAGAGGAAGGTTTTGGGCTACCTATAATCGAAGCTCAGATGATAGGAACTCCAGTTGTTTGTAGTGATATGACAATTTTTCATGAAGTTGCAGGTGATGGTGCATTGTTTTTTAACTTTAATTCACCAAAACAATTTGCCGATCAGGTATCAAAACTAAATGACGATAAGTTCTTAAATGAATTGGTCAAAAAAGGCCACAAACAGGCAGAAAAATTTTCTTGGAAACAATCTTCACAAAAGTTATACGACATTTGCGAAGAACTACATAATAATATTTGATTAATACTTTATAGTAAGATAAAATTATTGGACATTTATGAATAAAGATCTATTAATATTGGAAGATGACAAAAACCTTGCCAGAAGGCGTATAACGGAACTAGACGATGAAATAATGTCGCTGGGGCCTGAATTCTACAACGCATTTAACGAAACCTCCGAAACATATCACGACAATGCTCCGTTTGAATTTGTTCGCGACAAACAAACATCGTTGTCCACTGAATTACAAAATCTAAAACATATCCTGAAAAACAGTTTACCCAGCATACCCAAACAAAAGAAAGGTATCGTAGGTATTGGATCTGTCGTCACGGTTCTTGATATTCCTACGGGTCAACAATCGAGTTATTTTATCGCTGGCGACTGGACGTTCCGTGCCGGGCATCAGATAAACGGATCTATCGTCATGAGTCGTAACTCCCCGCTGGCTTTGCTTATGCTAAATAAGAAAGTCAATGACGAAATATTCCACAAGTCAGCCCTCAGGATATTAAGTATAAAACAGTAAAGCTAAGTGACAAGAAACTTGGTATAATAGTTATAGTAATGTTTAAACGTAAATCCGACACGGCTATTGATGTGGCTGGACGCCTTCCCGAGTTTAGCTATCTAAAAGATAGTGATGTATATCTAGACAGCGCCTGTCAAAGTCTAAGACCGCAGTCAGTTCTTGACTCGATGAGTGATTACTATCAGGCAAATAACGCCTGCGGGGGGCGCGTGAAGTATCGGTGGGGCCAAAAGGTTGATTCACAAATTGAGGAAACTAGGGATTTGGTAATTAGATACCTGGGATTACCTCAAAAGGAATACATCTGTTCGTTTACATTAAACACAACCTATGGAATAAACTTGGTTTTAAGCCAATTACCAACTGGTGTATACGAACAAGTTGTGACAAGTGAAGTTGAACATAACTCCGTCTTTTTGCCGACGATCGAACTAGCAAAACGACTAGGCGTAAAAAGAAAAATACTGCAACGAAATCAAGACGGAAGCCTGATTTACGGCATAGATGACATTTCAAAATCTGTCGTTGTAGTTAGTTCTGCGTCCAATATTGACGGACGACTTCTTACGAACATCGCAAAACTTATCAAAGACACACACGAAGCTGGCGGCATAGTAGTAATCGATGCAGCACAAACAGTCGCCCATTATAAGGAAATACTGATTGGCCAAAAGGCAGATGTTATTTGTTTTTCTGCGCATAAGATGTACGCCGCCAGCTTGGGCGTAATTGTTATTCGAAAAGATCTATTGCGAACCCTTGACTTAAATTTTGTCGGCGGAGGAATGATTTCATCTGTACAAGCTGACAGTTATTCGCTTCTGCCTGACGATATGTCCAGTTGGCTAGAACCTGGTTTACAGGCATATGCCGAAATAATCAGCCTAAAAACAGCAGTTAAATGGTTAAGTACCGTCCAGCCATTTGGACAACAGCCAACTGAATATATTGCGAAACTTTCCGAAAAACTATATATAGGACTTTCTAAAATCTCAGATCTTGCTATTTTTAACGACGAACCATCGTCAGTAATTAGCGTCTATTCGCAAAAAGTTGACGCTCATCGTTTGGCGACATTTCTATCTACGTCGGGAATCATGGTTCGCAGTGGATATTTCTGCTGCCATTATTACCTAATTGAAAAACTGAAGATGCCTCCTATGTTGCGATTCTCGATCGGTCTTCATACGACAGAACAAGACATTTCGAAGACGATTGAACTGATGAATAAATTTATAAAGGGGTAAAATATATGTTTTGTATTGCAGCGTTCATAGTCCTTGCAATCATAAGTATTTTTTCTGCCAGATATAGAAAGTTGGCAAAAAAAGCCTGGGGTTGTACAATTCGACGAGTTACATTTAGACCATGTGACACATCTTTCAAGGAAGAGACAAAAAACAAACTGTTAGGTCATGTCGCAAAAAAAACTCCAAAATTGGTTAAAGCAGCAGATATTGGAATAGAGATTGCATCTTTCGCCCTGGTTATACTCACGTTGTGGAGTTTATTTGTCGTTTTTGAAAGCGGACTGAACTTGTACGTCTGGGGGACGTGTAATCCATCCGACGCTTCGTCGTGCAGTCTTAGTTCTGAAACGTGTTCAATAGACAAGGTTAATAAAAGCTTGTGGACCCTAACCATGGAAGGTAAACCTTTTGATTGGTTCGTTAATGAAGCGAACAATTTAGGTAATACAATTGCAAACATACCGACTCGCATGCAATCCTGGGATGCAACAAAATATCTGCCAGAAAACGAGACATATTACACAAAATACGACAAATCAAAACCTACAGCGCTTGAAATGATTGATCCGGGCTGCCAGGTCTGTGCGCACTTATTTAAAAATATCAAGGAGTCTGGTTTTGAAAAAAAATACAACCTGACCTATATCGCCTACCCTATCAAAAATCCAAATGTATCGGGGAAATATAAATTTGAAAATTCCTATGTTGTGACGAGTTATCTGGAATCGATCAAAATTCATCCTCTAAAAAGCCTAAAAACTCCTGCCGATTGGCAAATACTAGAACGTATCTTTACCTGGAGGGACAGCGAAGGCGCGCCATACCAGATTAAAATTAATTCAATGATGGACGCAAACCAGACCAAGCATCTGTTAAGTGGCTGGTTAAAAGATATCGGTTATAGCAGTGATGCCGTAAAGCAAATTAACACTGAATCAAGCAGCAAAACCGTGGCGGACATCATTAAAAATAATCAAGACATAGTCAATAATAAGGTTAGAACTGTCAAAATTCCAACAATAATTTTCGACAGTCGTCGACACGATGGGCTGGTCACCGTTAACGACCTACGCTAAAAATATCTAATATTCTATTAAAGAAGTTCGTGAGTGGCCAGGAATACCGTGTTGATTTTACCGTCGCAGTCAAACGAAAACGAGATGACTTTACTATTTGTCGCTTTTCCTACGATGGCATTATCTGGAAAATACTGTTTATACCCACCACTTTGATAAGAGTTTATAGTTGCTACTGGTAACGAGAAGTTATAATCCCACGACGTATTGTTGCTGGTAATAAAGTTCGAAATGCTAGATACTGCCGATGCAGGTGTACTTGGTCCGATTCCTTCTGACGCTGCTAGAATTACATTAACGCTTGAGGCCATGTAGCCTTCTAGTGCTGCGGTATTTCCAGACGTTATTGACGATTTAATATTTTCAATTATCGAGGCAACTGGTGCCGTCGACGTGCATTGTGTTTGAGTCGTCTGGGTGACTGTGCTGGTTCCAGCAGCTTTTAGCGCCGTGTTCTGTTTTTTCAGATCTGCTTTTTCTTTTTCTAAATTCGATATTTCGTCAGCTTGTTTTTTATCCGACACATTAGCGGCGCTGTCACGTACTAAATATGCAGCTCCCGCTGCCGATACAATCAAAATCAGAATAAGAATAATGATAAGAATTGTTTTTGACAGGTTTTTGTTTTTTTCCCCAGTCTGAGGATTATTGCTTAAAACCTGACCACCGTCTGATGGTTTTTGTTCCGCTAACGACTCGACTGTACTTTTTGGCTCGTTTGGGCCGCTTGATCCTTGTTCTTCGTTCATGTCGCTCCCTTCACTATAATAAATAAATTATAACACAACCAAGTTGGCTGATTGTCCGGGGTTTAGTCTTCGGCGGTGTCGACGTTTGACTCTGGAATTGCTGTTGCCTGGGGTTTATCGTCTATAGTCATCGTTGCGTTCGTGCCTTTTGTTGTTGGTGGTGACATGGTTGTAAGTTTCAGGTTAGCTGTTGAACTTACTGTCGGTTTAATTATCTCGATATCCTGATAAGGCAGTGCGTTATAGTATTCCACAAAAGCAACTATCCTGTATTTTCCGGGTTTACTAAAAAGGTTTCTCCATGCCGAAAAGTCTCCGCTGACCCTACCGGCTGGAGCAACACTAACTTGGCGGTGTTCGCTAGAACAGCTGCCAGTTGACGCTTGGTCGTGTTGTCGTACCCAGACACTGTTAATTAGGCGGTATACAGCCAATGGTTCAAACGGGCAGTTGTTCAAAACATAGATCGAACTATTATCATTATTAATTATGGTAAAATTTACCTTTTCCCCAACAATATATTTTGAATATGGAATAGTTAGTTTAATTTTTCCAAACGGAAGGCCGTGAGTTCTAGTCAAGCTAGTTGCAATACCGACTCCGTTAGATAGTATTATTATCAGCATTAAATAAACCGCAATCCAATAAATACTTAATTTTAATGGATGCTTTAAATGATACAGTTCATTATTCATATCGACCTAGATCTCCGTAAACGATACCCAGAAACAACGGCAATAATGATACCGACTATTATCCATATCCATCGAAACACCCCGTTTGCCAAATCTGTGCCTAAATATATGGCATGGACAAATACAAACGCCATTACTAGGTACGATAATATATGAATTAATTTCCATATGCGCTGTTTTTTTTCTACCCACAGTAGCGATGATACAACAACAACAATCGCCAAATAAAAGGCCAATACCCCCAAGGCAACAAACAGTGACCCCAATTGAACACCGAAAATAGTTACTGGTTTATAATCTGACAACCAAGGTACTAGTATGTTTAGTAAGTTAAACGATACAAAATGATCAAATAATAATCCAGTCATATGTAGAACTATTGATACACCAAATACTATACCCAGTGCGCGGTGTGAAGCCCAGGCAGTTATTGGTTCCAGAAACCTAAACGTATGACCGGTTACTAATCCTATACCCGACAACATCAATATCACCAAAGCAATCGCTGCAATAATACCTGACCCACGAACAACATACCATGACCACGAATTCTTCGCCCTTTCTACTATCTGTTGATGTAGGGTTGGACCCTGAATAGACCGTACAACTACACCACCCGAAGTGTTGACCGATTCGGCAATAATTGGTCGAAATAAAACAACCGAAAATGATAGGCTAATCACTAAAACTATTGATAATAATATGCTCTTACGCATTTTGTGCAACTCCCGCCAGTTCCGCCGAATTGATCTTGTGTATATTTGATCCGATTATCTTTTCAAAACTTTTTCCGTTTTCACCAATACATTGCAACAACGCGGTCTTGATGCCATTTTTTTTCAAAAACGTCGACGCTTTTTTGGACCCCAAAATAACGGTACACGTTGCCAGGACATCTGCCTGAAGAGCTGTATCGGCACAAATCGTCGCCAGTCGAATATCGGTTTTAGCAGGCTGCTGCGTACTAGGATCAATAATGTGATGTCCGTTTTTCTGAATATTTTGCCCTTTACTTCTGAAAGTACCCGAAGTTGCGACGGCGTAACCATCAGTTGGACAATCAATAATCCAATCAGTTGTTCGACTGGGGTCTGTTGAACTTTGAATGTCCAGTGATATATTGTTTTCATTTTCATCACTACCTTTTGTTAGAATATCCCCACCTAACGACAACCAGTATCCCTGAATGTCATAGTCCTTCAACGTTCTGCCTAATTGATCTGCCAAATAACCCTTTCCGCACCCTCCAATATCCAGTGCAGTACCGTATGGTATCTTGGCCCAGTTTCCACCAATTGTAATACAGTCTGGTCCCACGACTCGCCTGGACGTATAGTCTGTTTGACGGTCTCTCTCGTATCCAGGTACAGCGGACTTTTTGTAACCCGCTTTCTGCAATGCCGGAACGATAAATGGATTATAAAGTCCATCCGTCTGTTGACCTAGTTTTTTTGCACTTATTAATAAACTTTTGAATTCTGGTGAAATTGGTATGTTTATACCAGTTGTTCGATTAAATGTTGTTAGTTCGCTTTTTGGTAAGAATCGACTAAAACTTCGTTCAAATATATACACTTGCAGCCAAAGTTTTTGAAAACATCGATCAACTTCATCGTCTGCCATGTTTGTGACAATAGTCAAGCTTACGTCACAACCCAAGGCAAACTTTGTTTGTGATATTCTTCTTAAATACATGTCGTTTTTCCTGTACTTTGTGATGTAGTGCAAACCGGCGTAGGTGTTGGTGTAGGACCGGGCTAAGTTGTCGAAACTGGAGCTGTAGATCTGGTATTAGACGACTGTTGGGATTTTTTAACAGCGTCTGAAACTGGTGACGTGTTCTCGGTCGACTTAATGCCATTCACTAAATTATCTAGTTCTGTTTGTCGACTATTTGTTGAAAATTCCGAGTCTATCAGATTTGACTGTGTCAAAAAACTGGACGCGGGCAACGCCTTTAATATATCCTTTACAGTAACCGCAAGACTCGCAACAACCACCCCGACGGCACCAAGTACATAAATATTATTTGGCCAGCTGCGAAGTTTTCCAGTGTTATTCCCAGGCCCTTGACTAAACGCCTCGGTTATTATCATATTGTCCGGCACACCCTTTTCGCGCAGAATCTTTGACATAGCATTCATGAACGGCAGCGGCCCACAAATAAAAAAGCTTTTTTCATGATATCTGCCTTCAACAACCTCATTAATAATGTCTGGCGTGATACGTCCAGATTTTACATTTTTAGCGAATTTACCAATGTATCCACCACTAACAACAAATTGTGCCGAAAAATTTGGGGTACTTTTGTCAAAATTTATTATAGAATCAAAAAACGGTACGTCGTCTTGGCTTTTGAAACTATATATCAGACGCACTTTATGGGGAGTCTTGGTGGCCTTCATTAATTGGATCATGCTCATGAAAGGCGCTACTCCAATCCCACCAGCAATCATCACAACGTCCCGGTCGCGCTCGGCGTCAAAAACAAAACCACCAAACGGTCCCCTGACAAGAATTTCATCGCCCTTCTTCAGGTCACAAACAGCCTTCGTAAAACGGCCTTTTTTTCTGATACTGAATTGTAATATACCTTGTTCGGTCGGCGAGTTCGTAATCGAAAAACAACGAGCAGGAGTGGGACGTCCTTTGTGTTTAAAACTAATTGCAGCATATTGCCCAGGCTGAAACGAAAAGTGTTTTGTTAAAGGATATCTTTTTAACGTCAATAATATAGTTGTTGCCGTCAGTAAGTGGTTGCTTTCAACATGATACTTATACATAGATTCTTAGATAACTATACCATTCGATAGCTGATATAAAGCTTAGGTTTTTAATTGATATTTTTTTACATACATTTCTAGTTCATAAGTTCGGATTCAATATAATAATCGCTGGGTTTTTCTACAGAAATATTTTGATTATATCCTGTAAAGTCATATGTTCCGGCTATACTACCGTCCCTTGAGGTGCCTTCAAATTCAATTTTAACTATTTGCTTTGTATTAATATCAACCCAGACGGTTAATGACTTAATTTCGTTACCTGAATCGTCCTCTCCTTCTTTAAAATAATTAACATAACCAGATATTGCTTTTGCCACTTTCTTATACTGGTCTTTGTTGTACTTAAGAGCATATTTATATGCAGAAACACCTAATATCTCCACCTTAGAGCTTTCTTCGATAGTATACAAAGACTTATCACGCAATAACCCTAGAACGTCTTTTCGTTGCGCAGCATCAAGATTAGCAAAAGGCGTTGGTAATATGGTAGAAAAAAACTTTAGCGGAGATTTTGCCATACTGGCATACTTATCATTGTCACGGACCTTTATCCAACTTCCCTTTAGTTTGGCCTCAATGGGACCAAAACTTGATTCTACTGAATAATCTGTAGATGATATTTCGCTAAATTTAACATACTCCCCGTCACCGATTTTCACCAAATCGCCAGACACCGTCAAGGGGTTGGTGCTGTTAGTTATACTCATCGTGAAATTCCCTTTGGACAACAACTTTGTGGCACTTTTCATATCCATATACATCTTAGCGTTAGCTTTTGACGTAGAGCCGTCGTTATCGTTAAGGGTCATTGTTTGATCGACCGTTACAGACTTTGTCTGCAGCATCTTTTCGTTCATATCTTTAAATACCGTTTCGGCGCTTGGTGTTCCGAAAATCATGACCAATCCGATTAGCACCACAAATACAACTATCGCCCCAATAATCGTCTTGTTTTTTTTGCTAATTTTTTTCATTTCACTTACTATGCTTTTTTTACGTGGTGAAGCCATATCCCTACCTCCAATGTTAATTACACTTATAATATCACATATTTAATAATTAATTTGATTTAATTTGTTCATAAATAACATATATTGATACGCTGGTAGTATAGTCAAATTAGTTATAAAGAACAGAAATAATCAACATGAATAATCCTTTGTCGCTTAATATTATTGTATATAGTATCTTTTCTATATACAAAAACTATATCTGTTATGTTTTTAGATTACCTTTTTTACCACCTGGGCGAAACAATATCTGCCTACTTTGATTTACAATCATACCCTTACCGAACAGATAAGACATCATCAAGAAAACACCTAAATAACATACAGCTGTATATGAATAATCTGGAAACAAAAGCAGGCTTTTTAAGTGGTATCCAAAGTCGTGATGACACTGACGACTATCACACCAAATATGTTTGGGCGCACGAACAAGCTTTGCTTCATGCTGCAGAATAATAAAACACTCACTGAGGGAAAGTGCTTCTATCGCAGCCAGAGTGATCAACTACCTTGACATATTTTCGGAATTGATTGATCTGACCTTAGGCTGTAAATCAGCTGGTACCCATCCTCAATTATGGACGATTGTAGCCAGCCGATATTTAAGTTTTTATAAAGACCCTACGAATTAATAAAATGCAGTAAAAACCCCAGCGATTCCTGCCGAAGCAGGAATCCTGGGAACGTCGTTTTTCTGGCTAACACAGCCAACGATAAACGATAACTCTTGGTCTTAGATTGTTGTGTTGGACGACAAATTCAGACGCCAACTTGGTCTCGATTTCAGGATCGTTATCAACCACGAATGTTACAGACTCCAAGTTTCGGAATCCTTCAATGACGGTGTTGACGCCGATGACTATCTCTTCGATAGCCACTTGCACGCTCGTTTCGACCATACAACCGTGCGCAAGACGCAACCCGATGGTTGGCAACGTGACGGATTTGAAGCCCGCCTCGTCTGCAGCCTTCAGCCCAGCCGCGATGATAGCACGCAGCGATAGGCGCAGATCGTCAACAACGAAAATAACGTTCTTGAACGAACCGTTGTGAGGACCAGTGGCGTAGGTGACGAACGCCATACCGTCCTTCAACTTGGCCCTGCCGACCTGATCGTGAAGCATGGAATCGGCGAATCTGTTGATTGCACGATCGACACTCCCAATCCCCATACCGCTGGAGTTGATCGTAGTTATCAGAGCGTCGGCATCGATAATCGCGATGTGTCCAGCAACGACTATAACCTCGACCTTTCTTTCCTGTGTCAACATGTGCCTCTCCTATCCTATCGGACGAATACAGGAACTAGTATTATCTTACTATATATCCATGTATTTGTCAATCTTACTACCATTAGGATATATTGACTTTTGGTGTTGTTTATGCTAATATATTCTAATCTTCGTAGAGCTATTGGCTCCGGAGGAGTTATTTTAACAAGTAGGCATCACAAGATGAGATGTAAGGAAAAGATGTAAAGATATTTTTTTACACCTCATCTTGTGTCTCCGCCGTTTGCGTGGGACCAACAGTAAATCTGTCGGGCACCCGCCCAATGAGGAGAAAGATATTCCGATGAACGCGATGAGAAAGAACGCACTACTCACCCCTGATTTGCTTGAAAAGGCAGTTCGAATGGTTTTGTCAGCGATCAAGACTGCGGTTAATGAAGGTGTTGCCAACAAGCTGGCTGGTACGTTCACCGTACTAGACCCGGATACTGGCGACATTCTTTATACGTACGATATCGCCGACTACGACAAGAAGACCGACAAGTACCGACAGATCTCTGCCGCGAAAGCCATGGTCTCCTGCCGAACTGGCCTACCGAGCCGTGTGGTTCAGCAGTCAGCGCCATACCTGTACAATGTCGGCGACACTGTGTAGGGTGGTAGTGTCGTCCGAGAAGGCCTAATAGTGGCATTCTCGGGTGTGCAGGCCATCTTCGACGAGATGTTCGCCGGCTGGCTCGTTGACGCCATCATCGCGCTCAGTCGCGAGAAGATGAGGTTGATCATGGCCTCAGGCGAATCGTTTGTCACCGTCGGGTGGTCGTAACGTCAGATGTCGTTGTGGGTGTGG